>ERZ1463038.639-NODE-639-length-12457-cov-14.271166_pt1 | contig 12457 bp, 17 predicted proteins | sample MGYA00564479_ERZ1463038 | MGnify/ENA primary metagenome ERZ1463038 (study PRJEB39244, sample SAMEA3635134) | Helicobacter pylori | study: EMG produced TPA metagenomics assembly of PRJEB11511 data set (Assembly of a 5300-year-old Helicobacter pylori...
TCCCGACCCTCGGATCCGGCTGCGTGCCCAAGCGGCCAAGGAGGAGCTCGCATGGGCCGACGTCGAGAAGCTCTTCCGCGTCCCCGAGGGCTACGTCGCACTCGCCGCACTCGTACCGCCACTACCACTCGCGGACGGCGAGACGCCGCCCGAACCGGCGTCGCCGACAGCGAACGACATCCCGCGCACGCTGCGCTCGACGCTCCAATGCGCGCTCTTCTTCCTCTCGCTGCCGACCGCACCCGAAATCGCAGTCCACAATCTCCCATCTACACTCCCCTACACTCCCACCCAACCACCAACGCACACGACCCCGCACCGCTCGAACGGCTCGCAGCCGGCCCAGCAGCCCGACTTCGCCGCGCTCTCGTCCGGCACCGCGCTTTCGTACTTTCTGTCGACCTTCTTCCCCGCCCAGCCCGTGTACGCCGTCTCGACGTCCGAAATCGTCGCCGCGCGCGAGTGGGCCAAGGCGCTCGCACAGGCTCGCAGCGCCGAGAACGACAACGGCAGAGGCGGGCGAGGGTCCGGCGGGCGTGGGCGCGGTGGGCGGGGCCGAGAAGAGGACGGTCGGGGAAGGGGAGGCGGCCGCAGAGGCGCGCACTCGGGCGGCCGCGCAGAAGGCCCGCCACCGATGGCACCGCGGTCGCTGTTCGTGCCCTGAGTCCCAGACTCGCGGCGTTGCTCATGCCTCGAACGGCGGACTCGCTCTCGTGACTCGAACGAAAGCAGCAGCTCTTCGAGCTGCTCTTGAGGTACGTCCTAGTCGATCATCTGCTCTGCACGGGCTCGCTGGAATTGACCCACTTCGACAGGCCGGCCCGCTTTGACGAATACGCAGGAAGCGGTGCAGGGTCGGAAAACACAATTCCAGCCTGGGTTCTCGTCGTACCGGTCTGCAAGCACGAGAGTTGAAGCCGAACCTCTGCTCGAACTTGCGGCGGTCGGCGTTGACGGCGAGCTGCGAAGTCGGTAGGGGAACTTCGTAAGCGCCCGTCGCCCACGACGTGACGCAGGCAATTGAGGCACACACGGAGAGCTTTCAATATATTGGTCGGAGCATTCGAAAGGCGCTCCACTGGGGCCCCCGGGGAGTGCGCGCGAGAGGCGAAGGTGGCTCGCCGCAGCGCACGCTCGACGTTGACCCTATCGCCGGCCGGCGTCGTTGCCCGTGCTCACGACAAGGTGGGTTGTAACATAACAATGCTGTGTACACGAGCCCGCAGCCGGACCGGCACGGCAGTCGACGCCGAACCTCCACGAGCCCCTATCGACCCCCAAGCGATGATCCCCGAGCGCGAGGTGTTGCGCGGGAGACCAATCCGCGCGCGTTCCGGACGCTCCTTCTCCTCTTCCCATCTCGTTCGAAGACGTCCCTCGTCCAGCCGCCAGCGATGATTCCGTCCCGCAGCCTCCGCTCCGCCAAGACCGCGTCCGCCGCACTCCAGCAACGAGGTACGTCAGGCCGACAGTAGGGGCGAAGCCGCAGGGCAGCGGCGTGGGACCCTTCGGCGCCAGTGCTGAGGCAGAAGCTCGAGTGGACGATCTCGGCGACGAGGAGAGGGCAGTGAGCCAGAGCTAAAGATCGTGCTGCTCCCCCACCGTGCAGTTCGCCGCCCGAACCTCCTCAAGCGACTCGCCACGGCTGAGGATGTCGTCCCCATGTTCAACGATGGAGACTACATTGGATGGTCCGGTAAGCGTTCTCGAAAGCTCGAGCACTCCGTTTCGGGCTCACGGAGCTTCCTAAACTCGCCGCCGCGTCGCGGGCTGGCTTCCGCTGCTCCTCGCGACTGTCCTGACACTCCTTGTCGCCCAGGCTTCACTGGAGTCGGGTACCCAAAGGTACGTTGTTCTCGTACTATCTCAGTTTGAGTATCATCGCTGATTATTGTGGCCCAGATGACGTAAGGCGCTGGGCGAATGCGGGAGCTCGCGAGCCGAGCTGACCCCCACGTTCGGTTCACGATAACAGTCCGGCAGCGCTCGCGGACCATGTCGAGAACAACAACCTGCAGGCGGACCCGTCAACGAAGCTTCAGTTCAACCTCTTCGTTGGGGCGTCGACGGGGTGCGTTCGAAATCGTTTTCGGCGCGAAGTCGAGGAGGTGATGCTCACGTGTTCGTTTCCTAGACCGGAAGTGGAGGACCGGTGGGCAAAGTTGGACATGATCAAGTTCCGCGCTCCTCATCAAGTGTGAGCAAGATCCTCTCTCGGCCCTGGCGGTATCCAGCTGACGCTTCTGTATCTCCCGCCTCTGCGTCCCTCCATCTTTGGAACTTGTAAACCTTTGCTGCTATTCTCCGTAGCGGGAAGGAGGTGGCCAAGGGCATCAACTCGGGGTGAGTCGCGTATCGACTCAGCGCACCGGCTGCTCCGCGGAGTCTTTCGTGCAGCTCGCTGATCGACTCTTGTTGCCCCTCGCAGACGCATTGATTTTGCAGACAAGCACTTGAGCATGTTCCCGCAGGACCTTACCTATGGATGTACGTCTCCGTGCGCCTCACTCGCGGCGCCTGCTGACTTTCGAGTCGCTCCTTTGCAGACTATGCGCTGAACAAGAAGCACGGCGAGCCGAAGAAGCACCTCGACTGGGCTATAGTGGAGGCGACCGCAATTACGGAGGACGGTCAGATTGTGCCAGGAGCGTCGGTCGGAGCCACTCCTGAGATCCTTCAGAGCGCGGAGAAGATCATCATCGAGGTCAACACCAAGATCCCGAGCTTCGAAGGTGCTATAAACCGGACGATAACGACTACTACATTGATGCTGATCCCATTTGCGCAGGTCTTCACGACATCAACCAGTCTTTCCTCCCGCCCCACCGCCAACCCTACGTCCGTTCCTCTGGTCCGACTCCACCACGCACAGAAGCTGATTTAAGCATCGATTTTCCAGCTTATTAGTAGCCCGTCGCAGCGGATCGGAGAGCAGTCGATCCAAATCGACCTCGACCGTGTCGTCGCGGTCATCGAAGCCGACCGGCCCGACAACACCGGCGGGAACTCGCCTGAGACGGAGGACAGCAGGCTCATCGCGAAGCACTTGATTGAGTTCCTGCAGGACGAGGTGACCGCCGGGCGCATGCCGAAGAATTTGTTGCCTTTGCAAAGGTGCGCCTGCCGTCTCCAGTCAAGGCAAATCCGGCTTACCGACTCGTTGGACGATACAGCGGTATTGGAAACGTCGCCAACTCCATCATCGGAGGCCTGGCGGACGGACCCTTCCAGAACGTGCAGGTGGGAACGCTCTTTGGGAAGCGCACGGCCGTGAAAGTGTGCTGACAGCTCTGGCATAGGTGTGGACGGAGGTTCTCCAAGATACCTTCATTAAGTTCCTGGACAGTGGAAAGGTGTGTTTACCAGTCACTGCTACCTGGCTATCATCAGCTGAGCACACTCCTCCACAGCTGGACTTCGCAACTGCGACTTCGGTACGCTCCGACATTCTCTCTCGAATTTCAGTCAGGCTCAGAGCGTCCATTGACTGCAGATTCGATTCAGTCCGGAAGGCTTCGACCACTTCTACGAGAACTGGGCCCAGTACAAGGACCGTCTCCTGCTTCGCTCGCAGCAGGTGGCGAACTCTCCCGAGATCATCAGGCGGCTGGGAGTCATCGCAATGAGTGAGTGACCTTACCTTCACTCTCTCAGATTTAACACTGATAACGCGGATGTTCAGACACGCCCCTTGAGGTTGACATTTACGCCCACGCGAACTCGACCAACGCGCTGGGGTCTCGCATGCTGAACGGGCTGGGCGGCAGCGGTGACTTCCTCCGCAATGCCAAGTACAGCATCATGCACACTCCCTCGACGTGCGTTGAGATTCAGCCACCGAGTGGAGGACCCTCGAGCTGACTGGATCATCCACAGTCGCCCGACAAAGACGGACCCTCACGGTATCTCTTGTATTGTTCCGTTCGCTACCCACATTGACGTAAGAGCTACGGAGCTACAGATAGATCACGAGATCACCAACTGACGGTCCCCATTCAGCACACGGAACACGACCTCGATATTGTCGTGACCGAGCAGGGACTTGCGGACCTTCGAGGTCTCTCTCCTCGGCAGCGTGCACCCGTGATCATCAACAAGTGCGCGCACCCCGTCTACCGTGATCTCTTGCTCGAGTACTATGACCGCTCCCTGCATGAGTGTCTTGCGAGAGGCGCTGGGCACGAGGTGCGGACTCTCTTCCGCCTTCCCCCGTTTGCTTCTGGCGCTGACCCCTCCACCACCACTAGCCCCACATGCTCCGGTTCGTACTGATCCTCTCAAGGCGAATTATAGTAACTAATGCTTATGCCTACCGTTGCCAGAAACGCGTTCAAGATGCATCTGAACATGATGGACAAGGGTACCATGCGCATCAACGGATGGGACTGAACGCTTTCGGCATACGGCCAGGATTGAGTGCTGCAACACCTGCGAGAGTTTGTCTACATCGTGAGACCCGAGCCTGTTGACCAAAGGGACAGCGTGACGGAAGGTGCACTGGTTGCTGATACATGTCAAACGTCAACGCCCAAGTGAATCTCTGCGGGGCCTTTTCTGCCGGATCCCAATAGCATCCCCTGTGACGAGGTCGTTAGTACAAGATCCTAGCCTAATCTTCTCTAGCCAAAGAAGTACCCCATGATCGGCGTCGGCCTCGCCATCGAGTCGCCGCTCGAAGCGCAATCGTTGAGGCCCGTCCAGCCCCATCAGCAGTGGCCCCGCTGCCAGCAGCCCTCCGAGTGTCTCACGGTAGCGGCGAATCTCCTCTAGGCGATCTGTCTCCCCCGTTGTAGGGTCGAGAAAGTACTTCGCCACGTCTTCCGCCTCCTCGATCTCCTCGCGCATGTCCTCCTCGAGCGCGACGGTGCCATCTCGAATGAAGCCGTGATGTTGAAGTGACTCCGAGTTTTCGTCGTGAAGCTCCTGTAGTGCTCTGACCATGAGATTTCGGTCTGCTCTGAGCAAGAGCTGCTCTTTGGATCCGTGGTCGAGTGTCTCGATGAGGAGCGTTGTCGCTTGCGCCTCCAGGCGCACTGCGAGGCCGAGTACGACCTTCGCCAGCTCCGTTTCCTTTCCACCTTTTGTAGATCCGAATCGATCGAGCAGTCGCTGCGTGCTGCTCTCGACGTTGTGGGCGTGCGAGTGGAACTTGCGTTGCTCGGACGTGGTGGGCGCGCGGTGGTCCCGCGCTTTCTCGAACGTGCCCGCCGCCATCGAGTGTATGAGGGACGAGATGGTACTGACCACAAAGTTTGTGACCACGGGGACCGCCAGAATAGCATCTGTAAATCTGTAGTCAGCAGGGGTTTTTTCGACCCGCCGACCAGGCTGTCGATGGAGCCGGAGGCTGCCTCTCACATATTACGAAGAAGACGCGCTGCGTGGCAAGTACCGTCAGGTTCTCGCAATTTGTGAGCTGATCTGGTACTCACTCCTCCCGGTGTTGTCGGGGAATAGTCCCCGTAACCAATCTGCGCGGTAAACGTGAGTTCGCCGCGCCACCGTTGGACGGACTTTTAGGGACGTACCGTAAGCAAGAAAACGTAGCCTGTACGCTCAAGTATAAGCACTCATGTTCAGTACTCAAGAAAAATGCTTGGGGCTTACAGAAGTACATGCTGGTCCCGAAAGCGAGCCCTTCGATGGTCATGAAGGCCAATCCTCCGACCTGTCGCGCACGAGGGAGATTAAAAGCGCACCATCACAGGTGCAGCTCACTCACAAGCCAAAAGATGACCAAGGAGATCGTGCTGGTCACGAGCGTGAATATGCGCTCCCACTTCTCCTCCTTCGCTTCAATCTTCTGGAGCTGCGACATTTCTTCGACGAGCGCAAGGTGGTCCCCTTCCACCCTTTCGGTGGCCGTCTTGAAAGCGACTTCGTAGCGTGCTCGCCAGCGGCTTCGACGATTCTTGGCCCCGGTGCTGCTGAAGTCGACCAACACGCCGACCTGAGCGGCCAAAAGCGCGATGGAGAGGACTGCAAAGGGGAAGAGCAGCACCCTGGAAGCCGTGTAGGTTGGCTGAAAGTCCCCAAATCCGACTGATCGCCAGAGGAGTGAGCAAGGCTGGATTCGTGCAGAGATTGAGCACGCACTGGTGAAGGCGGTGACCACCGCGAAGTCTGGACTCCCAATCTTAGTGTCAATGTCAAAGTCAAAGATAGTTTGAAACGTACAGACTCCTTGGAAGAAAGTCCAACCCTCTATCTTGCTGAAGACTAGACCTTCGATCCCAATGACACCGAGGAACGCCGAAACCGTGAGGATGAACTGAGCACCGGCGAGGCGGACTAGTGCTCCGGAAGATGTCGGCCGGTCGAACCGAAGGATGAAGTGGGCGATGAGAGTGAGAGTGATGAAGCCTGTTGGCAAAGATCAGGCCGATGTGACTCGACGACCAGCGCTGACGTACCTGAGAGGACACACGACAGCACCGCACACCAGAATCTTGGGGACAAGCGTGAGCAAGATCTCAGAAAACAAGGTGCAAAAATCTGTTACCCCTCGTCATAAGTGTAGCCGGGGGCATTCCTTGACAAGGCGCCGTACAGACTCAGATTTACGAGCGCGAAGAGCAACTGGTCCCAGGTCTCAGCGCACGACAGCAATGCAGGGTGATTTGAACGGACCTTGATAATCCAGCACACTACGGATCCAATGGTAACCACTCGCCACCGCTTTTCGTTGACGGTGAATCTTGCGATCAAAAGCGCGTTCGCGACGATGTTCATCGAGAGCGAGACGGCGGAGAGTGCGAGTGACGCCCCCGGGTCCGGCGCAGGCGCCCCCTTCAGTAAAAACCAGTTCTGACTCAAGGCTGGGATGTCCATCAAAGTCGAGAGCGGAGCGAGGACAGCGGCCAGGAGCGGACCGAACTTCGCGACGTCGATGAGGCGGGCGTTGAAGTCTTTGAGCCGCGACGCCTTCAGTTGTGAGGTAACCGCTCGTTTATTGCCGACTTGTGACTCGCGGATGGGCGCGTCGTCCCTCTTCCGAAGTCCGAGTTTACCGTGGTGATGCTCTGTCGCACGTGGACTGGGATTGTTGCCGAGCGCGTCCGCACTGTTGTCGAGGGCGATCTTGCCCTTGTCTGTGGTCCCCATGTGCGCTGGTAGACAGTGGAAAGTGGAAAGGGAGGGGAAAAGCGTTCCAGCAGCTGACGAGATGACCGCCGGCTGTTTTGGAACGCGCGCGCGTCATACAGGTGGATAGGAGTTGTGTCTCTCCTAAATTACTAACTCCCTTCTTCCTTTCCCTCTCCCATCCCATTAAAAAAAGATGGCGAGAAAAAGGTGGTGTTGATACTTGAAGCGCGTGCTCTCGAGCCCACCTCGATGGCGTCCGCGCTCCCCCAGAGCTGGGCTTGCTCACGGTCCCTAAAGCTGATGGGGTCCAGAAATACGCGCGAAGTTTCCAATTTGCCATTACAGACTAACCCTTTGAGCTACAGTGAAGGTGCTCCGGGAGGCCGATCAAGCAACCTCGCCGGTTGACTGTGTTTTGATTGTGTCGCAAGAATCGCAGAGCATGTGCAGCCCAGCTGGTGAATCCGTCTCTTTCAAACACATTCACGCAAAATCCTTTCGTTTGGACGCGCTCATGGAGGTGGTGGCGTATGGGAAGACGACCATCTGGGTCTGACCATCGCGACTTCGACGTCGGTGCACGTCGCAGGACTTACCTCGCGCCGCGAACGCCCGAGGCTGCCGATGCAGCCACTACAAGTGTCTGAGATGAAATACATTGATTTCGCCTCTGATCCGGCGACCGCTTTGCTAAAAAAAAGTGGCTCGACTTCGTCGTTTCCTGGGGGGGTTAGGGTTAGGATTCTGCGGCCCCCTTGCGTCTCATCCAGCGCCCGAGGATTGCGATTAGGAGGCTTACACTCAGTGAGACTTTTGAGAACATCTGGCACGAAGGAGTGATTGCATGACGCCCGAGTCCCGACATGCGTCTTGACTTACAATTGCGCCGCACTCCGAGCTCGAGCGTTGGGGCTTTCGACGCACCCTCCGACAGCCACTCACGTCTGAAACTATTCAAGAGGACCGTTCGCCGTAACAGTGTGTATTCTGGAGGGCCGCACCTCTGCACTTCTGCCGCCTCGTAGTGCCAGCCTGGGTAATCAGTGCCTTGAGCAGTCGACTGGAAGGTAGGCGCAGATCCTGATCGAGGAGCGGGTGAAAATCTGTGCAGGTTCACTTCGAAAGCACATGAGTAAAAGATCAAAGCCAGGTGGTGGTTGACGGTCAAGAAGCCAAGACACTACGCGGCCTCGGCCTCGGGGAGACCGAAGAGGCTTTCCGTCCTGCGTCCCGACCTCACACCAGCCGCAACCGGGAACACGCGCGAGTACAAGGCAGCCCCCAGCACTTCAGCCCTCGCCCGTCGCACAAACGCGTGGCACCCGGCCGGCGCGTCAAGTCCCTCCGTGCGGCCATGTCCTCCCTCGTGTCCGGCGTGTACGAGCGGGTCGTCTACCTCCGTAACCTGGCTGCGGACAAGTATAAGAACCTACCGGTGGGCGGCAAAGTCGCCGTCTGGGTGTACTTTGCGCTCCATGTCGTCATCGGCGTAGCCGTTTGGTGGATCACGCCAACTCGGCTGCTGGAGCGTGAGCCACTTCGCTCTCACAGGGAATCAATGCTAACCTGAAGGGCTGCAGAGATGGCCGAGTGGGGAAAGGGGCTGCAAGAGATGCCGCTGGGCTGGGCGTTGTTGCTCGTATGCATCGTGAGCTTGAGTACGCGCTGAGCCGGGGGACAGCGGTACTGATTGTTTACAGATCGCAACCTCGCACCCGCCATTGTTTGGCTACGGCACCTGTGCGTCCCATTCCGAGCGTTGGAGGTAGCTCGAGGGTCCCGAGCCGTGCGCTGATCGTCCCCGCTCCGGCAGGCATCACGCTGTGCGGCTTCGCCTTTGGAGTCCTCAAAGGGTGGCTGTTGGGGTCTCTCGGATGTATCTTGGGGTCGTGAGCGTGCTTATTACCGCGTAGAGAAGCGCTTGCACTGACCCGTGTATGCGCCCCACAGGCTCGTGTCGTTCTTGTGAGTGCGCACACGCACGCACTCGGGCTGGGCTGAAAATTGCGCGCAGGGTCACGAGGAGGCTGATTGGCGTTTTTGCTCCGCTCCTTGGACGAGACAAGACGTTCAAAGCGCTCGCGAAAGCCGTCCGCGTGAAGGGCTTACCTCTGGTCATTCTTATCCGGTGCGTATGATGTCGCAGATCACTACGATTTTGCTGACTTCTCTCACAGCCTGTGTCCGTTCCCATTCCCTTATTCCAATGCCTTCTTCGCAAGCATCGAAACAGTCAGCCTGCTCCACTTTCTCGTAGCAACATTGCGCGTCCCACCATCTTTACCGAAGTCACCTCGAGCTGACGCTGTGGTACCCCAGAACAATAACACCGAAGTTGTTCCTACATGTGTGGGTCGGGAGCCGCATGTTCCTCTTCGCCGACCCAGACTCGCGGCAGCACATGGACTCGCAGACGAAAATCTTCAAGTACGTCCTCCGCACTGCTCGACACTCGCTCAACGAGCTGATTATAATCGTTTAGTGGCGTATACGTCGTCGTAGGATCGTTGCTGGGCGCCTTCACCTCGTGGTACCTTTACAAGGTCAGCCCCACTTGCAGGCCTCGGGCGCCGCGAAACTCACTCACCCGCACCGCCAGCTCACGATGCGATACGTCGAGGAAATCAACGCCGACGAAGAAGGCGAAGATCTCGAGGAGCAAGCCGGCCTGATCGACGACGTCGACGCGATGCTCGAGGAGGACGACGGCCGGAGGTCGCCATCCTCGTCTGACGATGCGACGACCCCGCGGCCGAGCACCTCGCCCGCGATCTCGCTCCAGCGCCTCGGCTCGAACCCGACCATCTCGCGCACGTCTCCCAGCCCAAAACTCGCGACGGCGAGCCTGCCCGCGCTGCAGCAGCTGCCGTACCGCGACTCGGTCGAGTCCGTGCGCAAAAGTGGCCGGCCGTCGGAGGACTGGGAGGGCGCCTTCTCGGATTTTGATGACCAAGACTCGAGAGACGCGGAGGTCGAGGACGAGGACCCACTCGGGCTTGGGCTGAGCACGCCAGCGGCCGTCTCAATGGACAAGCGACGGGATTGAGGCGTCGGCACAAGACTTTTATATGTGAATATATCCCGTGGGCTCCTGGACTGTTGCAGTCTCAATGTAAAACGATCTAGTAGTTGCCAGAATGCGAGGCGGTGTAGGGGATGCGTAGAAGTACAACGTAAAAACCGACCGAGAACTGGGAAGGAACCAAGACCCCCGAGGCCACCATGGCCTCGCGTCTCCTTTCTAGTGATATCTCCGAGAGACCGCGCGTCCGCTCATTGGCGAACGAAAACCTGCGGGGGAGGGCGTGAGCTTCCAGCAACGCGGGAGGGGCGAGGAGCAGGTGAGCGTACGCGGTAGGTGAGCCAGGCTCCGCCGAGAGCGATGGCACCAAGGCAGCCGATGATCTGGTAACCGAAGTCGTAAGGTTGAAAATCTCATTCGAGGAAGGGGACAGGCGCACCGAGAAGAACCAGTGCAGGTTCTCAACGTCCTGGCCGGGAACGTGCACGTTCATACCCCAGAGACCGGTGATCAGGTTCATCTGCGAGAACAAGAGGTCAGCACCTGGTCTGAGGCTTCAGCGGAGTGTGGGAAGGCGCACGGGGATGAGCACGGTTCCGAGCGCGGTGAGCTTCGAGAGAACGTCGTTGATCTGGTTGTTGGCGTCGGTCACTGAAAGGCAAGGATCGGTCAGTCTTCATCCAAAAACCAACAAGTAAAGGTGACTGCTCACTCTCGATGGAGATCTGGGCGAGGTAGTTGGAGTGCGACCGCGAAAGAATCTTCTCGTAGTGCGTCAAGTTCTGCGTCGACGTCGTGATGTGGTCCTGGATATCGGAGAGGTAGAGGCCCTGGTAGAGGAGCGCTGTCAGCAACGGAAAAGGAACACGGGAGTGAGTGAGGACGCACGATGTCGGACTTGGGTGCGACGGCCCAGTTCTCGTTGCACCGCTTCGATAGTCCCTTGACGACGTCGGCCTTGTTGCCCATCAGGCGAAGGAGACCCATGACCTTCTTGCGGCAGGTTCCAATTCTGGTGTAACCAGCTTCAGCACGGCTACTTCCCTCATAACAGGGTCAGACGGCGCACCGTCGGAGCATGTCGCTCTGCTCGGCCTCCTTGAGGATCAGGACGAGCTCGTCGATGCTGTCGACCTCGTACTCGATGTTCTGGATGAGGGGCCCGAAGGCGTCGGTGATGTCGTCGATGAGCGCGTACGAGATCCAGTCCGAGGTGACATTGATGTAGTCCTTGAGCTGCTTGATGCGCCGGCGGACGTTTTGCGGGTGGGGTGTGCCTCGGAAGTGGAACTGGGGGGCGATGTCAGGACAAGTGATGCAGGAACTAGAGAGAGATTGCGCACGGAGAGGGTGCCCTCGCGAAAGACGATGATGTACATGTTGAGGGGCTCGAGGTAGGTCGGGCTGTACGGGTCTTGCTCGAAGGACCGGAAGCAGACGAAGTAGTAGTTGCGGAAAAGCTCAATCTTTTCGCGCGTCTCCTCCATGAGAATATCCTCGGTCGTGAGTGGATGGATGCCAAAGACCTGACGGCGTGAGTTGGTGAGCACACGTGCGCGGGAGTCGCAAGCGCGGGACGAGCGCACCTTGCTGAGGACCTTCATCTCTGCGTCCGTGGGGCACATGATGTCGAGCCACCACGTGTTGGCCTCGGCGTCGACCTCGGTGCGCATCATGCTCGCCCGCGGGCGGTCGGCGCGGCTGTTGCCGAGTCCTGCGAGCGGGACGCCGGCTGGCCGGGCGCCGTTCATCGACGTGCGGCTCGCGGAGGCTTCGGGAAGGTTGGGCGTGTTGGTGCCGGTGCCGGTGTGGCTGACCGGGCTGAACGTGCCGCGGTTGTCCATGCTCGGCGCGCTCTCGTCGTCGTCGGTCTGCATCTTGTTCCCGACAAAGAGGTCCTCGAACGTCTGCCCGTCGGCGGGAATCTCGGCGAGCGAGCGCGCGTGGATCGTCGACGGGAGCGAGTTCGAGTAGAACGAGAACCGGTACGGCCTCGCGGCGCCCGACGCGGACTGTCCGCCTCGCGCGGCACCGGTGCCGTAGCCGCCCGCGGCGTTCTTGTCGGCGAGCAGCGGCGTGGTCGTGTCGAACCCGCCGCCACGGCCGCCGCCCATGAGACCGCTCGCGCCCTCGAACAGGGCGAGCTTCGGCTGGTACCGCCCGGGCGCGACGCTCTCGCTGAGCTTTCGCTGGCGCATCGTGCGGCGCGCCTGCATGCCCTCGGAGCTGCTCCCGCTCATGCCGCCGAGCATTGTCGTGCGCTGTGACGTACCATACCCGGGTGGCGAGGTGCCGAGCGCGGCGTCGCCGGTCGTGCGGCGCGAGGGCCCGCCGGGGATGGGGATCCCG
>ERZ1463038.640-NODE-640-length-12453-cov-16.870463_pt1 | contig 12453 bp, 17 predicted proteins | sample MGYA00564479_ERZ1463038 | MGnify/ENA primary metagenome ERZ1463038 (study PRJEB39244, sample SAMEA3635134) | Helicobacter pylori | study: EMG produced TPA metagenomics assembly of PRJEB11511 data set (Assembly of a 5300-year-old Helicobacter pylori...
GGGAGAGTTGAATCTTTGCGTCCGTTCCGCCTCTTTCACTCGCCATGAGGGTCTTACCGGTGGGACTGATCATGCTTGTCAACAGGGCCCGAGTGATTCTTTTTGAGGAGTGCTCGCCAGCCAGGTGGGCCACTTCTTTTCAAGCTCGGCCTGGCAACTCTTCTCGGTGCGTGCGAACAAGTTACAATAATGTTGCGATAGTTCGATGAGTGAGCTGGGAGAAGGAGCGTCTGATAGCGTGCGAGTGGCCCATGCCCGCGCTTCCGGTAAGTCGTTGCGGCACGTCGCCAGAGCGCGATCGTCCCGTCCTGTAGGAGAACGAAGCAGAGTAGAGGCAGTAAGCCCACTCTCGCAGTATTACACCAACATAATCATCACACACATGACCCCGGGGAAGCACCGTTACCCCAACTTGTGCAGTCCCCTCCCGCGCCCCCCCGCCGCGTTCGCCGCGCCGCCGCCATGGGCCATCTTCTGCGGACTGACCGAGACGGCGCTGTAGTCGGACTGCTGCTGCTGTGGCACCTCGGGCGTGACCTTCTTGCGCTTCGGCGAGCCGGGCCCGCGCATGGGCCGGCTTTCGGACGGCAGTACTGGTTCGTGATGGGTTCTGGGACAACGACGCGAGCGGAGCGGAGGCGGGCGAAGAGCGGTTAGCGGAAAAGGATGCGAGGGCATCTGTGAGTTTTATTAGAGGTTCAATGCTGGGACGGGGGCGGGACGGGTGGGGTGGGAGACGAGCGGATCGGACCGAGGTTGTGGTCGAGCGAGAAGCCGATGAGGTCCTGCAGCTGCGCGACCGGCTCGGCGATCTGCGTGGCTAAGGAGCGGATCGGGGGACTGAAAGTGGCAAAGAAAGAAGCGAGCGCACCTCGAGGCAGCGCATGCCCATCTCTGTGATGCCAAAGCTGCCGACGGGGCTGACGGGCAGCATGTGCTTGTCGAACCTGACCGTGCTGAGCCCCGGTGCAAGCTGTTCGAGGTGGCTGCCCGGGCGGGGCCGGCGGTCCTTTAGGTCCTCGGCCGCGTCCTCGCTGTCCCTGGTCGCGCTCCTCCTCCGCGTCGACGCGCCCGGTTTCTTCGCCTTTTCCTTCTGGCGCTTCCTGCCTTCGCCGTCTTCTTCTCGCTGCCGTTCTTCTTCTTCGCGCTCGAACCGCTCCCGCTCCTCTTCGTCGACCCTACGCTCATAAATCCGCTCGACGCGCTCCGTCGCGATCGAGTCCCGTCCCACAAACTCATCATGACCCCGACTGTTAAATTCGATCGACTCGATCCTGAGCCCGTTCAGCGTGACGACGAAATGAACGGTGAGCGACCCGCCGAGGTCGACTCGCGTGCCGTTGGCAAAGGTCGAGGTCCAGATCGTGTCGTCCGCCTGGAGCAGGTACCCGACGTGTGCGGGTCGACCGGAGGACGGGTCGGGCGTGGTGAGGAGGAACTCGCGCACGAGCGCGGGCGAGACGGCAGAGTGGATCACGCCGCAGATGGCGTTGATGTGCTGGAAGCGCGGGAAGGCCGCACAGGGGATTTCTGCAGCGGCCGCGGGGGGTCAGCTTCTTGGAAAAGGAATCAAGGAGTCTGGAGAGGCCAAGGGACGTACCGAAGACTTTGCTGAGCGCGGCCGTCTTGTCGTACAGGGGGTACTTGAGGATGCCCGTCTCGGTCAAGAAGTCGGCGACCGTTTGGCGCAGTGGCCCGATATCGACAGGCTGTTTGTATCAAGTGAGTGATCGTCCCTTGCACACCAGCCGGCCCTAGAACGCACCTCGAGCGCATTGTGGAGAGCGTCGTACAACGCCGTCAGCTTCGCGAGCGCGGGCTTGGGACGGCGACGCGGTAATGGGACCCACTCTGCGTTCCATGAAGTAAGTCAGTCTTCCCAGTCCAATCAAATACCGAAGCGGAAGGACGCACCCAGACAGAGCGAGCTGAGCAGCGACGCGGGGGTCGACCTGCTGCAGCTGGCCGTTCGGAGGCGAGGCGCGGACGGCTGGCGCATGGGAAGTGGAGTGAGCGGTCCGGATGGCAGAGCGGGTTGTGGTGGGCCCATCTGCTGGCGGTACGGCATCGCGGGGTGGTTGAGATTTGGGTTGGGCGGCGGGCGCGCCGGGTGGGGGCTGTTGAGGCTGCGGTGGGGTTTTTGCGACGGTGGGCCACGGGTGTTTGGCGGTAGGTTGAGCGGCAGTGGCGAGGGGAGCATCCCGTTTGGCGGACCGCCTTGGCCGGGCTGTGGCTGCTGAGCCGCGAACGCTTCTAGCCCGTCGCCGTTCGGCTGCATCTGATGCGCCGGATGACCCGCCGGCGAAACGTACCCGTCTCGCGGGGGACCTCCGGAGCGGTTGTAGCGCACGGCAGCGGCGACCTGCATCGCGGCCGAGGCGGCGAGGTGCTGGGGCGACCGGTTGGCACTCGAACCCGGGTGCAGTGACGACAGCGCTCTGCCTCTTCTTTGGCGCAGCGGAGCTTAAGGTTTTTGAGCTATCAAGAACATTAATGGGGAGGAGGCAATACTGGGTGGGTCAGCTCAGCCCACGGTGGACAGACAAGCTTTCATAGAAGCGCCGATTCAGAGAGAGACAAGGATAGTGGCAAGTTAGCAATAAAGCAACATGCTTGTCGTAAGCGACTTCCGCTTCTGCTTGGATGAATCTGCTTGTCATCATTTTTCCTGTCAGTTTCACTCATGGTTACCAAAGTCACAAGCTCAGTTATGGTGAGCGAAAGATTCTACACGACGTATCGGACCCGCAACATTTCCAGCCTGATAACACCAGTTTCTTGTTGACCCGAAACGCATTCGTGCTATGTGTTCCAGCCCAGGCGCACAGCCCGTGTCTTGCACGAAGCAGGAAAAGCTAGGAAACGAAGCTAGGGCTGGAATCTGTTTAGAGATGATGAGTCAGCCTAGTAAAGACAGGCGCGCTCGGCGCGTAGATACCGCACCGCCGCGGAACCTCGTCACAAAGGTCTTCATCACCGTGCTGCAAAGCTTAGTTGCGCGCAACAGCTCCGATTTTTGCACTGAAGTGATGGCGAGACCATGACTACGAAAACGATTGGACCGTCAAAGTACCAGAGCCGTGGCGTTCCCGTTCCAACTATCTACAAGCATTGAAGGGATTCGTTGACTGAGCGCGTGCGCATCCGAGGCTCGGAGACCTCGACCGGGTACTGGCTTCAAACAACGACGCGGTCTCGGGCGTGTTGTCGTAACGGCCGCGAACTGTAGGGGTAGGACGAGCATTAAGCGAGAACCCTCGTCGACGCGACTGGCAATGCGGAGTTGGCCACCGAGCGTGCGCCCGCTGCAGGCAGACACCGAGCAAAAGAAGACGCCGAGCCCGAATGTGGATGCTGGTGTTTCGAGTGGTGAGTGATGTGGAAGGGCATACCGATTCCTCCTAGAGACAGCCTGAACCTGTCTTACACAACTTTCAACACCTCTGCTCTGATGTTGTGCCTCATGTCCGTGACCGGATGACCAACTAGAAGTTTATATCTAAAGCGCTTATTGTTTTGAAGCTACCCTGTGCAGCAACATTGTCAAGTACTCTCTGGAGAGAAGACATGTGGACCGAGATCGTGACTGATCCGCGCAGAGCCAGTTATGGCTGGAGGGCAAAGGTGAGCGGTCGCCGCCAGTGATGTCTTGCTGAACTCCAAGGAGACAAAGTCAACGGGTTAGAAAGAGGTTCCTGTTTGAAGAGATTGCGTATCTCTAGGCCACACGAGAAGCCATCTCAATGCCGCAGCTGGGAGGGTTTGCGATCTGGGCGAAAACAAATCCTCGTGTGGCGTGCCCTCCCTGCTCAAACGCACCCCGCTGTTGCACCCACCGACGCTGGTTTGCCCACTGTCTAGCCACCGGACGGTATGACCCCACGAAACTATGACAATCTAACCTGGCTTTGGCCTGACGAACGGCAGATTCGTGTGGTCGCGCGGCAGGGCGGGGCCGATATCCAGCGCCTATCGATGTGATTCCTCGGAGCCTCTGGCAGCAACACCTGGGTCTTCATACTTCACGTCGTGCTAGAGTGCATACAAGGGCTCGGATGTATCGAATCTGGGAATGGAGTGGAAGTGGCAGGCGCGCCGGTATCGGGCCAATACTTCTAGGACACCAGTCAGTGCCCTTCCATGCCAGCCGGGTTTCCATGTAATGACGCCGATCATGCATGCTCCTAGCTGATAAAACTCACGTCTCTTGGGAGCCGTAGGGCACAAGTTCTACCGAGGGCGAGTAGATTGTCTGAGCCTAGAAAGACGAGATATAAGAGGTATAGGAGAAGCGTAGAGAGCGAGCAGGGAGCATTCTCCAGCGCCGGGATATGGTGCAAGCTCTGTGCAGTAAATCATCAAAGAGCGATCAGGCAGAGCTATCGGTAATGTAAGCTAGTAGCTGAAGTGACGTGAGAGCGGGTGGACGTAAATCTCCATCGCAGCGATATGGAGCAAGCTGGAGAAGAGACACGGTGTGGAGCGACATAGAGCAAGGTGTGGAGCGACATATATAGGTGGCGCGGAAGGGGTTCGAAACGCTGGGAGCGCTCACTGAGCCGCAAATCGCACTTGCGCATTGCATCCTCGAGTCGAACTGGCTCAAGCTCATAGTGAGACTTTCTCGTGTAGGAATCAGCAAGCTATGCTTTGCGAACCGTGGGATGACGGAATCGTCCCGCCGCACCCGTCGTACGTCCGGGGTTTCGAGGAGACAAGAGCGGCACTTCGCGGGGAGGGACATGAAGGTCAGCATCTGCCGCCATACCTTGGGAGAGGATAACTATACTCATCCGGTTCAGTAATAAAATGGGTGCGCCTTGACATGGCGGAAGGCCTGCGCATCATCGTAAGCTCGCAGTGTTTACCCCGCAAAGCGTACCGTCACCAGCCTTCTAGTGGTCCTATCGGCAAGGTTCGTTTTTTTAAGCGAGTTTATGTGATTGTAGTCGATGCAGCCGCTGTCATTTGATTGATCTGAATAGACAGAGGAACTACAATCCTCGCCTCGCTGAAGGCGAGTCACCAGCTGCTCGTCGACGGTGAAGCGCCATGCGGTGGGGAGAGGAGCGGACTTGCTACCTGCGGTCATGGAATCCGAGCATGTCTCCGCGTTCGTGATCTGCGCAGTGGGATTTAGAGGCGGTCGTGTTACAGCTTCGGTGCGCCTCACAAAGAAGAATGCGCAGGCGTTCACGACGACGTCAAGGGTGCTGCTGCAAAAGCAGGCTCACGAAGACGCGTGCCGTGAAGCGAATAGATGAAGACGAGGTTCGTGACGGAACTCATCATGCTAATGCTCGCCCCGACGTGGGACTTGATCGCAATCCCCCGGAGGACCAAGTGCGCGAACGCTCCGCGGACCACGAACAGCCCGAGAACCAGAAGTTCAGGCAAATCTCAAGTCCTGCTGCCGCAAAGCTGTGAGTGACATCACCCTACGTTGCAGGGTGCGACTCGGACTTATCCGAACGTCGCACAGCTGGGGCACGAGGGGAAGCGTGAGCTCACGAAAGGCTTGAGCTCACGAAAAGCTGCATGAACAGCGGAAGCAGCGCACTATATGAAGTTACCCAATGGGCTCGTCTCTACGGCGGCCCCGCTTTGTGTTCCGCCTGTCGCGAGCCTGTTGCGAGCCCTTCGTCGCTCGCGCGCTCGTCTCTCGACAGCCAACAGCCAAAGAGTTTCGAGTCGCCTCACGGACGACAACGGCGCTGGCACGAGCAGAAGTACAGTGCTCAGGAATAACTTCCATCTAGTCACTGCCTCCTTGAGAACAAGACCGCGAGGAGATACTCTCCGTACATAGGGGCATCCCATCTCCCATCCATAGCCGGAGGTTTTCAAACCACACGATCGCCCAGAGCAGCGCATCTGACGCTAGCATCACGGATACGTCGACGACCTCTCTCAAACCCCGCTGTCCTGATACGAGTACACCGCGCGTCCTTCGACGAGGTAGACGATGCCGAGGGCCAGCGTCCTCGGGAAGACGTCTAAGCCGACCGTGTTGGCGATCAGGACGCTCGTTTGCTTCATTATACCCGCCCTGTACGCCTCGATCTTTTCGGGTAGAGGGTGGTGGAGACGCTCAGAGGGGGATGCCGAGCGTCGACTGCGAGAGGCCGAGGAGCGTCGCGGGGGACGTGGTGGTCGAAATAAGCAGGAAGCTCGAGGCAGAGAGAACGAAAGCTGAAGGATGAGAAGGAAAACATGTTGGACGGTCGGCTTGGACCGGTGGCGCGAGCTAGGGAGCAGCGCCTCGATTCGGTCGGCTCGGTGAAAGTGACTGGGACAACAACGTCAGCTTCTAAGACTCGATTCGGGCTCGGAGAGACACTGCGAGCTCACCCTGGACTGGGGCGTCACCGTCACTGTCGCTGTCGCTATCCTCTGGAGCAACAACAGCGCGCGGTAGATCCCCCAGCAGATCGCGGCGACGTACACGACAAACGCTGCCACCAAAGCTCCACCAGCCAAACGCCCACTCAGCATTACAAAACTGCGGGGACCCCACCCAGCTGGTCCGGAATCGCCGGAAGACGCGCCTGGTGAGTGCTACTTCTGCTCGCCGGGGGTGGGGACGCTGGATCGGGCGCTGACAGATGCTCGACCCCTGCAGACGACGCTCGGACCTGGGGGATCGAAGCGGTCTCAGTAGATGCTTGCAGTAAGCGCTCATCCCACCAGGTGGCTGCGGCCGCCACCCTGATCGCGCGCGTACCACACAAGAGAAGTAGCGAGTGCCTCAAGTGACATGATTGCTTTGGAGACGGTGTTCGCCGGAGTTTCCTGGCGTCGAGCGTTCTAGGAGAGGGTTTTACAGTCATCTCGTGAAGTAAGGCGATGTCTGGTATACCTCGCACCTTAAAGACAGAATGGTCCAGCGAAGACGCCGGCAGGAGCGGCTGCAAACGTGCAGACCGCGACCGTTGCAGCTAGGAGTCTGCATAGAGTCTGGGAAATCATAATCATATAGCAAGATACTGAAGAATGTCCGGAGGACGATGGGAAAGGGAGTGTGCTGCTTGCCCCCCACGTTGGTTAAAGCATTTACTACTACTGCTAGCACACAGGGTGCGCCCGTGATTACACAATATGACCCCGAGGGTTAGTGCGTAACATCGGCGAGATACAGAAAGTAGTATGGTGGACGGAGGGATTGGACTTGCACCATTCCTGCGCAAACGTTCAGGGAGAATGATGGTCGACAGAGCTCTTGATTCTAAACTCAACTGACGCAGTGGCGGCTCGCGCGTCCACGATGCGGCAGCCAACGGACAGCGCTGTAAGAGTGGTCGTTTAGAGCAAAGACATAACTCGACTCAAGAAATGTGTAAAGGTGAGAGCTTCGTGTTGGGCATTCGCGCGGACCTCCTCACCAGCCACAATTGCGGGCGCAGGAACGGGGCCGCATGGAAGTGACGGCAGTGTTTTGAAAGGAATCGCCAAAGGTCGCCAACTCTGGCTCAACGTGCGAGTAGTCTAGTGTTCTTGTACCTACTTTGCCGAACCGGTGAAGCGAGCGGGCCAGTGGGTGCCAGTGGGTCCTGACGTCACGCATCATGGTGGGTAACCCGCAGCTTGGGATGATAGCCCTTACTCGTCGTCACGTCTATGATTATCATGTCTATGAACTATAGCTCAACAACCAGGAGGATGCCCCTGTATATGTACCCCATTTCCGTCATTCGCAGGAAATCCTCGAGGCGCGCTGGCGTCGAGTCTCTCTCTTCTCCTTCCTCACAACCATCCATCGAAATCCCACAATCGTTCATCCCGTACCAATACTTCTTCGTCCACCGTCAGGCCTGCATGCTTCAGAGCAATGACGTTCACTTTCCCAGCCATGCTCTCCTTCAAGCTTCTCCCCATCATGCTTTCTGCGGGTGCTGTGGGTACGCGACGCATCAATCCGGGTGGTAATCAAACATAACACTGATGCGTAACAACTGCTCAGCCTCTGCCCGTGTCCAGCGCGGCGCGACACCTGTCGGCGAGCTTGCGCCTCGTGCGACGCAAGGGCCGGTTTACAACGCCATCGTTATGTTAGCCAGTCGCTCTTCGTCTTGATCTCGCGTCTTGCTGACGCCGAGAGCCATCTCCAGCGAGTGTCAAACAGTTTTGGGCGTCATCAAGAAGACCCCGAACCACAACCCCGTGTCCAACTGCTACTACAAGTGTTCGGAGCTGGACAGTGTCGTGGATGGAGAGGCATGCGTGGCGAAGATCCTGGCCAACAACGTGTAGCGCTTCTGTGCATTCAGTAGAACACTGGAGTTGAGACGCGAAAGATCCTTGCCCGTTGCATGAAATCAGCCAGGTAAAGAGCATGACTCCTTGGGGCCAAGGCTGGCTCGACGATGTCAGCATTTATCGAACTGACACGCGGTACCCCGGCCCTACAGCCGTGGGGCGTGTTCGCCTTGTCACGGACGCGCGTGGGACGTCAGCAAGCCGCGGAGGCAGCGCGCGCCAATATCAGCTAACGGGCTTCATCAAGCCTCTGCCCATGCGCTAGCTCAGGTGTATTTAGATGCTGATGGGCTAGAGGCAGAGCTTTTGGTGCGCACGGGACCCGGCTGAGCTCCTAACCGCTTCTACCCAGCTTGCTCTCATCACTCGCTTTACTACGCAAGAGACATTCAACGACCCGAGCTTAAATCCTATCACCCAAAGTGGGCAACGCATCTACTTTGCTTGATGCCCGCTTAGAGCCTTACAAATTCTCGTGAGAGGACGAGGCCGCCGAAGATCGTCCAGGAGGAAATGCGCGAGATCGTCAGCGAGGGCTTGCGCAACGGCAGGCCATCGAGGAGGAGGTCAGACACAGCCACGGAGAGCCACTTTAGTGTTCCTCGGTCCGTGTTGGGAGTAGAGCGTCAAGCACTCGTGCATGCTTTGGCAACGCGAAGGTAGGCTGGCGCCTTGACGCTGAACCAAGTGACGGCGAGCTGATGTGTAAGCGGCGGCTGCGGCGCTTCCAAAGGTAGGAAGGTACGGTGCCGTTTGAGCGCAGTTCCTGGCACTACTTATGAGATTCGCTTCGGATGGATTCTTTGGAAGCCGTGTCCAAGAGGCGGGTCGTAAGCCATAAGGCGCTGCCCAATCTTGAACGGAGAGTCGGCGGACTAACAAGCACTCTTCCACGTATTGCAGCACAGAAGACGACAGCCGGACCAGTGTGGGACTTTTGTGCTCGACTCTTTGATCGCGCGCTTTTCAGGAGGTGCAGCCTCGCAAACAAGGTTTCTTTTCCTTCGTCATTCTTAGAGCGATGCAACCTCTGCAGGCCGGCAGCAGCTCTTGCACATCCCTGCCGATCCCTCGCGATAAACAACCCGTTAGGGCGGAGCGACAGCCGGCGAGGCCGCCGTATGAGTGTCGGGCAAACGCGCGGTCGCTTACAAGCGAAGCGCGGCGCGAGGCTGCTGTACTCCTTGAGACCAAGCTTCAATCGTGCCGTGGCGCAAGGCTGCGCACTCCCCGGAACCGGTGCGTTCCCCGCATCAAGACCGGCCATAATGCCTGGTATACAAAGCCACACCGAACTGCTTACATCGCACGGGTATTGCACGTTTTCTCTCGCATCAGCAGCCACAGATCGTTCGATCACTGGCTCGGTGTCTCAGCTTACCACTCTCAGCGCTGTGTACGGCATATCTTTCAATTTTTCTGTACATCTGTTTAAGATGTCCCATCAGTTAACTCCTACCGATTGGCGATCCGGACCGCTCGTCGTGGCATGGTATCAGTTAGCGTGACCACTTCACCAGAACCATGCTTCTATCACCGCAAGCGCACGGAAGGCCAGCCACATAGCTCTTGTTCCTCAGGCTGAGTCTTTACACTCAGAATTACGCTCTATTGCTTAACCCTCGTGTGAACAACAAATACCAACAGTTTCCGCTACGTTTCCGTTAAGGTTAGCGATAAGGATGAAGAAGAACAGAGCGTAGATGAAAGGTAAGTACATCTCGTTTGCTGATCCAATGTGCTCTTTAACCATACCGTGAAGTGATGCGTACAAAATCAACAGAAGCCAGTCTTATTGGGAGGTAGTAAGCAGGGAGCAAGGATGGTGTCAAGGGTGCAATGGTGCTGAATAATCAGTCATCTTAATCCTTGACACTTAGATCATTCCTCTCTCCCTCCCTCCTACCGTGCACATTTTTTGCTATCTGATCACACAGAAAGGCCCAATTGGGGTCCAGTCTTCTTTCTCAGCTACAAGGGACGCAGTTGCGAGCACTTCGAGCCCTGTTGCGTGCGCGCCATCCAAGCCAAGAAGCGAGTGGTGATCCCCACCGTGGAGCGAGTGGCTTTGGCTTATGCCAGGTGTTGTTTCGATATTGGAGCTTTGGTGCGTGGAGGTGTACGTGCTCTCGCCGGCGATTGTTCCGACCTTCTTGCTGCAGTGCTCGCTCCAGCTGCCACTGGGGAAGATGTCCGCACGCCGCTTGACCTTGCGTCATGTGCTCAAGGCGGTCGCGCTCTTTCTTGCCCGCCAGCACGTATACTTGGAAGCGCCTCTGTGACCTCGGACTTAAGCTGCTCGAGTGTCGTGTGGTCCGGCAGTCGCGCCGGAGGTCAACGAGTCGAGCACGCGAGTGAGCGTTTGCTCTACTGAGCGCATAACAGACTCCTTGTCAGTCTTGACGAGATCAAAACACATCAATTCCAGCGGACCTACAGCTTCCTGCGTCATATCAAGGTTCACTCCGCGCTTGTTGACGATAACGAGAGTCGGATCTATCACACGTGAAGAGCTCGGCGAATGAGGCGCTTCCAAAGCCCTGGTACGGAACAAACGCGGGTTTGGCTTGTAAGAGGGCCGCACATGATCTGTGAGGAAACACCGTTCATCCAGTCGTAATTCTGCGGTAGTCTCCCATCTACTGGGTAGCACCATTTCTGGCCAGTGTCTCGTTGGCTAGTGTTACAGCAACTATTTCCTGATACATCTGAAAACCTGCGCCGCATCCGGCTAAGAAAGCCAGCACCTCTTTCCTAACCAGGAGTTGATCACTGTGAAGCTTCCAGAGACGCGGTCGAATGAAAGCTGAGTAAACCTCATGGTCACTACTGTCGAGCCGTCGATGCAATAGCCACGGATCCGCCATGTGCACACTATCGCTGGTCGGAAGCCGTCGAAGGCGTGAGATGGTGCCCTGAGCGCATCGCGTCGAGCGACTCGTCCGAGATAACTCCGTACGAGGCCTGTTACAGTTAAAAGGCCGACGGAACCCTCGCAGAAACGCAGAAAAGCTCTGAGGCAGTTTGTGAGGCGACCATCATGAATAAGACCCCAAGGTGCTGGCCGTGTGCGTAGAGCCCGCGAGGTGCACGTCGCAGAGGCGCCACCGAGGCGCACGCACTAAGGGCGGCGCCTGGGCTTCTCAGTGGGACAGTTGTTCGAGATGCAATCTACTCACTAGGAAAAGGGTAGCGGTCATATTCCATTTGACCCCTGGCTGGCAATAATGCCATAGGCAGGCATTGGTCCAGGCTAACACCGCGACCCGGACTAAGTAGCTGTAACATCAACTTGAATGGAATCTTACAAGTGGTGGCGACAACGGCCTTGCTCGAAGATCGTGATGACCTTGCTTGGTGAGCCGCCTTCTTTGGACCTCCACCTTACGCTGCCTGTCTGATTAAAGTGAGCCACAACATCACTAGCTCCTTCACTAAAGGGTTTTCGCGTACGGTTCAGCTCTGCACATCATCACAAAGTATATTTGCTGGCGGCTCTCCGTTCAAGCTGGAGTGAGCTCTAGGGCCGACGGCGTCGACGTCGCGAAACACGTTCTTTGCCAACGTACCCAGGCTGACATTAATGACAGCGAGACTTAGTCACTGGACGCTCGGCTCCCCGAGGATGCAAATGGGAAGTAAGCGCACGATGTTCGAGAAGACTGGACGAGCCTGTGGAGAACTCGCGGCGCAGGGACCAAGTTTAAAAGCCGTTCGACTTATCTTCCGCCGGTTGGCTAAGGAGTTGGCTACATAGCTTCTTTTGTGAAGGCTTGTGCGCTGTGCTGCTACGAGCTGCTGTGGTGCCTTACCCAGACGTTAACATCACAGACGACCAAGAAGGTAGCCTACGATCGCCACTGCAGAAATGATGTTCGCATTGGAGTGATGGCGAGACCAGGGCTTTGAAAACGGGTGGAACGTCAGACTTCCAGAGCAGTGTCGTTCCCGTTCCGATGCTCTGCCAGGTATTGAAGGGTGTCGGTTGACTGAGCGCCTGCGCATCCGAGGTTTAAAGATGCGGTCTCAGTCGTAACGTCATACCCGCCGCGAGTTGTGCGAGCATCGCGTGGATGCCGGCCGAGCGGCCGGATCTTGGAACGGCGACACAAAGTCGGAGAAGTCAGGATTACGTAGCGAATTGGCGCCTGGAGGCGGCTGCCGTCGGTTGAGAGGGGTAGGACGAGCGTTGAGCGC
>ERZ1463038.641-NODE-641-length-12452-cov-29.139389_pt1 | contig 12452 bp, 8 predicted proteins | sample MGYA00564479_ERZ1463038 | MGnify/ENA primary metagenome ERZ1463038 (study PRJEB39244, sample SAMEA3635134) | Helicobacter pylori | study: EMG produced TPA metagenomics assembly of PRJEB11511 data set (Assembly of a 5300-year-old Helicobacter pylori...
GAGTTAGCCGTGTGCTCTTCCGATCTACCAGGGCTTCACGTTCTTCGCGGCTGCCGATCAGGCCCCGCTCGCTGGTCAGGTTGGCCAGTTGAGGTTGGTCGGGGTAGCGACGCAGGCCGCTGACGTCGGTGCTGGGCAGTGGCGTCAGTTGCGCGCTCGACAAGCCTTCGGCGCGGATCGTCAGGCTACGGGTCAGGGAGTCGCCGAGCAGGATGTGTTCCGGTTCCGGTTCCGGGTTCCAGGCTTCGCTCAGGCTCACGCTGCGTGCGGGCAACCATGGGGCGTCGGCAGGGTAGTCGGTGGGCTGGGGTTTTATCCACAGGGGGATTTCGGCGGAGCTGACGTGCACCTGCTTGCCTGGCTTCGGCCCCGTCGGGTTGACACCCTGAGCCTGTCCCTGATTCTGGGCTTGAGCGTCCTGCACCAACGTTGCACTGAAGACTTGCGCGGGAATCAGCAACTCACCGCTGTGCTGTGGATAAATCGCATAGCGTATCTCAATGACACCGTGGCGAATGCCATTGATCAGTTTTTCATAGGTGCGCGAATCACCGAGTTTTTCGATCCGTGCATCCGGGATCTGCAGAGGCGTCAGGTTGCTGTCATCGAACAGTGCGACCGAGTGATAGACGCGCAGGGTCAGCACGACCTGAGCTTGAACGTAGACGTTTTCCTGATCGAGGCTGGCGTCGATGAACACGGGCGCCAGCGTCTCTTGGTCCTGGGCTTCGCTTTGTACCACTTGCAATGTGATCGGCTGACTTTTCAGCTCGCCCAGTTGCAACGAGGGGATGACCACGGTGCCGTTCTGCTTCGGCAGCAGGGTAATGATCCAGCGGGTGGTGGCTTGAGCGCCGCCGTCCAGGGTGGTCAGGTGGTTGATCTGCCGCGTGCCGTGTACGTCGAAGTTAACCTCCAGCACGGTCAGATCGGGTTTGCCGAACAACGTGACGTCATTGGATTCCAGGGTCAGCTCTACGGTTTCGCCGGAGTTCAGGCGTGCGCGATCGACGCTGGCCACCAGCTCTGCAGCCTGAGCCGACAGCGTCATAAGACCTAGCATGAGGCTGATCAATAAAGTGTACGGGCGACTCATCGGGTTTGTTCCTGACGCTGTTGCTGTTCATACCAGAATTTACGTCGCAACAATTCGCCGGGATCGTCCGGGATCTGTCGCAACCATTGTTCCAGAGCTTGTCGTCGTTCTCCGTCGAGGGCGGTGTCGGCGGGTTTTATCGGTGGTCGGGTGGTGTTTTCATCGCCCAGTTGTGAGCCAGGTACGTCGTTGCCGCCAGCCGGGCTGTTCGGGTTGCTGGTGACGGTGTTGTTATTGGCGCTGCTGTCGTCGCCTGATGGGGGTAGCGGCTGATTTGGATTCTGCGGTGCTGTCGCCGCGCCAGCTTGTGGACTTTCGCCGATGTCGTCTTTTTTGCTGCCGTCCGGCTTGTTGGGGTTGGAGGCCTGTTGCTGCTTGTCCTGTTCCAGCAAACGCTCGACCAGCGCCTTGTTTTTCAAAGCCGGTTGCAAATCGGGCTGGCGTTCCAGGGCCTGTTCATAGGCATCCAGCGCGGCTTCCAGTTCGCCAGCCCTGGCCAGCGCATTGCCGCGATTATAGTGGTCGGCGGCGTTGTTGCCTTCAGCAAATCGCTGAGCGGCACTGGCGTAGTCGCCGGCCTGGTACAGCGCCAGACCTTGCCATTGGCTGTCCTTGAAGTGTTGTGCAGCTTCGGCAGGCCGACCTTGTTCGAGCAGGCGCTGGCCCTGCTGGTCGGGCCGCAACCACAGGTCGTTGAACTCGAAAGCATAGCTGGGCTGTGGAAGCATGAATAACAGCGGCAGGCACAACAACCAGCCTCGGCGCCCGGCGCAGGCCGCGAGCAATAATAGTGGCAGCAGCAGCCACGGACCCTGATCGTCCCAGCTGTCCAGATGCACGGTCTGGCCATCGCTGCGCAGGCTTTGCGGACTGTCGAACAGGCCCAGTCCTCGCAGGTCGGAGTCATCCAGGGAGGCCTGACGATAGCGCCCGTCGATCTGGTTGGCGAAGTCTTTCAGGCTTGGGCTGTCCAGGCGAGGCAGGAGGATCGCGCCTTGTGGGTCTCTGAGAAAGCCCCCTTTTTCCTGCATGACCGGCGCACCGTCGGCGGTGCCAACGCCGAGGATCAGCAGCGGGTTAGACTGTCGGCTCAAAGCCTCGCGGATGCCTTGGCGTTCCTGTTCGCCGAGTGACGAGCCGATCAACAGCAAGCGCCCTTGGCCCTGCGCACTTTGCTTAAGTAGGGCAAGTGCGTTGGTTACCGCCAGATCGGCGCGGTGGCCGGCTTCAGGCATGATAGAGGGCTTGAGCGCGTCGAGCAGGTTGCGACTGGTGGTCAGGTCGTCAGACAGCGGCACCAAGGTGTGAGCACTACCGGCATAGACGATGATCGCCGTTTGCGAATCGCTGCGGCTCTGCAACAGGTCGAGCAGTTTACGTCGCGCCTGCTCCAGGCGAGTCGGCGGAGTGTCGGTGGCGAGCATTTCCGGGGTCAACTCGAGCAACACGACCAACGGGTCGGCGGGCTTCTGGCTGGATTGCTCGACGTGCTGCCAACTCGGTCCGAGCAACGCCAGCACGGCGAGGGTCCAGGCCAGGCCCAGCGCAACCCACGGCAATTTGCTGTCTCGACCACTGCCGCCTCCGAGCAGTACCGCGTGGAAAGCCACAGGCAAGATCATCTGCCAGCGTCCTGCACGTTTTTGTCGGTGCCAGAGTTGCCACAGCAACCAGCCCAGCAGCGGTAGTAGCAGCAACCACCAAGGCCTGAGCCAGTGCGGCCAGAATGTGATCATCGACGCCTCCGCAAACGCTTGAGTCGCTGACGCCATTGCTCATTCGGCGGCAGAAAAACTTTCTGCTTGAAGAAGCGTTGCAGCAGGTTGTTCGGAAAGCGTTCGCGGATAACCAACAGCATACTCAATAGCAGCGCGCCGGCCAGCGGCCAGTGATACAACGCCTGGGTCGAGCGTGCTTGGGTAGGCTGTTGGGCGACCGGCTCCAGGGTATCGAGTGTTTGTCTGATTTTTTGCAATTGTTGGCCGTCGCGGGCACGAAAATATGTGCCCCCGGTGATGTCGGCAATGTGTTTAAGGGTGGGCTCGTCCAGGTCCAGGCTCGGGTTCAATCCCGGCATGCCTAGCGTTGCGCCTTGTTCCGGGTCGGCACCGATGCCAATCGGGTAGATTTTGACCCCTTCATTGGCGGCCAGGCGCGCGGCGGTCAGCGGATCGATTTCGCCGCCGTTGTTGGCGCCGTCAGTGACCAGCACCAACACCCGGCTTTGTGCCGGGCGCAGACGCAGACGCTTGAGACCCAGGCCGATGGCGTCGCCGATGGCTGTGTTTTTTCCGGCGATGCCAATCCGTGCTTCATCCAGCCAGATACGCACGGTGTGTCGGTCGAAGGTCAGAGGTGACTGAAGATAGGCCTTGCTGCCAAACAGGATCAGGCCAACACGATCACCTTCACGACTTTCGAGAAAGTCTCCCAGCAAATTTTTGACCAGGGTCAAGCGGCTGACCTCATCGCCGTTCCAGTGCATGTCGGGGTAGTCCATGGAACCGGAGACATCAACGGCCACTAACAAGTCGCGGCCACTGGCAGCAATTGGCAGCGGCTCACCCAGCCACTCTGGACGGGCAGCGGCCATCAGCAATAACAGCCATAGCAGAATGAGTGGTGCCTGTTGCCGCCACCCAGGCAAACTGGTCCGTGCCCGACGTCCGGCCAGACCTTCCAGCTCGCTGAGAAAACTGACCTCGAGTGCTGCTTCACCGCTGTCTGCCACAGGCAACAGTATCCTCATCAGCCAGGGCAGAGGCAGCAGGGCGAAGACCCACGGCCAGGCGAACTCAAACATGTTTGCGAATCCAGGTGTCGACCGCCTGATTCAGGCCGGTGATAGCTTTGTCATCGAGTTTGCACTCCGGTTTGTACGCGCCTTCGACCAGCACCATCCAGCGGGTCAGGCCCGCAGCGGGACACCGGTTGTCGAGAAAGGCCAGCCACTTGCGGCCGTTCAAGGTGTGACTTTGGCTGTAGGGATAGTGGTTGCGGCACAGGCGCTTGAGCAACGCGTTGATTTGCTGCAGCCAGGCGCCAGCAGGTGCTCCGTCGTAAGGCTTGGGCAGTCCGGCGAGTTCTTCCAGGGCCGCGACCCTCAACGGATCCAGGGGTTGCTCGGCACGGCTGACCGGGCGCTTGCCGGGCCAGTAACGACGCAAACGCCACAGCCACCACGCCGCCACTGGAAGTAAGAACAAAAGCAGCCACCAGCCCGGCGCCGGTGGCCAGAGGCTGACCGCCGCGGGAGGGATCAGCGGTTGCAATTGCTCCAGGTTATTCATGGTTGTTTACCGGGACGCTGGGGATTCAGGTATTCGCGCAGCTGCTCGACCATTTCGCTCTGTGTGCTCAGTGGCATCAATGGCACACGCAGTTTTTGCGCGAGTAATTCCCAGTGTGCAACGCGGGCTTCGCCTTGAGCACGATAGGCCTGGCGCAAGTCTGGTTTGAGGGTGTCGAGTTCCAACTGCGCGCCGCGTTCGGAGAAGCGTAACAGGCCGGCTGCCGGCAAAGCGTGATCCAGTGGGTCGGACAGCGGCAACAGCAGCAGATCGCAATGCCTGGACAGCAGACTCAGTTGCTGCTCGGCCGCATCGGACAGCGCCCGCTCATCGCAGATCACGATCACCAGGCTGCCGGGGCGCAGCACTTCACGGGCGCGGCGCAGGGCGGTGCCAAAAGCGTCACGGTCGGCGGGAATTTCGGTGTGCAGTGATTGATTGACCCGCACCAGCCGGTTGAGCAACTGCAACAGGCTCTGCTTGCTGCGCCGGGGTTTGATCTCATAGTGCTCGTTGTCGCCGAACACCAGACCGCCGACCCGGTCGTTATGGCTCAGGGCAGCCCAGCCGATGAGTGCCGCAGCCTGAGCGGCGAGGACCGATTTGAACATCAGGCCCGACCCGAAAAACAGCCGACGGCTTTGTTCCACCAGAATGAAGATGGGACGTTCGCGCTCTTCATGGAACAGCTTGGTGTGCGGCTCCTGGGTGCGGGCGGTGACACGCCAGTCGATGGTGCGCACGTCGTCGCCAGCCTGGTAAACCCGCACCTGATCGAAGTCCACGCCACGCCCGCGCAGCTTCGAGTGGTGCAGGCCGATCAACGGGCTGCGCTGGCTCGGGGTGGAAAACAACTGCACTTCGCGCACGCGATGGCGCATCTCGATCAGCTCAGCGAGGCTGACGCGAATTCCCGGTTCGGCAATCGGTTGGGGTTGCATGGGGTCAGGCGACAGCCACGACGTCGAGGATGCGCTGGATCACGCGGTCCTGATCGATACCGGCGGCTTCCGCTTCGAACGACAGAATAATACGGTGGCGCAACACGTCGAACAGCACCGCCTGAATATCTTCGGGGCTGACGAAATCCCGGCCAGCCAGCCAGGCATGAGCCCGTGCGCAGCGGTCCAGGGCAATCGAGCCACGCGGGCTGGCGCCGTAAGCAATCCAGTCGGCCATTTCCGGGTCGAACTTGGCGGGTGTGCGCGTGGCCATCACCAGCTGTACCAGGTATTCCTCCACCGCATCGGCCATATACAGCCCGAGGATTTCCTTGCGTGCAGCGAAAATCGCCTGCTGGCTGACCCGGCGTTCTGGCTTGGTTTCACCATTAAGTGCTTCGCCGCGAGCTTGCTGAAGGATCTTGCGTTCGACTGCCGCGTCCGGGAAGCCGATTTTGACGTGCATCAGGAAGCGGTCGAGCTGGGCCTCGGGCAGCGGATAGGTGCCCTCCTGCTCGATGGGGTTCTGCGTCGCCATCACCAGAAATAGCGGCGACAGTTCATAGGTGCTGCGCCCGACACTGACCTGACGTTCGGCCATGGCCTCCAGCAAGGCTGACTGAACCTTGGCCGGGGCCCGGTTGATTTCGTCGGCGAGCACCAGATTGTGGAAGATCGGCCCCTGTTGGAAGACGAAGCTGCCCGTTTCCGGACGATAGATCTCGGTGCCGGTGATGTCGGCAGGCAGCAAGTCAGGGGTGAATTGAATGCGGTGGAATTGTGCTTCGACGCCTTCGGCCAGTTCCTTGATCGCTTTGGTCTTGGCCAGACCCGGTGCGCCCTCGACCAGCATGTGGCCGTCAGCGAGCAGGGCAATCAACAGCCGCTCGATCAGTTTTTCCTGGCCGAGAATCTGCGTTGAGAGAAAGGTTCGCAGCGCAATCAGCGCTTCACGATGTTCCATCGTTGACTGTTCCTGGCAGGGTGACCGACAGCGTCAAACGACGCTGAGGTTGGGGGTGTTACTTTAATCCATCCGGGGCTGTGCCGACTAACGGCTATGGGCTTTTTTCCGGGATTGTCGGATTTAACCTGCGTAAATATCGGAATTGTCTGACGTGTCGTGTTTAAGCTGTGTAGGAGATTGCTGCTGGATAAATCTCCATCACGGCCTTCCGCAGTACTTACACCCGATAAAATGCCGTCGCATTGTCCCACAGCGCCAGCCGTGCGCCTTGTTCGCCCACTGCATCGATCAGCAGTTCGATATCGCTCGCTGCAAACGGCCGTGGCGCACGAGTGGAGGGCAGGTCGGTGCCGAACATCAGGGCGTGGGGGTTGGCGGCGAAAATGTCTTTTAGTGTCGAGGCTGCCGGGAAGTCCACCCGACCAAAACCGCAGGCCTTGATACGTACGCCTTTTTCGGCCAGACGCAGGACGCTGGGCAGACCCTCTTTGCTCAAACCCAGATGATCAATGCTGATCGCCGGCAATTGCAGCAGGCGTTGTTCAATCTCGGGCAACTCACGGGAGTCGATGTACAGCTCAGAGTGCCATCCCACTTGCTCGTGCACGCGATGGGCCAGCGCTTCAAGCTGGTCCAGTTGCTCCGAACCGCCACGCTTGAGGTTAAAGCGCAGTGCGCGCACCCCAAAGCCATTCAGGGTTTGCAGTTCGGCGCTGGTCACGCGGCCTGGCAATTGGGTCACGCCGACGAAGCCTGACCCTAGTCGATGCAGGGCGTCGAGCAGATAACCTTGATCGAAGCCCTGGAAAGAACCGGACACCACCGCACCGCCGGTGACGCCCAGTGGCCGGGTTTGGGCCAGGTAATCCTCGACGGTAAAAGGTTCGGGCAGATAACCGTTGTTGGGCACCAGGGGAAAGCGCGAATCGATGATGTGGCAGTGGGCATCGAAAATCGGTGGGGTCATGACTGTTCCCGTCTTAGTGTCGGTTGACGATCAAGCGATGGGGTTCAGGCAATTTCGCTGACGTAGGTGCCGATGTCTTCCAGAATGATCTGCAAGGTTTCCTGGACATCACGCAACTCGTCCGCCGGTGTTGTGTGACGAATTTCATAGGTGACATGACCCTCGAGCTGCTCAGCGTCGGCGGGGTCGATTTCAACCAGCAGGCGTTCGGCGCTGAAGGTGACTTTCAAGTTTTCCAGGGTCAGTGTCTTGTCGTCACCGACTGTGATCTCCACCTGATTCTCGTCAGGGAAGCGGGTCAGCGAGAACAGATCGCCTGTTTCCCCGTGGCAGCAGAACAAGGCCATATCGTCGTATTCGTCATCGCAAGGGTTGACGATGAGGGCGGTCGCGTTGATTTGCATGATGGTTTCCTGATCTATCGAGGCAGACAAAATTTGATTTTGCCAGTCTCGGCGATTGTTTGTCGGTTAATTACACGCTATGTCCCAGTGGCCTGCTAGGTTTTTATTGGGCGGGGCAGGGGCTATAATGCGGGCCATTACACCTTCGTAATGCTTAAGAATGTTTACTCGATATGACCCTGATTGTTAGAGACAGCAATGGTACCCAACTGGCCGACGGCGACTCAGTGACGCTGATTAAGGACCTTAAAGTCAAAGGCACTTCGGTCACGCTCAAGCGTGGCACCATGGTCAAGGGCATTCGCCTGACCGATAACGAAGATGAAGTTGAATGCAAGGTCGAGAAAGTCAAAGGCTTGGTATTGCGTACCGAGTTCTTGAAAAAAGCCTGATCCCTGATCATCGGCTGCTTGTCCAGGGGTGCGCAATCGCACCCCGTGACGTTTTATCCACAATCCCCCGCTTCATCCGGCTGGCTGTGATCCTCTTCTCGGTCTCGGCAATGCCTTCCCTTGATCATTCAAGAACACCTGATTCGGTGTCGACCTCTATTTAGAGGGGATTTCGCGCGCCTGTTACGTGCCGATGACCGAATATGTCGCAGCACCGCAAGCAGGGTCGGGCCCGCTATCGTTAAGCTTCGCAGCAGGATGGACACCTCTAAAGACACAGCCCGCCCGGGCAGTCGTTTTTGTAGATGCCCATTTTCTTCACCGAGTTCACTCTCGGGAAAATGAATGTGACTACCCGATCGTGACGAGCGTTTGTTCTTTAGCTTCATTACCCTGTCATGCTGTGCTGCGTTTGTTTGAAACTCAGCACGCGTGATGGCGATTCCCTGAACGGGATGCGACGCTTCTATCAATAAAAAGCCCAAGCGGAGTACCACAGATGGCGTTCTTCACCGCAGCCAGCAAGTCCGACTTCCAGCATCAACTGCAAGCGGCACTGGCGCAGCACATCAGTGAACAGGCACTGCCACAAGTGGCGCTGTTCGCTGAGCAATTCTTCGGCATTATTTCCCTTGATGAACTGACCCAGCGCCGGCTATCCGACCTGGCCGGTTGCACCTTGTCTGCCTGGCGACTGCTTGAACGTTTCGAACATATTCATCCGCAAGTGCGGGTCTACAACCCTGATTACGAGCGCCATGGCTGGCAGTCGACCCACACCGCGGTCGAGGTTCTGCATCACGATCTACCGTTTTTGGTGGACTCGGTCCGTACCGAGCTGAACCGTCGCGGTTACAGCATTCACACCCTGCAAACCACCGTGCTGAGCGTGCGTCGCGGCAGCAAGGGCGAATTGCTGGAGTTGTTGCCCAAGGGTTCTCACGGCGAGGACATCCTGGAAGAGTCTCTGATGTACCTGGAGATTGATCGCTGCGCCAATGTTGCCGAAATGAATGTGCTGGTTCGTGAACTCGAGCAAGTGCTGGATGAAGTACGGATCGCGGTCGCTGACTTCGAACCGATGAAGGTCAAGATCAACGAGCTGCTGGCCGGTATCGACACCCTTGAGTTTGCCGTTGAAGAAGGCGAGAAGTCCGAGGTCAAGGTCTTCCTGCAATGGCTGGTGGACAACCACTTCACCTTCCTTGGCTACGAAGAGTTCGAAGTCCGTAATGACAATGGCGGCGGCTATCTCGTGTATGACGAGTCGTCCTTCCTCGGTCTGACCAAGCTGCTGCGCGCAGGGCTGACCAAAGAAGACCTGCACATCGAAGACTACGCAGTGAATTATCTGCAAGAGCCGATGTTGCTGTCGTTCGCCAAGGCCGCACACCCAAGCCGGGTGCATCGCCCGGCGTACCCGGATTACGTGTCGATCCGCAAGATCGATGCTACCGGCAAAGTGATCAAGGAATGCCGCTTCATGGGCCTGTACACCTCATCGGTGTACGGCGAGAGCGTGCGTCAGATCCCTTACATTCGCCGCAAGGTTGCCGAAGTCGAGCGTCGCTCCGGTTTCGATGCCAAGGCGCATCTGGGCAAGGAATTGGCGCAAGTGGTGGAAGTGCTGCCGCGTGATGATCTGTTCCAGACCCCGGTGGACGAGTTGTTCAGCACCGTGATGTCCATCGTCCAGATCCAGGAGCGCAACAAGATTCGCGTGTTCCTGCGCAAGGACCCGTATGGCCGGTTCTGCTACTGCCTGGCCTATGTGCCGCGCGACGTTTATTCCACCGAAGTCCGGCAGAAAATCCAGCAAGTACTGATGGATCGCTTGAAGGCCAGCGATTGCGAATTCTGGACCTTCTTCTCCGAGTCAGTATTGGCGCGCGTGCAGTTGATCCTGCGAGTGGACCCGAAAAGCCGTCTCGACATCGACGCACAGCAGCTGGAAAACGAAGTGGTACAGGCTTGCCGGTCTTGGCAGGACGATTACTCCAGCCTCGTTATCGAAAGCTTCGGCGAAGCCCACGGCACCAATGTGCTGTCCGACTACCCTAAAGGTTTTCCGGCCGGTTACCGTGAGCGCTTTGCTGCGCATTCGGCCGTGGTCGACATGCAGCATTTGCTCAGTCTGACTGAAGCCAATCCGTTGGTGATGAGCTTCTACCAGCCGCTGGCGCAAGCCGGTAAGCAGCAACTGCATTGCAAGCTTTACCACGCCGATACCCCGCTGGCCTTGTCCGACGTCCTGCCGATTCTGGAGAACCTTGGCCTGCGCGTGCTGGGTGAGTTCCCTTATCGCCTGCTTCGAAAAAATGGCCGCGAGTTCTGGATTCACGACTTTGCCTTTACGGCGGGTGAAGGCCTGAACCTCGACATTCAGCAACTCAATGACACGCTGCAAGATGCGTTCGTACATATCGTGAGCGGCGATGCCGAAAATGATGCGTTCAACCGTCTGGTGTTGACGGCGGGTCTGCCGTGGCGCGATGTCGCGTTGCTGCGTGCTTATGCCCGTTACATGAAGCAGATTCGTCTGGGCTTTGATCTGGGTTATATCGCCAGCACCCTGAACAACCACACCGATATCGCTCGCGAGCTGACGCGGTTGTTCAAAACGCGCTTCTATCTGGCGCGAAAACTGACTTCCGACGACTTGGAAGACAAGCAGCAGCGCCTGGAACAAGCGATTCTGGCGGCACTGGACAACGTTCAGGTGCTCAACGAAGACCGCATCCTGCGTCGTTACCTGGACCTGATCAAAGCTACCTTACGGACCAACTTCTACCAACCGGACGCCAACGGTCAGAACAAAAGCTACTTCAGCTTCAAGTTCAACCCGCGCCTGATTCCCGAGCTGCCCAAGCCGGTGCCAAAATTCGAGATCTTCGTCTATTCGCCACGGGTCGAAGGTGTGCACCTGCGCTTCGGCAACGTCGCTCGTGGTGGCTTGCGCTGGTCGGACCGTGAGGAAGACTTCCGCACCGAAGTGTTGGGTCTGGTAAAAGCCCAGCAAGTGAAGAACTCGGTCATCGTGCCAGTGGGCGCCAAAGGTGGCTTCATTCCGCGTCGCCTGCCGTTGATTGGCGGCAGCCGTGACGAGACTCAGGCTGAAGCGATCACCTGCTACAAAATCTTCATTTCCGGTTTGCTGGACATCACCGACAACCTCAAGGACGGTGGCCTGGTGCCGCCGACCAATGTGGTACGGCATGACGAGGATGATCCGTACCTCGTCGTTGCAGCTGACAAAGGTACCGCAACGTTCTCTGATATCGCCAACGGGATTGCCATCGATTACGGCTTCTGGCTCGGCGATGCTTTCGCCTCGGGTGGTTCGGCCGGTTACGACCACAAAAAAATGGGCATCACCGCTAAAGGCGCGTGGGTCGGTGTGCAGCGTCACTTCCGTGAACGCGACATCAACGTCCAGCAAGACAGCATCAGTGTGATCGGTATCGGTGATATGGCCGGTGACGTGTTCGGCAACGGCTTGTTGATGTCCGACAAGCTGCTGCTGGTTGCTGCGTTCAACCACCTGCACATCTTCATCGATCCGAATCCTGAGCCGGCCAACAGTTTCATCGAGCGCCAGCGCTTGTTTGATCTGCCGCGTTCGGCCTGGAGCGACTACGACGCCAGCATCATGTCCGAAGGCGGCGGGATCTTCTCGCGCAGTGCGAAAAGCATCGCCATCAGCCCACAGATGAAAGAACGCTTCGACATCACGGCCGACAAGCTGACCCCGACCGAGTTGCTCAATGCGCTGCTCAAGGCGCCGGTGGATCTGCTGTGGAACGGAGGTATCGGTACGTACGTCAAATCCAGCGAAGAAAGCCACGCCGATGTCGGCGACAAGGCCAACGATGCGCTGCGTGTGAACGGCAATGAACTGCGCTGTAAAGTAGTGGGCGAGGGCGGCAACCTGGGCATGACCCAATTGGGTCGGGTCGAGTTCGGCCTCAATGGCGGCGGCTCCAATACCGACTTCATCGACAACGCCGGTGGTGTGGATTGCTCCGACCACGAAGTGAATATCAAGATTCTGCTCAACGAAGTCGTTCAGGCCGGTGACATGACTGAGAAGCAGCGAAACCTGCTGCTCGAAAGCATGACCGACGAAGTCGGCAGCCTGGTGCTGGGCAACAACTATAAGCAGACGCAGGCCTTGTCCCTGGCCGCGCGTCGCGCTTATGAGCGGATCGCTGAATACAAGCGTCTGATGAGCGATCTGGAAGCGCGTGGCAAGCTGGACCGTGCCATCGAGTTCCTTCCGACCGAAGAGCAGTTGGCCGAGCGGACTGGGGCGGGCCATGGCCTGACCCGTGCCGAACTGTCGGTGCTGATCTCTTATAGCAAAATCGACCTCAAGGAATCGCTGCTCGGGTCCCG
>ERZ1463038.642-NODE-642-length-12443-cov-11.323055_pt1 | contig 12443 bp, 14 predicted proteins | sample MGYA00564479_ERZ1463038 | MGnify/ENA primary metagenome ERZ1463038 (study PRJEB39244, sample SAMEA3635134) | Helicobacter pylori | study: EMG produced TPA metagenomics assembly of PRJEB11511 data set (Assembly of a 5300-year-old Helicobacter pylori...
GGGCGTGGTGGGAACGACGACGGCTGCGACCTCGGCGGGAGAGCGCACGGTCGCTCGTATCGGCGCCGGGCTTGCGCTCAGCCTGCTCGTGATGATGGCGGTCGTTTGATGTGGGGGGTGAGTGGCCCTCGGGTAGCGCAATTGAGCTCCTTCCCCATCCAATACGAGTGCGGTCGTGGGGACCGGAACGCGTTGCCACGAAGTCAAGATGAAGGGAGATTGTGTACGAGAGAGGCGTGTAGAAAGCAGCGTACGAAAGGCCATGGTAAGAGTCCAGATTAAGGGTCGAGGCCTGGGCGAAGGGAGGGTCAGCAAGGCGCGCTTGGGGCTGAGGGGCGAGAAGCTCACGCTTGGGGTCACGGGGGAAGAGCGAGGCGCGACGGATGTCTGCGCATCGAGAACGAGGATCAGCTCGATATTCCGACGACTGCAACTTAATCGAGAGAAACAGCGACGCACTGCCAAGCTTGAGGAACAGCATCACGACACGCTCGAGGCCGATGCCACCTCCGGCATGGGGCGGCGCGCCGAGGCGGAATGCGTCGACGTACGACTTCATCTCCTCGGGGTTGATCCCGACGGCCTTCATGCGCTCCTCGAGGAGAGGGGCGTCGTGCAGCCGCTGGGCGCCACTGAGGATCTCCTCGCCGCGCATGAAAAAGTCGTACGAGTTGGAGAGCGTCTGTCATTCCGAGGAAATTAGTGGGCGTACGGAAGTAGACGGGAGCAGGACGAACGGGCTCGGTCGCGTCGGGCATGGTGTAGAACGGACGGAGCGCGAGGGGGAACTTGTCGATGATGTAGTAGTCGGTGCCGTACTTCTCCTTGACGAGCACGCCGAGCGCCTTCTCCGTCGTCGTACTCATGTCGTCATAGTCGCCAATCGGGGCGGGCGGGGTGCCCTGCATGACTCCCGCGTCCTGGAGGATCTTGATCGCCTCGGTGTACTTGAAGACGACCGTCTTCTCGGGGAAGACAAAGTCGTCGTGCGGGTACTGCTTCTGGACCGTGTTGATCTCGGCGGCGTAGGTCGTTTGCAGGCCGCGGAAGATGGCCTTGAGCATGCCGTCGATCGTCTCCATGACCTCGTGGTAGTGCTCCTCGAACGCCATCTCGAGGTCGAGGCCCATGAACTCGGTCATGTGCCGGTGCGTGTTCGAGTCCTCGGCGCGGAAGACGGGCCCGATCTCGTACACCTTCTCCATGTCGGCCGCGATGCACATCTGCTTCGCGGTCTGGGGCGACTGGGCGAGGTAGGCCTTGCCTGCTCTGTCCTGGGTCAGCGAGGGTTCGCACGGGGGGACAAGGAGAGGGCGCACCCTTGAAGTAGGACACCTTGAACACGGACGCGCCAGACTCGGTCGCGGCGGCCTGGAGCTTGGGCGTGTGGATCTCGATGAAGCCCTGGGCGTTGAGAAACTCGCGGAAGAGGTTGCACACGCCCGACGACATGCGGAAGATGGCCTGGTTCGTGATGCTCTGTATGCTGCGTCAGGATCAAGCGGTACCAGCTGGGAGGGACGGTAAGGAACGCACCCGGAGGTCGAGCACGCGGTTGTCGAGGCGGGTGTCGAGGGCGACGATCGCGCCGTCCTGTGCAGTGGCGCATGAGCACAATAAGGTCAGATCAAAAGGTGCAAGGACGTACACCGCTTTCGGCAGAACGAGTGGCGTCGGCCATGGTGAACGGAAGCGTACTCGGCGCCTCGGAGATGATGTGGATCTGAACTCGCCTTATCAGCTCCCACCGTCCCCCCGTCCCCAGACAAGAAAGCGTACCTTGGCGACCTTGATCTCGGCGTCCTGGACGGTGCAGCTCTTGACCAAGTCGATCGGCTTCTGAACGGTGCCCTCGACGAGGACGATGCTCTCGGCGTGCATGTGCTCTGCAAAGTAGACCATCTTGCGCGAGACGAGCACGGGCTCGACCTGGACGAGCGCCTGGATCGTGGTCGACTGCTGGCGGAGGACGAGGAAGACCATCTTGGCGCCTACTTGTCGCGTGCCCGGTCAGTGGGCGCTCGAGAGGAGAGCAGGCGCAGAGCGTACCCTGCGCGCGCGAGGTCTGCAGACGAGCGCGGAAGATGACCTTGTCGCCTGCGTTTGCGGCCGAGAGGGACGCAAACTGGACGCGCTTGATGCCTGCGCGCGGTGATCAGCTCCTGTGCGGGTTCGGTCTTGCGTTACGAGGCCAGACGAACCGGTACGCTCGCCGCTCATGTTGAGCGGCAGCTTGCCGTAGTTGTCCGGCGAGTAGTCCTTCATTCGAGCGGTCCATCAGCAGAGCTCAAGCAGGATGGGCCACCGCAACGCACGACGTCAGCTGCTTCCCTGGCGGCCTTCTCAGCGGCCTCTTTGGCGTGCCGTGCGGCCTCCTTCTCAGCCTTCTGGGCCGCCTTGTGCTCTTCCTTCTGGCGCTTCTTCATCTCGGACTTGCTCTCGGGCTCGCCATTCGCGCTGGGATAGTAGCATGAGAAAGACCGAGCTTGGGCGAGGAGGGCAGCGCGCGAACGTACTTGAGGTGCACGGGCTCCGTCGCCGAGTGGAGGCTCGACTGGGGCGTGTCCGTCTTGTGCAGGGGCGAGGTCGCACCCGGGGCGGGCGAGGACGAGCGCGAGTTGGACGCGGAGCGGTCGCCGTGGTGGTGCGGGATGATTTTGGAAAGGACCTCCTTGACGCCCGTCATTCTGGTCGCGGGGCGGTACGCTGAAGTGAGAAGCGGGCGGGTGAGAGCTGGGTGGAGGGTGTGGGACAAGAGTCGGGCGCGGAGCATCGACTGGGGACAATTCAAGCGACGTCACCGTCGTTTGGGTTGCTGGCTTGACTCGCCCCTGGTTGACTCTTTCTTTCCGCTCCGAGAGTCGACTAGAGTCACTGATACTAATCGAGTGCTGTTACACGGCACACTAAACAAACTACAGCCGCCCACCAAGGACGCTGCGAATGGTGTCGAGCTGACTGCGCAGGCTCGCGACCTGGGCAGCAGCCTCCTTCTCGGCCTGGTCCTTGTGCTCCTTGACGACCCTGAGCTCTTCGCGCAAGTCGTCGAGCTGCCGCTTCCACTTTCCGTCTGCCCCACCAAGCGTCGTGCACGCGGTGCTCCCGCGCCCACCCTGGAGCGCGACGAGCTCCTGCTTGAGTCCCTCCATCTCGACCCAACTTTCTTCCGCCTCCTGCCGCCGCGTCTCGGCGTCTTCCCGCAGCAAGTTCCGCTCAGCCTCAACCGCGGCGAGCTGGGCGGCCAGCCTCGTCGGCTCTTCGCGCAGCCGAGTCGACTCGGCGCGCTCGGCCGTGCGCGCCGACTCGTGCTCGGTGAGTTGGGCCCACAGGCGCTGGATCTCGCGGCGGGAGGCTTCGAGGAGCTGCTGCGACTCGAGGAACTGCTCCGCTTGCGTCCGGATGAGCAGGGACGACGAGAGCGACGAGCGCTCAGAGAAGGGCGAGGTCGCACCCCGGTGCGAGGTCGAGCGAGCGATGGGCGACGGGGACGAGAACGACGTCGGCGGCGAGGGGAAGTTGTACAGCGACGAGTCTGCTGTCACTAAAAGTCAGTACATGAGTTTTGTAGTGATCAAGAAAAGGACGCACCCGAGTCGAGCAGGTCGTCCAGCACACTCGCGCCGTTCGGTCCAAGCGGGCCTGCAAAGCACTCGTTAGGCTTGAACCCCACCATACCAAATCAACCAGACAGGGAACTCACCAAACTCATCTTCTGGCGCAGGCCTCGCGAACCCGTCCATCCTCGGCGCGCCAATCTTGGCCGGTGCGACCGGCGCACTCGCAAACAGCGGCGAGTGCTTCTGGTCGCTCGTCTGGGCCTCGTCCGAACTCTCGCTCCCAGGGAAGTCCGGCGAGCGGACCTGCGTCGTCGTCGGGTCCGAGTCGCGCTGGGTCGAGAACGAGCACGCGCTCAGGACGGGCGTGCTGTTTGCGGACGGCGAGGGCGAGTGCACCGCCTGGAGCGTCGAGGGCGAGCGCGGAACAGGCGGCGAGTTACCGTACGCGGTTGGGGTCGCCGACGAGGTCCCGCCGAAAATCTCGAGCGTCGGCGTCGGCGACTCGGCCCGTTCCTGCGGCAGTGGGGTTGAGGGCGAGAAGAACGCCGGGGACGAGAACGCGGGCGAGCCCGCGATCGGGGACAGGAGCTGGGCGGCGAGCTCGCTCGGTCGAGTTTGCGGCTTGGGCGGTTGCAAGACGGGCGCGAGCACGGTCGAGCGGTCGAGGACCTCGTCCGTGTCAATGTCAAAGTCTGGCTCGAGCAGCCCGTCCGCGACGAGGGACCAGTGCGTGAGCAGCCACAGGAGGCCGTCCTGCGCCTTCTTGACGCTCACGCCCGACTCGTGCGTGTCCGTCGGGCCGGTGATCGAGAGCGAGTGCGACGAGACGAGCTTGTGGAACCGCGCCGCGGTCGAGAGCCCGCGTGGGCCCATGGTCGACGCGCCAAAGAGCGCGGCGACGGCGTCGAGTGCGGTGTGGTTCTCGGGGAAGAGGGGCGTCTGGGAGAGGAACGCGACGAGGTAGACCAGCAGCGAAAAGTTCGCGCTGGGCAGCAGACGGAGGATGAGCTGCGCAGAGGCGACGCGACGCTTGAGCGACGACGTCGAGTCGACGCAGGCCGAGAGGTACAGCCGCCACAGGCGCTGGTCGAGGACCGGCTCGGGGAGGTCGCGCAGGTACTTTTTGAGTCTATGGACGTGCTCAAAGTCAGCTGGTGAGTCAGGAAGTAGGGCCGAGAAAGCGCACAAGGCGGTGACGTTGTGAATGCTCTCGATCGACATGTCATGCCGCTCGCCATAGTCGGGCGCAGAGTTGAACACGTCGACGAGCTTTGCGACCCTCGAGGCCTCGCCGGGCGAGTGGAACAGTCCCGGGATTTTGGGGCCTGCATCTCCAGGTCAGCCCGAGTCAGAGGCAGCGCAGAAAGGCGGGACGCACCCTGTCCACGGCGGTAGATCTCCTCGACGGCGCTGAAGCACACGCCAGGCAGATCGTGTCGCTGACCCGCGATCATGGACGTCACGAACCCGTACTCGGCGACGACGTCGAGCGAGACGCCGAAGACGGGCTTGAGCGGCGCCGTCTTCAACGTTGGCGAGGTGGGCGCTGTGAGGGACAAATTTGTCAGAATTGATAAGGGAAAGATGAGGAAGGGGCGCACAAGTCGGCTCGGGACCACCGACGAGCGCGCGCTTGACGGAGCGGAAGAAGCCGCCCGCCTTTGGCTCCGAGGACGAACTCTTGCTCGAGGGCGCCTTGATCTTGGACCGGGTAGGCGAGGGCGGGGGCATCCCGATCTGACTCTTCCGGTTCGCCTTGTGCGCCGCGCTTTTCGTCGGCTGCTCAACTCCGCATCAGCTCCGACGATGACCCGCACCAGCAGAGCAGGAAGAAGCGCACCTTGTCCTCCACCGCACTCCCAATCCCCAGAATCTCCTCCGCCTCACTAATCGTCAAGAAGCTGCCCATGACCGTCTCGAGCTTCTCGAGGAGGTGCAAGCGCCAGCCGTAGCCGGGCGTCGCGGCGAGATGGCTCGTCCGCTTCGCGAGGCTCACGAGCGACATCCCCGGCGAGATCGTCACCGGCGGCGGGGGAGCACTCGACGGGTTCGGGATGTACACGGACGAGCTTCTCCGGAAGATCTGCGGGAGCTGCTGACTCGCGGCCGTCTGGTGGTAGCTCGCTCGCGGGCCCTGGCCGATCGGCCTACCGTCCGTCGACGGTGGGCGGGGGATCGCACGCGGGACAGAGTCGTCCGCGCGAGGGATGGGGATCGGCACGAGCGCCGCCACGCTCGCCTTGCGGCCCCCAGCGCCACTCGCCAGCGAGAGCGAGCCTCCGCGGGAGACGCGCGTCGCGACGGCCGTCTTGGCGGTCGCCGAGTCGAGCTGCTCCGTGTGCGGGGATTGCGGCGTCTTGAGCGCCGCGTGAAGGTTCGGGGTCGATTTGACGGATTGGTAGGTCGAGAAGACGTTGTCCATCTTGATGCTCAGGTCGAGCGCGTCCGACGCGGGCGCCCAGTCCGTCCCGGCTGATGCGAAGAGCTTGTTTTTGCTCATCGCTGAGCGGTGCTCTTCGGGCGCGGTGGGCAGTGGGTGGTAGGTTGGCGAGAGGGGCCGCGCGGGACGCGAAGGCGCGCCGGCGCTCAGCGAGCGCTCGAGCGGCCGCGAGCCGGGCTTTGGGCGCGGGTGCAGCTTGCGCGAGGCGAGCAAAGACATCTCGTGGGGCTTGCGGTCGTCGACCTCGCCGCCGACTGGGCGGCGCGACGCGGGCTTGCTCCCGCGCTCCTTGCGTGCCCCGGCCTCGTCCAGTGCGCTCCAGGTCGGCACGGCGAACTGCGGCTGGGACGCCTCGGCGCGGTGAGCGGGTGTTGAGCGCTTGGGGATCGAGGACGGCAGCGCGGTGAAGGTCGATGGGTCGAGTGGCGGCGTGCGGAGCTGGGACGCGAAGCCGAACGTGCCAAACCGCTCGTGGTCGACCGAGACGGGGTGCGGGGACTGCATGGCGCCTAGCCGGGTGGTCGTGTATCCGCGGAGGGCGGTCGTCGGCGCGAGGGGGAGCGGCGGCGGCGGCGGGGAGGTGCTGGCGTGAGTGAGCAAGTGATGGGGGGAGGCACAGCGCCGAGGATTACTAGCCTGCCGAATGCAGGTTGGGTCCAAGCTTCGTTCATTTTGCCGCTGTGATGGCCCGCTTCATAGGTGGAGCAGCGTCGAGAGGCGGTGAGCCAACCTCGTCCACGGTTTCATTGGCCGGATCGGGCAGGTGTGCTGCCCCGGCTCGCTTCCGCCACTGAGCGCACTGCGACGATCCTTCCTGGCCGTGATGCGCACATCCCTCCTGCACCAAGTCGAGACTGTCCCAGGAGGCTTCCCGCCTCCTCGACCATCCGCGCGCGGATGGCCACTGACGAATCGCTCGCCGTGCACCTGCACCTCAGTTCCTTGAATACGTGCAGCCCACGAAACAACTGTACCCAATTCTGCGATCTCACAGACCGCCAGAGCGGACATCCCATCGCGCGCATCGTGATCTCGCGGCCGTCTGCGGACGAGACACTCGGGGCCCGGCGGTGAGACCGCTACCGCCAGCCGTCGCTGCTGCGCTGATCCTTTTCCACGCGCACAGTTTCTGACTCTGGACAACCCACGCGAGTTCATTGAGGATCGACGAGCAGACGGCGTACCTGCCGTTGGATCCCCCGACGACCGACACCGCCGCTGCGCCCTTCCCCTTGCCCGATTTGCGAGCTGCCCTGTGACCAGCTGTCTTGTCGACTTTTCTGCACTGGCTTTCTACGTACTGAATGACGATGATGTAGCTCGTGCGACGCGTTCAGTGCTCATCCTGGCGCCACTCCAACCCTCGCGAGGCGCCTCACGTTAGGCAAACCCGCTCCGCTCTCGACCAATTTGGCACGGCCGTGGATCTCTCGACGTGTCTCCGATCATTCCTGAAACGGTTTCCCCTTGTTTGCAAAACCCAGGAAACGTTTCTCGTCACCCAGCCCAGCTCAACTCTCGCCGCGCCTCCTTCGTGAGCCGGGAACCTTTACTGCTCCTCCTCTATCCCCGCCAACTCCGACTTTGCAACCCGCGGACCGAACCTATGGTATTACTGGAACGCCACGATCATTGGCCGCCACTTTCCCGGGTCGACGCGGTTTGCGTAGCCGTTGAGACCTCGAGGAGCCTGATCCGCGGGTCCGCGTGTGAGCGCACGACCTTGAGCTCGAGGCTCACGGTCAGCCCTTCAGTAAGTTGTTCGTCCTCCAAAATTCCGTGGGAAGTGACCAGAGTCGCTTTCATCGCCAACGGACACTTGACGAGGCGCGGTGGAGCAACGAGGAAGCACTCGAGGGGCGTACTGCCGAGGAGGTCGAGCTGGCCATCCACAAGGAAGCAGTCTCCGAGTTTTAATTCGAGATTTGGGACGATGGAGGAGCCGGTGGCACCGTGGAGACGCTTGATGGCGGGGCTGGCGCTGACGTCGAGCAGGCTGATCACGCACTCGCCCGTGCGGAGGAAGTTCACGGTCGTCTGCGACGCGGCTAGCATGTCGAGCGTACAGCGTTCGCCGAGACACCTGACGGAACCGATTGGTGCGCTGTTGGTTGTTCCGGTTGGGTTTGTATTCGTGATGAGTGCGACCATATATATGTACAGGATCGAGGGGGTGATTCTCCTCATTTTCACATTCACAACTGTTCATCTGAGCCATTTCTGTTTCTTAGTTGGAGAAGAGCAGTTGGTAGGCGCGAATGTGCCAGGGAGCCGCCCTCCGCTCTGCTCGCCATTGGCGCATTTCCATCACTGTCAACCAGGAGCGGCGCCCAGTCTGTCGAAATCATCAGCATCTTTAAGAGTTCTCAGGCTCACAGAACTCACGTCGAGGTCAATCTCGGACGCTTTCAGCGGGAGGGTTCGCTTCCAGAAGTATGCTCCAAGCTGCGAATGAAGCGAAGAGGGTCAGTGCATCCACTTGGCCGCATCGGTGAGGCATACCCAGAAAACGAGCATAACTGGAACAGCTAGATACGCCTGTAACTAAAGGTTAGCACACATTCAGCCTGCTGAGCACTGGAAGCGAGATTTCACCTGGAAGAACCCTGCGGCCGCAAGCGAGCCGTTCTCGTAGGCGCCACCAAGAGGCCCTAGACGCATGTGACCGTCAAAATTTGCGTCTTCAGTAAACTACACGCGACTCACAAACCGCGATGTAGAACTGCGCCACCAACACGAGCAAGACCAGGAGTAATCCGAACCAGCTGCCGTAGACGCCACCCATAGCCTGGAATGGAAGCTCCTCGATGGAGTGGCCTTGGGCTTTCCAGGCAGCGCGGAATCGTATGCTGAAGAGTAACGGTACTCAGAAAGCATGTTCTTGTGGGACTTAGACAACGTACTGGCACAGGCAGATGCTGCCCCATGTCAACAAGCCCGAGAGGCCCGAGATGGCAAGCAGCCAGTCAACTTGAAGGGAAACATCAGATATGCATCAATAAAGCAGATGGACACCATGTTTAAACTGCTCACAGATTACGCCACCCGACGGCGCTACATTGATGCTGGGGAAGGGAGGTGAGCAAGGAGTGCAGGTGGCGCAGACTGGTCGCACTCACTACGCAAGTGCACCGATGAGAAGAATCAAGACCACGGACCACAATGGACGTCCACTTTTGTCGACATACGCAAAGATGCGAGGCGCTGCGATAGGGAGACGGATGGTTAGATCGGGCCAGTCACCAGAGCTGACGTCTCCGGTCACCGAATTTAAGTTCTGCGAGAGATGTGAGGATGCGAGATCCAGCATAAACGCAGGAGAGTCCGATGGACAGGACTGCGGGCAGCACAGAACGTCAGTGCCCGTTGCGGACTTTTGGACAGGTCCGCTGCTTACTGGAAACGCAGATTGTCACATTCATGACGTGATTCAGTCCTTTGATCCCTGCCTTGTCGAGCATGATCACGAAGGGCGAAGTGCCTACTCCGCTGCCGTCCAGCAGGCGCGGGTCATTGTAGGGGACGTTGAGCCCGATGATGATCAATGACGTGAGGTAGATGACGGTTACTGTAAGAGGTTGTAAGCTGGAAGCTTGCTTGACAAGAAGGAAAAAATGCCTGTACTAACTTCGCCAGAACGTCCCCTTGACCGCGCCAGGCATCGTCGCCCGTGGGTTCGGCGTCTCGACGGCAGCCAGCCCAACAATCTCGGCTCCCGAGAACGAAAAGGCCGCTGTCACAAACTTGAAGTAAATTAATCAGCTCTGGACTTGACTGGGTGTCCAACTTGGACCCTAACTCACGACGGCGCAGATGCCTTTGAATCCGTTCGCAAGGCCTGCAATACCCCATTAAGCAAGACTCGCCGCTGTCCAACTGATCAAGAACATACCTCCAGGATCGTGCCAGGCCTTTCCACCGACGTATTCAGAGAACCTGGCGAGGATCAGATCAGCCTGTGATTCGAGCGCCGCCGAGTTTCGTGAGTGCGCGTACTCGCCACTGGCCGGCCCTCCGCCAACATTGATTGCAATACCAGCAACAACGAATATAATCACAACGACCTGGAGAGAAACTTGTGTCAGATCAACCTCGGACGGGGCCACGGTCGACCCACGAGTCGGAGGCAAGCACTCCAGAACTCCTCTTCAGCGAAGCCAAGGGAACCAAAGACTAAATAATACGTGAGATCAGGACAGGTAAACTTGAGAAGTGTCAGAATTCTTACTGTTGACCAGTATGATGACCACCCAAAAGACTGTGAGCGCGGAGGAGTTAGGGGGTGTCATCTGATTCATGGCGGATGTTCGCACTGGTGATCCACACAGCTAGTGGAACATCTGCCGCAGCTTTCCAGTACTGAACCGTAATGGCTGCAGACGACAGCTCGAGCTGACGGCGACACTGGCGGGTCAGCGTAACCAAAGGTGCCAAAGGACGATGTGTCTCACTGGCAGCGTGACAGACGACTGAAGTAGGTCTGTGGTAGAAGCAAACTCAGCAAACAATCGAAATGTATGCTAAATCTCCTAACAGTTCCATCCCAGAGCCATGCCGAAGCCAGGGTCAATGAACTTCACAGCCAGCTGACAAAATGCTCCACTAAGGGGGTACAGAATGGAAAGCTCCGCAAGAGCTTGAGTTACGTTGATCACCATCTGCGAATGGGATCAGCAAGGCGTCACTGCATTCGGAAGCCTTGTAAGACCATACGATTCCGATCCTGCGACGTGAGCAAGGCACTCAGCACAGTTGGAGCAGCAGCAGTAGATAAAGAGCTTACAGCGTCCAGGCAATCAAAACACCTCCCGGACCTGCATTCCGAAGTGCTTGTCCAGTTCCGACTGTTTGAGGCACAAGGGTGTCAACTTCCTGGCTTAGCGTACGCCATCCGAGCTGACCGAAGAGCCCGGTCCCGATTGTTCCTCCGACCTGCGCAAAGATGTGAGCATCAGGTGTTGCTCACTTTGACAGATCAGAGCCGCCTTACCGCGATCATGTTCATGTGCCGCGGTGTCATCTACAGCAGCCCGAGTCAGATACACAGTCATCACATGTATTCCTTCTCACCTTTTGCTGAAGCATCTGATTATGACCCCTAGTGGTTGAAGCGAAGAAAGATCAGCTCTATAACTTGTTGCGCATCCGCGAGGAGGACTTGCCCGTTGAGAACGTCGCAGGTGGCGGTGCCGGCAGTCTTCAAGCCCCTTGGAGGACGGGGATGAGCTGGATCGTGTAAGTCTCATTTGTGATTTTTGAACTTACCCGGTGCTTCCGGGTGCTCGCTTGTAGCTCTCGAGGTTGAGGCCCAGCCTCGTCCACACCGACTCTTGGGAGGGGTCGTAGAGCTGGTCGCCGGGCGAGGTGATTTCCGTTATGGTGACCGTGGTACCGGATCTCTTCTCCACCTTATCATGGTCGAAATCGGCCATTAGGCTGCTGATCTCGTATCAGTGCGGGGTCCGAAGCGGCACAGCTGCAAAGGGAAGCTCACTGCGAAGCGGCGGTGGTGCAGGATGATACAGACGCGGTGGGTGTGAGGGGGCTGCTTGGTACGCGTAAAGAGTCTTGACAAGAGTAGCCAGGAGAAAGGTCGGGGAGGAAGATAGGACGCAGATAGCGACCAAACTCAAGCTAGCGTTGCGCCGGCGGGAAAGCTCCGCAAATCAAATTGCGGTTCAAAGGGCTTTCCGTCCCATCCAACGCATGCTTGATCGGTTTCCCGTAACCTGTGAGCTTTATCTGACCCGACAAGGTTCTGCGGAAGCGCGTCGCCTGTTTCCGCAAGCACTCGGCGATGCGACTCGGACCGGGCGCGCCGGCCACCTGCGTTTACGGTTAGTTGTGTGCATTGCCTATCTGAGGGTGAAGTGCTTCGTAGAGATAAAGGTTTGGAGCACTTTATGTCACACACTCCACTCGGTGCTTGTGACTTCAGACAGCCGAAACGAACGGAGGTGTCGTTCCCGCGCCACTTGACCGTCTGATGCAAAGCTACGACGGCTGATTCGCGAGCAGTGATAGGTTCAAAGGTGGGATCCTATACTTCTGATGACTTCTCACCAGCCCAAGGGGCAGAACAAGGCAGAAGGCCAAAGGGCGGAACCACGTAAATCTCAACATCTGAGCGGTGAGCCGCGAAGATTTCAGGTTGACGGTTCATTTGGTGAATCCTGAACGTACACTAAAATCCCATCTGTCTTTGGTACAGTGAGTCGTGCAATAAATAATTTGTGGATCTCAAGCGACGACTCGGAGTGTGCCTGCACAATGTGCGTGCAGGCAGAAGAGCGTAGCCAGGGAAAGACGTTCAACCCTTCTTTAAGAAAAATAACAATCGACCTACTCAATGGCGATGTATTGAGGACGGCGCAGCGACATTATGAAACTCGAGCCCACTTGAGGGCACATTCGATCACGCACCGCGCCACCGTCGCTGCCGGCCG
>ERZ1463038.643-NODE-643-length-12439-cov-33.246932_pt1 | contig 12439 bp, 12 predicted proteins | sample MGYA00564479_ERZ1463038 | MGnify/ENA primary metagenome ERZ1463038 (study PRJEB39244, sample SAMEA3635134) | Helicobacter pylori | study: EMG produced TPA metagenomics assembly of PRJEB11511 data set (Assembly of a 5300-year-old Helicobacter pylori...
CGATCTTGCTCCGCCAACCCTGCGAGCAATACGCCCACTTGTCTGTTCAATGTGTCGACCTCGCCAATGGCCTCGATACGCGGGTGGTCCTTGGGTACGCGGCGGCCATCACCAAGGCCGGTTTCGCCTTTGTCGCCCGTACGTGTGTAAATTTTCGACAGGCGAAAGCCCATGGTTATAACTCCGAAAGGGACTGTTCCTGAACGTTGATTGCGCTGCCGGCCAGCGGCAGGCGCAGGGTGAAGCAAGTGCCTTGGCCTGGGGTCGATTGCACTTCCATCTGGCCTTTGTGGTTGTTGGTGATAATGAAGTACGACACGGACAGACCGAGCCCTGTGCCTTGACCGATTTCCTTGGTGGTGAAAAACGGCTCGAAGGTGCGTTTTCGTACGTTCTCAGACATCCCGATGCCATTGTCTTCGACCTGGATCTCGGCCCAAGGCGGGTTTAGGCGGGTACGCAGGATGATGCGTCCCGGTTCACTATCATTTGCACGTTGATGGATGGCCTGCGCGGCGTTCTTCAGCAAATTGAGCAGCACCTGCTCCAGCTCGTTAGCCGTACCGGGTACGGGGCCCAGGTTGGGGTCGAACTGGCGAATGATGGCCTGGCCCTTGAAGTCGAAGCCGATGGTCAGGTCGAAGTCGTTACTGGCGATCTCTACGGCCTGATCGATCAAGGCGGGCAAGTCGCAGGGCGCCATCTGTCGGTTGCTGAGTCGGCTGAAACTGAGCATGTGGCTGACGATTTTGGCGGCGCGGGCGCCGGCCTGCTGGATGCCTTCGAGTAATTTAGGCACTTCACGGCTTTCCAGGTATCGATTGACCTGCGCCAGATCAATGCCGTTTTGTTCGGCCTGCTCGATGTTTTTCGGCAGATCCGGCGACAGGCGTCTGCGAATGTTCTGCACGTTGTGCAGGATTGCGCCTAGGGGGTTGTTGATTTCATGCGCCATGCCGGCCGCAAGCCCGCCGACCGACAGCATCTTCTCCGACTGCACCATCATGTCCTCCAGCGACAGCCGCTGGGTGATGTCATCGATGCGGATCACCACGCCACGGCCTGCGCCGCCTGTCAGCGGATAAAAGGTCAGTGCATAGTGGTGAGGGACTTCATCTTTGATCCAGGTGACCCGCTCGATCTTGGTGACCGTGTGTCGCTCGACCGTGTGTTTGATCTTCGGCAGGAAAGCTTTCATTGGCTCAAAGGCGAGGAAAATCGGCTGATTGAGGGCTTCATCCAGAGGTGTGCCGGAGAGGGCGCTGGCCTCTTGGTTCCATTGCGTGACATACAGCTGTTCGTCCAGCGCGATCAGCGCTGACGGCATCGAGTCGATGATGCTGTTGAGGTAGTTCTGGAAGCCGGTGAGTTTCTTCTCGATCTTGCTGCGCACCTGCACTTCGAGTTCGAGTTTGCGGTTGGTGTGGCGGGTTTCTTCTGCCAGGCCCTGTGCTTGGTCGTAGGCGTCTTGAGAGTCGTCCCGCGCACGTTTGAGTTGCTGCTCCCGGGCTTCAATACGCGAAAGCATGGTGTTGAAGGCTTCCGCCAGGCTGCCGATTTCATCGTCGTTGCCTCGTTTGGCACGCAGTGCGTAGTTTTCCTCGCGGGTCACCTGGCGCGACAGCTGTTCGAGCTGGTAGATCGGCTCGGTGATCAGGCGCCGAATCTGCCGGGCGATGATCAGCCACAGCAATACGCTGAATACCAGAATCCCCAGGCTGGCGGTGAGCGTGCCGGTGTAAAACGCCATCGGCAGCTCACTGCTGGCCACCAGCAATAGGTAGCCTGGAGCTTCTCCTGCTTTGGGGATGGGAATCAGTTGAGTGCTGCGAAACTCGGTCAGGCGCCAACCTTCTATGTTCTTGTAGCGTTCGGGCAAGTTGAGTTTTTCGCCCTGCTGTACCTGCGCCAGACGCTCACCGTTGTTGTCGTACAGTGCTGCCGCACGCAATGAGCTATAGCTCTTGAGCTCCTTGAGCAAAGCTTTGGCGTTGCTTTCCGACGTTAACGCGTCCTGGCTGAGACCGGGGTTGCTGAGCAGTCGGCCAATGGTCTGCAAGGCTTGTGGGGCCATGCTTTCTTGGGAGATGTAATAGGCGGCGCTGATGAAGGTCAGGTTGGCCACCAACAATACCGTGGTCAACAAGACCAGCAAGGCGGCCAGAAGCTTCTGTCCTACCGGTAGGTTTTCTAGGCGCTGGCGCAATGGCATCGGGCAAATCACAGGCGATTGATGAACCCGCAGGGTAACGCGGGGTTCAGGCACTGAGCAATATTGGCCGCGCCGTAATCTAGTCGGTGCGCAACCCGCGTGACTGCAAATGGGCGATCAGTCGCGCTTGCAGCTGAGTCAGGTGCGGCAGCGAGCACTGATGACGCGCCGCTACCGCGCAGGCGTGGCCCAACAGATAGCTGATTTCGGTGCGGCGGCCGTGGGCGACGTCCTGATACATCGACGAATAGTTGGCTGCCGTCGCCTGAATCACCCGCTCGACCTCGCTGTGCAAGTCCTCGGCTGCCGCGGGCTGGCCGCAGCAACCGAGCAGTTCGGTCAATTCAGCGCACAGTGTCGCGACTTCGCAGTGGTGGGTTGCCAGCCCGCCGTTGCGGCAGTCATGGAGTACGGTCAGTGGGTTGATCGCGCAGTTCAGCGCCAGCTTGCGCCAGAGCCGGGTGAGGATGTCCGGGGTCCACTCATGAGGGATGCCGCTGGCCTGTAGCTCGTTCAGCCATGTGGGCGGCGTCGGGTCCTTGGCATCGCCGAGCCAGGTGTAGCCGTGGCCGGCAAATACCACACGCCAGTCGCCGTCACGAAAAGCACCCTCGGTACTCGATGCAAATATACAGCGGGCATGGGGCACCTTTGCCGCGACCGCATCCTGACTGCCGAGGCCATTTTGCAACAGGATCAGTTCAGCATTGGCGCTCAATCGCGGAGCCAGACGAGCGACGGCGGCTTCGGCGTCATAGGCTTTGCACGCTACCAGCAGGCGTTCAATGGGTTCGGCGGCGTCGAATGTTTGCGCGGGGATGGCCAAGGTGTGGCCGTGGCCTTGCTCGACCAGGGTCAGACCGCCGGCGGCCTTGTAGGCCGTCAGACGCGTTGGGTCGCGCAAAATCAGGCGTACCGGTAATCCGGCGCGCGCCAGGCGGGTCGCCCACAGGCTGCCGAGGCTGCCGACGCCCAAAACGTGCCAGATAACAGCCATCAGCCATTCACTGGCGAAGGCATGACGGGGTGTTGAATGAAGGAATTGGAATTCAACATGGCAGGCTCGCAGCGACGGTGGGGAAAGTCTCGTTATAATGACGGCGCATTCATACCGTCAAGTCAGGCGTGCTCCATCTTCATATCGAGCCGCGCCGTTTATCTGGAGAAATTACATGCCCTCGTTCGACGTAGTGTCCGAACTGGATAAACACGAAGTCACTAACGCCGTCGACAATGCCATCAAAGAGCTGGATCGTCGGTACGACCTTAAAGGCAAAGGCACATTCGAGTTCAAGGAGTTGACCGTGAACCTCACCGCCGAGGCAGATTTTCAGCTAGAGGCGATGGTCGAAATCCTCAAGCTGTGCCTGGTCAAGCGCAAGATTGATGTGCAATGCCTTGAGCTCAAGGATGCTTATGCGTCCGGCAAATTGATGAAGCAGGAAGCCACCCTCAAGGAAGGCATTGATAAAGAGATGGCGAAGAAAATCGTCGCTCATATCAAAGACGCCAAGCTTAAGGTGCAGGCCGCTATTCAGGGCGAGCAAGTCCGTGTGACCGGCAAGAAACGTGATGATTTGCAAGAAGCGATGGCGGTACTGCGGGGTCATGAGTTCGGCATGCCCCTGCAGTTCAACAACTTTCGCGACTAAAGGTGACCTCAATGGATTTGAATGCTGAAGTTGATCATTTGGTAAAGGTATCCCAGTCTTGGGTTCCCATGTTTCTGCAGTATGGCAGCCGAGTGTTGCTGGCCGTGGTTACTCTGGGTATCGGCTGGTGGCTGATCAACAAAGTGACGCGCAAACTGGGTGGGCTACTGGCGTTGCGCAATGCCGACCTGGCGTTACAGGGATTTATCAGCAACCTGGCCAACATCGTCCTCAAAGTGCTGCTGATCGTCAGCGTCGCGTCGATGATCGGTGTCGAAACGACCTCGTTCGTGGCCGCCATCGGTGCTGCGGGTCTGGCCATCGGTCTGGCGTTGCAGGGCAGTCTGGCGAACTTCGCTGGCGGTGTGCTGATTTTGCTGTTTCGCCCGTTCCGCATTGGTGATTGGATCGAAGCCCAAAACATCAGCGGCACGGTCGACAACATCCTGATCTTCCATACGGTTCTGCGCACGGGTGATAACAAGACCGTGATCGTGCCTAACGGCATCCTGTCCAATGGCATCATCACCAACACCAACCGTCAGCCAACTCGCAAGGTGGTCTTTGACATTGGTGTGGAGCATGACGCTGATCTGCGGCAAGCCCTGCAGGTGTTGCTGGAGATGGCTCAGGATCCTCGCGTGCTACAGGATCCGGCGCCTCAGGCGGTGGTCACGACGTTGGGCGAGAATGCTATTACCCTGTCGTTGCGTGCATGGACCAAGACCGGCGACTATGCCGATGTCGTCGCTCATTTCAATATTGAAGCGCGGGATCGTTTGAAGGCCGCCAACATCAATATCCCTGCACCACAGCGGATGGTTCGCGTGGTGCAGGAGTCGGCCGCACAATAAGCCGGCTCTGCTGAAAAACAAAAAGCCCCGCGAGTCGGGGCTTTTTGCTTGCCGCGCAACCTAAGGCTGTTCGCTGACCGATGTTTCAATCGCTTCCGGCACCTGCACCGCTTTGGCCCGTCGTGCCTCCTGAGCCCATTGCAGGGCGATCATCACCAGGGTTGGTAACCCGAGCACGGCGGTGATCAGGAAGAAGGTGTGGTAGCCAAACCTTTCTACCATTACCCCGGAATAGCCACCTATCAGGCGCGGCAACAAGAGCATGATCGAGCTGAGTAGCGCGTATTGTGTCGCCGAGAACTTGAGGTTGGTCAGGCTCGATAGATAGGCGACGAAAGCAGACGTAGCCATCCCTGCGCTGAAGTTGTCCAGGGAGATGGTCACTATGAGCATCCGCAGGTTCGGGCCCATGTCTGCGAGCATTAAAAACAGCAGATTAGTGGCCGCTGAGGCAAAGCCGCCGATGAACAGGATCGGCAGAATGCCGAAACGAACGATCAACAACCCACCAAAGCCCGCGCCCAACAGGGTCATGACCAGGCCGAAGAGCTTGCTGACGCTGGCAATCTGGTCCTTGGTGAAGCCCAGGTCGATATAAAATACGTTAGCCATGACACCCATGACCGTGTCTGACATTCGATAGGTTGCGATCAGACCTAACAGCAGAAAAGCCTGCCAGCGATAGCGCCTGATGAAGTCGTTAACGGGAGTCAGGACGGGTGCAAGCCCGCGTCGACCAAAGGATGACAGGCACAGGGTGGTCAGTGTGATGTACAGGATGGCGCGTAGAAACGCTCGGTCTTCGAGCAGCAGAGTGACCCAGCTGGTGCCGTTGAACAGCACGCTGGCAAAGTCCGTGTAGTACAGCTGGGTGAACATCGCGGGTACTGAAACCAGCAAGATGATCAGCACAAAGACTGACGCCAACTGGTGGTTGAATCCATAGCGCGCTGCGGACAGCTGGGTGCGCAACGGTACCGGTGGCTCTCGCATGACCATCGTGGTGACCAGTGCGGGCAGCATCAAAAGGCCGAACAGAATGTAAGTGCCCGCCCACGCCGAATGTTTGTAGCTGAAGCCAGTCGAGCCGAAGCCTTCGGCAAAATACAGCGCCCCCGCAGTGGAAAGCAGAGCCGCAACGCGGTACCCGGACATGTAGCTCGCTGCCAGGGCGGCCTGGCGGCTGTCTTCAGCGATTTCCAGACGATAGGCGTCGATGGCGATGTCTTGCGTCGCAGACGAGAACGCAACCAGCACGGCAATAGCAATCAGCCAGGACAGGTGTTTTTGTGGGTCGCAAAAACCCATGCCGATCAAGCCAAGCACTATCAGGGATTGAGACAACACCAGCCATGATCGTCGGCGGCCAAGTTTGCCAAGAAAAGGCAGGCGCCATTGGTCCAATAGGGGTGACCAGACCCACTTGAAGGCATAAGCCAGGCCGATGAGGCTGGCATAACCGATGGTTTCACGTGCGACGCCCGCTTCGCGCAGCCAGACCGACAGCGTGGAAAACACGAGCATATAAGGCATGCCCGCAGCGAATCCGAGCAGTAATAGCACTAACGTCGAGGGGCTGGCATAAGCGGCGAGCGCGGCGCGCCAGGATTTACGGGGCATGGGCTGAAGTCTGCCTCAGGTTACGAAAACAAAGGGCGCACTCTAACCGCTGTGCTCTATCGGGCGCCAGCCATGGCACTGAATATCTACTCGATTATTTTTGATGATGACGCCTTCAGCCCTTAGACGCGCACGTTGTTCGTCGCCTGAGGCGGTTCCGACCGGCAAACTGAGTTTACCGCCCGCCCCCAGCACCCGGTGCCAGGGGAGGGAGGTGCCCTGCGGTAATTGGCTCAACGTGCGCCCAACCCAGCGTGCGGCACGCCCCAGTCCGGCAAATTCAGCCAGCTGTCCATAGCTCACGACCTTGCCTTCCGGGATTTGATGGAGGGTCACGTAGAGCGCTCTACGCCGGACTTCGGCCGGCGTTAATTGAGCAGAGTCGTCCTGTTTTGGCGGGTGATCGGTCACGCGTTTATTCCTGTTGAAAGGCGCTTGAAGGCAGGGTTTGTGGAACTACAGCCCGCGTAATGGGTCTTTTGTTGCTCGTTGTCGTCCTGGAGATGATGCCCGATTCCCCTGTAAACCTGAGCCTTGTCGTTGCTTATGCTGTCTAGAACCTTGCTGTGCATTGCTATTATCAGCACCTCCATACCTGTACTCGCCGATACCGTCTGGTTGAAAAATGGTGATCGGCTGACGGGGACCATTAGAGTCTTCGATGGCGGTAAGTTGTTGCTCCAGACCGATTATGCCGGAGCGATCCCGCTGGACTGGAAACAGATCAAAACCCTGGAGAGTGATCAGAAGCTTCTGGTCAAACAGGACAAGTACCCCGGCGAAATCGCCAAGTCGTTGCAGCCGGCCGAGGATGGCAAGGTGACGCTGGCCAATGGTGAGGCGCCCAAGACTGTCGAGCTGGCCAGCATCCAGCAGATCATGAAACCCAAACCGGTGATTACGGATCTGGTCTGGAAAGGCAGCATCGATGCCGCGCTGGATTTTCAGCGTGCGGAAAAGAACACCGACGATTACAACATCGCCTTCAAGACTTCGGCGCGTCACGGCGATTGGCGGCATAACGCCAAAGGCGAGTACAACCGCGAAACTCAGGATGGCCTCATCAGTACCGATAACTGGAGCGCCGAGTACTCCATTGACCGTTTCTTCACCGAAAAATGGTTCTGGGATGGTCGTGTTACCTACAAACGCGACGATATAGAAAATTTGACCCGCCAACGTACAATCGGTACCGGTCCGGGCTATCAGTTCTGGGATGACGAGCTGGGTGCATTCTCGCTGGGTTCGTTGCTTAACCGCACCGACTACGAATACGCGGACGGTCAGAAAGCCAATTTCTATTCCGCGGGCATGAAGTGGGATTACAACCGTTTCTTGATTGGCAAGAGGGTCGAGTTTTTCACCAATGGCGAATTGAACAAATCACTCACGGGCGTTGCCAATTACAGTCTGGACAGTGAGATTGGGCTGCGTTACAAAGTTACCGAATGGGCCTCGCTCAACCTGAAGGCTGAGAAAAACCTCATTAGCGGTTCTTCCGACGGGGATCTCGACAAGACCCGCTATACGGCTGGCTTTGGGGTGACGTGGTAAGCCTCCGATGAGGCTATCGCAGGGGCGCTTGCAACCAGGCATTCCCCTGCCCTGCGAACGGATCAGGGTCGCGTCCGACTGACGCGATCTCCCTGATCAGCAATAGAACCTAGATCCGCAACCCGCCGTCCAATTCCAGAATACGACCGCTGAAGTAGTCGTTCTCCAGAATATAAGCTGCCGAATGGGCGATTTCTTCAGGTTTGCCCATGCGCTTGAGCGGGATGCCTGAGGTCATTTTTTCCAGCGCTTCAGGCTTCATGCCCAAGGTCATTTCAGTTTCGATGAAGCCAGGGGCAATGCCTGCGACGCGGATGCCATAGCGTGCCAGTTCCTTGGCCCAGGTCACGGTGGCGGCTGCGACACCGGCTTTGGCCGCCGAGTAGTTGGTCTGACCGACATTGCCTGCGCGGGAGATCGAAGAGATATTGATGATCGCGCCCTGATTCTTCAGTTCGATCATCTTTGCTGCCACTTCACGGGTGCACAAGAATACGCCGGTCAAATTGACGTCGATGACCGCTTGCCACTGCGCCAGGGACATCTTGGTCATCTCGCCGTCCTTGACCCTTAGCAGCAGGCCGTCACGAAGAATCCCTGCGTTATTGATCAGGCCGTGAATCGCGCCGAAGTCCTCGGCAACTTGAGCAACCATCTGCGTCACTTGTTCTTCGTTAGCGACGTTGCACAGGTAAGACCGTGCTTCCACGCCCAATGCCTTGCAAGCGGCAACCGCTTGATCAAGCTTTTCCTGATTCAAGTCCACCAGGGCCAGCTTCGCGCCTTTGGCCGCGAGATATTCGGCCATCGAACGGCCCAAACCCTGGCAACCGCCAGTGATAATAATTATCTTGTCTTTCAAATGCATGCGCGTGCCCAATAAAACAGTCGGTGGTTATCCTTACCAGATGACCCACACTCGCGGAGTCCGCGCTTGGAGTTGCTCTGGTGGCGCTGCAAAAATACCGAGCGCCCGTCCGTTTTCGACGGATTCTATATAAGGAGTCATAAGATGAGCGTTAATGCCGCTAAGCATGCCCGAGAATTGCTGCTCAAGGAATACCGGGGTGTGCTGTCCACTCACTCCAAATCCATGCCCGGCTTCCCGTTCGGCTCTGTGGTGCCTTATTGCCTGGATGATCAGGGCAGGCCACTGATCCTGATCAGCCGCATCGCCCAGCACACGCATAACCTGCAAAAGGACCCCAAGTGCTCGCTGCTGGTTGGAGAGCGCGGAGCTGAGGATGTACAGGCGGTGGGCCGTATCACCCTGCTGGCCGAGGCCGAGAAACTGACCGACAGCGCTGCCATTGAAGCGGCTGCCGAGCGTTATTACCGGTATTTCCCCGAATCGCAGAGCTATCACAGTGCCCACGACTTTGACTTCTGGGTGCTGGTCCCGGTGCGATACCGTTATATCGGCGGTTTTGGCGCGATTCACTGGCTCGATGAGGTCGCCCTGGCCAATCCGTTTGCTGGCGCAGCGGAAACCGCAATGGTCGAACACATGAATAACGACCACGCTACCGCCATCGCCCATTACGTCACGCTGTCCGGTCTGCCGCAGACGCAGCCCGCACAGATGGTCGGTATCGACAGCGAAGGTATGCATTTACGCATAGGGCAGGGTCTATACTGGCTGGCTTTTGCTTACTCCTGTAACACTCCGAAACAAGTTCGCGAAGCCTTGGTCCAGCTGGCCCATGCTGAAAAATGGCCGGCGAATGAAGCCCAAGAGGCTTGAATTCACGATTTGGCGACGTCACATAGGGTTTATTGGAAGTCATTCTTCCGTTGAGGAACTCATTTGATGCGCGTTTTTCTGTTGCTCTTTCTACTGTTTCCAGTGCTGGAACTGTTTGTTCTGGTCAAGGTGGGTATGGCCATTGGCTTTTTGCCGACCTTCTTGCTGGTGGTCGCCAGCTCCATGCTCGGCGTATTCGTGATCCGGATCGCAGGCTTTGCCACGGCGCTGCGTGCCCGCGAGAGCCTGGCCCGCGGCGAGCTGCCAGCCCAGCAGATGCTGGAAGGTCTGATGGTCGCCGTCGGCGGTGGGTTACTGCTGCTGCCTGGTTTTATCAGTGACGTACTGGGGCTGATCTGCCTGTTGCCGTTCACCCGTAAGGTGCTGGTCAACACGTTGCGCAAGCGCGCTGAAGAGCAAGCGATCCGCCAGCGTGCGTTTGCCGATGACGTACGAGCCGCGGGTGGCCCGGAGCGTCCCGGTGCCGCACACCCCGGCAACCGTCAGCCTAACGTGATCGAAGGTGAGTTCGAACATCGCGATCGGTAAGCGTTCTAGCCTGTACGCAACGGCCTGTGCGGGACCGTCCGGTGCCGCATATGTTTCAAAAGGCTGTATCTGTCTGCAAAAAAATTACACGCCAAGCCTTGTAATCACCTTGCTCGCCCTTATGTAAGGGTCACCGCAAGGTTTCTGGTGGATTCGCCAGACCGTATTCTGCGGTTCGCTCGTCGAACCGTAACCGGCAACGCCGGATGTTCTAAACCGCCGGTGCAGTCACCGGACGTTCAAAACCATAATTAGGAGATCGACAATGAAGCTTCGTCCTCTGCATGACCGCGTCGTAATCCGTCGCAGCGAAGAAGAATCGAAAACTGCTGGCGGTATCGTTCTGCCGGGTTCGGCTGCTGAAAAGCCAAACCGTGGCGAGATCCTTGCTGTTGGTACCGGCCGCGTGCTGGACAACGGTGAAGTGCGTGCGCTGGCCGTAAAAGTAGGCGACAAAGTGGTGTTTGGCCCTTACTCCGGCAGCAACACTGTGAAAATAGACGGCGAAGACCTGCTGGTGATGAGCGAGAACGAAATTCTCGCAGTCGTCGAAGCCTGAGTATTTCCCGCGAATTTCCGTTACTACCCAGTATTTAAGGAATAACGATCATGGCTGCAAAAGAAGTTAAATTCGGCGACTCCGCCCGTAAAAAAATGCTCACCGGTGTCAACGTCCTGGCTGACGCAGTTAAAGCGACCCTCGGGCCTAAAGGCCGTAACGTCATTATCGAAAAAAGCTTTGGCGCTCCGCTGATCACCAAAGACGGCGTCTCCGTTGCAAAAGAAATCGAACTGAAAGACCGTTTCGAAAACATGGGCGCGCAGCTGGTTAAAGACGTTGCTTCCCGTGCAAACGATGACGCAGGCGACGGCACCACCACCGCTACCGTTCTGGCTCAATCGATCGTCAACGAAGGCCTGAAAGCCGTCGCTGCCGGCATGAACCCAATGGACCTGAAGCGCGGCATCGACAAAGCGACCATCGCTATCGTTGCTCAGCTCAAGCTGCTGTCCAAGCCTTGCACCGACACCAAGGCCATTGCTCAGGTGGGTACCATCTCCGCCAACTCCGATAGCTCCATCGGCGACATCATTGCCGAAGCTATGGAAAAAGTGACCAAAGACGGCGTTATCACCGTTGAAGAAGGCACTGGCCTGGAAAACGAATTGTCTGTTGTTGAAGGCATGCAGTTCGACCGTGGCTACCTGTCCCCGTACTTCATCAACAAGCCAGATACCATGGTTGCCGAGCTGGACGGTCCGCTGATCCTGCTGGTCGACAAAAAAATCTCCAACATCCGCGAAATGCTGCCAGTTCTGGAAGCAGTGGCCAAAGCTGGCCGTCCGCTGTTGATCGTTGCTGAAGACGTTGAAGGCGAAGCCTTGGCGACTCTGGTTGTGAACAACATGCGCGGTATCGTGAAAGTTGCAGCCGTCAAAGCTCCTGGCTTTGGTGATCGTCGCAAGGCCATGCTGCAGGACATCGCTGTTCTGACTGGCGGTACCGTTATCTCCGAAGAGATCGGCCTGAGCCTGGAAACCACTACCCTGGAACACCTGGGTAATGCCAAGCGCGTTGTGCTGAACAAAGAAAACACCACCATCATCGACGGTGCTGGCGTTCGTGCCGATATCGACTCGCGTATCGCTCAGATCCGTACGCAAGTAGCAGACACCACGTCTGACTACGACAAAGAAAAACTGCAAGAGCGTCTGGCCAAGTTGTCCGGCGGCGTTGCAGTAATCAAAGTCGGCGCCGGTTCCGAAGTTGAAATGAAAGAGAAGAAAGCCCGCGTTGAAGACGCCCTGCACGCAACACGTGCAGCCGTTGAAGAAGGCGTGGTACCTGGCGGTGGCGTGGCACTGGTTCGCTCCCTGCAAGCAATCGCTGGCCTGAAAGGCGACAACGCTGATCAGGACGTCGGTATCGCTCTGCTGCGTCGCGCTGTAGAAGCTCCACTGCGTCAGATCGTTTCCAACTCCGGCGACGAGCCAAGCGTAGTTGTCGACAAGGTCAAGCAGGGTTCGGGTAACTTCGGTTACAACGCTGCTACTGGCGAATACGGCGACATGATCGAAATGGGCATCCTTGACCCAGCTAAAGTGACTCGCTCTGCTCTGCAAGCGGCGTCCTCCATCGCCAGCCTGATGATCACTACCGAAGCGATGATCGCTGAAGTGGTTGACGACAAGGCTGCTGGCGGCGGCATGCCGGACATGGGCGGCATGGGTGGTATGGGCGGCATGATGTAAG
>ERZ1463038.644-NODE-644-length-12429-cov-12.683126_pt1 | contig 12429 bp, 14 predicted proteins | sample MGYA00564479_ERZ1463038 | MGnify/ENA primary metagenome ERZ1463038 (study PRJEB39244, sample SAMEA3635134) | Helicobacter pylori | study: EMG produced TPA metagenomics assembly of PRJEB11511 data set (Assembly of a 5300-year-old Helicobacter pylori...
GCCACCACCGAGCCGCGCGGCCAAGGGCAAGGGCAAGGCGCCCGTCGCGGCCGCCGACGAGGACCCTGCCGCGGCCAAGATCAACAAGCTCACGCACTTTGCGTCGACGCTCCTGTCCGCGCACGGCGAGCTCGAGGTGTATGACCAGTCGTACGAGGACATCATCAAGACGCTCAAGACCGAGGGCGCCGTCCGCCGCGACTGGGTCCCGCCCAAGGATCCCGACGCCGAGCGCGAGGCCCAGGAAGCCGCCGCCGCGTCTGCATCTGCCGCGAGCGAGAGTGCACTCGCGAGCGGGCGCGCCAGGCCACTCATCGCGCGCCCGACCGCCGCGCCGACGTCCGCGAAGCGCTTCTGGTACAAGTGGAAGTCGCCCCCGCCCGGCCAGCCAGCCGACCAGCAGCACGGCCCGTACGGCCACGCCGAGCTCAGCAACTGGGTCGCCGGCGGCTATTTTGGCGAGCGCGGTGGGAACGTCGTCGTCCGCGTCGACGGCACCGAGGTCTGGGGCTCGTGGGAGGAGGCCAGTGGCTGAGTGGTGAGTCGACGAGCGGCGCCCTGTCCAAAAGTTGTTTCGTGCGGCCCTTGCAAAATATGTACGAAGTGAGGGACAACACTACTGTGTACTCGTTAGATCACTCAAGATCACGCGTTTCCTGAATGGTTTGGGGTGAAGGACAGTGGCGCGCTCGGCCGAGTTTGCCGATGGTGTGCTCTTGAGGCAGCTTCCATCATCCTTGCCGCGCTCCTATCGCTGACACTCTGCTTTTTTCTCATCATTCTGCTTCCCTACCACCAGTATGTCTGACTCTGCAGCGCCGAAGCGCCCGAATTTCCTCGTCGTGAGCCATCCGGGCTGCCAGTGGGGGTGGGGCTGCTGGAAGACGCTGACCATTGCCCGCCTCCAGATCGTCGCCGACGACCTCGGCTTCTCAGACCTCGGATGCTTCGGCTCAGAGATCTCGACGCCCAATCTTGATGCCCTCGCTGGCGAAGGGCTACGCCTCACCGGCTTTCACACCGCGAGCGCGTGCTCACCCACACGCTCGATGCTGTTCAGCGGGACCGATCATCACCTCGCGGGTTTGGGGCAAATGGGCGAGACTGCGGCGAGGGAACCTCTGTTTGCGGGCAAGCCCGGCTACGAAGGCGTGCTCAACCAGCGTGTCGCGGCGCTGAGCGAGATCCTGGCGGATGCGGGCTATGAGACGTTCATGTCTGGAAAATGGGCATGTCCCTCCATCTTATAATGGGCATTCACTCGCTGATTGCTTCCAACAGCATCTCGGAATGACACCAGAGAGTGTTCCGTCGGCGCGAGGATTCCAGCGGGTCTTTGGGCTCCTCCCAGGAGCAGGAAACCACTGTTAGTACACTACACCTAGATATCATTGTCTCAAAAAGCTGACTTGATCGCATCCCGAAGATGGCTTTGAGCCCTTCCTTGAAGATGGCACACCGTGAGCGGGGCCGAGTCCTCGTGGAGGGCGCCCACTGACTTCCGAGTCTCCTTAGAGCGATGAAAATTATACCTCCCATCTGTTCGGAACTCCCATTCCTACAGAACGAGAGCAGGACTAATTGATCACCCTCTGAAGACGTCGAGGACGCAAAGCGGATCTCGCACCTCGAGATCCCGCTCGTCCAGTCCAAGCCGTTCTACTCGACCACGTATTTTACGGATCGCATGATGGGATACCTTTCGGAGCGAGACGGGACGAAGCCCTTTTTCGCCTACCTGCCCTATACAGCTCCTCACTGTAAGCATCCCCTCCTTCCACCACCCCAGTGATCCTGAGCCGGAACCACACGAGACAGGGCCGATCCAGGCGGACCCCGCGATCACAGCAAAATACAGAGGCCGCTACGACGCTGGTCCGGAAGCGCTCCGTCTGACGCGCCTCGCGGCGCTCAAGGCGAAGGGGCTCGTTGCCCCGGACGCCGTCGCGCACCCGATGGAGGCCGTCTACGGGACAAAGCCGTGGGCGGAGCTTTCGGCCGAGGACCGAAAGCGAGAGGCACGGGTCATGGAGGTCTACGCCGCGATGATTGAGAGTAAGCTTACCTCCCTCGGTGGTGGCGTCGAGATGCGTGCCGCTCATTCGCCCGGTCGCAGCCATGGACACCGAGATTGGCCGAGTGATCCAGCAGCTCAAGGATGCAGGCGAGTGGTACAACACCATGGTGTTTTTCTCCAGCGACAACGGTGCCGAAGGGACTTTGCAAGTCTTCGCCACCGTCAGAGATGCGCCGCTGACATCCTGACCAGGCTCGAGGCGATTCCCATCATGGGAGAGGCGCTCCAAGCCTCAATTTCAAAGCACTATGACAACTCCTTCGACAACATTGGAGCCGGAAACTCGGTGCGTCTCACACAATCAACAATCACTTCGGGCTCACCACTGACTGAGCTCGCAGTTCACCTGGATCGGTCCGCGGTGGGCACAAGCAGCAACTGCACCCTCGCGCATGTACAAGGGTGCGATGAGTGATTCGCCCTGAAAAGGATCGATACTGAATTCCTGCGCAGGGTGGTGCACCGAAGGTGGAGTCCGCTGCCCAGCGATCGTTCGCGCCCCCAAGTCGACCCGTGCGGCGGGCAGCGTCTCGCACGCCTTCACCACAGTCATGGACATCCTTCCAACACTTGTGAGCTGCATGCGTTTTAACTACTTCGGAAAACCCTCACTGACTCGACTTCCAGCTTGAGCAGGCCAACATCTCCCACCCGGCGCCGTTGTTCCGCGGACGACAGGTTCTCCAGCCCAGGGGAAAGTCGTGGGTGTCATTCCTCGAAGGAGGAAAAAATGATGTTCACGACGAGAACGCAATCCATGGCTGGGAGTGTGAGTCAAGCCTGACCTTCAGAAGCTCAGGCTTGAGATTCTGACTTTTTGCAGTGTTTGGGCAAGCGGCCATCCGCCAGGGAAAGTGAGTGACAGCAGGATGGATTCAGACCGAGTCCATTCTGACGGTATATATCACATCTGTAGGTACAAGGCCCTTTTCATCCCGAAGCCGACCGGAAACGACAAGTGGCGGCTGTTCGACCTGTCGGCGGACACAGCGGAGATCACGGACCTCGCAGACAAGGAGCCAGAGGTCTTAGCCAAGCTCTTGCAGTACTGGCAGGAGTACGTCGCCGAGACTGGGACCGTCATGACGACTGCTGAAAGCCGGGCGAACGGCGGCGCCGGGTATGGCTGGTCCACAGGATTGGAGGGGATGATGTCCTAAACACATACGTGGAGTGACTACATAGATAAAACACTCCATTTCTCGCACTAGAAAATCAATGCTGAGGTTGGCTGGGGCTTCACGAGCACGCAGCGCTGGGCAGCCAGATCTCATTCGAGAATCACGAGCGGCGAAAAGTGCCTCCGTCCACCAAGTCGACACACTTATACAATTTTTCTTCGATTAAGCGTGTACATGTGTACATACGTGTACCCGTGATCAGGATCGTCCACACGTTATCTACAGATCGCCTAGCTGGTGGACGCCACTCCCGTTTTCCCGTCCGTGCCCCCGAACTTTTCTTGCTCCTCCCCTGCTCTCTGTTCTGTCAGCTGTCAGAAGGAGAACGACAAGTGGAGTTTGTCGCAGGGATACATATGATTGTGCTGCCAGGCCGGGACCGACTCGGCGTCCCTTCGTCGGACAAGGGAACGCCGATCGGGGTGCAGATCTTGATCTTGATGAGCTACCGTGGGAGACCGTGGGACCCGGACGATCGGGCCGGGTCAAGCGGGTAGCTTTGCCCGACCGCGCGCTTCTCTCGCTCCATTCCCCACCTGCTCCGGACCATGTCTGGCAACACAAACACCAACCCCGTCGTGGGCACGGTCATAATCGCCCGTCATGGCGACCGTCAAGGTGAGTGGCCGTCCCCAAGGAGCTCCGCAAAGCCCCGCAGTGGTCGGCGGGCAGAAATAGAACCCCACGCTGACCTTTTCTCCACGGCGCCAGGCTTCTACCAGTCCCCATCTACCTACACAGCAACGGCCACGGCGATCACTCCTGTTGGGGAGGTGCAGGAGTATCAGCTTGGCGACCTGATGCGTCGCACATACGCGGTGTCCTCGAACACCCAAACGTACATTACGGGCCTCAGCGAGACGGATCTGACCGCCACCCAGCTCAACTCGACTGCCGACGGTGGAGGGGAGGGGGGTGTCATTTTTGACAGCGCCATTGCTTTCTGTAGGTCGCTCGACGGCGCGAAAGAGTGAAAGTGGGGGGGGTGGCGCTGACTCTTCCGACACTCGCAGGGCAAGGGTTCTACCCTCCGAGCGCGAATGTTTCATCCACGACACTTGCGAATGGCTCCATTATCACCTCTCCCCTCGGAGGCTACCAATACCTCCAGGTCACGGCCGTGCTCCCCACCGATGACGTCGACCTCGAGGGTGCGCGCCGCCGTCCCAGTCCCGATAAGCTGCTCAGCTAACTCACAATTGAGTACAGGGTGGACAAACTGCAATGCTTGGACCGACAGGACCGCTAGCGTGTACACCTCGGCCCCCTTCGTCGCAAAGGCGGCCGAGTACGCGCCCTTCCTGACGACGCTCGCATCGAGCGGACTGGTAGGAGGCCGTAACGTGACACTCTCAAACATGTGGAACATTTTCGACTTTATGAACGTCCAAAGCGTGCGTGGTTGCCTTTGCAGATGTAATTCAAGACTGAATCGAGCTTGCAGATACACAATGCGACCTACGCGGCGCTTTTGAACGCCACTGGCCCGTCCACGCTCCCCACCGTCCGATACCTTGCAAAGCATGTGATTTAATCAGCCAGAAAGAGCCTGTGCTGACCTTGGTATCCTCCCAGCTATCACGAGTACGCCACATTCACGGACTCGACTGGCGCCGGGATCGGAAACGGTACGCACCGACTCGTTCGACGACGCGAGGGCGTGTTGACCGATTCGTATCACTCTCAGTTGCTGGAAAGACTTTCCTTTCGAGGGTGATTCCCTCCCTCCAAGCGTTCGCCACCGGTACCAGCGCCGTCAAGATCGCGCACTATCAAATTGCGTACAAGCCCTTCCTGTCCATCTTTAACTTGACCAACGTCGCTGGGAGTGGACTTTTCCCAAACCCTGATGTATGTGCGCCTCACTGTAGCTGCAAGGACCTCCGCTCACAGTTACCTTACCAGGGCATCGTCGACTGTGCGACTTCAGTCCCATATCGTGAGGCTACAGACTGACTACTTTACCCCACGCAGACGCAAGCGTAATGACGTTTGAGGTGCGAGAGAACATGGGTGGAAATGGTCATGAAGGTGAGTCCCTCACCCATCGTGATCGCCGCGGTGGGCTGATTCTCCCTGCTGCAGTCCGCTTCGGGTTCAAGAACGGCACAGCAGACGGCGAGTCTACTGGTCTTACGTACTACCCGCTCTTCAACAACACTTCGAATGACATGGACCTCGACACCTTTGTCTCGAACCTCGAGGTAGGTACCCGAGGGTGCCCGAGACCGCGCGACGGCTGCCGTGAGCTGACAAAATGACACACAGCCTTACATCTTCCAGGACAACAAGGCCTGGTGCACCGGCTGCAACCAAACTACCGGTGCTATCTGCTCCCTGTACGCGGCAGCCGCTTCAGGGAATACCTCCGCAACCACGGTCGGCTCATCCCACCACGATGCGGTCTCTCCCATCGGTGCTGTAAGTTTGGCCTTTGAGAGTTGTTCAATCACTGGAACTGACGATCCCTCGCAGGGGTTCATTGGATTCGCTGTCACAGCAGCCGTCTTCCTTGCGGCTCTTGCCGTCCTCGCCGCACTCGGCGTGGTTTCCTTCGGTGCCGCCACGAAGCGCCGCCGCAACCACAGCTCCGTTCCACTCAAGGCTGGCAGCTTTAGCAGCCAGCAGAGCCAGCAGGCTCTCAAGTAGTTTTCTGGCTGGTCGATAGTTTGACCCAAGGACGACCTGAGGCGGGGTCGAGTCTTCAAAATTCGCAAGTTCGCCACGCAGAGGAGGTCGCTGGGTCTGTCTGGTCCGGGTGGGGAGACGTCTGTTATACAATCAGTGGTTTGTCGCCTTAACGCTCAGGCTCGCCGCGCATTGAATGCGCTCATGCTTATGGTATTATACTAGTAGTTGCTCACAGCGAGCCAAGGGAGACTCGTCGGCCAGGAATCTTGGCGAGCCAGATCGTGCTCAGTCCCTCTAGATACAGAGGTCCAGGATCATGATCGTGCTCGTCGAGGTGAGCGGAGCCCCCTGAAAGATCGCCATCGGTCGTAGCAACGGGCACGCGGAGGTGCCTTCAGCTCTCTTCCGGCAACCTCTCGACCACTCAGGTGCTCTTAAGCTCACTTTGACTTTCTCCACCTCTGGAAGGCTACCGTTCCACCCCCGAGCGCGGCAGGACCGCCCGTTTCCGAGCGCAGGCCGTTCGAACGCGAGACGACCGCTCAGCCGACTCAAACTCTTCCCCTTGTTCCGGACGCCCACGCAATCTCCTACGAAAGGCAAGACACCTGCGGTAACACCCTATCTCACCTCGCATGTCCCTCAAGCAGCAGCTCCTCACCTGGTCGGATGCACTTGCCGCGTACGAGGTCCGTCTATCTCCTCGTTGTCATGCTGATCAAAGGAGCTCACGAATCTCTCGCAGGCGCAGGACTTTGAACTCAGCATTCAGCTTTTCGAGGTGCGGGGCTCCTTTGACCGAGGGAGGGGTCGCTCGAGCTCGGGCTGAGCGCTGACGTGCGTACCCACGTCCGTCTTCCGGCCTTCAACAGACCATCGCGGACGAAAGCAAAATTCTCTTCAACATCGGTCTGGTTCAAGCCACTATCGGGTCGCACGAGCTCGCAATTGAGAACTTCGATAAGGCCATCGGGCTCGACTCGTACCTCGCATGCGCGTACTTTCAGAGCGGCGTCTCCAACTTCTTGCTTGGGCGGTACCAGGAGGCGAAGAGGGACTTTAATGATACATACTCGGTGAGCTGGGGCTTCCGTGCTCGGAACGAAGGGAACTTGTCGCTGACAACTAATCCGCGGACAGTACCTGCGGGCGAACACCCTGATTGATTACGAGCAGTAGGAGATCCAACCTTGCTTGGTCTTGCTCAGTATCTAACTCTGAGAGATTTTGGTCAGACTCGGCCTCAAGTTCCGCCTCTATTCTTGCGAGGTCCTCTTCAACCGAGGGCTGTCGGCCATCTACCTCGTGCGAACATTGCCACCTGACTGCGAAGACCTTAGCTCATCCAGATTCTACAGGGAAATGTCGCGGAGGGGATGACAGACTTTACCTCTGCGATGAAGGAGAAGCAGACGGACGAGCACGGCGTGATCGACGAGGCTTACGGCGACCGTGGCGACGCGAGTCTTTCCGCTGTCTCCTCGCCTCAAACGCTGACCTGATCTTTCACCAGGGCTATACAGTGTTCTCGATACCTGTTGGAGTACTTTATCGCCCTTCGGCCAACAAGCTCAAGAACCTCGCGAGCAAGAACTACCTCGGCGCCGCAAAGCTGATCGCAGCGACCGACTCACGCGATGCCTTCACAGGCTTCACCGGCTCGAAGCTCGCCAAAGGCGGCGGAAACCAGCAGCTTGGAGTCTTTGGACCCGACGGGAAGGGCGCCGGCTCGCTCTCACGCGCCAAGACGAGCGCCGCGCGCATCGAGTCGACGAAGGACCTGACTGTCGCACCGCTCCGCCGCAACAACACGTCGCTCCCGATGCGCTCGAACACGATCCCGACCGGTGGAAGCCTCTCTCGCAGCCTGACGATGCCTACGACGCCGAGGGGCGCGCAGCGGAACGGAGCCGGTCTCCCGACGCCGCCAGCGTCCGACGAGCAGCAGCCGCAAGCGGGCATCCGCGACACCTCGTACGGCGACGGGGGCCTCGTCGACGCCTACTACAGCGGAGGAGATCGATCGCCGCTTCCCGTTCTCCCGCCACTCCCGAACCTCCCTTCCGCCTTCAACGGCGTCGCGCCGACGCCAGAGGGCCAGCCAATCGAGCGAGTGGCGAACTGGGCTCGCGAGAACGCCGCGGCACCCCCTCTGCGCAGGAACCTGAGCGCGAGCGACAACGGGTCGAGAATGCCGAGGAACCCGCCCGGCGCGCTGATGCGGAGCAACACCCTGCTCACGGCGGCGCGCTCCGGAGGCGGCGGCGGCTTCGGCGGGAGCTCGCGGGGCGGGGCCGACCTCGACGACGGCTACGAGGGCACCGTCATTTCCGAGAGAGAGATGAGCAAAGTGCGCGTCAAGCTCAGGTTCAAGGCCGACACGAGGGGCATGGTGCGTCGGTTTCGTTCCTCTCGACGCCACTTGCTGACTCGGTGCGCCTTCGCGCAGAGCATCTCACCCGACATGATGCTCGAGGACTTCGTCGAGCGAGTCCGCAGGAAGTTCGAGAGCCCGAACGACCTCCCCATGAAGTGAGTATTGCCTCCTTCACCGCTCTCTTGGTCGACACAGCGCTGACGCCGCCTGTGCAAAGGTACAAGGACGCGGACGGCGCCATGGTCTCCCTCATCGACGCCGATGACTGGGAGAGTGAGTTCACCACCAAATGTTTATGTTTGACGTTGGGAAGACTGACTCTGCCACTGCCTCAGGTGCGATGGACGAGGCGCGCGAGAACGCCAAAGGACGCGCTGAGGGCAAGCTCGAGATCTGGATTGAATGAGTCCCCTGTTGCTTTCAGGTCCTATAGCAAGCCCTCCGGAGATGCCAACTTTCACCTTCCACCACCGTTTGCTTTACTTATCCCCCGTATTAACTGCCATAGCTCTTCCTTTGCGCATCGCACTCGCGCTCGAACGCCACCCGGCTGAGATTCACATCGTTTCGTTCGTCAGTCATACCAGAGCGTGTGGCAGCTCAAGTACTGTGCTGTGTACCACACAACTATCTCTTGGGCCACAACGACTGACCCAGCTTCATCCTCTACGGTCCAATGACGCGTACCCGGGTCTAGATGGCGAGCGTCGTGCCGCCGGCCGGCGACTTTTCGCTCTGTGCTTCAACCGCGGGGCCATCCTCCAGTGGTCACCAGGAGCTCTTCGCATGACGTTCACGCCCGTCCAGTCGCTCACCGGTGGACTCATGCTCTCCTTTGCGACCTCGACGCTCCTCGTTTCGTACGGACGCGTCCTGGGCGTGAGCGGCGTTGCCCACTCGGTCGTCTCCGACCCTCTTCGCGACAAGCTGTCGTCAGAGCGAGCGACGCCTCGATCCTCGTGGAAGATTGCGTGCTTCTCTGGCTTCCTCGCCGGGGGGTTGGCGCTCCGCCTCTTGGAAGAGCGCGTCGCAAAGTTGACAGGTGGGGCGGTGTTCGACGCGCCGTCGCGCGAGGGAGCGCTGGGACGGACCCTTCTGGCTGGTTTGCTCGTCGGAGCGGGGACCAAGGTGAGCTCTGCTTAGATTTCGTGTCACTGCCTGTAGGTAGCTCCGGAAGCTGACTCGGTCCGGGCTCGCAGATCGGAAGCGGATGCACGAGTGGCCACATGCTGGGTGGGTTCGCCCGACTGGCCCGAAGGTCCGTTGTCGCCACCTGCACATTTTTCCTGGTCGCCATGGGTGTCGCGCAAGTCTTCCCGGCAGCGCTCGCCGTCTCGCCACCGTCGCTCGACGCCACAATTTCCCTCGCCACCATCCTCATCCTCCAACTTCCAGCCCTCATCTACACCGCCGTTCCGTTTCTACTTCCCGCCTCACTCTCCACGCCCATCGCCGCATTCTTCATCGGCACGCATTTTTCGTGCGGCCTCAGCCTCGCGGGCATGACCCGTCCGTCGAAGGTCCTCGGATTCTTCTACGTCCCGCTCAGCTTTCTTCCGCTTTACGGAAAGCGAGATTGGGATCCGTCACTATCACTGGTTGCGATCGGAGGCCTCTTCCCGAGTATGCTCGTCTGGAGGCTCATGCGAAGGCGCGCGACGCCGCTGTGGAACACGCACTGGGAGCTGCCGACGAAGACGGCCGTCGACTGGCGACTCGTCGGCGGGAGTGCTCTCTTTGGTGTAGGATGGGGTGAGCGCTCACCACTTTTGAAGGTCAGTGGACCAACTAACTGTTTTTACGCACGCCAGGACTCAGCGGACTTTGTCCCGGACCCGCACTCGCGGTGCTCGGGTCGCTCAGAGCGGATCTGGTGCCATTCATCGCGGCGTGTGTTGTGGGCGGTGTTGCAGGTGGCTCGGTGTAACTGCAAGCATAAAGCGCGCTTCAATTGCTGCCGCCTCGCGAATGAATGTACTTGAAACCCTTGCGCGCGCCATCGCTTCGCGGTTCGTCTTCAAGTTGCCCCGAGTTCTTTGGGAAGAATCTTTACAGCAGACACAGAGGGAAGGGTTCCGGCGGAATAACGAAGGTATCATAACGGGGATGTGACATCAAAGCAGTTGCGCGGGAAGGTCTAACAAACGAAGTGGCGGAGAGAAACGAGGTCGAGGTCGAGGTCGGCAAGCGGTGTGTACGCTGCGAATAGAGTGGGCGGGTCGGGAGTAGTGTCCACGAGTTTAGAGGGTGCTGGGTAATGCTGGGGGGTGCGGGAGGGAGGTCGATATTGCATGCGGTGGATGCTTTCGCGAAAAGAGAGTCGAGGAAAGATCGTCAACGAGGATTGGTTATTGGGCGGCGCCCTGGACGATGAAAGCAGGGTCGCCGGGCGCGAGGTCGCTTTGGGAGCCGTCGCCGATGACGGCCTCCTCGCCGTCCTCGAGACGGAAGCCGAGGCGCGGTGTCCCGCGTAGACGGCCGAGGCGGCTCGTGGGCGTGTTACTGACGACCTCGCGGTGCGGCTGCGGCGCGCGGCCGGCGGCGACGAAGCCGTCCTCGCGCACGATCGGGCTGCCGTACTGCCTTGCGCCGCCCCAAACGGCGTCAACGACCACAACCTCGCCCGTGCCGGTCCAAGTAGGGTACCGCGAGACCTGGCGGTCGTCCTCGAGCGGGCGCACGCCGTTCGCCGGCGGCGCGAACGCGGGCGCGGGCACGCCGCCGTCCCACATCTTGTTGCGGCCGATGAAGTGCAGCGCGGTCTCCATGAACCACTCGTTGCGCTTGAGAAAGTGGACGACGATCGTGCCGCCAAAGTCCTTGTTGAGCATGCGCCGCTGCTGGAGCGCGAGCGTCGCCGGGTCGTACCGCAGCGTCGGCGGGGGTAGGTACCGGTCGCTCGTCGAGGGCGGGAGGATGTAGTTGTGCGCCGGGATGCGGATCTGGCCAGTTGGCTCGTTGATCGGCGCCGGGTCGTTCTCGGTCGACGTCGGTGCGCTCTCGGTCGAGGACGGCGTGAGCGACGCGCTCGAGTTGGCGCCCCACTCGCTCGACGGCGCGGACGCATTGAGCGCGAGCGACGGTGCGCTCGATGACGAGGCACTGCTAGATGGCGCAAAGATGGACGCGAGGGAGAAGTCGTCGTCGCGCGGTGGCGGCGGCACGGCGTTGTAGAAGCCCGTCGGCTCGTCGTCGTCGAGCTCGTCGCTCTCGAGGCTGCGCTTCTGGACGGCAGCGACGTCGCTCGGGTCGCGGAAGAGGTCCTTGCCAAAGCGGGTCGTGCGCGCGCTCGGGGGCCGGATGGACGTGTCGGGCAGGCCGGGGGTGAGGTCGAGCGAGTCTGGATCCGGCTCGCTCGGCAGCGGTGCCGCGTGCGGGTTCAAGAGGCGGGCGTCATCGTAGTCGAAGACGACAGCGTCCCAGCGCACGGCCTCTGAGCCCTTGCCGCCGTCCGCGCGCCAGCTGTCGGCGGCCCAGCGCCCGCCGCCCTCGACGAGCGCCTCGACCTCTTCCTCGACCGAAAGGCCCGGCGCGGGCGAGCTGTATTCGGTCTTCCACTTTGTGACGGTGCTGTAGCTCTCGCTCAGGTCGCCGCCCCGGCGCAAACGTTCCTCCTCGTCGATCCCGCGGCGGCCCTCGAGCCGGATGCGCTCGACCTCGTCCGGGTGGGTGAACCCGCGCGCGTACGTCGTGCCCGACTTGGGGTGGTCGTAGATCCAGCAGCGCTCCGCGATCCAGTTGATCGACGAGTAGTTCGGGTGGATCTTCATCCACTTGGCCACGCGCTTGTCCTCGGGCCCGGTCGTGTACGCGAGGATCGGCTCGTACGTCGTCACGTAGTCGACGAGGTCCGCGGAGAGTGCGTACGCTTCGCCAGCCATGAACCGCTGGCGGACGAGGTCTGCGAAAAGGAAAGGCGGGGCGTTCGTCAGGAACGTGGCGGAGAATCCGGGGAGAACCAGACTTACAGCCCCAGTACGTCTTCTCGCGCGGGGTGACCCTCAGGTTCCGCTCGAGCTCGTCGAGGCGAATGAACGAGTCGTGGTCGGCCTTGACGACGTAGTCGGCGCGCTTGAACCCGACGCCGACCTCGTCGCGCGCGCCGTCGCCCCGGCGCCGGTAGTTGATCGGCACAGATCGGAAGAGGTCGGTAGGGAAAGAGG
>ERZ1463038.646-NODE-646-length-12407-cov-11.263034_pt1 | contig 12407 bp, 13 predicted proteins | sample MGYA00564479_ERZ1463038 | MGnify/ENA primary metagenome ERZ1463038 (study PRJEB39244, sample SAMEA3635134) | Helicobacter pylori | study: EMG produced TPA metagenomics assembly of PRJEB11511 data set (Assembly of a 5300-year-old Helicobacter pylori...
CACGGGCGGGACGAGCGCTGGCCGCGCGGGCGGTGCTGGCCGGCGCACGACGGGGTTCGGTGGGGCTTGGAAGGGAAGAGCGGCGGGAGGTGCTGGAGGTAGTGGCGGGTTGAACGGTGCACCAGGGTGTACCCAGTCGAGTACAGCAGGCGGGGGCGGGCCTGCGATGACGGGAGTGCCCAGCTTGGGCGTCGCAGGACGCGGGAGTCGCGGCGGGAGCACGAGGAGCGAGTCGAACGGTGTTGAGCTGCGGTGTGAGCCGCTCGACTTTGGAATTTTGATGTGCACGAGCGGCGCAGAGGGCGGAAAGTAGAGGTACCCGTCAAGGGCTGTGAGGTGCGCCGGACGCGCCGTCGACTCGTCCGGGTCGACGTCCGAGTCCCACTCGCCATCGTCGCCACCGGTGCCCCTGCCAGCCCGTGGCCGGCCATCGCCGTTCCTGCTCGCCGCGCGCCGGAGGTCTTCTTCCTCGAACGGGTTCATCGGCGGCGCGTCCGGGGGCAGAAATGGTTGGTATGCGTCGCCATCCCGGTCCTGGTCGGTGTAGAGGTCGCCTCGGTAGACTGGGTTCGGTAACGGCGGCGCCGAGAAGCGCGAGAAGGCGAGGCCGAACAGGAAGACGGGCACGAGCAGGACGGGGTGCACCCGCGAGCGCGAGAACGGGAACACGAGCTTCGACCGCGCGAGCGCCCGTGGCTGCGACAGGTACGACGTCGATGCCGCGTACGGCCGTCGGTGGAAGCCCAGCTCCTCGCTGTCCCGGCGCCGGCTCATCGTCGTCGCCTCGGGAGCGAGATTGGGTTCGACGCGTCGAGGTCCCTTCGCGAGTCCGTCTCAGACCCCCGACGGGCGCTGCGGTCGATAGGGCAGGCGGCTGCGTGCGAGCCGAGCGTGAAACAGGCCGAGGCGGCCGTTGACGATGAGGATGGATGATGGCCCGGCAAGAGTGATGATCCCTAGCCAGGTGAAGGTCTAGAATTGCACGCGACCGGGTGTTGTCCTTCTCCGGGAGACGCGTCTCTTCGCATTTCTCTGCTTCACGTCGAGGTCACGATTCCTGGAAGACATCTCCAAGCGCACACGCTCATCCTTTGCGCCGGAGTCGTCCTGTGAGAAAGGGAGAGTGGAGCGTGTCCGCGTCCGCCGCATCTCCGCGGACACTCACTCGAGCACGCGCACTGGGAGTAGGTAGTGTGATGTACGTGCCTGCCTTGCCGTTGCAGCGACGAGCAACACAGTCACTCGCAAGAGACAACGGTCACTGACCTTGCGAAACGCGGTGGCTTGACAACGTTCGCTGCCTCGCCGGAGTGCAGCCGGGGCTGCGAGTGCGCGGTCGCTATCGGAGTGCGCGTCGCTTTTACCTGCACCCATTCCTTGCCATCTCGCTGTTTCCCCACCCCCCAAGGCGGGCACGTAAGTTGTGTGAGCGATAAATTTCACCGCGAAATGACTTCCAGCGAGCCCCTGGAAGCACTACTGGTAGGTGGAGGTCACCCTCCGCACTACGCCTTCGACCCTACCGAACTCGCCGACAAGCCCGATTCGCCTCCGCTCTCCCCAGTCTCGCCATCGCTCTCGACCCCGCCTGTAAGCCCGCGTGAATGGTGCTGCCAGCGAACCGAGCGGTTTCCGAGCCCCGGGTGCTGTTCCGAGCGGCGTGCTGACGCATCGCCGGCTTGCTCGTTGCAGGGCAGCCCTCCATCAACCAGCCCCTTGACGTTCGCCCCGTCGCTGTCGAGGTCGTCCAGCGCGTCGTCGACCGCGAGCTCACGGAAACCTCCACCACACCGCCTTGTTTTCGGCAGCTCCACCTGGACGGACCGCCCGCCGCCCGACCGCCAAGACGGCAGCTCGGCTCAGCACGTCGACCAGCACGAGCGAGACCTCCGCACGGCCGTCCCGACCTCGCTGCAAAGCCGCCTTCCCCAGGACGTCGACATGCCAGCCGATAGTTGGGTCGCCGAGCAACGCGCACGCTCGCCGCTCGCCGGGCCGCCCATCGACGCGGACGGCGTCGGCGGCAGCCGGCCCGCGCAGACGCACCGCAACGTGAGCGTCGCCTCGTCGTCCGCGCTGTCGCAGAGCCACTCGTACCCAGGTCTGAGTCCGGCCGTCGGCGCGCCGCCGCTCGTGAGTCGGTCTCCCTCGGTGGGCAGCCCATGCTTCGTGCACAGCCACCTCGACAACTCGCTCGCCGACTTTGTTTCAAAGAAGGACGCCCAGGCGGCAGCGAGGCGGCGCAAGCAGGCGACCGTGGGCGGACCGGCCGGCAAGGGCAAGGAGCCCGCCGCGAGGGACGCACCGAACGGCGTCGCGGACCCGCTGCACGAGGAAGACAGCGACACCGCCAGCGACGGCAAGGGCTCGAACGACGAAGGCCTCGACATTGGCGACGACGACGACGAGGGCCCCAGCCTCACCCGCCAGCTCGCCGAGACGGCCGTGTCCGTCAGGGAGATGAGCAAGCAGCTCGGTGAGCTCCTGCGAGCTGTCGGAGCTGCAGGACAAGGACCGAACGCTGACTGTGGGCTACATGGCAGGTCGAGCGCGCGTCGTGTCGTCGATCCAGTCGGTAATGATCATCACCAAAGCGCGCGACAACCACCTCATCCGGCTAACGCGCGAGCTCGCCCTCTGGCTCATGCAAACTCCGAGGAATGGCCGAGACCGCGGACTCGTCGTGTGAGCACTTCGTCGGCTTGCCAGCCGGAGTCTCGCTACTGACTTCGCTTGCCTCGCAGCTACGTCGACACCCAGCTCCGCAAGTCGAAGCGTTTCGATGCCGAGGGCATGCAGCGCGACCACCCAGAGCTCTTCCGCCCGCTCCCGCGTCGGTACTCGCGCAGCTCGTCCTCCGCGAACCTGTCCACCTCGGTCCTCGACCCGGCCGCGAAGCGCATGGCGCCGCTCAGCCACCTCAACGAGGCGCTCAAGCGCTCCGCGTCGCCCGAGTTCCTCAAGAAGCCCGGGAACAGTACGGACGACGAGGGTCAGCTGCGGTACTGGACGAACGACATGTGTACCGAGAAGCCGCACCTGTTCGATTTTGTCGTGACCGTGAGTGCCGTTGCGCCGCGAGCCTGGCGCGCTCGTCTGACGCCCCTTCGCAGCTCGGCGGCGACGGCACGGTCCTGTACGCCTCATGGCTCTTCCAGCACATTGTCCCGCCCGTGATCCCGTTCGCCCTCGGCTCGCTCGGGTTCCTCACCGGGTTCGACTTCCCCAAGTACGCCCAGGTGCTCAACAACGCGATCGACAACGGGATCCGGGTCAACCTGCGCATGCGCTTCACGTGCACCGTCTACCGCGCGATCGAGGGTGAGGAGAACAAGAAGCGTCGAGCAATCCGGAGCGGCAAGACGGGCGGCATTTTCATGAACAGCCTACACAAGGACGGCTGGGAGGCGATCGAGAGCGGCGGGAAGGGCACCGCAGAGGCGCGCGGCGACATGGGCCGCAAGGACCGCGAGATCAAGTGCTTCTCGACCCGCCCAGTCGAGTCGTTTGAGGTCCTCAACGACCTCGTCGTTGATCGCGGGCCATCTCCATACGTTTCCCTGCTCGAGCTGTTCGGTGCGTGCTTTGGTTGATCTGCCGTTGCGAGGACACGCCCAGCTCACGTCTACGCTCGTTATACCTAGGCGACGAGCACCACATGACGACAGTCCAGGCTGACGGGCTCACCGTCTCGACCCCAACCGGATCCACCGCCTACTCCGTGAGCACGCCGCCGCCACGGCCTCTTCGCACGCGCTGACCTCCCGCCTGCGCCAGCTCTCGGCCGGCGGCTCGCTCGTGCACCCCGAAGTGCCGGCACTCCTCATCACGCCAATCTGCCCGCACACGCTTTCGTTCAGACCGATGCTCCTGCCCGACAGCATGGAGCTGCGCATCTGCGTCCCGTACAACTCGCGGAGCACCGCCTGGGCCAGCTTCGACGGCCGCGGTCGCGTCGAGCTTCGCCGTGCGTTCATTCCTCTTCGGTTTTTTCCTTGCACTCACATTTCAGTGAGTCTACAGAGGGAGACCATATCAAGGTCACGGCCTCGCAGTACCCGTTCCCGACCGTCTGCGCCGACAACCAGTCGACCGACTGGTTCCAGGCGATCGCTCGCACGCTCAAGTGGAACGAGCGTCAACGGCAGAAGAGCTTCGTCATCCTGGTGCGTGGCTCATACGAACAATCATCATGTACTGTTTCCTAACTCGCTGGATCGCAGGAGGAGGGCCGCAAGAAGCCCAAGTCGGAGAAGAAGGTCCACACCAACGCAGCGACGAACCTGCCCCCGGCGGCAGCGGCGGCCGCGAAAGCGCAGGATGAATTTGGCGACGAGGAAGACGAGGACGAAGAAGACGAGAGCGAGGACGAGAACGGCAGCGACGTCGGCAGCGAGACGTACGACATCGACGACCTCTCGAGCGAGCACCCGACCAACTCGTCGAGCCCCGTCTCGGGCCCGCACGACCCGGTCCTGAACGGCGACATTCCAATCCTCGTCTCGCGCTCGTCGAGCAACTCGTCCGCCGAGCACGACGATCCGCACCGCCAGTCGAGCACCGCGTCGTCGATCGACCTGCACGACCCGGCCGAGGACCGCTTCCACCACCTCCCGCCGCGGCCGCCACGCCTATCGTCGCGCCACTCGGTCACAGAGGTGTCCAGGGCCGTCAAGCCGGACGACTCGACCCCGAAGGCGACTCCGCCGATGATCTCGCGGCACCGCATGTCGTCGTCGACCACGCGCCGGCGCGAGCGCGGCGAGGAGGGCGACCGCGACCACATCCACGAGCCGCTTAACGTCAAGCGCAACGTCGGGGGATCGCGCCGGACCAGTGGCCGTAGCCCGATCAGGGCGCAGCTGCCGCGCAGTGACGAGCTGAGGGACGCCGCCGTCGAGAGCGACATGTCCGAGGGCAGGGCGTTCGCCGTCGTGGGCGCCGATTCGGACACTTCGATCGTGAGTCAGCTTTGACACTGGGATCATCGAAGTCCTTTTGAATGACGATCTCCCTCGCGCGCCTCGCAGAGTGATTCCGAGCAGGGACATTAGTATGTGGTCACGATGTCGCTTGCACTACCTCTTGTATAGCGCGTTCGATGCGCACAGCTTGTCACTTGAGTTCCGTGTGTGTCCGCTTCACCTTGTGCGACGCGTCCGGTGTTTTCGAGAGTGTCTTGAGTCCGGGCCGTACGGGCGAACGTGGCTGCGGTTGCACTCGCTACCTTCAACTCGCTCGTTTCACATCGCCCGGAGACACTCCTTCCACAGCGTACGATTGCTTGCGCACTCGCAACTCACTGTGCCCGTGCTGACCCGTAGTCGAACCTCTGCTGCTCAGCGTAGCACCTTCTCTCCGTCGACCACCTCGGCGCACTTCGCCGCCATGTCGAACTCGCAGGGCCAGAACTTCTCATTCCAGACTTTCTTTGAGGTACGCTGCTCTGACTGGAGGTAGCCGCCGCTGGGTCGCGACGTGCGCGCGGGGAGCGCGCGCCGGTCTTCGAATCCGAGGCAGCGGCGGCGGGCTGCAAGGGACGCGTTCCGCGGCGCTGACGTTCAAATCTGACGCGCAGGCGTCCAAGGATGCACCGCTGTTCTCGGAGAAGCCACTCCCGTCTCGCTCGAGCGCGAACGAGAGCAGCCGGCGCGCCAAGAACGACGACGTTGCGATGCAGGGCGACCCTGCCGACCGGCCGCTGTGGATGAGGCTCCCCGCCTGGGTACCGTGAGTTGCGCACCTCTCGGACGCGTATTTGTCCCTTTGTCGGCGCAGCTCCCGCGAAGCACGCTTCCCGCGCGCCGGCAAGGGGTCGCGACGACGGCGAGACGGGACGCTAATGGCGCGCGTTCCGTTGCAGGATCCTTTGCTGGATCAGCACGAGCTCGTTCGTCATCCTTCAGAACAAGCACATCCTCTCCGGCCTCGGCTTCTCGCACCCCATCGTGAGTGCTCGTCCAGTTGCGGTGCCAGACCGGGAGAATGGATCGCTGATCAATCGTCGTGATAAGGCGCTCACCACCATCCACCTCCTCGTATGCTTCTCTGCGGCCGCTCACTAAAGCTCTCTTTTCGGGGCTGACCTTTGTTGCATAGTTCCAAACGGTCATGACCCGGATCCTCCGTCGATACACAACGCTCATTGACGGTGCGAAGGAGCTCGAGGCAACCGGTGCGGCGTGGTTGATGCAATACTCGGAGACGGAAGCTGATGGCCTCGAAACAGGCAAGATGACGCGCGAGGTGTTCATTCGCAAGATTGTACGCGTTCAGCTTGTGCGCGTCCGCGGAGGACGATTTGCTGACACAGCTGTTGGGCTTTCAGGTTCCCATTGGCATTCTGTTCTCCGCTTCTCTTGTCCTTAGCAACTGGGTGTAAGTGAGACTGGGCTCGCTGGGTGTCAAGACTGCTGACTTCGGTGCGCTCTCCAGCTACCTGGTGCTCTCGGTCAGCTTCATCCAAATGTTCGTCTCTCCTTTCTAAAAGATCCGCCCCAACGTTTTGACGCTTCAACTCCACTAAGGATCAAGGCCTTCACCCCGGTCTCGGTCCTCCTCATCTCGTTTGCGCTCAAGCTCAAGGAGCCGTCGCAAAAGCTCTTCGCTGTAGGCTCGACCCCCTCTCCTTTGAGTATCAGTTGTCTCATGAATGACTGCTCAGATTGTCTGCCTTATTTCCATCGGAGTTGCGAGTGAGTTGTGACAATGAGGTTTGGACAAGCACCGGGAGACATCGCTGACAGCGCCCCTCACCAGTTGCTTCCTACGGCGAGGTGGAATGTGAGCTTTCACCGAATCCCTACACAGATGTAGAGCGAGACTGATTCATGGCTGGATTTCAGTCCACCTTGTGGGATTCCTCGTCCAGGTGCGTCCAGCGATGTCCGGATCTTCCGCGTTTGCGCTCTGACCAAGACCCATCACGCAGGCCCTGGCAATCGCCATCGAGTCCTGCCGACTCGTTCTCATCCAGATCCTCCTCCAGGGAATCGGAATGAAGTGAGCCTTTTCTCATGGTGGTGTCGGACCCGACGCTGATTCCCGCCATCCTCCGCAGCCCGTTGACGTTCGTATTTCCTCGCAATCAGCTCAGACCTGTCACTCACGCCACTCGCCTGAACATAGGAGTCTTTACTACACCGCACCTGTGTGCCTTACCGTCAACGCCATCATCCTGCTCCCGGTCGAGGGCTTCCAGCCGTTCCACGACGCGGTCCACCTCGTCGGCATCCCCACCCTCCTCGGAAACGCATGCATGACCTTTGCGCTCAACCTGAGCTCGGTCTGGCTCATCGGAAAGGCGTCCGGCCTGGTCCTCACCCTCGCCGGTGTCGTCAAGGACGTGAGTTGATCGCACGGCGCACAGCAGCTCGAACTCCCACTGAACCACCACGCAGATCTTGCTCATCGCTGGATCCTGGGCTATCCTCGGGAGTACCATCACCGGAACACAGGTTCGTTTCTGCAGCTTTCGACCCGGAATCGCTCGCTGACCTTCCACCTCGCAGATCTTCGGATACGCGATCGTAAGCCACTATCAGTCTTTTGATCAGCTGAGCTATTCACTGACTTTCTCCCTTGATCTAGGCTCTTACGGGTCTCGTCATCTTCAAGACCCAGGGCTAGACGTCTCGGGACTCGTTATTATTTAGCCGTCACACACATCTCCCCCACCCCGGAAACCCGCACCCTCTCGATATGGAACCGCTCCTCGTGATTGTCTGATTTATTGAAACCTCGACTCTTTAGACTGGACTCGTGGGCGCTCGGCGTGAGCGCACCGCAACCTCAGAGCTCGAGAGGTCGCGACCCTGTTCGACAGCGCGCCGCCTCCGCAAGGCCTCGGTAGCGCACCAGGTGATCGGGATCGCAGTAGAGCGAGAGACTCTTCACCTGGCTGCGGCGGATGCTCCCATACGGATGAAGCTGCGCCGCCCACAGCCAACGCCTCCGGGTTGCAGCTCGTGGCTCGAGTCGGACCAGGCTCCCACAAGGGCTCGAGGCGACCCCAACACCTCCAGCGGGATATGTCAAACCATGCGAGGGTACGACATCTTCTCCACGTCGCCATCATCGTCCGCGAGAGGGAGTGGACTCGGAGGTGACTTGGACGGTGGAAGTCGAGCTCGATCATCTGCTTGACCCGGCCTAAGCTGCAGGCCTCGAGTCTCACTGTGAACTATCTCCACGGGTAATTCCCTCCTCGATAAGTAGGCCAAGTTGGTGCGCGGCTGGCACATCCAAGAACCGAACGGTGACCTATTGGTTAGTGCAACTGGCAGCATTAATCTGGACAGTCAGCGGGGTGTGAGGGGAGTTCGAACCCGTGTGAAAGCGTCAGTATATAAATTCTGTGTGCAACGGTCAGGTCGATGCCGGCCGTTGCACGGGACCGCAGAAATCAGTGCCGGCTGAGCAGCACGCACGGGTTACGGCTTGAGCCGCACCTCGGTTCTTATTTTTTTTGGGCTGCCACCTTCCTGGATTGCAGCGACCCGGGGAGTAGCGCACATCTTTGAAGCGCTCTCGGAGCCGTATAGAGCGGTCCGAGCGGCGCTTCACGCAACCCTTCGAGTGGACACGGCGTAACGATAGATTCGGACCTGGATTTTCAACTGTGACAGTTGTCTCTCATCAAAGTCGCGTCCTGACATCAAAATTCCGGCGTGAGCTCTCACAGCGAAACGGAGCCTCCTCTGAGATCGCGCGGCGTGCGGACCGTCGTCCGCCCCGAACGCCCCTCGGTGCAGGAAGAGGGAGCAAGGATCCCATCAACGTGGTAAAATCGCAATCACAAAACAGGCCTTCTGGGGAGCACGGTCTCCACCTTGCGGTGGCTGCCAGTCGCCTGCTTCGCCCACCGAGGCAGAATCCTGTCGATCCTCCTGCTTCTGGCACAGGCTGCTCTTCTCATCCGCGACCACAAAGTTGAACAGAGAAACGAGGTTGGTTTTCATTCCTCATCGTCGTCCGATCCGCCGAGCAGGTGCGCGTAGTCGTCGGCCGTCGCGAACATCGGCAGGTGCTTGAGCTTCTGCTTCTTCTTCTTACGGTCCTTCGACTTCGACGATGCGGCGTGGGACTCCTCGGCCTCGACGTCGCTGCCGAACAATGGCATGTCCTCGTCCGAGCCGAACAAGTCGCTGGGGGAGGGCGGTGCGTTAGCTGGTGGAACTTCTAAAGGAGAGTGAAAGCATAGTACCCTTCGTCCTCGACAAGGTTGTCGTCGTCGCCGTCGGCATCGTCGAACTGGTCCTCGTCCGCGAAGACGCTCTTGAACGCCCCGGCCCCAGCGGCGCCCTCGCCTTCTGCCTCGGCGTCCGACTCTGCGTCCGAGTCCGAGTAGTCGTACTCGGCCATGTCCTCGTCGGAACCGTCGAGGTCCGGGTCGTCGTCGGACGCAGCGTCGTCGCCCGCCTTCTTGGGCATCGACGCCTTCATAGCCTGCCAGATCTCGTCCTCGGCCGCGTCGTCGTCGCTCTCGGCCTCGGCCATTTCCGGCAGCTCCTCCTCGGCGTCCGAGAAGCCGGGGTCGGCGATCGAGTCGTCGTCGCTGTCGTCGCCCTTGCCCTTGCTCTTGCGCTTGAGGCTCGCCTTGGCCTTGCCGTCGGACTGGGCCGACTTGGTCGAGAAGTACTGGTGGAAGAAGCGCTGGTCGACGGGGATCTGCGACGCGTCCTTGTTGCGGAAGGTGTCCGAGTTGACGACGCTGTCCTCGCCGCGCGCGGGGCCCTTCTTCATCACGATCCGCCCGCTGCGGTCCTGGCCCGAGACGCCCGACTGCATCATCGAGGATCCCTTGACTGGCGCATTCTTCTTGACGTCGCGGTAGACGAACCGGTCGAGGAAGTGGTTGAGCGAGTGCTGCTCGAGGTCGTCCGAGGCCGAGATCGGCAGGCCGGAGAGGAGCTGCTCGGCGTGCAGCGCGACGGACGGGTGGAAGTGGACCAGCAGGGGAGCCTGTGAGACAGACATTAGCACGATCGTTTGTACCGAGAAGCCTGGAGAAAGGGCGCACTATCTCCCACAGGCAGCTGTTCTGCGCGTTGGCGAACTGCGGCTCACGCTTCTTGCCGTCGTACGTCGTCTCGTCGTGGCGGCTCGAAGACGAAGCCGCCTCGGTTGGGGCAGCAGCAGCGTCGGGGGCAGCGATGGCGCGGCGGGCGCTCCGCTCAGCGCTCTCGGGTTCGGAGAGCATGTTGCGAAGTCCCGGCACGGTTGCCATGAGCTAATTGAAGCAGTGCGTGAGCTTATTGGATTTTCCGAGAGATGGAAACGAAAGAGCTCACCTCGCCAACGATCCAGATGGATCCAAGGATGAAGGTTACGTCCATGCCGAGCATGACCTGCACCAGGCGCTTGATGAGCGCCGCCACTCGGGGAGTGTTGCGGTCCTGCTTCATCGCCTTGAGGACGAGGTTAAGGTAGAGCGCCTGCTTGTTGGATCCAGCGAGGCGGGGGTCGTAGAGGGACGAGTAGAGCGCGCGGTAGAAGCGGTCCGAGACGGCCTGTTTACAAGGGACGGGTCAGATGATAAGCCCGCGCCAAAAACAAGAATGAGCGCATACACGCTTGGCGGCGGAGACGTGGTAGATGAGCATCAGTGCCTGAATCGAGACGTTGAAGGTGCCGGTGTGGGTGATGCGGAAGAGGGTGTCGAGGCGAGCCTTGAACCTGGCGAGAGAGCGTTGGGTCAGCGCTGGTCAAAGACGTTTACACAGGGTCACTCACGCATCCTCGTCGAGCTGCGCGAACGGGAACGCGCGGTTAACGCCGGTGAGGACGGCCGCGACGAGCTTGCTGTCCATCTCGCTGACCTCGCCCTCGGCCTTCGAATCGTCGGCCTTGGCGCCCTTCTTCGCGCTGACGAGCGCTCCGCCACGCTTGCGCTTCTCGCCGCCCGTCTTGACCGGTGCGGCGGCGTCGCCGTCCTCGGCCGCCTTCTCCTCGGCGGCGACGCGGCCGAGGATGTCGCCAAAGATCTCAAAGTAGACCTCGATCATCTTGCCCGCGACCTCGGCCTGGTGCTTGGTCAACATGACCTGGTTGAGCGTGATGACGCCGTAGTACCGCGCGTGGTCCTGGCCGTTGTCCTTCGCCTTGGGCTTGTCCTTGTCGCCGAAGCGGACGTGCGCGCCCGGTGCGGCGGCGGGACGGAGGATGAGCGACGAGACCTCGCGTACGAGAATTGGGGTCATGCCCGGGTGGAACTGGAGGATCTGGAGGAGGTGGTGCGACGTCTTGGACGCGATGCCGCGCTGCGAGTCGCCCTGTAGATAATGCGATGGTCAGCAGGTGAGAGTGAAACGCAAGAAAGTCGGTGTACGAGCTTGTTGACCAGCAAGCGAAGGATGTTGCCCTCCTGCTCGGGCTTGTCGCGGAGCAGGTTCGACAGGTGCACGACCGCGAGCGTGCGAGGGTGTGGGAGCGGGTCGACCGACATTTGCTGCGACATCGGGACTGATGAGCTATACTGTCTCTCTGCACTTGTAAAAGAAAGCACACCTCGAGCGCCATGAGGACGTTAAAGAACCACGTCTTGAGCCAGTCCTCGAACGCCCAGATGACGAGGCATCGCTCGGCCTCCTGGCGCGAGATGGCCGCCTCGGCCTTCTTCTTGCTGCCGCCCTCGAGGAGCTCCCACGCGGCCGCGAGCGAGCCAAGTCCGGGCTGGTCCGCGAACGCTCGCAACTTGCGACTCGGGCTTCCGCCGCCGTCGCCACCGCCCCCGCGCCACCAGTCGACGACGCCGCGAACGGCGCGGCCGCTCTCGTCTCGGCTCTTCTTCTTGCAAAGAGCGACGAGTTGCTCGAGGTACGCCTTCGTGTGCAGCGGCGCCGACGAGACGAGCAGGAGCAGGGCCGAGACCTTGTCGGACGAGGTTCCGGACGTCAGGATCTGCTGGATGAAGACCTGGTCCGCCTTGGACAGGCCGTTCGGAGGCGGTGGGGCCGAGGAAGGGGCGCGGGGTGCGAGAGAAGAGGCGTAGATGGTGTTTTCGCGCTCGAGGAGTGTCGTCGCGCGCGTCTGCAGGTTCGCGATCGTCGACGCCGGCGGGCGTGCGGCCGTGGCGAGCTCGGGCAGCGGGGTCGAGTACCACTGCGGGGTGGGGTCGACGACCTTCATGTTCAAGAATCGTGAGCAAGCTGGCAGAGGCGGGCACTGATGGGCTAGACGCACCCAAGGGCTCTTGATCACGACGGGCTTGACTACCGCCTTGACTTCACGCGCGGCAGCCTTCTCGATCGCGAGCTTCTCCTTCTCGGCCTCCCGCTCGATCCGTCGCTTCTCCTCGCGCTCGTGCTTCGACTCCTTCTTCTCGGGCTTCGCGGCAGCGACAGCCGCGACCTTCGCAGGCGCGGCGACGACCGGGGCGACGACGGCCTCTGCCTCGGACGCCTCGG
>ERZ1463038.647-NODE-647-length-12404-cov-15.292817_pt1 | contig 12404 bp, 20 predicted proteins | sample MGYA00564479_ERZ1463038 | MGnify/ENA primary metagenome ERZ1463038 (study PRJEB39244, sample SAMEA3635134) | Helicobacter pylori | study: EMG produced TPA metagenomics assembly of PRJEB11511 data set (Assembly of a 5300-year-old Helicobacter pylori...
CCCCTCCTTCCCCTGGCCCTAGCCGCCGCCAGCCCGGCTGCACGCGCCCAGTCGCTCACACCTCGCCTCGCTCGGAGCGCTGTACTCCCGAGCCAAAACCGCTGGTTTCCCGCCATGAAAGTTGTGTTGGCCCTCCTGCCGCTCGTCTCGCACCGCGTCGCACGCACGGAAATACCTGCTGCTGTTGCTCACCGCCGACGGGAGCAATCTCGAGCTTACGAACGCGCCGAACGGCCTCGCGTCGCTTCTCGTCGAGCGCGGTGCAGAGAAGAAACACTGCCTCGTCTCGGGAAATCCCCCGGCGACCTGGCGGAGGCGTTCGAGCCACCAGACGCGCCAAGCGCCAGGTCTTCTGGCTCGGGTGCCGCTCAAGGCTTCGCGGAGGGCGGCGACATGCTCGCATGAGCCGGGCGCATGCAGACGCTCATGGCGCAGGTCTCTGTGTCGGCGGGGCTGGGCGCCAAAAATAAAGCGACGCCACGGCCGAGCCGTTCTTCCGCAACGTCCTCGTTGCAAACCTGCCGCCGCGGTGGCGACCCCGCGTGAGCCTCTCGTCCAAGACGACCTGGCAGAACGTCGCTGCCCAGCTGCAGACTCCCTACTCCCTACCGCGCCGACCGCGGCCTTGAGCGAGACAACGTCGACGTCGATGGGCAGCAGCGGGTGCTGCATAGGCCCCTCTCGCGGCCACAGGACACGGAGTTGCTCTGCCAACTGCAAGCTACGTACGGCAGTCACTCTCGACTTCCCCCGCTCCCCAGCCTCGGCTTCCTTCCCCAGAACGTGGCGTCTCCCATCGCGTCCCTTCGTGGTCCGCAACACGGTCAAGCTCGAGCGTCTCCGTCGGGAACTCGAGTTACACTCAGAGTGACGGACGCAGGTCCGCACTCTTTACCTCTTCATTTGCAAGCCAAGTCCCTGGCTGGGTGGTCGCACGACGTCGGTGCTCGACAGAGTGCTCAGAGTTCTTCATGCTCTTCCTGGACGTTCGAGCTCTGGTCGTCGGTGGGATCCACATGCAGTGTCTTAACAGCTACGACGGTTCTCTGCGCATCGTGGCGCTTCTCGGATCGGCCAGTGCGCTACTTTCGGACCTCCGTGAGCTCTGCACTCTGGACTGTCGACCTGGGTTCGGTGGCTTCGAGAACACATTCCCAGCGAATTCACTCTTCTCGTACGGTTTCCACCCATGTTCTTGATCCTGACCACTAAGCCGTTCCGCAGTGCCCTCGCCAGCTGGCCACACCTCGAGCGCCTCGCGACCGGCGGTGTCGAGAGCGACGTTCCCTTCGCCGCGCCACCCCCCTTTAGCACCATCGCCCACCTCATTCGTATATCGTAAATCTCATCCGCTTCAAGGCCAAACCACTTCGTCATCCTCCGCCACTTCGAGAACGCCGGCCCGCTGTCGCGGCTTCGATCGCTCACGCTCGTCAAGTACGAAGTCAGCCCAAACGACGCGTTTCGCGGGCGCCGATCAACAGGAGGGTAGTGAGAGCTCACGCCGAGGATTAGCTGCAATGTTTAAACACGTCTCGCGACACCGCAGCTTCGCACGACCTCGCGCGAGACAATGCGAGACGAACTCCAGCTTCTGGAGTACCACCCGCGCCACATTATTAAGCACATTCTAGAATACTTTCACGTGTCTCTCAGGCAGTCTGGAGTCCGCTCCAGTCATCGAACCCGGGTAATCCTGCGCAGACCTGTGAAATCGCCGACCTGTGAAACGATCCCCAAAGGAGCGCTCACTCTCTTCGTTCTGCCTTCACCCGTTCACCTTCCACCTCACCCTCTGGTCAGTTTGCCACTCGCCCCGTGCCCTGCGCGCTCGCTGACAGTGCCGTCGCCCGTCTCCCCTCGTCGCCACTCGTTCCCCGCACCGTCCTTGCCACCCACTCGGTCTCGCGGTCGCCCATCCAGCCCACCCACCCCAGCACCCTTTAGACACTACCCAGTACTACTCCAGCGATGCAGATCTTCGTCAAGAGTACGTCGAGCCTCAGACGCCACCGCGGGCCCCTTATCGCGCCCGCGCCCCTCGTCTCGAGTCACAGCTGACCCGTGTCGCGCGCAGCTCTCACCGGCAAGACCATCACCCTCGAGGTCGAGTCTTCGGACACGATCGACAACGTGAAGGCCAAGATCCAGGACAAGGAGGGCATCCCCCCTGACCAGCAGCGCCTGATCTTCGCTGGCAAGCAACTCGAGGACGGCCGCACGCTCTCCGACTACAACATTCAGAAAGAGAGCACGCTACACCTCGTCCTCCGTCTGCGTGGAGGCATGCAGATCTTCGTCAAGAGTGAGTCGCGGTTCTCGTTGTGACCCGGGCGGTGGCGTCGATGGAGCGGTCAGGATCGAGGCGCTGACTGGGGCTTCCCTATCGTGCAGCCCTCACCGGAAAGACCATCACGCTTGAGGTTGAGTCGTCCGACACGATCGACAACGTCAAGGCCAAGTACGTTCCCGCCTGATGCAACCCGCAGTCGTCGTCGCGTTCCCCCCCACTTTCTGACCCCACGTTCTCTCCAGGATTCAGGACAAGGAAGGCATCCCGCCCGACCAGCAGCGCCTGATCTTCGCCGGAAAGCAGCTCGAGGACGGCCGTACTCTTTCGGATTACAACATCCAGAAGGAGTCGACTCTTCACCTCGTGCTCCGCCTTCGCGGTGGAATGCAGATCTTCGTCAAGAGTACGACACACGCGCGCGAGGGCTCAAGCTTGGTCGCTGACGTTCCTTCGCTTCGCAGCCCTCACTGGCAAGACGATCACGCTCGAGGTCGAGTCGTCGGACACGATCGACAACGTCAAGGCCAAGTACGTCTCCCGCTCGGCACTCAGCTCGACTTTTACTGACTTCGACTCCAGGATCCAGGACAAGGAGGGCATCCCGCCAGACCAGCAGCGCCTGATCTTCGCCGGAAAGCAGCTCGAGGACGGCCGTACTCTTTCGGATTACAACATCCAGAAGGAGTCGACCCTTCACCTCGTGCTCCGCCTCCGCGGCGGCGCCTGATCCAACTTCCACACCGTGACCGTACTTCCCCCACTGCTTTAAACGAAGTCAAAGCCGCTTTCCTTTCTCATTGAAGCTGTACGAGGTTGTGGTGATTGAGTTCTGGAAACGACTGAAGTGCCGGTGCTCGTTCCAGTCCCCCAAGTTGATTTTGAACCCTTGATCACCACCCGAAGGTCTCGCTGTGGACCACGATCCCCCCTCTGTCATCTCACACCACGTCAGAAGCAGGTCCTCGCCACGGAGAACGTAAAATGATCTCACACTCGCACCGCTCTGTCCCTCTTCATACGCCCGGCAGCCCTCCTGGCCTCGCGAACGAGGCCGTCGGGAGCACAGACGCCCATCGCGATGCCGCCCCCACGCGCCGCGTTTTTAAGAGCAAGCAAGTCCATCGTCGAATCGACGAGATCTGAAAGGATCGCTTCGACGTTCGGCCTGCTGGTAGACAGCACAGCCGCCTCAACAGGGCTGACGTTGGCGCGCGGTGTGCCGGTCACTGTGGTGCTGACGTTCAGGGAGTGTCGTGGCGCGCTGTAACGAAATGTGTACCGTGGATGAATATTTTGACAGTCAAAGTGGTACGATTTCGAGCAATGGCTGTCAGAGCGTTGAACCTGCGGATGTGCTTTCAGTGTGGCGTCCCGGTCGGATGGTCGACTCTCATGACATTTCCTGGTACCAATCGAGGTTCTCTAATGCCTTCATGGACCTAGATGAGTCATCTTGAGTCAGGACTGAGAATGCATGGCGCAGGAGACGGATGGCCCACCAGACAAGCGTCAAGTGCCGCGTTCTGATGCTGCCTCGCAAGTCCGCGCTCCGGGCAACCAGCTCCTCGAAGATCGGGGCCGCGAAGCTGATCCCACTGCCACCCGCCAGCAGCAGGACCGATTGACACTCGGCGAAGTCGGTGAACATCGATCCGCCGTACGGGCCGTCGACCACAACTCTGACTGAGCGGCCAGAGCCAAGCTTGAGGTTCCTCATGTCGTCGTCCGATGGCGACGGCGCTGGCATCGCGCTGAGCCGACAAAGCGCCCTCGTCCAGTCTCCTGAGGACTTGGCAAGTAATGTGAGATTGTGTCGACCACTACAAGGAAGCGTCAGCGAATGTTTGACGATATAGAACGGAAGCGCCTACGGAAGTGGGGACCTCGCGGCAGGCGCATTCGCGATCGTGAAGGGGTGGGATTCAAGCATGCGAAGGCCCATCCCCGTTGAGAGGACCCTCAGAAACACGAATTGGCCGGGTCGCCATCCCTCCGCAATGCCTTGGACCTGCAGCATCGTTACTTGCCCCGACAACGCCACCAACGTCGCCGTCTTGACCCGGGTCTTGGCGAACCGCAAGCCAATGTCGAGTCCGTAGACAGCGAGTGCGGCGACAGTGAAGGGGAGCGCCACGCGTGGCACGTGCATGTTGACTGCGAAAATGAATGTGATCCATCCGATCGTGTGGGAGACTACACGGGCGGGCGTCAGCCAGCGACTTCGACACTTGACGGGAGTACTCACTAATAAAGACCTGGTACGCCTTTCTCCGGACGATTGGGAAAGAGGTGACGAGAATGAAGATCCTGTATGATACTCAAGCGTCAGCTGTGGCAAGTACCGTATTACGGTCGTTGCTTGCTCACAAGGACGAAGCGGCGACGACGCCGGTGAAAATGATCTTCTGTGACAGGTCCGGCGTGAACTTGAAGCGCTTCTCAATGGAAAAAGCGTGCAGGAGGCCAAATGCGATTATGCCTCCTCCCATCTTGCACCAGGTCATGTGTCAACGCATCTGTCCGGAACTCCACGTCAAGAGAATGCCCACCGTGCGATGCAGAAAGTTGAGCTTATCGGTCCCCTTGCCCACGATGGAGATGATGTTGTTCTTGGTCGCTAGAGCGAAGAGGAAAGGGAGCTGGGAAACACTGGATCGACGATTCGTCAGTCATATCATTTCAGCGGAGGTCGAGCGACGCACGCGAGGTACGACGGGCGCTTGAAGTTAAGCATGACCCTGGGGTTCAGCACAAGGAGATATGTAGTGATTACTGCTTGATACACCACGATTACCTGCACCAGTCATGAGTGATGGCGTCGGGTGTATGGTGCGACCGAGCCTCACCAAGAGCTGGCCAACCGTCAGGCCAAGGAGTGGGATTCGAGGCAGCATCGTTTTGTTATAGAACCACCGCCAGCTGATATTGGTCAGATTTGCGAGCAGTGGAACCCCGGGGGAGGCGACGTACTTTGCGTACGCCGTGCTGACCACCCTGATCTGGAGCGGCGGGGGGGATGGCTGGACCGTCTCGATCCTGCGCACCGCAGTGCCCCAGTCGTCCTCCGGATCTGCGGTTTTCTTTCCGCCGAGAAACCACCCTTCTTTATACCGGCCGCTCGCGAACCAGGGCCCCACGAGCGGGCTCACGAAGAGAACGTACTGCTCACGACGGGCTCGAGGTCAGGCCGACATCTGCTAACTGCCTCCTCGTCAGAGGCTTACAGCAACAAAGAGAGTTGCGAATGTGAACGCCATGCCCGTCGCGAGGAGAGTGTTGACTGGGTGTGCAAGTCTGGCTCGGCGCCGTACTCCGCGCTCAATGAGGCGCACTCACTGGAATCCTGCGCCGCGATCGGTCGCAGACCTCCTCCAGCTCCTCCTGGATCGAGCGGGCTACCACCGCGTCCACCCGCCACGTACTGGCGTACGACGTTGGTGAGATGGAGAGTGGCGCTCATCATCAGCAGCTGCGGCAAGGAGCGTAAAAGGGAGTCGGAAAGTCGGACCAGCCGGTGGAGTGGAGAGAAGGCACAACGAGTGAGACCAGTTGGTCAGGTCATCGAAGCGGGGAAAAGAAAGGGAAAGTGCGCTCGGGGAATGTGTCCGAGCAGGTGGACGCGCCCCTGGTAACCATGGCGCGGTGTCGGACGGTGGTCTTGGGATGGCAACCCGCCTGCTCGATCTACACAAAGTCGTACTCGCTGGGAAACAGTTCGCAGTAACGGTCAGCGTCGGTCGTCAGAGGCGCCTCGAGGATAACTGGCTCACTTCTGTTCCCGCACGGGCGCCGAGGGGGACGCAAACACGCTCTTCCTAGAGGGGATCAAGTCGAGTGGCGTCAGTGCTGCAACGGAGAGAAACGGATGTGCAGGAGGCGGACGGACTTTTCTCCGGCGGCGATGCTGGGGAAGGACGCGAAGAGGTCGCTGTGCTTCGGCAGCGGGCTCTCGGTAAAATACGGGTGCTTGAGCGCCGCTTCGGCCGAGATGCGCTTTTCAGGGTCGTACGCGAGAAGCTGTGTGAGGAGGTCGAGCCCGTGCGAAGTCGTGTACTTGAACGTCTGGCGGAGGGTGGAGAACCTTCGTGGGGAGAGAGGAGAGATCAGCGAGGCGGACAAGTGAGCCTAAACGTGATATATTTACGGCTGGGCGGCGGTGAGGTTGAAGGACTTGGCATTGGGGAGCTTGCTGAACCCGGGCCAGACTTCCTCAGTTGGCCGGCCGAGGAGCTTGAAGATCTAGAGGGGCGGGCGCGTTAGGCGGAGAACTTTGGGGAGCGCAGTAGATTCTCACTTTGCTGACTTGGTCAATTTCACCCTTGCCGGGGAGAAGCGGCTCCTTGAGTATGAGCTCGCCGAAGATGCAGCCTATCGACCACATGTCGACCGCGGTGCTGTACTCGGTCGCGCCCAGGAGTAGTTCCGGCGAGCTGTGAGACGGTGATTTTAGATGGAGCCTAAAATAGACGATTAGGCGAGCGCACCGATACCAGAGGGTGACGACGAGCTGGGTCATGTCGCCGAGCGGGTCGCCGTACGTCCTCGCGAGGCCAAAGTCGGCGACCTTGATCTGGCCGCGGTTGTTCATGAGCAGGTTGCTTGTCTTGAGGTCGCGGTGCACGATCCAGTTGTCGTGGCAGAGCGCGAGCGCAGACAGGAGCTGCAGGAGGAGCGTCTTGATCTCGGACGCGAGGAACGGGGTTGGCATCGTCGCGAGGAGCGACTTGAGGTCGTGCTCGATGAAGTCCATCACGATGAAGACCCTGAAAATCCAGAGTTCAGATGAAAGGTGAGGTAGACTGGCGGACAGGACGCACTGGGTGAGGGTGTCGCCGACGACAATCTCGCGCACGCGCACGATGTTCTCGTGGTTCGCGACCATGAGCGTCTGTATCTCGCGCAGGCTCGTGATCGGGAAGCCATTCTTCTCCTTGTCCATCTTGAGCTTCTTGAGCGCGACGATCTGACCAGTTGTCTTGCACCGCGCGCGGAAGACGATGCCGTACGAGCCCTCCTCGATGTGGTTCAGGCGCTGCTCGACCCGTGTCAGCTCTAGGACCTCGCATTCCAGCCCATCCAGCGCACCTCGTAGCAGTAGACGCTCCGGCACGACTGCAGCGGCGGGTGCATGTCCCGAATGGGCCGTGGCCCACGCGCGCCCTGCCGTGGCCTGGGCGAGCCGACGCCCCGGGGCGTGCCTTCTCGGCTGTTCATGTCGAGCTGTTCTCGCTCGCGCAGGAGCTTCGAACGCAAGAGCTCGTCCTTCTTGGCGCGCTTCTTGTCGTTCGCGAGCTTGCGGTCCTCCTCGTCGGCCTGCTCGGCCCACTTGGACTTCTTCCGCGGCGGCTCTTGCGAGGTAGATGCTGTGTAGGTGTCAGTTGTGACCAGTGTGAGCTGCAGCGAGGCGCGTACCTGTGGGTGGTGACATGGTTCGGAGTGGTCGAAGAGAGAGATGCGTGCGGCTGTTGATCTGCCGTTGTCCATCAACCACACCGCACCGCAACCTCGGATGGACTCTGTCCCGCTGCCAGTGCTTCTGTTCGGAGTCACGTTCATCGTGGAGGCGCTTGGATGGATCGGGAATGACAACATCGCCGCCTTCGTGAGCGCGCTGCCGACCCTGCCGGAGCGTCGGGCCCGGAGCTGACCCCAGCCGCTGCAGTTCTACTCTGCGTCGCTCTTCTTCTCGTCAACACCCCACGCGAAGCAGCAGCGCGTGCTCAAGAGTCAGGTACTCGCGCTGAGCGCCGAGCTCAAGGCGACGAGCGCGCAGGACGAGTTCTCAAAGTGGGCCAAGCTCCGCCGCAAGGTCGACAAGGCCGTCGCGGACCTCGAGGCGCTCAGTGCGTCTCTTCCGAGTCTCAGTCCGGCGCTGCGCTGACTCGCGCGCGCAGATGGACAGGCGGCCGGGTCCCGCGCCGCGTTCGCGAGCTGGTTCAAGCGCACGCTCTGGGTGCTCACCACCGTGCTGCCGTTCATCATCTCGTCCTGGCACCGCAAGGCGGCCGTCTTCTACCTCCCGCACGCCTGGTTCGGCCCCGCCGCGTGGTGGATGAGTCTCCCCTCCGCCCCCACCGGTGCGTGCCCTCGCCGACGCATTCTCCGGACTACGCTGACCTTTGAGCTCGGCGTGCAGGCGGTATCGCGTGTGGGATCTGGACGATGGCGTGCAAGAAGACGCTCGGTGTCTGCAGGGACATCGTCGTCGATCTGTGCGGGATCGGGCAGGTGGCGCCGCCAGCCAAGGTGGAGGAGGTGCCGTTCGCGGCGGCGAGCAAGCCGACCAAGGACGAGCTCTGAGGCAATGTACATACCAGAGGAATTTGTACCGGATATTTCAGAGGGCTACAGGATCCGGTACACGACGAGCTCGTTCTCGCACAGCGCGAGCACGACTGGCGCTTGCCCCGCGAGCGCGACGGCCCCGACGCCGAGCAAGGACCCGGACGCGGGCCCTCCGATGCGGAGGACGAGCTGCGTCCCTCGCGCGTCCCTCGTGCCCGGCGGCTTGAGGTAGACGAACAGGTTTCCGGCGCTCCCGAGTCCTTGGCCGGCCTGAGCGAGGCTCGGGCTCGACGGGCTGTCGAACGCAAAGACGGCGGTGTGGTCGAGGTGGTACACGAATGACGCGTCCCGCTTTGTTGCGAGCACGAACGCGAGCGCCGGGAAGGTCGTCGTGTGCAGCCAGCCCTCGGCGGCGGACGGTGGCGGGGCGAACGCGAGGCCGTCGACGTCGTTCTTGACGACGATCGAGGTGTCGCCGTTGGGCGGAGAGATGGGGAGTGGGGTGCAGAGCAGTGATGAGCCAAAGGCTGGGTGTGGGCGTACGATCGTCGGCGGGTGGCCCTCGACATCCGTGAGCCACGAGACGACGCAATGCCGCCCCGCGTCGCCGTCGACCTCGACGTCCATCTCGTCGCCGGTGAGGCTCGTTGGCACGCCTTGACCAATGCCCTCGTTGCTCACCCCCACGCCACCGGGCACACCCTGCGTCCACTGCTCCATGCTCTCCGAGATGGCCGCGAGCTCGGACGGGTCGACCGTCTCGGGCACGCCCTCGAGCTCGCGGGCGCCCGGGGTCGCCTCGACGCCGTGCGTGGCCGCAAAGAGGTCCGGCCAACGCGTGCCCGAGTTCGCCTTCTCGAGGTGGAGGCTCAGCACGCCGAACGTCGAGTCGCGCCCCTCGGCCTCGCGGTCGAACGTCCATACGCTCGAGTGCGGGTCGATCGCGTCCCAGAACTGCTGGTGCGACACGCGTGGCACCGCTGCGTTCGGAGCGAGGAATGCCGCGGCGGACCCGACGAGGAGCGAGAGAAACTGCCGCGAGAACGTGACGCGGATGCTCGACGTCGGCGTGTCGGACGGCACCGCGAACGCGACCGTGAGCGAGTCCGTGTCCTGCACCCACGAGAACGGCGGGGGTTTGGGGCCGGCAGGAGTGGGTGATGGAGGAGCGGACGAGGTCAAAGCGGTGGTTGGGGAGGGTGCGGAAGGGGTTGCGACGGGCGCAGTGGCGGCCGCGACGTCGGGCACGGGCACGGGCGCGGACGGCGCGCCGATGAGGTACGTCGCCGAGTCGGGAAGGAAGCGCGCGAACGCTGGGAGGTCATGCGAGCGCACTGTCCAGCGCACGTGCATCGGCGAGCTCGCGAGGTCGACACAGAGGTAGTCGAACTCGGTCGTCGACGGCAGCTTCGCTCGCGCGCCCCCAGCGCCTGGGAACTTGGGGAGCGGCGCCTGAGCAACTTTTGCACTGGTTGAGAGTAGTCCGAGCAGCTGCCCGCTCGGGGCGCGGTCGACCGAATGGAGCCGAAATGGCAGCAGCTCACCCACGGAACCGACGAGCTCGAGCGTGCGCTCGATCGTGCCCGTCCACTTTGCGTCGGACTTGATCACGCGGATGAGGTAAAGCTGTCCCGCCCCGTCCGAGATCGCCCACTGGTCCTGGTCGACCGCGAGCGCAGTCGGGTACTCGAAAACAGCACCGACCGAGGTCGAGACCGGCTGCGGCAGCTCGGCAAGCGTATGGAAAGTCGGGACTGTGTTCTGTGAAAGCAACTGGAGAGATCAGAGACCCACCCTCGCGCGTCCACCGCCCAGACGCACCTCATCCAGCTCGATCGCGACGACCTGCAGCTCGCCGTTGACGTACACGACCTCGCCCGCCGTACCCGCGCTCAGGTGGTTGTGTCGCACACGCTCCTGCACCTCGGCGTACGACAGCCGCGCGTGGTCCGGCAGCGGGCGCAGGTGCAGCCCCGGCGACGGCAGCGCGTACAGCGACGTAGCGCTCGGTGCCGACGGCTGCAGCTTGTACGACTCAAACTTGGGGTTCAGGAGCGTCCGATCGGGCGTGAATGGGTCCTGGTCGTGCATCGTTGGCCGGAGGTCGCGTTGGTAGCCAGTGTGGGGGACGGCGAGAGCTGCGAGTTGGCTGTTCGCCTCTTGTCCCAAGACCACAACGCGGCCGGCGCCTAGCTTCCACTACGCTCCCTCAACCCAGCTCAATTGGCAAGTCAGTGATGGTGCCGACTCAAGAGAACGTACGCTCGCTCGGGCCACTGTTGCAGGAGGAGCTGCGACCGAGGCTGACCCGACTTGCACGACTTTACAAGGAGTTGATACAACGCAGCTATTCTGCGATGGATGCAAGAAGCTCTGTAAGGACGCCGCTGACTGCCCTCTGCACAACCGTCCTGAGTCTGTCGCAGCCAACAGGGACGGCTTGAAGATGTGCTCCGGGTGCCACGCAACTCCATACTGCAGCAGAGAATGTGGGTGCGCTTCCCATTCGATATCGAATTGAACGTCCTGAATCAGCGAGTTGCAGGTCAGGTTGCCGAGTGGCCCTCGCACAAGACCTCGTGCAAGAGGGCGGCGTCTCAAGGTTCGCTGTCCGTCCAATTGCTATCTATTGTCGTTGTTGAATTGGATTATCAGCTTCGGCGATGAAACTGCCGAAAGCAGCAAACACTTTTATCGACTACCTGCATCTGGAGATGGACAACGCCCTCTACGCTGCACTCGGGCTCCACTCACCGACTCCTCACAACGCGCAGTGCGCGCTCTACCTCAGAATCAAGCAAAACAACTCCAAAGACCCCAGTACATCCTTCGATATCCTCGACGCTCGCATCGTCCCCTTTTCGCAAATCGTCGACCCAAGTGGAGTGCTCAAGGCGGCCAATTTCACCCGCGCGGGACTCGACTCGCCCTACAACCTCAATAGCTTCCCGGCAGACTGGGTGCGAACTTTTGCCCTTGTCGTTGCCGAGGGCCAGACCCCCGGCGAAGCTTTCGTCTCGCACCGGCCGGTGGCGCTGCCCCTCATGCCCGAGGCGGAACACCGCGCGCCGAAGCTTTGGAAAGCAGTCACCTCACTCAGCTGGGAGAAAGACCTCAAGGAAAGTAGCAAACTCGTGCTGAACGCGGACTTCAGTGGGCCGAGAGGTCTTGCGAGAAAGGCGCTGGTACGTTCGACTCTCAGTCGCAGTTCCTCGTCGCACGGTCTTTAAGCTCACGCCTCGCAACAGTTTGGCATGAAGGAGAGTGACGAGTGGGTTGGCTCAGACCGGATCGGTTACATCGGTCGATGAAAAGAGTGTCCGTGCTTTCAAGCGACTGGGTCGCGCTTCTCCATGTCCGCGTACCCTTCCCTGAACCTCTCGCGCATCCGCTCGAGCCACTCGCCCATTATCCCATCGAAAACTCGCTTCAGGGCCATCGGATCAGTCGATGCTAGCTTTCGAACAACACCCATTAAGTGGAAATCTTTGAAGCCCGGCGCGGTGGCGGAGGAGAAGTAGCCATCTGGAGATGCGAGCTTCGCTTCCAGAGTGGGAATGAATTCCTTCAGCGAAGTAATCGTGGCTTCTGATAGCCATACTACGTTGATCAGCCTCAACCGAATAGTCTCAGAGGAGTGTCCTCACCATAATCCGTTGCAAGGATCTCGTCCCACTCGCCGGGGTCCAGGCGCCTTTCGGACTTGAAGTACTCCACGTCCGCGTCCGAAAAGGTGTTGACGATCTTTGGGGCAAATATCGCACGCGTGCCAGTCACGAAGGGGAGCGGCCACGCGAAACCTGTCGACGACTTCAGTAGATCGGAA
>ERZ1463038.648-NODE-648-length-12393-cov-12.992868_pt1 | contig 12393 bp, 12 predicted proteins | sample MGYA00564479_ERZ1463038 | MGnify/ENA primary metagenome ERZ1463038 (study PRJEB39244, sample SAMEA3635134) | Helicobacter pylori | study: EMG produced TPA metagenomics assembly of PRJEB11511 data set (Assembly of a 5300-year-old Helicobacter pylori...
CGTCGATGTGCGACTGGAAGTCGGCCGGGTTGTCGCTGTTGACGAAGCGGAACTCAACTGCAATATTGAAGGATCCATAAACACGTCACAACAGCTATTTACGTAGTGACTCACTACCGAACTTCTTGAAGAAGACCTAGATTCGCGCAATCGGACGAGCGAGCGAGCAGAAACGAGTCAGCCGGAGAGCCATGAAATGCCACAATAGCCCGGCCGACCTTGAACTGGTTGTAGCTTCCGCCTGCAAGTTTGGTCAATCAGTCCAAAGTTAAAACCTGGAGGAATCGGACGAAGGCGAGCGCACCATCTGTGAGCAAGATCATCAGCACACGGTTCAAAGTTGTGAAAAGGGTGTACACACAAAGGTAAGAGCTCGTCACAATGTTATCACCACTCTCAGCGACGGCCGAAATCGCCATAAACTGAGCAGCTTGGCCCGAAGAAGCTGCGACGGCCGCGACGCCCCCTACCGCAGACCGAAATCAGCGCTCGTTCCTTTCAGGTAAGTGCGGTCCCAACCCTCGAGAGCAGCCATTCTGTCTTCAAACACTCCAACCGTAGGGTTTCCGATACGCGAATCTGTGGGAGGGTCAGCGTCGTGGCGCGATTGCGGCGGGATGAGACGCGCAGATGTCTGCGCGGGCAAGGGTGAGTGTAGTGTCGCCATTAAATATCCCGAAAGAGCTCACTTCCGGCAGCTTTCAGTCCGAAGAGGGCTGCGCCGTGCTCGCTGTTGTCAAATGCGAAGCTGGTGGTCTGTGGGGAAGGATCAGCAGGACGTCGGTCGACCGTGCGACGTTGGCTCGACGCGCTTGGTAGATCGGCACTGCTCGAGCCTTGGTCGTCGGGTCAATCTGCTGGCCTGCGTGAAGCTGTTTGGGAGCTGTGAGCTGGGGAACTTGGTGAGCGTACGTCCGAGACGCGTACTTGGAGCGTCTCGAAGCGTTGCGGAGCTGGACGCGCAACGGCCGAGTCAGCTGCGGACTTGGCAGGAGCACGGTGGAGAGGCTTACCCATGGCGCTTGGTGGTGGTGAGGTACGAGAGGAAGAGAAGAGAGGGAAGGTGGGGAGGTGGGACCCGAAGACGCCGGAGGCAAGTGTTCGAGCACGCAATTTGTTCTTGCGCCTGGTGATCGACGGCGGACTCCGGAGCGTACTCGACAAAAGGTGGAGAACAAGACGGAATCACGTGCGATGGATACCTACCAGTGGTGGGTCGTTGCCCTACACGTCGCCACGAGCGGGAGACCGAGCTCCAACGGCTCGAGCTCGGGTCGAGCTGCACTGTCCCGAATTTAATGGTGCAAAAGTGCAGTTGCAAAGAGGATGGTGTAGGCCGGTGCGCCACAGCCGCGCCTACTCGGACTCGGAATCCGACTCCTCGGCCTCCTCGAGCCACTTGATGAACGGGCCGGCGGCCTTGCGGACGCTCTTGCTGATGTCCTTCGAGACGTACTACAGAAGCCACGCATTAGCAAGACTGACTGCGAGCAACGAGGAGACAGAAGCGCACCTTCTTACTCGTGTGGGTGCCCCAGTTTTTGACAACTTCCTCCTCAAGGATGTCGGCCTGGTAGAACGCCATGAGGATCTTGGCGAGGTCGGCCTTGATGAGCTGCGGGTACGTCTCGCCAACGAGGCGCTCGATGCCGCCGAGGAGCGACTTCTGATGCTTCTCGGACGTGGTGAGCTTGGCGAAGAGGCCGAGGTGGGCCGGGATCTCGGTGACGATCTTGTCCGAAAAGAGCGCCTGGACGAGGACGACGAGCAGCTTGTGCTTCTTGGCGAGGCCGTCCGCCTCGGCCTTCTTGTAGATCTCGACGTCCGTCGCCGTGTCCTTGTTCTCGCGGACCCAGTCGCCAAAGGCGTCGTACGGGCCGCCGGCGTCGTCATCGTCGTCGTCGTTGAGGACAAGCGTCGCCTGGAGCTTCGAGTCGAGCGCGTTCGCGCGCGCGGCGACGGCCTCCTTGCTCGTGTCGACGGACCAGTCGTCGTCGTTCGCGTGCGCCTCGATGAGCGCCGCAGCTTGCTCGGGCGAGAGCACCTCGGCCGCGCCCGCCTCGATCTTCTTCGTGAGCTCGTCGTCCGAGTCGTCGCCCGGCGCGGCCTCGCCCTTGACGGGTAGACTGTCCGCGCCCGCCGCGCCGCCCTTCTTGCCCTTCATCTTCTTCGACTTGGGCGGGTTCTTGAGGATGAACGTACTGAGGCGGTGGCGCATGTCAATGTCGGAGCGCTTGCCGCACGCCTTGCAGTCGCGGTAGATGAACTCGTCCTTGGTGAGGATGAGCTCCGTCTCGGGGTTCTTGCACGCGCCGCAGAGCACGTATTTGTCGATGAACGTGTCGAGCAGGTCACGCAAGCGCGAAGACTCGTGCACGCCGTTGACGATGTACCGCTCCGTCTCGTCGTTGAAGGTCGCCTGCGCGCCGAGCTCGGAGCCGAAGAACTTGGTGGGGTCTGAGCGATCGGCCGGACGCGTCAGCTTCGCGCCGAGTGTACTGACGTGTAAGCAAGACTCACAGGAGGAGGGACGGTTAAGGGCGCGAGCAACGTCGGCCATGTTGGGGATGACTAGAAAGTGGAGCGACGTGAGCTCGGCGGCCCGAACACAGCTCCAGACGGTGGCGCCGACTCACCAGTCTTGATGCCATTTCCCTTGCCTTCAATCTTGGTCGTCAAGACGGGCATCCTGGAACGAGGGAGCAGTCAGCGGAAAGCCGACAGCTGGATGCGGGGCGCGCGCTCACTTGTAGCGGTAGAAACCGTCCTGGACGTCGCGACGGATGTTGACAACAGACCTGCAACGAGTTAGGTCAGCTGCCTAGTCTCCCCCGCATGTCCTGTACATCGTCGGCCATCACGTCGTTCAAGGGCTCCCCCCACGTTGCCACCCGCGCCGGACCGCGTGCGCCGCGCGTCTGCTCGGCCTCGACTCGGCGGCAACAGGCGTCCCGCGTCTTGCCAGCTCATCAAAACCTCGGCACTCACATGATGGGTGGTTATTCTGCGGGGCGGAAATCGAGTCAGTCCGGGTTGCCCGAGCGCCTGAAAAAAGTGAGCCGGGGGGAAGTGTGTGGCGCCTGACGTACTAGTCGAGCTGGTGGAGCTGAAAGGATGGGGGCCTTCGGTGGCGACTCGAGTGATTCTGGTGGCTCTTCGTGTTGTGCAGAAGCATAAACGATCTCGAGGCTGTCGAGAGGCGAGGGTCTGGCGGGCTTCGGATCGCGATCGGGGAAGGACTGGCGAGGCTTGGACGGGTGGTGTGGCGAGGCTGGGTAGGCGGTAGAGCAAAGGGGAGCGGGTTGTGCGCTTCTGGTGTGTGACGAGAGTTGGCGAGCGTTCGGGGTGACGGCGCTGGAGCTCGTGCGTTCGGCTCAAGGACGAAACGCGCGCTCGACGTCGCACGCAGCCTTTCTCGGACTGTTGGCGGCATGCCTGCGCGACCTCCACACAGCTCGATGAACACGCTTGTGCTCGACAATGGCGCCCACTCGATAAAGGCACTATGGACTGGTCAGGAGGGCCAACCACCGGCGTGAGCTCGACCCCGCCGCAGCTCGAGCAAGCACCACAGCTGACAACTCGCCTCGCAGCGTCTTCCGCAACGCCATCTCGCGCGCAAAGGTCGACAGGAGGCGGAACTACGTCGCCGACGAGCTGGCGAAAGACTGCATGGACTATGGCGGGCTCGTCTTCAAGATTCCGTTCGAGCGGGTGAGGCGGCCGCGCCGGGCGTGCGACGGAGCTCTGTTGGTTACGCAACAACCGGTCCCCTCGAAGGGGACACAGGGGGACCCGGGGGAGCGACGTGGCGCAGGGGCTTCGTGAGCCACGGGTGGGATGCTGACTCGAGCCTTCGCACGCGTCGCGCAGGGCATCCTTACCAACTGGGACGCGCAAAAGACGATCTGGGACCGTGTGTTCGGGCCAAAGTGCCTCAACGTACGTCTGCTTGGCTTTCGGATGCGTTTAAGGCGCTACCTGGGCTGACTGCTGGCCGCGTCGCGCAGCTCGACCCGTCGTCCACCCGGCTCGTGCTCACCGAACCTGTCTTCAACCTGCCGAACGTACAAGACCAGTACGACCAGATCATCTTTGAGGAGTACGACTTTGGTGCCGCCGCCAAGTGCCCAGGTTTGTCATCCGCCTCGCACGACCGTAAGCATCGACGCTCACCGCGAGAGTCGCAGCTCCCGCACTCATCGCCTTCAGCCCCGAGCTCGGTCAGTCTCCTCCAGAATGCGTGCTCGTGATCGACTCGGGCTTCTCCTTTACCCACGTCGTGCCGATCATGCGCGGCGCGATCCTGAGCGCTGGCGTGAGAAGGTTCGTCCATGCTCTGCGAACGGGAGCGCCAGTGATCGCTCACCGCTTTTACCGCATGCACAGATTGGACGTCGGCGGGAAACTTTTAACAAATCATCTCAAGGAGCTCGTCTCGTTCAGGCAGTGGTACATGATGGACCAGACAAGCGTGATGGAGAAGGCCAAGGAGGAGTGCTGCTACGTGACCGAGGACTGGGCGAGCGACTGGGAAAGAGCCAGGTGAGCCAACTAGAAGAAGACACGCGCCACCCTGCTAACCTAGACCTTGCCCCCCCAGCCCCGCCTCAAGCGACACCTCGATCGTGCGGACTTACGTCCTTCCCGACTTTGTACCCTCGTCGAGCAACAAACTCGGCTACGTCCGTCTTCCGCGAGATTCATCGGATCCGACTCCTTCACCTCCGCCCACCGCACCAACACCACCAGTCGACGACAAGGGCAAGGCGGTCGCAGGCGAAGAAGAGCAGCTGCTGCAGCTCGGCAACGAGCGCTTCGCTGTCCCCGAGGTCCTCTTCAACCCTTCAACTATCGGTCAGTCTCTTCGTGCTCGGCTGGCTGCCAACCCTCGCTTGCTGAACTTGGTCGTAGACCTGAACCAGGCTGGGCTACCCGAAACGATCGCGCACTCGATCGCCGCGCTACCCGCTGAAGTGCAGGGCATGTTCTGGGCCAACATCAAGTGCGTGGGAGGCAACACCGCTTTCAAAGGCTTCGCAGGTCGTCTGTAGGCCTGCTTCGTTTGCCTGACTCCACAAAGTTGAGCTGATCGTTGCTTCCGCAGCGCAAATGAGCTGAGAAGGATCGCGCCGGAGGACTGCCAAGTAGGCGTGACCGATTCCACACAGTACGCCTGTCCCGTTACGTATCAAGGCTGGCTCGCTCACTCTTCCGTCGTGGTCCAGCCCCACCCTCGCTGCGGCCATGTCCGCCCAGGCTGCGCTGGCGTCCTCGGCGCCGCTACAGAGCGCCTTCGTGACACGAGCCGAGTACCAGGAAGGCGGGATAAACGCTGCGCGCCGCAAGCACACGAATATGTATTGGGGCCCGAAACGCGTCGCGCAGGAGTTGGGCGAGCTCACGTGAGCGGGGGGCGGAGGTGGCTGGTCGTGTTGCGCGCCGACGGCCAATCCACCGATGCGTCCCTGTTCCATGCACGCGTACTGAGTGGCTTGCGCTCGTCCAGCGACCCATCGCCGCGTGCGGACTCTGCGCGCGGGTTCTGGGGCGCGAGAACTGAACGACGAGACACGAACGATGGTGAGATGAGAGCGAACGTCTCGGATGGGCAATCAAGGTGGTGCTACGACAGTTAGGAAACCTCAGGAAAAAAAAAGTGTCTGTTTCTCGCCCCAGGTCAAGAGGACGTCTCGGCCGCCTCGCCAGGGAGGCCGCTGGCCGCTTGCCACTGCTTGAGCCTCCCTTCGTACCACCCCTCGCGCGGCGATTCCTTTCGTTTCCGCGAGCGAGACTCCGCATCGCTCACGGCCTTGAACAGGTCCGCGAGCGAGGGCGCGGCGCGCACTGAGAGCGACGGCTGCCGCTGAGCGAGCGCCGCTGGTCCAGCTTTTGGTGGCGGCTTCGGGCGACTCCGCTTGTGTTTTGATGGTAACGGTGCGGGGGGTCGACTACTGGAGATGTTGTTGTAGTAAGGCGGGAGGCACGAGGTAGAGGCTTTTGGGCCGGCCGGCACGGACGCGTGGGAAGAAGAGCTCGCCGCCCTGGCACGGTGGGACGGGTGCGGGTTCGCAGGAAAGGAAAAAACGGTGTGGCGCGGCGAGGGAGGTGAAGGAAGGGAGATTTGGATATCGGTCGGGATGTGGAGAGCCGTGGGGCAGATGGTAGAGCTCAAGTCGGCCGAGTGCGGGGCGAACGCGTCGAGTGCGCCTGAGGGTGGCGACGGGAGTGCGAGCGCGGCGTCAGGGAACGGCGAGAACTGGCTCGATGACGCTGGGGAGTCGGCGGAAAGGGAGGACGAAGACGACGAAGATGCGCCCGCGGGTGAGCTCGACGACGCTGGCGAGTCGATCCAGGCCGGGCAGTCGCCGAAGACGTCAGCGGACTCCGAGGGCGCGGTGGCGTCGGTCCACGCCCAGTTGAGGTCGTCGACTGGCTCAAAGTCGAACAAAGAGGAGGAGTCGAAGGGCAGGGTGAACGAGAACGCTTCGTCGACCTTGAAGGCCATTTGTTTCGCTCGGCGGAGTGGAAGACGCTGAACGCAGCGGCGGCGTGGGGCCCTTCGCGGAGGTCAGCCGCTGTCGCGGACGCGCACGATGCAAATGCGCTCACGGTGTAAACGGCGGGCGCTTGAAGACTTGGTGGAGCGGGGCAGGTGGGACAGACGTTGAGAAGCAGACTGGCGGGGTAGGGGAAAGAGGGGCGGCCGACGCAAAACTTGGATTCGTCCGTGCGCGATGTCTCGCAGCGCTTGTGAGTGCAAATAAATTCGGTACCTGAGCTGAGAGCGTGACCCCGCTGGGACTCCTGCCTTAGCTTGGGAAGCTTCTGCGGGGAGTAGTCGGTGCCCCACTAAAGAGCCTCTTCTGGCCATCACCGGGGATTAAAAGCGCCGAGACCGGTCGATGAGTGCTCGCGTCCAAACAAAGCGTGCAATAACAGCAGAGTGAGCACCAGACTCGGGGTGTTGCCTGCGTCCCGGGAATATCATGGCGGGGCCAGTCGTCGTGGCCTGCGCATGGTGGCGCGTCGATCCATCCGAGACGAAACGTCCCGCGCGATCGGGGCACAGGCCCCCGTTTCTATCGTGTCGTGCACAGCGTGATAGTGCGTGCTCTCGCCGGGCCAGACTGCTCGTCGTAGTCGCCGGTCTTGAGGCATCCGTCGGGGAGGGAGCGTGCCGGGCCAGCCGGGTCCCGACTTTGACATGGGCAACTGTCCAAGAGAATCGTCAGTGATCGTTGACGGGTGGCTCCAGTTCGCTAGGTGAAGCGTGCCGAAATTCCACTGGTGTCGAAGGTGGCCGCTCGTATCTCCCCCGCGACCCCGCGTGACTGGCGTCGCAGCCTTTGCTTCATCGTGCGTCGCAACCGGTGCGAAATGCCACACGTCCGAAGGAACGAATACAGATCGTAGTGCTAGGGCTAGTCGCGGGAGTGAGTCGCTGGGCTATAGACTCCTGCCAGCTCCTGCCCGTCGTGTGACCGGTGCCGCCGTCAATTTTGTCGCCGGGCGCTCCGAGCGCATCGTCTTCAACGTCAGCGATCTTCTAGCGATGCGTCTCACTTATCGTCGTACCGATACATCCTTACCCAGGCAAGAGCGGGTGAACGCGCCGAACACAGAAGATGCCCGGTCGGGCACGCGACGCCCTGATGATCTTGCGGTCCAACGAGATTTGCAGCATGCAGACCCTGGACTGGACGTGCAGAATCCAGATGTGTAAGCACTCGAGGGTCCTCGACTCGACCGCTCGCCATCGCAGTCCATCGAAATGTGGAAGACGCGCTTGCCGAAAGAGGTCGCGGCCGACTTCGAGGCTCCCGGAGTTCTGGGCCGAAGCGCACAAATCCGACGATCCCGCTAGGTGCCCAGGTGCGCTGCACAGCCAAGTCGCTGGTTCGCTGGTAAGGTGGGTAAGAGCAGATTTTCGACGGCGGGCGGCGAGAACGAGCGAGACGAAGACAAGGGGTCGTCGGAAGCGAGCCGAGTTGTGCCGAGTCTGATTGCAGTTGAGGTTACGTAGTCGGGTGGTCGGCGTCGCCAGCAGACACAGATACGATGCTCAGCCTGCTACGAGCCGCAAGGCCTGCGTCCGCCCGGCTGGTCCCGACGCTCCCACTCTGCCGCTGCAGACTCGCTCCTGTGCTCGCGCCCCAGCACGTCCTCGGCGGTCTCGCACCGTCGCTCTCACGCTCGTACGCGTCCAAGAAGTCCAAGAAAGGCGCCGCCACGTTCGACGACGACGCTGACGTGGCCGAGATCGAGGCAAAGGGCAAGGGAAAGAAGGGCAAAGGCAAGGGCAAGGCGCTCCTCGATGAGGCGGACCTTGTCGCCGATGCGCACTCGGATGGCGTCTTCGACCTGCGAAAGCTTGAGGAGAGCATGGTCGATGCGGTCGGGAAGCTCCGAGTCGGCCTCAAGACGGTAGTCGGCCGCGTTGGGCGTGTGACTCCAGGTGCGTCGCGGCTGCGCGCTGCAAACGTCCTGGGCAAGCCCTGACCTCTCTCGGACTGCACCAGCTCTCCTTGACAACATTCGAGTTGAATCGGAGGGACAGCGGCGGCCTCTCGCCGAGTTTGCATCCGTCTCCGTCAAGGACGGCAAGGACCTGCTCGTCTCGGTCTACGAGGAAGGAGTGCGTTTCATTTTCTGCTCCATTATCTCAGCGTACACTGACTGCGCACATCACAGTCAATGAAGGTCGTCTCGCAAGCGCTGTACGACTCGCCGCTCGGCCTCGCGCCGCAAGCCGCGAGCGCGACGTCGTTCCGCGTGCCGATCCCGAAGCCGGACTGGGACAAGCGGCAGCAGCTCGTGCGCCAGGCGCAAGACTTGTGCGAGAGTGCGAGGGTGGCCGTTCGCGCGATTCGGGGCAAGGGGCAGAAGGACATCAAGGCGGACGTCGACGCCAAGATCGTCAACAAGGAGGATGGCCGTGGGGACACGAAGAAGGTGGGTGTTGACTCGGTTCAAAAGTTCATGGCGTGTGTGCTGACCCAGGTCTCTGGTCCACAGCTAGATGTTTCAACGAAGAAGCGCACCGACGAGGTCGACGCCATCTTTGAGCAGGCGAAGCGAGTGTACGCTCGAGTCATTTGATTTCAGCTACGAAGTCCTCTTGCTGACCCCAGTCCGAACAGACTTATGGACGAGTAGGTGGGTTTGAACTGTGGGGCTGGATGGATGCAAAATGTAGTCTTCGCCTCAGTCGCACGACGGAGCTTGCGGCGGCCAATCCTCGACACACGGTTCACAATCATCAGCACAATCTCAGATCAGAATTTGTTGCTTGGGTGTCTGACCGTTCCAGCGAGGTGGAGGCCGTGCTGCAAGCCCAAGGCGAGCCAGACAAACGCCGGGCTCGGATTGGCCGAAGCGGGGTTGACCGTCTTACGAGCGTTGGCGATGCTCTCTTGCTCCGCCACTCACCTCACCTCTCCATTCTTGATGGCTTCCTTCGCTCGATCCGCCAAGCGATGCACTCCGGCCCTCGCCCGCACGCTTGCCACGACCGCCGTCCGGCCGTGAGCATGACGCACCTTCGAGCGCTCGCCGCGAGCTGACGAGGGCTTCCTAACGCGCAGGCCGACCGCGATCGTGCTTCAGAACATGGGAGGTGAGCTGGTAGACTCGGATCGCCGCTTGGGCTGGCGAGCTGACCCCGCGATCGCACGCAGGACCTGGGACTGTAGCTCCACCTCCGTGCCCGAGCGAGTGATCCCCAAGCTGACTCTGCGCGACTGCAGGTCGCCGAGACGCACGACTTCCTCAGCCGGTTGTTCCACGATGGCGACCTCATCCCGTTGCCATTCCAAAAGTACCTCGCACCATGGATCGCAAAGCGCCGCACGCCGCAGATCGAGAAGCAGTACGCCGCGATCGGGGGCGGCTCGCCGATTGGCAAGTGGACGAGGGCCCAGGGGGACGCGATGGTCAAGCTTATGGACGAGATGCACCCGGACACGGCGCCGCACAAGGCCTACGTCGCGTTCCGCTACGCGAACCCGTTGACCGAGACGTGCCTCGACGAGATGCGCAAGGATGGCGTCACCCGCGCGGTTGCGTTCACGCAGTACCCCCAGTACAGCTGCAGCACGACCGGTAGCAGTTTGAACGAGCTCTGGCGCGAGCTCAAGGACCGCAAGGACAAGGGCACCGGCGGCTCGGAGCTCGACATCAAGTGGAGCGTTATTGATCGCTGGGGCGTCCACCCTGGTTTCGTTGATGTGCTTTCTTCGTGTCCTGTGAGGATGAAGAGCCCAGCTGACGCCGATCCGATCAGGCCGTCGCGCGCAACATCGAGGCCTCGCTCCTCAGCTACCCCGCCGAGTCGCGAGCAGGCGTCGTGATCCTTTTCTCAGCCCACTCGCTCCCGATGTCGGTCGTGAACCGTGGCGACCCGTACCCGCAGGAGGTCGGCGCGACCGTCGCCGCCATCATGCAGCGCCTCGGCAACTCGAACCCCTTCCGCCTCGTGTGGCAGAGCCAGGTCGGCCCGAGTGCGTGGCTCGGCCCGCAAACGAACGCTGCGATCAAGGGGCTCAGCAAGCGCCACAACGACGTCCTACTCGTCCCCGTCGCGTTCACGAGCGACCACATCGAGACCCTCTACGAGCTCGACCACGAGTACATCGAGGAGGCCAAGGAGGTGCGGCCGCCGTTTCAGTCTGCAGATTCTATCACACGCAATCCTGACTGACGAATACGACAGATGGGGATGACTGGCGTCAAGCGCTCCGAGTCGCTCAACGACTCGCCGTACTTTATCAAGGCGCTCGCAGACATCGCGACCGCGCACCTGTCCGCGAAGCCGGTTCGGGCCGTCTCGAACCAGATGCCGCTTCGGTGTCCCGGGTGTACGAACGACAAGTGCGGCGAGACCAAGTCGTGGTTCGCGTCGTTCCAAGGCCAGGTCTAGATCGTCAGACGTCTTGGAAAATTGCCCAAACGAAATGTCAGCTCGGAGATCACCTTGGCACCCTCCATCTTTCCAGTGAAGGCTCTCTCTCCCTCGGCTCCGCCCTCTCCGCATCGTGAAACGGATCGGCCACCCAGAGTGCCGCGCGCTCGGGCACTTCCTTTCCTCAGTCGCACCAGAGATTTCGGAACTCTCGATCGAATACGCCACCAGCGTGTCCCGGTGGCTCCCCGACGTCCTCCGCAACGCCCGCCGACTCGTGACCCTAGAGCTTGATTGCTCCGGCGACGACGGGGCAACCCCGGACCAAGACCCCCCTCTTGGACTTCCTCAGCGAGCACCCCATTCTCACTACTCTCAAAACCTCCGACATCCTGTCCGCCACCCTCATCGACGCCTTCGCTGGCCTCGTCGCACTCTCGACTCGTGCGACGCCGGCACCGAGCGCGAACGTCTCGGAGGACCCGACCTTCGCGGCCAATGTCGTGAAAGTACTCGCACTTCTTATCGGGAGCAAGAAGACGCGGACGCTGGAGCTCGCAGAGGTCGCGTTGTCCGGGTCGCCGAGAACGCCGGAAGTCCGAGCGCTGGTGGGAGAGGCGGCGAGGGCGGGAATGAGGATAGAACTTCACTAAATCCCGGTTGACTTATTATTCGCTGAATTTGATCCACTGTCGGTCTTCAACGCTCTTTTGGGTTCTGGTACTGCCGGCGCAAAACGCCTGGCGCACTGACTTGCCTGCACTTCCCGAGAGCCCATCTCCACCACTTCAAATTCTCGAGATCAGCCATAGAGAAAGTAAGAGCTGGCATAGAAGTTTGCCCGAAAGCGACCCCTTATGAACATGGTTGCTGGCTGGGAGTACGACGCCGATAGCACACTGTGCGAGAGCGCAATCAATCCATCACCCCGGTTACCCATCATGAGGGAGTGATTAAGCTTATCTCAAACTTCATTTGAGAGGCATCAAGCGGTTCGAACCTGTGAAGCCCGCGCTTGTTGCCCCGGTCGCGCACGCCAACGTCACAGCTTCAAGCACAACTCGACGGCGGCGACGGAGCCGGTGGAGGCAGGCGCACAGCAAGGTCATCAAGGACTTTTTCGTAGAGATGCTGGCACCGTGTGAGGAGGGAAAGTATGGTCTTGAATGCTTCCAGGCCAAGACGAAGCCGGACTGGGGGAGCCTCACACGGGGGAAGTGAAAGTCGTCGCAATGGACACCTCTTCAAGTTGCCCGGCCGCACAGCTCACCGTTGCGCCGGTCTCAAAGTCAACCACCTACGGAAACCGTCAGCTCCCAGGAAAAGCTTTTCGGTGCGACCTAACTCTTGCCATTTGGCCTCTCAGCTTCGCCCAGACTCGAACTCTTGCTCGAACGCGGCGGGGTCCTCCAGCCACTGCCTGATCCGCTCGAGACCATACAGGTCGTTCTTGCGCTCCGAGACCGTCATGTCCTCGATGTAGAAGCCCT
>ERZ1463038.649-NODE-649-length-12387-cov-13.804655_pt1 | contig 12387 bp, 10 predicted proteins | sample MGYA00564479_ERZ1463038 | MGnify/ENA primary metagenome ERZ1463038 (study PRJEB39244, sample SAMEA3635134) | Helicobacter pylori | study: EMG produced TPA metagenomics assembly of PRJEB11511 data set (Assembly of a 5300-year-old Helicobacter pylori...
GCCTACACGGGAATCTCGTCCTACATCGGCGCCGAGCGCTTCCGCCAGCCGGGCAGCGCAGCCATTCACCACCTTCGAGACATCACCAAGCTCGACCCGGCGCTACGCCCCGCCATCGTCGTCAAGGGCCAGATGTCGGCCAACCAAGTCTTCCACACCGACCAGGGTGGAGATATTCTTGGCCTGTTCGTGCTCGACCGGGCGGAGACGGGCGGGCTCTCGCAGCTGAGCAGCGTTGGTGCGACGTACAACGACCTGGCGGCGACGAGGAGGGACATTCTCCGGACGCTCGCCTCAGGGTCTTGGAAGATTCGCTAGTGGGCCTCTAACCCTCTTCCACTTTGAAGTCGCTGACTTTTGACTTCCAGCGAGGCCAATCCGCGGCCTCTCATCCATCACGTCGACGGTCGTGTTGTTGCGGCGTACAGTCGCCGCCCATACTTCCCCTTCTTCGAAGACCAGTCCGGTGAGCCATACGCAAGTTTCACTCCTCATCTGATTCCTGACTCTAGCTCAACAGCCGCCAAGGAAGCGCCCGCCATCACGCCCGAGCAGCACCTCGCGCTCGACGCGCTGCACTTCACGGCCGAGGCGCATGCGCTCAGCATCACGATCAAGCCTGGGGACCTGTCGTACTTCAACGACTTCCTCCTCTTCCACGCACGCACCGCGAGCGAGGACTCGGCCGAGCACACGTGAGTCGCCGTCCCTCAACTGGACTACTGGCAACGCTGACCTGACGGGAGCAGGCGCCACTTGCTTCGCATCTACCTCCGCAACGAGGAGTATGCGCTGGACCACGGAAATGCGCTGGAGGAGCGGTGGGAAAGTCTCAAGGTCAAGGAGACGGAGGAGCTTCGTTGGCCCCTCGAGGCTTGGTCGAAGGAGTGAGGTGGTCCGGTGAGACCATCTGGTGAAAGTACCGACTGCAAGATCTTTTTTGCTTTCTTGGACGGTTGGCGCACCGGTGTCGCATTCGTGGCTCGACTCGAGCAATCGTCTCGCCAAGGACTGGGCCGCCCCACTTTCTAGAGCCGGAGCCGGAGTGATCGCAAGGCCGAGCATAGGGTGGGCTCTTTATAAATAGCAATCGAGGCCAGAAAGATGTGAGAGCTTGAGTCCATCACGTTCAAGGAGTCCAAGTTTACATTCGTGTCACTGTGACACGCAAAGTATGTTTTCTAGAGAGCAAAGGGTCAGTATCAAGTAGGATCCCGTACGTAGGATATGCCCAAGAGATCACATGCTTTAGGCGACGACTCTCGTCTGACACTTGACCGAAAAGAAGAGAATCGCACCGAGTCAGCAAAGACCCCTAGGGACTCCCGAAGGATCGACGCAGTGCTGCGCGGACGCGCTCCCGACGGCTCTGCTTCCTCTGCTGTAAAGCTCACACCCGCCCGAGACTTCGCCGCCCCACCAACTGGATCTAGACGGCCCAGCCGCGGACTGTACATAAAAGCGCCGACGTCGCGTCGCCAGCTGCAGGCTGCAGCGCACCTCGCGTCCTCCCCAGACCGGCTGGCCGGACGACCTCAGGGTGAGGCTCGCTGCGATCTCGGAGCTGGCCGTTGGAGGGAGGAAGAAGGGTCCCGCGCACGAAGATCCTGCGCTGGACGTTAGGCTTGACCGGGAGACGAGCTCTGGGTGGCACCGATCCGGCTGGTCTGGCGGCGCGAGGTGAAGGCGGCGGACCGAAGCGGAGGCACGCTCAGATCGGTAACCCGTCACCTTGCACAACCTCGCACGATTGCGCTCCAGGCTCGAGACCCGGCAGCTACGCTTCCCGAGCAGGGTGGGGCAAATGAGCGGGAGCAGCTGAAGACGACGAGCAAGGGCCAGTGTCAGGGCGTGAGAGCTTCAGCTGACTTTTACACACTCAGGGCATTGCATAGAATAACGACCGACGCGTGATGCGTCTCCCGCCGACGCTGCTCGCGCTCCTCGGCGTTGCGCTTTCGCTTCACGCCCACACGACGTCGAACGCGACGCATCTCCCTCTCCTACCCCCACTCGACCCAGATCTCCGAACGTACCACACCTCGCTGTCGACGCTCCTTCCGATCCTTCCCCTGCTGTCGCCACCGCCGTCGCACACGCTCGTCGTGACGTTCGCAACACCCGCGTTCCGCACGCTCCTGCTCAACTGGGTCTGCTTCCTCCGCTACAAAGCGCGCTGGGCCGACCCGGCCCCGGGCACCCCACGCCGAGCGCGCGCCGCGGACGTGCCCAAGTTCCTCGTCGTCTCGAGTGACGCCGGGCTCGCGCGCGAGCTGTCCGACATGGGCATCGTCGTCTGGCTGCTCCGCGCGGCGGACCTCGATCTCGACGACGAGACGGACGAAGATGGCGAGATCAGCGCGGCGGCGACGGCGAAGCTCGAGAGCGAGCTGCGCGACGACATCTTTCTCAACCTCCGCCTGATGGACTTGCTTCTTCCGCCGGAAGCGACGATCGAGGACGACAAGTCGATGAGAGACGACTATATCGAGTGGGGCACGCTGCAGTACCAGAGCCTCATGCTCGAGAGGTCGCTCGTCATGAGTGCGCTCACCGGCGCACTCGTCGTCGCGCAGAGGGTCGAGCTCGAGGATCGCAAGGTCGCCGAGGCCGAGTGGGAGAAGACAAAGGCGGCGCACGACTGGACGACGGGCCACTGCCCCAAAGAAGAATGGGTCGGTGTCAAGGGCGTGCTCGTGGTCGACAACGATGCCGTGTGGTGCGTCTTGAGCCACGCCCGAATCCCTGCCCAGAAGCTGACTCTCGCACTCGGTTCCCTTGATCAGGCTTTCATCTCCCTCAAGCTTCCTCGCCCATCCGTACCGCCCAACCGGCACGCACCCCGCCATCATCTACTCACCCGACAGCACGCCCGAGTTCCGCAACTCGTGGAACACCTACTCGCTGCCCTGCGCCTGCTTCTTCTACGCCCGCACCTCGGACGACCTCGCGCACACCGCACCCCACCTTGCCAACCCGGACGCGTACCGTCCCGCCGCGGACGCGGCGAACGCCTGGCGCGCGATCGCGCTGTGCCACATCCAGATGCTCGTCGAGAACCTCGCGACGGCACGGCGGCAGGCGAAAGCGCTCTTCGACCCGACGCAGGCGATCGACAAGCTCGTGCGGGCCAAGGCGCCGTCGTTCCAGGGGACCGCGATGGGGCCCGCGCTCTTCCTCGCGGAGCAAGCCGTGCCCGTCCTCCCGCACGTCGCGCACGAGGACTGGATGGCCGCGCTCAGCTCGGGCGAGGTCGAGGACGTCTTGTCGCTGCTCGACGACGCGGACCTCGCCGGCGTGGGCTGCCTCGAGCACGCCAAGGACCGCAACTGGGACCTCTCGCCCAACCCGGACTTCCACCCATCGTCGCCAAGACTCATCCCAGATGCGGACCGCCACCAGCCCATCAGGGTCGAAGCGCTTCCTTATGCCATGTTCCCGCCCGGGATGAGCTTCTTTGCGAACGCCCACGGCGGCGACCAGGAGGCCGGCATCAGGCCGTGCGTCGTTCATGCAAACTACGCGACCGGCACGGACAAGGAGCGCCTCTTGCGCGAACGCGGATTGTGGGCTCTGGGCGGCGGGGGAGGACCGGGCGAGGAATGGACGTGCGACGCGGAGGTGATGCGGAGGGCGTGAGACGGGGCGCGTCCGGCGCTGGGTTGCGTTTCGTGGCTGGGGGCGGCGCGCGCGGAAGGGGCGGCCAGGGTGTCGGAGCCCACCGGAGCTTGCAAGTTCCAAAGTGCTTGCATTCTCAATGACTTTCCGTGATGGGCGTCTAGTGCTGGCCGGCACGGAGAGCCGACGTCCTGCGCTGGGGACGCGGAGGTCGCACAGGGAGAAGGGCGATTGCGAGTGCGAAAGCTGGCAAAGGGATGGGGATCATCGGTTCATTAGCACGGGCAACCTCGAGCGCACGGGCGATTGACGTCGCGACTGGAGATTGGAGCCAGGCTGCGCCCTGAGTCCTGCGCGGGGCCTTCGCGGTGCCGGCCCCACATGAGGGAGAGAATGCGGTCTGGTGCGAAGCGTGATAATTGAGGCGTGGTCCAGGGTCGTACGAACGAACGGTCGTCATGCACGGGGGGGTTTGTCTGCGCTGGGCGCCGGACGCGTGCAAGATCCTCTTTGTGGCTCCAAGTTCTCGAGATGCGAGTGCTCTCATTGCGTCGTCTTCGCTTCTGATCTCCTTCCCTTCCTTCCCTCACGCCAGAGTACACACCATGGCCCCGCGCCACACGCTCGCTGCCACACCGCACGACTCGGACCTCACGCACCGCCACACGAAGCTCGCGCCGTCGCCGTCGCTCGCATCGCCCACACGGATCGAGTCAGTCGCCACTTGGACTCCTTGTACTCCCACCGCCTCTTCGTTTCCTCTCCCACCGTCGTTCTCGAGCCACCCGACGCCGACGATGGCGGACGTGCACCAGTCGTCCGGCGAGGCGACGTCCGCGGGCACGCGACTCGCGCTCCAGACGGGGATCGACTGGGCGGCGTACAGGAGCAGCTCGAGTGAGAGCTCGGCGGGCGAGAGCGACACGGACGAGGTCACCACGCCGGACGAGGCCGAGTACGAGTTTCAAGACGACCTCTTCCTGCGCCGCCGCGAGCCTCGTGCGACGTCGACCTCCGTCCTCAACACGGACGCGTTCGCCCTCGCCCTCCCACTCCCACCCCGTCTCGCCCCACGCAAGTCGACTCCGAATCTCTACCCAACCTTTGGCGACTGGCTACCCGAGCAGTTCCCCGCGACGGGCAAGCCGGGTTTCGACGAGGCCGACGCCGTGACTCGACTCGCGCTGGGCAAGGGCCCTGGCGTCGTCGGCGAGCAAGACACCATTGGTCTTGGACTTACGCTCGACACCCGCGTCCAGCACGTCGCCCACGCGGTCGCGGACGCCGAGAGCGATGGCGGTGCGCAGTTCGCCACCTCGCCGTTCACGCCGTTTGAGTCGGAGGACAACACCTTCACTTTCTTCCCGTCCAACTCGTTCCGCAACTCGGCTGCAAGCTCTCCACCAGCCTCGACGTCAACGCTGCACCCCAGCTCGGCGATGCACACGCCGACGAAGCAGATGCACTTCCCGCTCACGCCTCCGCGGAGCCGCTCCGGCACGCCAAACTGCCACCCGAATCCAGGGCCTTCGTCCCTTCCGCCCACACCCCCTGGTGTACTTTCTCTCCCACTTCGTCCGCTGCCCCCGCCCTTCGTACCCGCGCACGCCGCCGTCGCAGCCCAGGACGCCGTCGACGACTACCCGCTCAGCGAGGCCGACACCGCGCTCCTCGCGAGCCTCCACGAGGGCCGGATCCCGACTCTCCAACAGCTCGCACCAAGTGATGGCCCGGATGGATCGGGAGTCCAGCCGATCGTCAATACGGGCAACCACGGCCCGATGGTCATCCAAACTGGCGACTGGAAGTGCGGCGCCTGCACGTTTGTCGTAAGCTTTTTTCCGCTGCCTCTAGTTGAGTTCGAGGCTTATGATACTTCGTACCAGAACTGGCGTCGTCGCAAGATCTGCATGCGCTGCTTCCCGTTCGCGAACGACATCGGAAATTTGCTCACCATCCAAGGCGGACACACCTCGCACCGCCCCTCGTCCTACGCCGGCCCACCCTCGCCCTCGTACCCTCCCACCCAATACTCGCACTCGTACTCTCCTCCTTCGGCGATCCAGTCCCACAAGCACCAGCAGCGCGTCAACTCGCTGCCGGTCTACTACCAATCGTACCCCTCCTCGCAGCCCTCGACCTCGCCCCAGCGATTCACCGCCCCCGGCCCCTACTTCCACGTTCCCCAGCCGACTTTCCACCAAGTCCCAGCCAGCCAATGGGCCGAAGCGCACAGCAGCCAAGTCTTCGCGCGACGCGCGCAGGCTCAGTCGATCCTCTTCCACCCATCGTTGGGCATGTAGCCCTCTCTCTCTATCTTGGAATATTGAAGTGGAGGAGGAGGTACAAACGATCGGTGGGAAACACGGGAACCCGACATTGGAGGACGGAGGACGCACGCATCTTGAGTAGGGAGGTCTTGATCATCTGTTTTGTCATTCAAGAAGCGCGGAGCATTGCACGCTGCCATTCAACTGTAACACTTCCAGGTCCAACTACCGCTTTGCCCTGGTCGCGAGCGCCTTGCGCCTCGGCTTTCGCAGCGATCCAGCGCGCGCGCACGCACGAAATTGCGAATGATCGGTCTGGCAGTGGAAAAGCTTTGGATGGCGCGATGCTTCACCGAGCTGTACTGCAGGGTACGAATGTGATGCAGTTACAAAGGACAATAAACACCCGCGCTCTACTCTCGACAGCCCGATATCTCCTCCGCCTGCGTCTACATGATGTGGTCCCAAGCCTTCGCCCAGAATCCAGTCGGCTTCACGTAGTCCACTGGACGAGTTCCAGGTCAGCAAAAACGCAGATGGGCTGGACGAGATGCAACGCACGCTCGAACGCTTCGGAGACCATCTCCAGCTCGCGACGGCCAGTCTCAAAGTCCATCTAGGCAACCGAATCTGGGTCAGGTCAACTGCTCGCTATATCTGGCTGCAGAGCGTACCTTGTCGAGTGAAACGAACGTCGTCCTGCAAGTGCAAGAAAAGGCTTGTCAGTGATGCTTCAGCAGTCTCTGCTCAGAATATCTGACTTCTTGAACAGCTGTGTTGCATAAATAGGTCAGTCGAGTCCATCACACAAGCGTAGAAGTCCGCATTACCTTCCAGAACACGAACATGACCGCGAAGATGGGCAACGTGATGTAGTCGACGACAAAGTCGGTGGCCTGCTCGCGAGCTCGAGTCAGCTAACCCATCCAGGACCCCCGACTAAGGTTCTTACATTCCATCCACCACTCAGGAAAAGAGTATAACCGTTCTGCAACCAAAGTCAGCCGCTGAAGGATGGACTGCTGATGAAAACCCACAAAGAAGATAACTGTAGAGGTGTCGGGGTCAGTACATTTGATCTTCACTATGCGATCCTTCTCCAAGCTCACCGATCGTGATGAAGAATAACCCAAAGTAAGAGGCGTAGGGCTGGCAGGGAGCCTGGAAACAACGCAGGTCAGGACAAGCGGTGCGAGAGGCACCTAGGAAAGTACTCACCTTGTACGCCAGTGTGTCCCGACTGATTCCTTGCCTCTTCATTCCTTGGTAGAACCGAATGTAGGAAAGCAGAATGCAGTCCCACGCGATGAGGCCGGTGATTGCGCCTGACCAGTGCGCCGTCCGCGTCAGCAATGCACCCAGGGACGATCAAAGGACATGGCACTACGCACCGACGTTGTAGAGCTGAGTGAACGTCACACTCGACGAGGTGCCGAGGCTCACTTCACGTCGCAGGATCAGTTCGCCGTTCAAGGACTGACGGACAGTCGCGTACAGTAGGCGAGAGGGCCGAAGGCCGCCGTGACCAGGAGAGCGTAGATCGGGACACCGCCCTTGGTGCACCTTCTGAAGATCGCAGGGGCCTTGTTGTCGCAAGCGAGTCCGTAAAGTGTCCGGGACGCGGCGTAAAGATCGGACTGCGACGGAGCAGTCAGCTTCAGCTCAAGGATCGGTTCAGTAGACCCCTACGTTTCCAGCCGAAAAGGCAGCAATCAGCACTACAACGTTGATAACGCTGGGAAGGCCCTTGATGCCAGCGCGCTCGATGGCGATCACCCATGGGCTCGCAGATGTACCGGAACCGTTCAGAAGCTGATCGTCATTTGGTGAGACGATGAGCCCCATCACGAAAACACCAAGGATATAGAACAGGGCTGAGATGTACAGTGTAAGTATCACCGAGAGCCAAGTAATACTGTTCAAGCTCACCGATTCGCCAAAAGACCTTCTTGATTGCGCGGGGCACCTCGCGACGAGGGTTGGCGGCCTCTCCGGCCGTGAGGGCGACTGAATTCGCAACAGGTAAGTCAGAGGCTTTGGAGGTGGTCAATCGCCTCTCTCACCAATCTCGGTACCGAGGAAACTCTGCGTTGGGTCACAGGTCAGCGCGGTGTCAAAACCTGTGGCCGAGGGAGCTTACGAATGCAGCCTGGACGAAAACAGTCCAAAAGCTGAGGAACTGTCCGAGTGCGCCAGGTATCCCGTTTTGTTGCTGGAAGGGCCCCGGGTTCCGCCAGTAACGGAAGCCGATGGGGTCGCTGCCAGGGACTCCTCCGGCGGTGATGATGATGCCGAGCAGAATCAGCCCGATGATAGTAACGATCTTTATTATCGAGAACCAGAACCTTTTGTGAAGATCCAGAGAGCATCAGCGGAAGTCGCAAGGTAGGCGGGAAGCGACGCACTCTGCCTCGCCGAAAGCCCGCACGCCGATGAAGTTGAACGCACAGATAACGACGAAGAAGATCGTTATCCAGACAGCCGGTGAAATGTTCTGTCCGCCCGGCCAGTAGTTGACTGTGCGCGCGACCAGTCAGCGGGTGGGTCGGGCAGCTCCACTGGCGAGAGTACCTACTGACTAGTGCCGCGGCCGAGATTTCAGTGGGGATGGTGATGGCCCACGAGTACCAGTACTGAACGGCGCGTTTGAGGTCAGCGCGAGCTGGGGTGCACTTACGCGGACCGGAACCGAACCGCGCCAGCCGGCGGAGCGTCGACGGAGCGCAGACGGGACGCTGACCGAGGACTCACGTTGAATCCCAATGCAAACCCAAGGGCCGGGTCAACAAACCGAGATGCATCTAAAGAACGATGTGAGCTTGAACCAAACCGCTTGCGCTCGCGAAGTTACGGAGACGCACAATCTGTAGGGAAGTCGGAGTCAGTGGAGGCTCATAATGCAGTGAGGGGGGACCAACCACGTACGAGTGAACGCCCCCGACACGGGATAGGCAGTGGTGAGCTCCCCCAGCGCCTGAGATAGCCGCCGTCAGCCATTCGGATCTCTTCGGTGCCAACAGAAGTGGGCAAAGCTAAATCTGAACGTGCCACCATCATTGAGCCGACCACCAACCCCATAATGGAGTAACCGAGGAATACTCCGAGCGGTCCTCCGGTCGAGAGGGCCCCACCAGCACCGACGAATACTGGACAGCAGATTAGCGAGCAGCGCGCGAGGTCCTTGTTTCCGACGTACAGCCGGTACCGATTGTTCCCCCCAGCGCAATCACTTTGAGAGGACGTTATGATTAGGACCCTTCCCCACATCGAGTCAAAGGGGCGGCGCTCACTCTGGAGATGGCGCCCCTTGAGGTCGCTGCGACGACGCGGCCAAGTGAGCTGGGTGCAAGCAGCGTCATCCAGCTGAGCGAAGGCTCACCGGTGCACCACGCCATCAGGTGAGTACTTGTCAATCCCGTGGAGGACAACGCCGCCCTCTGGCGTCGAGTGGACCGAGCCTCGTGCGGTCTTCAGCTCGCCCTTTTCGGGGTCGAGCTCGGCTGCTGAACCAGACATTGCGTGCTGGGAGTCGAAGGAGGAGGTGAATGTGGCTGCAGGAAGCAGTGGTCGTGTGAAGCAGGGAGAAGCAGGCTCGGCAAACAAATTTAGTCGCGCAGTGCGCGTCGGGTTCCCGCGTCCGAAGCGACGAGCGTCGGCGGCCTGTCGGCCGGATGTTGGCGGGAGGCACTCAGACATGGGAATTGGCCCGATCCGATCGAGAACAGCGGCGATCCTACATCGCATTCTGGTATCCGTCGTCTTGCGCCGTGGGGGGAGTGGGGAAGACGGCAATCAGCGGGAGGACCCCATCAACTGCGTCCGGGTGGGGTGAGTCTCGCGCTTTCTTTCGTTGCCTGTGCCATGGCGAGCCCAGTCATGCGATTGCCAGAGTGGGTCAAGCAGGACGGAGCAGCACGCGGTGCGCGGAAGGCACCCGCTTGCTCGGCTCTCGCTTCACGACCCCGCACTTTGCTGCAGATGACGACCCGAGCACTGGCCAGAGAAACTTGGTATGCATGCTGCTCTCGTGATGTTGTCGGTAAACTGTGATGGCACCAAGAAGACAAGGCGAGCTGTGAAGCAAAAGAGTGCGGCAGCAAAAAACCGCCGATCGACTCAGCGCAGCGCCGCTTGACTCCGACCTCGGCGCACAGCATGCTCAGGATCGTCGACACCGCTCTCCGAGCTCTCGCGGCAGCTTTCTCGAACGCGCCTGTCGTCAACTCGGACCGCACGGCCACGCAACCCGTTCGATCCCGCCTGCCTCGATCAACTCCCTCGAGGTCGCGACGCTCATCTTCGCGGAGCTGTCGCAGGAGGACGGAGAGCTGCCCAAGGACCTCTTCTAAGCATCGTTCGTCTGCCGACGCTGGTATGGGCTCGCACAATGCGCGCTCGCCCGCTTCATGACCTGATGTGCAAACCCCCGCCTTAAGAAAGTAGCTCGCGCTTGAGCGGTGGATGCGGAAGTCGTGGGCGCGCGAGCACCTCGTCTTCGGAGGATGGAGGATCCCCGAGTCCCTCTTGCGCGAGGTCCTGTCGACGTCCGAGGAAGGCGATGGCCAATTCACCCGCCTGGAGCTGCGTGCCGCGGCGGATCGCGGAGGGCAGCTGGACGACTGGCACGACGTGAGGGTGCTGTACTGGTCTGCTCTCAAAAGTGAGCCCGACCATGTCAAATTTCGCTCAACTGGCTAATCGAACGGCGCGTCCAGATCTCCAGCATCTTAAAATCTATTACGGACCTGCCGCCGGCCGCGATCCGACTCTTTCGACCTACGCCTGCATCTCCTTCCAGCTCACGACTCTCACAATCTGTCTCGTTGGACCACCAGTCGACGTGAGCTTCCTGCGCAAAGTCCTGATCGCATCGAAAGACACCCTTCGCACGCTGGACCTCGACACGAGCCTCATGATGGACTGGCGCAAGGTCCCTCTCGCAGACTTGATCCCGACCCTGTCCATAGTCGCACCCACGTTTCTCCACCTGAATATGGCCACCGTGCTGTCGATGAATCAGATCGCCGGGCTCCTCCCGACCTTTACCTCACTCGAAACGCTCACGCTGACCGCGCCCGTCCTGTGTACAAGAAAGAGCTCGTGCCCAGCCTCAAAGCCCTCTCGCAGCACCCCCCGCCGAACGTCTCCCGTTTTCGCGTCCTCGACGTCCGACGCCATCGTCGCAAAAGTCGCCCCCGACGAGTTCATGGACGTGCTCGTCTCCTTGATCGGTCTTGGCCACTTGCACCAGCTCGAAATTCACCGCCCCACTATCGAAAACTTTGACGGCCACGGAGGCGCCTACGTGGCGAGGGACTCTTAGGAGGTCGATCCGCTGAAGACGGTGTGCCAGAGTGAGAAGGTCGCGTTGGTCTCTTTCGGTGAGCTTTTGAGAAGTGATTCATGTGAGTAAAGTCAGTCTCGCAAGGGGATCGTAGCTACTCTAATCCATCCCTTTTTAGGTCTTCGCGTCCCGTGTTTCCTGATACGATGCTGGAGCTTGCTTGTACCGATGGCCAGGAAGCCCGCTCTGTGTAGGTGTGCTTCTCTCGTGTGTACTAAGTACTGGAGTAACAACGATTCGGGTGACATCGAGTGCGAAGTCGCACTCGACCCGCGCGAGCGAGGGGGAGGTCCACCCCGCGCGTCGCTGAGCACTTTGAGTTCAGGTCTGGCAGGATGCGAATCTAAGACGTATCAGATTCTCCTTTTGCTCCACACCCGGAAGCGGGCCTGGTGCCCTCCCTCCCTAGCAGTCGGCGCGACGCCGCGGCGGCGAGAGTGGAACTGTTTCTTCGTACCTGCGTCGCATGGTCGCTTGATCTTTCTCAGGCTGTTCTGTTCAGGCGTTCAGGTTGAGAATAGAGCAGGCGCGTTGAAGTGCCGCTTTCGAATCACCCAGCCCGCCAACGCCGTTGAAACGGCGCTGCGAGACCTGTACAAGCTCGCTCCAGTTTAGCTTTAAGGAGCGTCGTTCACCGCAAAGCAGGAGCTTTTAGAACCAGCGAGAGTTTGGCCGGGCCTGTAGACGCGGTGGCGCAAGTGGAACCCGTGCCACGGCGGCGAGGCAGCTCCAACCTTGCCGTGGGCGACTCTCAACGACGAGGAGCTGGGGTTTTGATAGTACGATATGTGTACATTCAAGGCACATGTAACAGAGACGGAAGTTCTTCGAAGGGTTACCGGGAGTAAGGCTGTGTGCAGAAGCGCGTCAGCAGATGCTCGCGGAAACGACGTTTGAGGGGAACGCACGTGGAAGCCAGCTCCTCCTCCACGAGTCCTCGTCGGTCCTGCGCCAGACCCGTCCGCAGCAGCTTCTCCACCCCTCATCGACGCCGGCCCAGTCTGCTCCACCAAGTAAGTCAGCGCGCCGTCGACTCCGCCACCCGAGAGGAAGACTCACCGGAGGGTTAAAGTCGCGCCCGCCGCGCCCACCGCGTCCTCCTCCGCGCCCACCACGCATCGGCTGGGCCATCGGAGCGGTCCAGATCGGAAGAGC
>ERZ1463038.650-NODE-650-length-12382-cov-11.910603_pt1 | contig 12382 bp, 14 predicted proteins | sample MGYA00564479_ERZ1463038 | MGnify/ENA primary metagenome ERZ1463038 (study PRJEB39244, sample SAMEA3635134) | Helicobacter pylori | study: EMG produced TPA metagenomics assembly of PRJEB11511 data set (Assembly of a 5300-year-old Helicobacter pylori...
GGGTGACTGGAGTTCAGACGTGTGCTCTTCCGATCTCGTGTCGGCGTCGGACGGCGTGCGGCGCCTGCCGACGCCGAACGGCGAGTCGCAGCCGAACGTGACCATGTTTCCCAAGCTGTCGACCCTGTCGCGGTACTCGCCCTTCGCCCAGCCCGCGCTCTCGACACCGTCAACGCAGGTCTCGCTCTCGTCGCACTCGGCCGTCGCGATCCCGCACTCACCCTCGATGCCCTCCGTCACCTCGTCCGCGCCCACGACGATGGAACTCGACACGATCTCGGGTGAAGCTGCGCCACCAACGCTGTCGGTCAACAACCCCGCGCTGGGCCACGGCTCGCTCGGCGAGGCCGCCGATGCGCCGCTGGTCGACCGATACGGCTTCCTGTACGACGTGCGGAGCGGGATGAAGCTGCTCCGCGAGGCGCGCAAGAAGCAGGAGCGCGCACGCCGCGGTGGCGTGTCCGAGATCGAGGTGCTCGACGAGGCCCAGCTGCGCGCGGCGGCGGCGCTGATTGAGGAAGCGAGCGCGCGCGAAGAAGAAGAAGAGCGCGAGCAGACGCAGGTCGAAGTCGATGCCGAGCTCGAGGCGCTCAGGGAGGCGCTCGGCCTCCCCGCGAGCTCGCCGACCCAGTCCCGCTCGCCTGGCCCCCGCCTTGGCAGGCTCGTCGAAGACCAGACCAGCGGCTCGCGAGGATCCCCCTCGCTCTCGTCCAACTCGACTACGTCTCGTCCCAGCTCGCCTACACCGCCGCTCGAGCCTGCCGCGAGTCGACCCGTCCGGCCCGCGTCGCGGCTCATCCGCTCCAAGTCGCTCGACGCCGCGTCGACCCCATCGGGCGGACCGCAGAGCATGAAGCGGCTGCTGAACCAGCTCACAGAGATGCACGACGCGGTCGAGAAGACGCAGAAGGAGGCTTGGGAGGTCTTCATCGCCCGGCGCCAGACGAAACTCCGCGCCGCGACGAGCGAAGGCGGCCCGCTGCGGCGTGATCGCCCACGGCAGTCCGGCGGCCTCAACAACCTGCTCGTCAACGAGGACTCGATCCCCGCGGGCCCAAACGAGACTGACCTGGGCTGGAACGAGAATCTCGTCGGCGTCGCACAGATGGGCGTCGCGGGCAAGAGCGGCAAGGAGGACTGGAGCGAGTTCAAGACGCTCGTGCGCAAAGGCGTCCCGATCGCGTTCCGACCCAAGTGCGTCCTCATCTGTCCAGCTTTATGACATTTCTAGTTGCTGATGCGGCGGCGTTTGCAGGATCTGGGCCGAGTGTTCGGGCGCGAACGAGGCTCGCGAGCCGGGCCTGTACCAGGAGCTCCTGTCGCTGCACAAGGGCGAGGAGAACCAGTGCTTGAACCAAATCGACATGGACTGTAAGTCTTGAGCTGCTTACGCGCCGGACCGCAATTGACAAGCTCGCACAGGCCATCGCACCTTCCCGACCAACGTCTTCTTCGCTGGCAACGGCCCCGGTGTCGCAAAACTTCGGAATGTCCTCATCGCGTACTCTTGGTGCATCTCATCGGTCTTCTGTGTCACTTTGATTCCTGCTGACATCTCACGCTCGCAGGCGGAATCCAAAGATCGGCTGTGCGCACGGCCGATCCATTTCGTGGCAAGACCTCAGTGCTGACTGTTGGCGCTCCCACTCCAGACTGCCAAGGGATGAACAACCTCACAGCAACGCTTCTATTGACACATCCGGCTGAGGAAGACGCATTCTGGGTGCTCGTCTGCATCATTGAGGTGCGCCCCTTGCCCCTCCAGCTCCAGTTCCCCATACTGACCCGGCCTTCACGCGCCCACCAGAAAATCCTTCCCTCGGACTACTACACCTCGCACCTTCTCGTCTCTCAAGCTGATCAGCGCGTCCTGCGCGACCTCGTCCAGCGCATCATGCCCGACGTCGCGAACCACCTCGAGGACCTCGGTGTCGAGCTGCCCGCCATCACGTTCGGCTGGTTCCTGTCCCTCTTCACAGATGCGCTTCCGATCCAGGTGAGCTGGGCTTTCTTCCTCCGTCGCAGTCGCAAGCTTGCTGACGCCACCACTCCCCTCCGCAGACGCTCCTGTAAGCGCGCGCACCCGTCCAGCTGCTCGCACGCCCCTCTCCTGACCAGTATTGATACACAGTCGCGTCTGGGACCTTCTCTTTGTCTTCGGCACCGTGATCCTGTTCCGCGTCGCGATCGCGACGATCCAGATGAACACGCAGGAGATACTTGCGTGCGACTCGGCGGCGAACCTGTACGCACTCATGCGGACCATGACGACGCATCTGTATCAGGTTGATCGGCTCCTCAAGGTGCGCTCATCTGTTCTCTGCCCCCTGCGATCACAGAGCTGATGGGGGGTTCGGCTTCGACAGATCGCGTGCGAGGACCTGCGCCCGCTCGTCAAGGACCGCGACATCTCGACGCTCAGGAACCGTCATGTAGCAGCACTCCAAGTAGAGCTCGCCATCCCCGAGGGAGACGGCGAGTCGTGAGGGCCCTGTGGGAGCCTTGTTTGCCTACTCCGTACTGTTTTTATAGTCTGTCTAGACGGTCTTGCCATGTCGACACAATCACTTTGCTTTCTCGAGGCGAAGACAGAAAGCCTCGAAAAAAAAAAAGGTAGCTAAACAGGACGTGTCCCCGTTAAGCAGATAATCTTCCAGCTCGCCGCCGGCGCGGGCAGGGCTTCGCTTTGGCCACAACCGTCGCGACTTCACCTCGTGTCGCACGCCTTCCCCGAGCTACCGAAGCTGAGCTACAATACCCCGCGAATCTCGTCCAGCGCCTCGGCCGCTCACGAACGACCCGGCGGCTGCGCATCCCTGCCACCCAACCCACAGCACCCAGCGCGCGCGCGGCCGGCGGCAGCTCAGCAGCGATGCCCCTCTCGGTGATCAAGCCAGCATGGCTCGTGCATAACGACGACAAGGAGCGCCCGGTGACCATCTTCACGCTCGCCGTGCACCCGGACGGCTCGCGCCTCGCGACGGGCGGCCTCGACACCAAGATCAAGATCTGGAGCACGGCTCCTATCGTCGACGAGGGCATCGAGCTCGATGAACGCGTGCCCAAGCTGCTCTGCACTATGACGAGCCACTCGGGTGCGTGCAGCGCGCGGCGTGACGCGAGCCGACGCGGTTGACGAGGGCAAGCAAGCTGACCCCCACACGCTCCCTCTACAGGCGTAGTCATGTGTGTCAGGTGGGCCAACAGTGGGCGGTACCTCGCCAGCGGGTCGGACGACAACATCGTGATGATCTGGAACCTCGAAACGTGAGTAGCGCGCACCTCGAGCTCATGCACCGCGGACAGAGCTAACCCCATTCGCGCAGTGGGAGCGGCGGCAAGGTCTGGGGATCCACCGAGACGAACGTTGAAAACTGGAAGGCCGTGCGGAGGCTTGTGGGCCACGACTCGGGTGCGCGACGAACGCGGGGCGAGCTTCAAGCACGCGATACTGACAAGCCTTGGCGGTTGTGCAGACGTCTCTGGCGTAGCATGGAGCTCGGACGATGCCTACCTTGCCTCGGTCGGACTCGACAGCACTGTCCTCATCTGGTCTGGCCAGAACTTTGGTGCGTCGAGGACCGAGACGGCCGGGGCTTCGTAGTGACCATCGGTCCCACAGAGCTCATCAGGCGTCTCGATGGTCACCAAGGATTCGTCAAGGGTGTCGTCTTTGACCCCGTCGGCCAGTACCTCGCGACGCAGGTGCGCTCCCCAATCCCCCTTTCGCCCCGCCAACTGCCTAGCTGACCCGTCCACACCCGCAGTCGGACGACAACTCGGTCAAAATCTGGCGCACGACTGACTGGGGACTCGAGGCGGACATCCGGGCTCCGTTCAAGAACTCGCCCAAGACAAACCTCTCGCGGTTGACGTGCGTGATCGCGGTGGCGGTGCTGTAGCCGGCGCTGACCTTCCCCGTCGCACAGGTGGTCTCCCGAAGGCACTCACGTCGTCACTCCAAACTCGATGAACGGACCTGTCTTTGTCGCGGCAGTCATCGACCGCCAGCAGTGGGCCAGCAACAACTCAATGGTCGGGCACGAGAACGTCGTCGAGGTCGCAGTGCGTCTCATCTCATGAACCAAAGGAAACCTGTGCTGACCGGGTGTGCAGGCTTTCAACCCGCTCGTCTTCCTGCGCGATCCCAACGCGCCTGCGACCGGAAACAACCTGTGCACCCTCCTCGCGCTGTCCGCGAGGAACTGCATCTCGCTCTGGGTCACGAGCCAAAGCCAGCCACTCGTCGTACTGGACGAGGTTTTTGACCGTGATGTTCTCGATCTCTCCTGGTTTGTCCCTTGTTTGCACCGCCGCGCAATCCCAAGCCAATCCTGCCCTCCAGGTCCGCCGACGGGACACAGCTGTGGTCCTGCTCCTCCGAAGGTCACGTCGCCGTCTTCACTTTCACCCTCTCTGACTTCAACGCCGTCGCCCCGGTCGGCACGAAGGAGGCCTACCACAAGACCTACAACTTTAACCGCCGCGCGCCGCTCATCTCGCGGCCGCTCGGCCTCGCGCCGTCGTCGTCGTCGGCCTCGCTCGTCGGCACGATGGCCCAGCCAAACACGCTCATCGCGCGCAAGGGACCCGGGGCGAAGCGGCACGTGGTCCCGATCCCCCAGGCGCCTCGTGCGGTCGCCCCCGTCGCCTCGACGAGCGCTGCGATCCACCCGCCGATGGGCAACGCGTTCCAGCCGCCAATCCAGAACGGCAAGCCGCCTGCGAACGCTGCCTGGGGCGGAGCGGTCGTTTCCCAGCCGAATCCGATACCGATGCCGATGCTATTGCCGTCGAACGGGTCGAAGAAGCGCCGCGCGGAGCCGATGGACGAGGACTCGGACGAGAGCGACGGCGTCGACCCGTACTCGCGCGTCTCGAACGCGCCGTACAGGACCAAGGGCCGCACGCTCGGTGAAGAGAGAAAGAAAGGCCCGAAGGAGCCGCTCAGGGAGCTCAGGCCGGCGTATCTGCCCCGCGAGCGCGAGCGCACGTTCGAGATCTCGAACCTCGAGAAGAAGAGCTTCAAGGGCCTCCGGGTCCTCGCCGTGCCCTCAGTCGACACATTCGGCTCGATCAGGGTCGAGGACGGAGACGACAAGGACACGCTCGAGTGGCGAAACTTTGGCGAGGGCGATCGTGAGCTGCTTGCCCGCTGCTCGCAAGGGGCTTCTGTACTGACTGTTCTGGATTCCAAGGGGAAGGAACATCCGAGATCGCAGTCGTCACTGCCACGAAGACGCTCTGGGTCGACTACTTGCCCAAGTACGTCGTCTGCGCCGCCGGGAGCCCCCAGTTCGTGGCCGTCTCGACCGAGGACGGATCCCTCACGGTCTACTCGCCCACTGGCCGTCGGTGAGCTATGCCTTGTTTCAGCGGGCTTGAATTTCAGTTCTGAACGTTCTCATCTCGCAGTCTGCTGCCGACGATGGTGCTCGACTCGCCCTGCGCGTTCCTCGAGGCAGAGGGCCCGTTCCTGCTCGCCATCACCGCGCTCGGCAGCCTCAGCGTCTGGAATACGTCGCTCTCCAAGTCCATCTTCCCCCCGCTCTCGATCACGAACCTGCTCACCTCGTCCGCGACGAACTACGCGCCGCACCCGACCATCACGACCGCCGGCCTCCAGCCGAACGGCACGCCGCTCCTCGCGCTCTCGTCCGGCTCGACCCACTCGTTCGACCCCGACCTCGCATCGTGGATCCGCCTCAGCGACGTCTGGTGGAGCAAGGGAAGCGACTTCTGGGAGGGCCGACGCGGCAAGGCCAACACGAGCGGCCGGGGCATCATCCGCGGCATCGAGAGCGCCATCAACGAGATCGTCGTCGACGAGGCTACCGGAGTCGCTCCAATGAGCGACGACGACGACGACGACGATGACGATGACGACGAACCCGTTCAGAAGACGGTGCCCGAGGGCGAGAGCCAGGAGAAGCTCGGCGACGCCGAGATGTACCGCGCCGCCGTCAGTCTCGGCCACCTCGAGGTCCGCATGAAGGCCGCTGCCGCGCTCGACTCGCCCACCGAGTACCGTACGTTCTTGACCGCGTACGCCAAGCGTCTCGCCGAGGAGGGCTTCCGCGGCAAGGCGGAGGAGCTCGTCAAGGAGCTGCTGGGCCCCGTCTACTAGTGAGCGTTTTCGGCTCTCGAGTGTGCATCCTTGCAGCAACCTCTGACTTTCCTGGCGTGAGCAGCAAGCCTGGAGGCGACAGCAAGTGGACGCCAACCGTCGTCGGTCTCAACAAGCGGGACCTGCTGAAGGAGGTCCTGAGCGTCTTCGGTGTGTTACTGTCGCTGGAACCTCATCTCACAAGTCGCTTACTGACGCTGACCATCCTCGCTCCAGCCAAGAGTCGGATGATTTCCTCTCTCGGGACCGAGTACCAGGACATTTTGAAGAAGATGAGCGCCGCTTGAAAAGTGAACACCATGTTGTTTTTGGCTTCGACAATCTCCGATGCGAGGGCTCCTTCTCATGGCCTTGTCATCTTTCAGGCAAAAAACGTCGTGCAGGACTCGCCATGGACCAAGTGGCTAGATCTCGCAACACTCGCGGTCGGGTAACTCCATCAGCGTAGAAGACCGAAGAGCGCCGTTATTGGGAGCAGAGCGGTGGAAACCGCAAGTTCACCCGAACGATATTGGATTCTTTCCGACATTCTGTAGTCTGCAGCATCGGGCCCGTTCGCTTCCTTCCAACCGCCTGACATCCCTTGCGCGGCAAGATGTGGTCTCAGATCCCTGACCATGCTCTTCAAAGTCAACACCCCTGCTCCAAATGAGAGCAGAAAAACGGTCACCTTGCTGTGGCGTCACTTCTCCTGCCTTCATCGGCGGCGACGCTCCGGGCTGCTTGGATTCAACGCCGGCGTGCACCCCGAGTCCGCCTTCCTTGACGGCGTCGGGGTCCTTTGAAGTACCTGCGGTACAGCTGTCCCAGAGTTGCTGGTGCGTTGCGGTCAGCATCGTGAGCTCAGCCCCCGGAGACTCCGGCTCACTTTGCCGAGGTAGAGGAAGCACATGCTCTTGGCCGGGTGAAGCGTTCTTCTGAAAGGTTGCTTGAATGATGAAGAGGCGAGCAGAAGAATGTCCTGGAATACCGGGAGCCAACGGCGCGGACTCGAGGGAGAGCAAAGGTGCGAGGTGGAGCGCGAGGGCGCACTGCGGCATCGCCATGTTGCAGGCCATCGACGTCACCCCTCTCCTAAGAAATGATCAGAGTGGCCCTTGATATCAATGTTTTGCGAATCGCAAGCTAAGGCCAAACCGCGTCGGGCCGGACGCGACGCGACGCGAACACGACGTGAACTCGTCGTCTTTCGTCTCGAACCCCGCAGTCTACAAAACCCGCTGCTGACCCCGCTTGCGCCCTCCGTTCTCTTCCCGCCACTCCCAGCTTCTAACCCATTCAATATGCCCACCGACAACCGCGGCCAGACGTACGAGGTCACGGACCGGGGCACGAACAGCCAGGGTGAGCACGAGGCGCGCGTAGGGTTGCAGCCTGGGTCCTGACGGCGTCTGACATGCAGGCAACAACTACGACGTGCGTGACTACGGAGGAGGCAACGCGAACGACAACACGTACCACTGTGAGCTTCCGTATTGCTAGCGAGTCGCGCCCCACCGGTCTCGAGCGGGGCGACGAAGCGTGGGAGCTCGAGGCCGAAGCCGAGCGCGGCTGACCACTCGTCCTCCGCATGCCAGACAGCAACTCGGACGGCAGCTACGCCTACTCGAACCCCAACGGCTCGTCCTGTAAGTCGGAGGAGCAGTCGGCGCCCGAGTCACGCAGCGCACGCCAGGCTGACGCCGCTCTGTCTAGACTACAACTCTGGAGACGGCTACACGCAGTACTCCAAGTCGGATGGCTCGGGCTGGACCGACAACGGCAACGGCAAGCAGTCCAAGTGAGCCGCGGGGGTTGCGGCCCGGAGCGAGGCGCGCCGTGCTTGAGGTGTGCTTGAGGTGGCTTGAGGTGTGCTTGAAACGAGCTTTTGACCTGCGATTGATTCGACGAGAGATCTTGCGAGGTTGTTGATCAGCAAAGAGAGTGCCTCGAGCGCGGTGCCGAGGTCTGGTCGGCCGACTGTATATTCCCATGAGCCCTCTATGAATCAGATGCGTAGCCGCTTCTTCCTCAGCGTCCACGCTGCCGCAATGCATGCCCCGCAGTACAGAGACAGTACGACCATCGCGACAAAGTCGGAGGCGTACATGCTCTGCATCGAGACGTTCACCAGGCCCGTCAGGAGGTTGGCCTGGGTGGCGAAAGTATCAGCGCTCGAGCTAGGCGGTGCCAGCTAGGGAGAAGCTCACAATGAGGAACACGACGAGGCTGTTGCGGTTTACGGCGTCGAAGATGGCGGGCGCGGACGCGGCAGGCGAGAGGAGTCCGCCTGGCGTTGGCGGGGACGTCTCTGTACGCGCGCCGTTCGAGGTCCACATGTTGACTAGAAGGTAGCCGAACAAAAACGACGCATTGAATGCGACGACCCAGACGACGTACGCGAGGTTCGCCTGCGCTCTAAACGTCAGTCTTGCTTCCACACTTGGCGCAAGGGGACGCACCAGCCGCCGCGAGACGACCCAGCCCGCGAGCTTGAGCGCGCCGTAGAGCGCCCACCACAGGATCGCATAGCTCCCAAGCACGCTCGCGAGCTTTCCTGGCTTGTTCTTCCACGCCTTCTGCATGCGCGCCTCGCGCTCCTTCTGCTTCTCCGCCGTGACGGGCGCGCCGCTCGACTTTGGGCGGAGCGCCTGCAGCCGGTCGTAGAAGTAGGGGTCTGGAGGAAGGACATAAAGCCCGGTTGCGGTGCCGAGGAGGTAGATCGCGAGGTAGCCTGGGGAAGGCGCGGGGTCAGTAGGTCGTAGGCTTGCGAACGCCGGGCGACGAACCAGGGAGGGAGACAATCCCTTCGCGGTTCTGGGTGAGCAGGTCGGTGCGCTCGGCGGTGAGGGCCCAGTACTGGAGACACGATTGGTCGAGGAAGAGTTGGTGCACTGCGAGCGGGTCTTGGTCAGCCCTTTGCAAGTCGGGAGGTTGTGCGAGGGCGCGCACCGGCGGAGATGATGATGGCCATCCAGCTGTGGTCAATCCAGCGCGCAAACTGGTCGAACAGGGTACCAAAGACGGGCACGATTCCGAGTGTGAAGAAGAAGTTCCAATGCACGCCGTATTCGGACGCGTGCTCCTGCGAAGGCGGCGTCGCGGGGTCAGCTTGCACACTCCGTCCTGCAGAACACCAAGAAGCGCACTGGATAATCGGTCCCCTTCACCATCAGCACTCGTACAAAGCCGAGAGCGATCACGCCTGCGCTCTTCTTGACCGACTCGCGAATGAGCGCGAGCAGTGGCGGCTGCTCGAGCGAGCGCAGGAGCGGGAGCGCGGCGACCATACCCGCACCGAACACAAACGATCCAACTCCAAGGTCCATCTGCGGCGCGCCAACAGCCCATTAGTTGGAGCGTCTTCGAGACGAGACGCCGAGGCGAGGCCGCAACGCACGATGGAGGTGCCCCAGGTCTCAGCCTTTGCAAACTCGCGGGGGAAGACGTTGAAATCGACGGCGAGGATGCAGATGACGGTCATGAGCATCATGTGGGCGCGGTAGACCGTCACAAACGGCTTGAGGAATAGGCGCGTCTCGGGGCGCGTGGGCGGCGGCGGCGGGCTCGCGCCGGGCTTTGGGCTGAACGCGCGCGACTGCACGACGGGGCTCAGCGCCGGCGGCTTGCTCGCCTCGGCGCTCCGGCGGCAGAGCACGACGAGCGCCGCGAGGGCAAGGTTCAGCTTGAGCGGGTGCGCGCCGAGCACGGTCAGCGACAGCAGGAGCGGCACAACCAGGATCGCGAACTCGGCCGTCGGCACCCGGAGCGACGTCGTGTTGGCCCGCTGCCCAAGCTGCGGCGCGAGGACCGTCCATAGCGCGTACGTCGTCTGCAAGGCATCGGGCGCTAGGTCAGTTGAAGGCCGACCCACCAGCTCGGAAGACGCACGAGCGCGGTCAGGCAGACCGCGTTGATCCGAGTGACCGAGCCGCCCGTCTGGCCTGAGACGAAAGCCTCCTTGGCACTCTTGTACTCGCTCGAGCTCATGAGAGCGCGGCGGGCGGAGACAAAGCGCGACCGCGGTCACCTGCGCGAGCCTGCGCGTCTTCTCGACGCTCGACAAATTTCGACAGATCAACACGTGGGCTTTGGAGCAGCTGCAGACCTTTCATCATTTGGAAAGTGTATGGTTTTGCAGTGGACCATCAAGCATTTTCTCGAAGGTGGGCGGCCCAACGCCGAGGTGAGCGACTCTCACATTCCAAGATGGTCATGGTGAATGGAAACAAGCAACAAGTAGTGTCAAGTATAACAATCAAAGGGTACACAGCGAAGGAGGGGTGGCGCCACTTTCAAGCCCTCCGCTCAATCTCACGTAGGCGGTGGCGCTCCATCTGCGACGGTACAAGTCAGGTCTGCGAATGGCGAGCCAAGTAAGATGAACGTACCACGAGTCCCTTTTGGATGTTGCCGATGACAGAGCCCTCGATCTGGACCTTGATAAGCTCATCGTTGAGCGCGTTGTAGGCGAGCAGCAGGTGCTCGCGCTGGGATTCGAGCGACTTTGCGAGCGACGTGGCGAGCTCGCTGCACAAACATTCGACAAGTCAGCTACAAGTTCTCATTCGATAGATCGAAGGAGGACGAACGGGTCTCGAGCCCTTACGATGGCGGCCTTTGCCTCCGCGGAGCGCTCGCCTGCGACGGTGAAGATGGCCGGGATGAGGGGCTTGGGCAAACGTTGCCGCTCGCGCTCGCCGGCCTGCTTCATTTTTCTACGCTGAGTCCTGCGCAGCTCGGCCTCGGCCTCGCGCTCCGGGTCGGGCGTGCCGTCCAGCCTGCTGACCCGCACGCGTCGGCGGTCCTTGCCCTTGGCGCGCACGTACTCGCGCCCTGCGTCGATGACGTCCTCGAGCGGGTCGATGTCGTCCAAGACCGGGTCCGGCAGGAGCCTGACGGGTACAGGTACACGCTTGATCGTCGTCGGACGGCGCTTGATCGGCGGCTTTGGGCCGGGTGTCTTGGGGTTCGAGCGCGGCTTGCGGGCGCGAGGTGCGCGCTGGGGCGGGTCGTTGACGACGAGGTCGTCGAGGTGCTGTTCGGGTTCAGGCTCGGGCTCGTGCGCTCGTGGGAGACCGAGCACCTCGGCCGCAGCGGCCTGTAGCAGGGCGTGGTCGAACGCTGGGAGGTCGTACGCCGCGCTTGTCGACGCGACCGCCCCCGCACCTGCTGCCGAGCCACCGACGACAACATCCCCCGCAAGTCCAAACGGTCCAAAGTCGCCGGCAGGAGTTGAGCCCCGGCTGATATTGGGGTCGCCGAACGGGAACTCGGCGGCGAACTGGTTCGCGTATCCGCGCGGGGTGACCACACCGCTCGTGCCCGCGTTGAGCTTCTTCTTCGGACGCGCAGAGAAGGCCGACGAGTATGACACGGGCCGCGGCGGCGCGACTGGCGGCGCGACCTCGATGTCGCCTCCCAGCGGCGACCGAGCTCGAGGCCGCTTCCCAAGCGCGACTTCGGACGGAGCGTCGTCCTCGAGGGCGACGAACGACGCCGCATTCCACTCGGCCTCGGCTCCTTCGGCCATCGTGTCGGGGTCGTGTCAAAGCCGCTCGAGCTCGACGCCGCTGGACTTTCTCAGCCGCAGCCCAGGTGTCACTGCGGACGAAACGCTGGCTCACTTGTTGACCTCGCCCCTCGACTTGTGAGCCTCGGTCAACCGGCATGGCGCGATCTGTCCAACCGCAGCAAAGCACGTCTGCGCTCCCAGAGCAGAAGAAGCGGCGAGGACCTCCCAAAGCGGAGCGGCATCGCGACGGAGACGCACCACCGCTGGGCGTCAATCGGAAAGGGAAGGGCAAGGCGCGCCTGCAAGATGACGAGGACGGACCTGTATTCTGGAAGGACAACAGTGAGTACCTGGGCTCGCTCGCCTGGAAGCGGGAAGCTGACGGCGGTCCGCAGCTGCGCTCGTGCTGCACTCGTTCAACCTGTACAAGCTCGGCCCGCTGCACGAGTTCCCCATCTCGGCCACCTCGCACTCGCCCGCAGCTCTCACCTCGCTCGCCGAGTCGCTCCGGGTGTTCCTCGTGCGCCAGCTCGCCCTCGACGACGCTGCGCTCGGCCCACAGCCGATCACGCGCGTGCAGGCGGGCCTGGTCGACTGCACCCTCCACGGGCCGAAGCATGCGACCCACGTGCCGCTGCTGATCGAGGTCGACCGCGCGGCCGACGACGACGCGCCGACGACGACCTCGACGTTTGTCCTGCTGCCAGGGTCGCCCAACTCGCAGATCGGAAGAGCGTCGTGTAGGGAAAGAGTGTCCTAGG
>ERZ1463038.651-NODE-651-length-12373-cov-19.490583_pt1 | contig 12373 bp, 17 predicted proteins | sample MGYA00564479_ERZ1463038 | MGnify/ENA primary metagenome ERZ1463038 (study PRJEB39244, sample SAMEA3635134) | Helicobacter pylori | study: EMG produced TPA metagenomics assembly of PRJEB11511 data set (Assembly of a 5300-year-old Helicobacter pylori...
CATCATCTGGTCAATTTGCTCGAGCGAGAGGCCCTTGGTCTCCGGCACGAGGTAGGTACCAGCGGGAAGTTGCTGCTTCAAAGAACCCGATTGGTGCTGCTCAACGCTGAGCGCGCTCAGCCGCGACACTCTGTCGGATCGGCGGCGGATGATGCCGCCCGCGCGCCCAAGGCGTGGCCAAGGCGTCGTTCCAGACTCCGAAAGAAGTGATCAGCTTTTCGTGGGGGCACGTGGGGAAGCGGGGCGAGACTGGAGGAACGGACCGGGCCCGATCCAAGCCCGGCGCGTAACCGCGACAAGCGACAAACGCGGGCGGGAAGCGGACTCCTTTCATCCACTGCTCGCTTCGCGGCGCTCTCTTTCCACCACCTCCCACCTTCACACCGATGACGACCTACAAGAAGCTCGACATCGAGGCGCTCATTGGCACCCTCTCCCTCGCGGACAAGGTCAAGCTTCTCGCCGGCAAGGTCAGATCCACTTCCCCACAGGTGCGTTTGCGCGCTTGCTGACGTCTGATCACTCCCGCAGGACTTCTGGCACTTCGAGGATGTCCCCTCGGCCGGCATCCCTCCCGTTCGCTGCTCTGACGGTACGTCACGGATGCCGAGGACATCGCTCCTCTCCGCATCCAGCTGACTCGCCTCTCCTTGCGCGCTCTCAGGTCCCAACGGTGTCCGTGGACAGTTCTTCTTCGCAGGAACCCCCGCCAGCTGCTTTCCCTGCGCCACTGGCATCGCCGCCTCGTTCGACACCGCCCTCGTTGAGCGCGTCGGCGAGGCACTCGGCGACGAGTGCGTTGCGAAGGGCGCCCACATCCTGTTGGGTTAGCTTATTCCTCTGGTCGGACCAAGACATTGAGCTTACCTTTTCCTGCACAGGTCCCACCGCCAACATGCAGCGCTCGCCGCTTGGTGGTCGCGGATTCGAGAGCTTCGCGGAGGACCCCGTCCTCAGCGGTATGGGTAAGCCGCCTTTCGCTTCCAAGAACACTTAAGAACCTTACTAATCTTAGCATAGTTTCGGCCGCGTACATCAACGGGCTTCAGTCCAAGGGTGTGGCTGCGTGCATGAAGCACTTCGTGGCCAACGACCAGGTGCGCCCATACTTTCACGCCAACGCGGCTCGTTCTCAAAAAAATTCTACCACGTCTAGGAATTCGAGCGATTCAGTGCCGACAGCGTCGTCTCGCAGCGCGCCCTGCGTGGTGCGTCACACTATCAAGCCGACGAAGCTTGAACAGCAGAGCTGACACTTTGAGGCAGAGATCTACTTGGAGCCGTTCCGACTCGCGATGAAGCACTCAAAGCCGGACTGCATCATGACGTCGTACAACAAGCTGAACGGAACTCACGCCTCCGAGAACAAGGATCTCCTCGAGGGCATCTTGAGGAATGAATGGGGATTCGAGGGTATGACTATGAGCGACTGGACTGGAACGTACTCGTGAGTCAATAACGACGCTCAAAACGCGCCTTCGCTGACGAACTCCGCCCTCGTAGCGTTAAAGAAGCCATTGTGGCTGGATTGGATGTCGAGATGCCGGTGTGTAAATCAATCCCCATCTACACTGCTCCCAACTGACTCTTATATCTCGCACAGGGACCCACCACTATGCGTGGAGCCGCTTTGATGCGCCAGGTCTCGTCTGGGAAGCTGCCTGTCGAGGCCATCGACGCTCGCGTTCGCTGCGTGAGTCGCCTCGACGCGAACGCGGTTCCAGCTCCTGACTCCGAGATCTTAATGCAGGTCCTGGCCACGGTCAACAAGGCCATCGCTTCGGGCATCCCCTTCAACGCCCCCGAGGCAGCCATCGACACCCCGGCCCTCCGCGCCCTACTTCGCACGGCCGCCTCGTCCGCGATCGTTCTCCTCAAGAACGAGGCCTCCCTTCTCCCCATCTCCTCCAGCCCCAAGACGATCGCCGTCATCGGATCCAACGCCAAGGTTGCCGTTCCGTCCGGTGGAGGCTCGGCGAGCATGAAGAGCACCTACACCATCAGTCCGCTGGACGGTATCACCGAAGCTGCGAAGGCCGTCGGCGCTCAGGTCGAGTACTCGGCCGGCGCGTCGGCTTTCCGATGGCTCCCCCTTATCGACGACTTCATGAAGTCCGCCAAGATCGAGGTCTACAAAGAGAGCCCCGTCAAGAGCTGGTACAACGACTTTGGGAGCAACTTCCCGAAGGCTGACTGGGAGGCGAACGGTGCGCCCGGGCTTTTTGTGGCGCTGGATGCGAGCTGATGCTTTTTCTCGCGTAGTTGACACGTCTAACAACTTCATGATCGACAACATCAAGTGGGATCTGTACGGCGACAACCCGCGTACCCGGGTCCGTTTCTCTCGTTCGCGCTCTGCGATCGTGGGTTATCACTAACACCGCATTTCACTTCAAAGTTCACCGCCATCTTCACTCCGGATCTTTCTGGCCCGTATGAGTTTGGCATTGCCGCCATCGGTGAGCTGCTTCCTCTTCGCACTCGGGTTTCGAAGCTGACGCTGCAATCTCAACAGGTGGATCCACGCTCTTCGTTGACGGCAAGCAGCTCGTCGACAACGTCACGAACTACAACCCGTCTGAGATGTACTTCGGCATGGGCGGGGACGAGGTCGTGAGTCAAAGTGGCCTTGCGCACTCTCCAGTTCTGACCATCTTGGGAATCAGCGTGGAACCATCGACCTCGTTGCTGGCCAGGAGTACCACGTCGAGCTGCGCCAGTCGCTCGACCTCATCTCCTCCAAGGCGTCTCCATTCCTCGCCGCGGCCGCCTTCCGCATCGGCGCCTACCCCAAGGTCAGCGCCAAGGACGCACGGGATGCGGCTGTAGAGCTCGCGAAGAAGAGTGAAAGTGAGTGAAAACGATCAAGTCGTAGAGCTGTGGAGCTGACACGTTGTCGGACTCAGTGGCCATCCTCGTTGTCGGAACCAACCCCGACTGGGAGTCGGAGGGTCACGACCGCAAGCACATGGAGTCAGTTTATTTCACTTGATTTCAAGGCTGGACACGAGCTGATACTCCAATCAGCCTGCCCGGAGAGACCGACGCTCTTGTCGTCGCCGTCCTCGCCGCGAACCCCAACACGATCGTTGTCACCCAGAGCGGTACCCCGGTCTCGATGCCTTGGATCAAGGACGCCTCGACGGTGGTTCACGCGTGCGTTTGATTCCTCGTGACGTTGTTGGTCCGGCGATCTGAGCCTCCCAATCCACAGGTTCTTCGGCGGCAATGAGCTCGGCAACGGCATCGCCGACGTCCTGTTCGGAAAGGTGAACCCGAGCGGTAAGCTCCCGTTGACGTTCCCGTAAGCTCTTGTACTCTGTTTCGATTTCAGCACACTCATTTGGAGCTATTGCATCCCCAGGGTGCGCCTTGAGGACAACCCGTCCTTCAACTCGTTCGGAATCACGACCGAGACCCCCGGAAAGGTCGTCTACGGCGAGGTGAGACTCACTTTCTCATCCTATCAACACAGTGCTGACTCCAAATTTCAAGGGCGTCTTCATGGGCTACCGCCACTACGAGAAGGTCGGCGTCGCGCCGCTGTTCCCTTTCGGCCACGGACTTTCGTACTCCACCTTCGACCTCTCCAAGCTCTCCGTCTCTCCCGTCACCGCCAAGGGCACCTTCAGCGTGTCGTTCTCGATCAAGAACACCGGCAAGGTCGCCGGCAGCGAGGTCGCGCAGGTGTTCATCGGCGCGCCGGTCGTCGGCCGCATCGCGTCGCCCGTCAAGGAGCTCAAGGCGTTCAAGAAGGTCGATCTCGCGCCCGGCGCGGAGAAGACTGTCACCGTCGATCTCGAGAGGGAGGCGTTCAGCTACTGGGACGAGACCGCGGCGAGCTGGATCGCGCCGGCGGGCACGTACGCCGTCAAGGTCGGCACTGGCTCCGACCAGATCAAGCTCGAGGGCGAGGCGAAGCTAGAGAAGACCTTCAAGTGGACTGGTCTCTGAATAGTGTGAGATGTCATGAAAATACCCCAACGGAAGTACCCCTACATGCAGATAGCAGGTTGCGACGGGATGGTGAATGGCGACTACCGCGAGCGCTGTCTGCAGAACCCCGAGCTCGTTGCCAGAAAAGAAGTTGAGGATACGGCAGCGGCATGTGTGGATTCCAAAGGACAGACTGATTACAAAGTCCATACTCCTCAATCATCAATGACGATGCATTCAATCGGCCCTTTCGACGCCGACTTGCTCGGCCCAGGAGCTGCGCCCTCGATCGCTTTGGGCATTGCGTATCTCAGCGTCCATTCCCTCGCGGTCTTGTCGTGCAGTTTGCGATCCTTGAGAAAACGTTGCGCGATGTCCGGGACGAGAGGGTCGTCTTGAGCCGAGTGTCAGCCGAAACCTGCAGTCAGCGGGGCTGGACGATGGACGCACGAGGATTTGGGTCGGCGAGGAGAGAGCTGATGGAGAGAAGGACCTTGACGATCGAGCTGAGAGGAGAAGCGCCCTTGGTCAGATTTGTGCGACGCCGAACCGGAGCGATGGGGAGACGACGGACAGCGCAGGTGACCATTGATTCTTTAAGATGTCGAGGCAGATCCCGCCTTGTGCATTCTGTCGGAGTAGTAAGTCAGACCGAAGCTCCTGAGCGAGCAGCACGAAGGTCCGCACGATGTTCTGTAAGCGAGTGTCAGCGAAGGGCCGGCAAAGTGGGGGAGCGAGCTCGTCTCACGCAATGGTATACTCTGGTCTTGAATTTCACGAGCGGCGCACGAAAGGGAAAGTCGTCTGGATGTCAATGTGAGCAGTAGCTCCGAATTAGAATGGGGAGAGAAGGTCGGCGGCGTACTCGGCAGGGTGAGGCTCAGCTCGAACACCCCGCCTTCGAACGGCGTGTCCGACGGGCCCGCTGCCGTACACATCGTTAGGCCAGCATTCTCTTCAGTCTCCGTGCACGTGAGCCGTCGCCCTCGAGCACAGGGCCCCGCACGGCTCGGTCACGCGTCACGAGCGGCCCACTCACCGATACTCGCCTCCCACTCGAACAACGAGACCTCTGCATTGACGGGTGCACACCGGCACCCAGCGGGCAGGTCGGCCCGTTGCAGCTCTTTCATCTCCCGTGCGATCCGCTTCGCGGCCATCGAGGCTGGTGGCATCTGGGCAGGCGGCGGCGGGCGGCGGGAAGAGACAGCGGTGGGCAGGCGGAAGTGGCACGGGGCGTGCACTTAGAGTGGGTAGGGGACGAGTGGAGGTCGGTACGCGAGTCGGTCAGGCGAGTGCGTAGAGGTGGCCGAAGACGGGATGTGGCGGAGGGAGAGGGGCGCCGGTTGAACGTTGACCGGGCGGCGATTCCCTTGCAGACGCGGAGGCACCGAAACTGAACAAAGCTTTGTCCAATACTTTAATTGCTTAAACGACGTTGATCATCTTGTTTGTTTGACTGCATTGAATAAGTGGAGCCGAAGAGAGGGCGAGATTTTGGTGGCGAGCGCCTGAGCAGCCGCGACCTTGACCGAGTCAGGTTGCTGCTGCCCCCAGAAATCGATTAGCAAGGGAGTCATAAGTGGGCGAACAAGGGTATGCGCTGGCATACTGGTAGAATTTGGAGGCCCCCCGGCACCTTCGCAACGTTGAGCTGCGAGCAGGGCGAGGCAGGTTCTGAGGCTCCCCCACAAGGCCACGCGAGCATCGGAAACGTAACGAGTAGCATTCCCAACTAAAAAGCCGGCCAACCTGAAGATCAGAAATCGGTAACCATAAGCTTCTGCAACATGGAATGGCCTTGTCAGCTTTGCTTCGCAGCTCGAAGGACGACGAGCCGGCTAACCATGACCATGTTTCCCTGGGCATCCTTGCCAGCAAGGAGCGTCTCGAACGCTTCGTTTACCCGTGAGAGCGGGAAGTGCTGCGTTACGAGCTTCTCCGCGTTCGCGAGCTTGCCAGCGCCAAAGAGCGCCAGGGCGTCGGGATAAGTGTTGCTGAAGCGCGCGGCACGTTAGCTTTTGCCCTCAGACCGAATGTCGATGATCAATGAAACTCACGCATAGCGGAAAACTCCGAGGACATCGACCTCGCGGAAAGCGGCAGCGGAAATGGGGCTGGCGGAGCAAGTTGATCAGCAACGGTCCGGTAGTGGGCGGAAGAGGAGCGCACAGCATGGCATTGGGAGTTCCCATTCCGATATAAACAACCTTTCCACCTGGGCGAGCCGTCTTCCCGGAGAAGAAAGGATCAGACCATGCATCAGGAGTGGCGAAGTGGGCTGAACTCACGTGGATCGCGGCCTGCATGCAGCTCTCGACACCGGTGCACTCCAGCACGACGTCAAACCCGTCTTCTTGGCCGTACTTGGCCAGAATAAGGTCGGCCGTCGCCTTTGCAGCCTCGAGTCCAGCAGCTGGAGTCTCGGGTCTTGGGGCACGGGCCAGGATGTGGCCGGCGTGTGCGAAGCCTTCGCGGACGGCGAAGTTAACGCGGTCCTCGACACTGCGAACACCGCGATCTATGAGTGTCGAGTGGGTAGCTCAAGGAAGACGGAGGACGTACATGTCAACAATGACCAAGTTGGTGGCGCCGTGCGCAGATGCGACGGAGCAAGCGAGGAGACCGACGGCTCCTGCGCCCAAAACAAGCACCCGGTGGCCGGCACGGATGCCCGCGCGCCTTGCGGCGTTCAAAACAACAGAAAGGGGCTCTACGAGCGAGGCCTGCTCGTATGAGCAGGTGTCCGGGAGCTTGTGGAGGAAGGCGACGGGGTGGTTGATCTGGGACTGAAGGGTGCCGTCCTGGTGGGGGTAGACCTTTGCCGAGGACGCGAAACGCACTGAAGTATCCATCGTCAGAGATTGTCCTCTTTCAAGATTTGAATCACTTACTCTTCGTGCAGAGGTTGTACCTCCCGAGCTTGCACAGGCGGCACTCGCGGCAGTACACTCCGGCCTCGACCGCAACGCGGTCTCCGACCTGGAAGTCAGAAACACCGGATCCAACAGCGGTCTGGAAGATTCAAAGCCGTCAGCTCCTGGAGCGCGCCGATCATCCGGCATCAGGTGGCGCTCACGATGATTCCGGCCGACTCGTGGCCGAGCGCCATCGGGTCCCGAAGGACGTACTCGCCATTGCGGCCGTGAATGTAGTAGTGCACTGCCGAAGGGGTTGGGGGTGTGAGCTTCTCAGCTCCGAGCTCGGCGTCCCCCACCAGCGCCCCCCGCGGGGGAGCTCTCGAGCCCACTCACGGTCGGAGCCGCAGAGACCAGTGGCCTTGATGGCAACCTGCGCCTCGCCTGGTGCTGGAGCTGCGATCGTGCGCTTGGTCTGCAAGGATCGGGGAAGTCCGTCAGCCGTCGGACCCGTCGAGCTCACGGCCGGCGCAGCTCACGAGGCGGAGGTCCTTGGCTCCGTGCAAGACAGCGGCGTAGTTCTCGATAGACATTGCGTGGGTTGAGGAGGCGAAGTGTTGAGGTGGGGTGAGGATGCAGAGCAAGAAGTGCGTCGGGAGCGATCAAGAGGGGAGCGAGCGTGGGCGCGCCGGCGCGCCGGGCCGGCTAGCGAAGCTCACAGCTCAGCGCCGGCTGGGCGCGGCAGTGCACTTTGCATGTACTGACACGTTGGAGCCTGCATGGCCCAAGGTGCTGGCTGTTGACACTGTAACCTCGTCGTCGCCGCCCACACCTTATGGAGCGCCCGCGAAGCTCCCGAGGGCACACGTTTCACCGCACCAGTCTCGCCAAGTTGCCCATGATTCGAGTTCAATTTGTATTCTCAGCCGTGCGAAAACTAACGCCGGACTCTATTTAGGTACTCAGAGAGTGGCGGCGATTCCCTGCAAGATCTCCTGCAGAACAACGTCTTGAGTCAGCGGGCGGGTCTCACAGGGTGTGAGGAGGAAGGAACGAACCACAACACCGAGCGCTCCAGGGTCACTGATGGTGGAAGAAAGGGTCAACTTCGCTCCGCGAGACACTGCGAGACGAAGGAGACGTACGCGACCTGAGCCTTCTGGAGCTCCTCGCGACCGACGTAGGCAGCGCGACCGGCCTTGGCGATCAAGTTCTTGCCCTCCTCGGTGGCGACCTGAGCCTCCTTGAGCGCGGCGGCAAAGTCGGTGCCCTTGGACGCGGCGAACGAGACGGTGAAGGCGTGGAGCGGGTCGACGAGTGTGCGCGACGGGCGGCGCGCGGCGGTGTAGGTGAAGAGGGTGTCGAGCGCGTGCGAGAGGGCCTCGGCCCAGACGCTCGCAGTGGCGGTCTGCGTCGACTGGTTCTTCGCGGCCTTGGCGAGGCCGGCGGCGAGTCCGTTCGACCAGATGCTGCAGGTGGGTCGTTAGCGCGTTGGCCCAGAGATTCGTGAGAACTATCTGGGAAGCGTACGAGTACTGTCAAGGTAGAAGCTCCTCAATTAAAACTCTCGATTGAGCGTTCGTAGGGCGTGAAACTCACGAGAGCGCCGGAGGTTCCGTCCATGGTCTTCTCGACCGACTGGGCGAGGTTGAGGACCGCGGTAACGACATCCTTCTGGTCCACCTTGCCACTCTTGAAGGCATCGAGAACACCTGCCCACGAACGGGTCAGTTGCGGTCCGCGAAGCGTGGCGACGGACGACGCACCCTCAGCTCCAGCCTGGAGGGTCAGACCGCAGTCTCCATCGCCAGCGATGGTGTCACAGCGGGTGATTTCCGGCTCAGCCTTGACGACAGCGTGGCAAGCGGAGGTGAGCGCCTTCTCGAAGAAGGCAAAGTCAACGTCTGCGAGGCGGAGGTCAGCAACGCGCGCGGCAGGTTCGCAGAGTGGCCACCGTACGAGCGACGGGGGCGGCTCCGCTCTTGATGACGGGCGCCTCCTCGACCTTGGACGATCCGGGCGCCTCGGGGACACCGGGCTCGGCACTGGTGACGAACGGCCAGCCGGGCGAAGACGCGGGCGCGTCGAAGAGCTCGAGGATGCGCGTCGCGGTGTACTTCTCGCCGGCGCGGGGAAGGAGGAGGAGGGTGAGCGAGAATCCGGGGAGGTTGAGGGAAGTCTGAAACAGATATTGCAATGAGCTCGTGTGTTGTGTCGCAAGGGGCTCAAGGGGGCAGGAGCGTACCATGACGGTGCCGACAATGATGCGGCGGACGCTGATCTTGCCAGCGGCGAGGGTCGAGACGGCGTCGTTGGTGATCGAGGTGAGCTCAAGCTCGCTCATTCCACCGCTGCGAGGAGATGTCAGTTCCATTTCGCACGATTCGCGAGAAGCTGGACGCACAGGTTGTTGACGAGAAGCGCGACCTCGTCCTTGCCGTCGTGCTGGAAGGGAAGGAAGGCACGCTCGGTGTCCTTGGTGTCGGTAACGTATGCGAGCATCTTTGTGATGAGCTCCTTGGACGTCGTGAGCTTCTCCTTCACGATACCGGCCTCGTTGTGGATTCCCATGCCGATCTCGACCTCTCCGGCTCCGACTGACAGCCCAGACAAGACATCAGCTTGACTTTCTATCTAGTTCTTTTGAGAAGGAGCTCACGGTGAGCCTCAGCGGGGCCAGTTCCCGGAATGTCTAAATTGCGCGCGATGACGCAGTGTCAGCCCCAGGCATACACGAAGCGGCTTCGGATCGAGAAAAAAAGCGAAACGCACGGCAGTGATCGAGTCCGGCTCCGATGGTTCCGACGCGGGTCGCGACGTACTCGCTCATGGCGTAGACGTCGTCGATGTCGGCGCGCTCCTCGGCGAGCGCGGACGCAATCTTGTAGACGATGACGGTGCCGGCAAGTCCGCGCCGGCCGACGAGGCTGCCCTGCTTGCGCGGGACGGCGCAATCGTCGCCAACGACCGTGAGACGGAACGGCTTGTCCGGGTTCGTCACGGCGTGCTGCTCCTTGGCGAGTCCGAAGAGCAGGACATCACCAGTGCTGGTGGTGGGGAAAAGTGGGGGTCAGCGACTGCTGGGACCACCTGCTCTGTCAACGCGAGCGAAGACGACCATTTGAGAGACAAGTGTGCAAGGGAAGGGGGTGCAGGTACGTGGGCTGCAGCAAGAAGAACTCACTATCGCATGACAACGGCGAGGGTGCCCTTCTTGTTCCCAATCAGGTCGATGGCCTTGCGAATCTGACCGACATTCGGCGAGGCAAAGACGTTGCCGCAGATGGCAGCAGAGAGGAGTCCCGGGCCACTGCACCGGGGCAACCAGACAACGTCAGCGCGCCGGTCAGAGGGGGGCTGGACTAGCTGCTACGCACACGAAGCCGGCGTGAGCAGGCTCATGCCCACTGCCGCCGCCCGAGATCTACGACACGAAGGGACTAGTCAGCCTCTCTGAAAGGTGCGACACCCATCGATCGAGAACGCACGAGAGCAACGCGGTCCTGGGGGACCTCGTTCAGGAGCACGACGCGGTTCGCTTCGTCGACGCGGATGTTCGGGTTGATGCGGACGAGGCCACGGAGCGCCTCGTTGACGAGCTCGCGGGGTTCGTTGACGACGTGCTTGGTGGACATTTTGTGGCTGAGGGTGGGGTTGAGGGACAAGAGTAGTCTAGCGAGCTAACGCTGAAAAGGGTTCAGCGGCCGGCCGTGAACATCATCACCGACTGCGGGGACCCCATCGCCCCCCCCCCCTTTCGCCTCCACAAACGACGTCAAAATCGACGTCAATGCAACTCGTTCGACGCCAGGAGTCGTGCTCGTATCGCCTGTTGCCGTCCTGTTGGGGACGCGACCAGTTGGGCGCCGGCATTTCGGGCCGACGAGAGGTGTCCACGGAGCAACAACGCCCTCGCTCCGACGCTCGAAGCTGGGGGAGTTGGGGAGCGAAAAGCTTACGAGGTAAGGTACAGTCAGACCAGGGAACCGAGCTGTTGTTGTCGAGGTTTGGGGTCAAGAAGTGGAGGGCAGGAGGGCAAGCGGCGAAGCGTTGCGAAGCGGCTATGGGCGGGGGGACACACAAACTGCGGGGCCTGACCAAGCCTCAGTTCGCGGGGAACCCACTCGACGTCCTTTTCTCGACGATGACCAGGTGCTGCTTGCTGGCGTGGTACGACGCTGATAATTACCGTAACGACTTAGAGGCCGAGCCACGACGTCCTCCCACCCGGGTTGACCAACTTCGAGTACCCGACGAGAATGCGCCCTTGCGCCCTCGCCGACTCGTCTTCCTCCTCGAGGCCCTGCATCCGTCCACTGTCCCGCTCGTGGCTCATGCGCGGCGACGGGGCCGAAGCGAACGCGTCGACGAGCGGGCTGAAGTTGCCGCCCGTGTCGCGCGTGCCGACGCTGCGCCGCGAGTCCCACGGCGGCGTCGCGCCCGTAGGCGAGAGTGTGTCGGCAGACGACTGAGGTCGCGGGTGGAACGAGCCCGCACTCGACCCGGGCGGGGAAGGCGCGAAGATGAGCGCCGAGGCGGACAGGTGCGACGACGCGCACCATTCGAACCAGACCTTGCGCTTCTGGCCGTCCGTCATGCGCCACATCTGCACGTCCAGCTCCGAGTGGGCCGGAAGGTACAGCGGTTCCTAAAGGTAGCCCATGAGCAGTGATTCGGCAGGGAGGAGAGACGGGGCGTGCTCACGATGAGGGGGAAGAAGATCGGGAACCAGCTCAGCATGTCGCCCGCCATGCGCTCCGGGTGAATCGACAATCCAACGTCGCCGTACAGTACCGCTTCGAAGTATCCCGCGAAACCGTGGCAGACACCGGCGCGGGGAATGTGGAACGTCAGGTGGGCCGACCTCGCGTTGTGGTGGTTCGTAAGAGGGAGACCTGGGGAGTCAAATGTCAGTTTCTGATCATGTCTTGAACAGACAAGGCGCTCACCAGTCGAGTCGATGAGCACGTCCGGCCTCGGGTGATCGAAGCCCCAGCACTCCTGGATCTTGTCCGACGAGAGCCGCCCGCCCGCCGCGCTGAGGGTGTGGAACGCCGAGAACATGACCACGTAGGGTTGTTCCGCTGGCTTCCCATCGGCCGCTGCCCCTGGGGGCGGCTGCGAGCTCGACACTTCGGCGTGGAGCTTCGAGGACGAGATCGGGGCGAGGTACGACGAGTAGGACGACGGGATCGAGATGCCTTGGGCTGTGCACCACGATACATTAGTATTCAAGAAGTCGTAGCGAATGCAAATGAGCCTACGCTTGAGACAACGCATGACTCCATCGAGGCACTCTGGGCTGAGCTCGTTGTCGCCGAACGAGCCAAGGAGCTCGCTGACGATGATGTCGGCCTTTTCAGGCGGATTGAATGACCGCATGTCCGAGTAGACGAGCTTGACCGAGTTCCCCCACTCGAGCGCTTCCCGCTCTTGCAGTCTGTGGATCGAGTGTGAGGTCAGGATCCGGGTGGCGAAGTCAGGCGCACGCTCGCGGACTCACACGACGAACGCGCTCGGGTTCTTCTCGACCGCTGTAAGCCGTACGGTCCGACCAGATCGCTCGGCGGCTCGTAGGC
>ERZ1463038.652-NODE-652-length-12370-cov-16.179781_pt1 | contig 12370 bp, 12 predicted proteins | sample MGYA00564479_ERZ1463038 | MGnify/ENA primary metagenome ERZ1463038 (study PRJEB39244, sample SAMEA3635134) | Helicobacter pylori | study: EMG produced TPA metagenomics assembly of PRJEB11511 data set (Assembly of a 5300-year-old Helicobacter pylori...
CCCGGTGGTGTCGGAATGCTCGCTTGGCGGAGCACGGCCGAGGACGAGGCTCTCGGCCCGGCGGCCGGCCGGCCGTTCGCTCGCTTCCCCGGGACGCCTGGTATGAAGCCTGCAAGTGGGAAAAAGCAAGGATAGTCAGCATCCGAGGGATGCGCCTTAGTTTGCGCCTTCTTTGCATCTCGAGATCGGGTAGCGCGCGGCGGACGACTAGGTCGTGCCAGACCCCCGACCCCTGCGCGGCGGAGTGGGGAAACACGCACCGGCGTCGAGGTCCTCGGATTTGATGAGCGGCTCGCCGTACGCGCCTAGGTCTCGTGCGCTGAGCCCGGGAGCGAGTCCGAGCGCGGCGAGGTGGTCGTCGCCGTCCGGGGTCGGCTGCGCCCAGGCGTGGTGGTTGCCTAGCGGTGCGTCGAACATGCCGTGCGAGGTCGGCGGAGTGGGTGCGTAGTAGTAGGGGTTGTGTTGCAACGGGTGGTGCATCGTGAGCGGGTGCGAGTTGGTCGGGGGAGGATACGCAAAGTGCGCGGAATGCGGGTCGTCGGGGTAGATGTCGTACATCGGCGGCGGCGGGTAGTCGAGCATCGTCGGGTGCGAGAGCCGATGCGCACCAGGCGGCGGTGGCAGCGGCGGCAGGTGCGATGGACGGCGGAAGTCCATGGGCGCGCGTTGTTGTTTGTGGTTGGTATGCCGGCCGGAGAGGGCGTTCGGAGCGAAGTGCGGGGGGCGAGGCGTCCGGGCGCGAGGCAGTCGACGTGCGAGGTGAGTGAAGTGCCCAGACGAGGTTGTCGAGTTGTCGGTGGCAGATGTGGGACGAGAGAAGCGAGCCCAGTCGAAGCGGCGGATCGTTGCGCAGCCCGAGTCGAAATTGATCGAGAACAATAAATTCGAGAAATCGGACGCGGTGAGGGCGGGTGTGGCGCGGCGGTAGTGCGTTCCGGGGGTGGATTGAGTTGCGTGTAGTGGGGAGGGGAGAAGTGAAACTCTTGGTCAGCTCTTGCCCTCGTCCAGCTCCAGCCCCAGCGCCTCCCCGCACCGCAGTCCCGCCTGCTCCAACGTGACAGAGTGATGGCTCACCTGGCTCAGCGCGCGGGCTCTCCCCGTCCGCTTCGAGGGCCCTGGCCGTCTTTTTCCGCTTTCTGGTGCTCGTGCGAGCGGGCATCGCGCCCGGGGAGGACGTCCTCATGCGCTGTGGGCGGCGTTCGTTTGATTCAACAAGTTTGACGACGGGGAGCGGCGGGTCGCGCTCGGTCGCGCGGGCGGGGCAGTCGAGGTGCCGGGGAGAGGGTGCCCTGGTAGTGCTCGGGTGGGGTGAAGGCCTCTGAGGTGGGTTGGCGCTGCCGTGTGAATGGACGAGCAAACGATCTACGCAGCTCGCCTCCTTTGGCAAACGGCGAGGCCCATGCGTTCAGCCCGCCAAACAACATCTCCTATCCTGGTTCACATGGGCGTACGCCATGCTTCTTGCTTACCCAACACTAGGAATCACTGACATTCACTCGAGACCCTGTAGTCACATTTCCATGCAGCATGGGGCGTCCCGGACTAGTGACGGCAGGACTTCCATTCGCGTCGTCCCGGCCAGGGTCTCGCTGATCGGGCCGGCTGTTAGTCTTCAGAGGGACTGCTCAGGTAGCTTTCTGGAATTCGCTAATTCATCGTGTGCCGCGCGAATCTGGTCTGTGCTGTGTGCTCGTTCGCGCCGAGCTCTGAGCGCCACCTCATCGCCGCGTGCGGTGGTCGCATCACAGTTGTCGAGAACGCGCTTTAGCGGACTCAGATTCGCCAGTATTGTGAGCAGTCCGTATTTCGGCTATAATTACCGGGGCTGGGCGAGTACCAACGCGCCCGACGAGACGCGAATCCATCACACGGTCACGGTCGAGTCGGGGCGAACTTTGGAATTGAGTCAAGTCGGTACGAGTCATCAAGACGAACTTTGAAGGCGGAGAAGCCAAGAATCCTTGTGCTGTTCACTGTGAGAGAACCAAACGACCGCATTCTCATCTGTCGCCGTCGCGCACGCGAAGGCGAACGACGCGCGGCCGGAGGTCCTGGAATCATTGTCCAGCGACGGCAATGACTCTGTGGGTGCACAGCACCAACCACCTCTGCTAACAAGGCGTCTCATAAAATCAACCAGTGCAGTCTCCCTCCATCGGGCCTCGCCCAGCGACAGTCACCAAGCCGATGCCGCGCGTTACCCGCTTTCTGAAGCACCGCTCGCACTCTTCTCCGCTTTTATTCACCGCAGAAGGATCGTCGGCAACGCTGCCGCAGCTGGAGCGCTCGCCGGCAGCGCTGAGTTGCGCTCACGCCACCGATTCACACCTTCGGTCGCAAGTCGAGCGCGCCGTCGACGGCTTTAGAGATCGTAACAGCGTGCCCTTGTCGAGTATTCTGTGGGTAAAGAAGGATTCCGATCGGTTTTGGTGCTGTCTCTGCTCCGGCATCCGCCGGGGGATGGCTTTTCCGCTCGATGTTTCGAGCGAGCGTGCGGAGTCAGGGCTGTGGCCCCTGCGGTCGTCGCCGGCCCCACGTTTCCTTCGTGGCCCCCCAGCGTCCTGTGGAGGACGAAATACTTCTCTCGAAAGCTTCCACCGGGTTTCTGTAGTAGCATGTAACTTCAGCAAGAGGACGGGAGCACACCGTTCCGCGCGCGCGCGTCACGGCTTGCGGCGCCGAGAACGCTCGACGCATGCGCGGGCCTCTGCGCAGGTCGAGTATCGACCTGAAACAGGCTCAAAGTGCGATAGGCCGGCATAAATGGGTTCCGGGTATTTTAGGATCACCGAAGTGATCCTCGCGGCGCGAACTGGGCCGGCAGATCCCAGTCCGATCGACACTACGGTACGATTCTGACGTGCGTCCGCCTCTTGGCCGCGATTTTTTGCCGCGTCCCGTTCGTCCGTGTTTTGTCAGAGCAGTTGACACCAGGTCTCCTCCGACAGCCCTTCGCCACGGTGACGCTGCACTCCTCTCTCTACCTCCGCCACCTCCTCGACCGACATGCCGAAGCGCACGTCCTCTGAGCCTCCGCTTCCCAAAGGCCTTGCATGCGCGAGGTGCAAGTGAGCGATACTTGGGTTACTGTTGGAAGACTTGCTGACCTTCCCAGCACAGAGCTCGGAAGGTGAAGTGTAACGGAGGCCCCGGTCCGTGCAACTCTTGCCTCCGGACAGGTGCGTCTCCTTTGGATCCTTCGCCTGGCGACGTGGTGCTGATCCGCCACCTTCTCAATAGCCCGATTCCGAGGACACGATGTCGCAACGGTGACTTGCGCCTATCACGGGGAGGGGCGCTGCTCGGAGGACGTTGACGTCGAGAAAGTGGGCGAGCCTGTGAAAGGTGCGTTTCGAGCGTTTGCGGACTGTTCGAGGACCAGAACTGACTCTAACCTATTCAGGTTCGACTAAGCCTGCTGCACGCCCTTCCGTTCACGCGAAGGCGCCCAGCATGCGAGCGAGCTCCGGCTCGTCCGTGTTCGAGAACGCCCTTCCGGGCGACACACCACCCCCTTCGTTCTACTACCCAACGCCACAAGCCTCTACATCATCCTTGTACCTCCCACCGTCCTTCTCGGACCTTTACAACCTGGATTCCGCCACCCAATCCTCCCTCCCGCCACTGGGTCCGTCGACTTCGACCCTCGCACCCACGATCTCCGCGCGGCGAGTGGGCGGTCAGTCGATGAAGATTGACCTCTCGCCCGCGTCTTTTCTTTTCCCAAATCCGACACCTCGAAGTGCGCCACTCGCGACTCCCAGCGACTGGGCTCAGTCGCTCCCCTCCCTCGTCTCGGGCAGCCCCGCCTCGTTCGCCCACTCGTCGTCGTCACTCTCAACTTCGTCCATCGAGTCACATAAATCGAAGGACGACTTTTACACTCTCCCGTACCCCTCACCTTCGATCGCCCTCGGCAACTCGTACGGCGCGTCGCCGCTCCAGTCCGTGCCGTTTTCGCGGTGCGCAAGCGGCGGAACGGTCTCGCTGGCGGCGACACCCTTTCTTGGTGGACTGTGGGACTCGCCCAGCTGGGAGGCGCGGAAGGAGTACTGGATGGACCTGTCATGAGGGACGTTGGGGGCGCGGGGGGGTCAAGACACTTGGTGGCGAGCCTGATCTTGTATATAGAGGGATGATAGCCGTGTATTAGCTGTGAAATCTGTGAAGCACTGTTAGTACAAGTCCATAGTACCTGGGACTCCTTCCGGCTACGTGACCGTCCGCACGAAGTCGCGACAGAACTGGGCAAGTGCGACAGTTGCCTCACGGCCAGCTCAGATCTGTAGCAGCCAACTATGTCTTGGCGCTGTGGAACCAGCATTGGTTCTTTTAGCTCCAGAGACCGATCGGCGAGCAAACAAAAGTCAGGGCAGGTTAACGATGGCTTGCTCGCCTTTCGAGTCTTTTCAAGCTCTTGAACAAGTTTCCGTCTTCGGTCAGGAATCCATGTGAATCTTCCTAGCATTACCACAAGTCCAGAAATCCTCTTTCTTCTAACCGTTGCGGTCCCAGATGGGGTCCGTCGAGCACGATGTGGCGCCAGGCGAGCTCTTGTTCGCTCAGACTCCAATGAAGGCGGCTCAAGTGAAAGAAAATCTAGCCGAAGGTCATATTTTAGAACAAATTCACCAGCAGAAGAAGAAGTGGGCAGAACCATGACCGGTCTGGTGATTGTATTACGAGTACTAGAGGAAGCTCAACACGAGCCATTTGGAAACTGTGCCAGGTGCGGGTTGAGGAGCCTCGAGTTCTGGCGCATGTGCTCTGTAACAGGGCGTAGGAATAGTCTTATAGCGTCTGAAAGGACTCGGCGGTACAATGAATCACGGGATAGCGGGAGGAAGGCCTTCGAGACGAGGTAGCACGCAGCGAGGGCTTCGTCGTCGTCCCTAAGTTCCTCGAGGATTTGCAAGACCATCTCTGGGCTGTACTATGGTAAAACACGGGCCTACGAGTAAGTGAACCCTTGAATTAAGGCAGGGGCAGCTCCACCCATGAGGACGTGCGCGAGTCACTTGGTCGATCGCGGGCTGCTCGCGTTTTTCGACGACTTCGGAGCAGGGACTTTCGGTCAGGATCATGAATAAAAGCTGACTGTCCACCGGTGATGATCCGAGGCGTAAACGTCGAGCGTCGCGAGGTGGTCGAAGGAAGAGCCATACATCGCAGGCCAGATCTGGTCTCGCGACCCTAAAATTTTGGCACGACTTTAAGCCGGCTTCATCAACTCAATGGTAGGCAAAAGCTCACTTGCAGAGCTGCAGTTCTCCCCGAGTAAAACCGCGGCACGTCGCGTTGACCGGGTGAGTCCAGCTGCCGAACCGGGCGCTCGCTCGCAGAGTCCCGCCGCTCCGCGAGCTCTCCTCTCTTCCTCTACCTTCGACCTACCCCAGAACAGCTCCAGAATGGCCCAGCACCCCGTTACCGAGTTCATCTCGCCCTCGTGAGCCGCCTTCCCCCCCACCTCGGTCCCCAACCCGGGCAGCTGACCCGAGCGCGTTCCTTCCAGCGCGTGGGCTCTTGTATCGGACAAGTTCAGCCCGTTCGCCCTCGAGACGCTCGCCAAGCTCGTCAAGTTCGTCGAGGAGGACTGCCTCCCCGCCGAGTCGACGTTCCACGACCAGGTCTCGTCCGACCCGGCGCAGCGGTGGAAGAGCTACCCGACCGTAATCGAGACACTCAAGACGAAGGCGCGGAGGCTCGGACTGTGGAACCTGTTCTTGAGCAAGGAACACTACCCCGATGTCGGCGTCGACCTCAAGAACCTCGAGTGTGCGTTGGGCGAGCGCCGCGGACTTGAGGTGCCGCGGCGCGGAGCTGACGTCTGCGTTCATCTTCAGACGCGGTGATGGCTGAGATTCTTGGACGCTCGTCGATTGCTTCCGTGGCCTGCAACTGCGCCGCGCCAGACACGGGAAACATGGAGGTTTTAGCGCGCTATGGAACTCCCGAGCAGAAGAAGGAGTGGCTCCAGCCGCTCCTCGAGGGAAAGACCCGCTCGTCGTTCAGCATGACGGAGCCCTTCGTCGCTTCGAGCGAGTGCGTCGTCACTCAGGCTGCTTCTGCTCTGATAGACGTAACGCTCACTCGCCCTGGCAAAAATCAGTGCCACCAACATCCAGACCTCCATCACGCTCGAGGGTGACGAGATTGTCGTCAGCGGACGCAAATGGTGAGTCGCGTAGCGCCGCGGACCCGCATGCTCCCCGCTGACTCGCTCGTCGAAGGTGGATCTCGGGCGCTGGCGATCCGCGCAACGTCGTGCATCTTGTGATGGGCAAGTCCGACACCTCGGCTGGAAAACACCAGCAGCAGTCGATCGTGATCGTTCCTTCCAACGCGAAGGGTGTGAAGCTCGTGCGCCCGATGACCGTCTTTGGTTACGATCATGCTCCCGAAGGTGCGCAAGATTGACTTCGTTCTTACGTACCCCTTTGGCTCAAACCTGTGCGAGAACAGGCCACTTTGAGGTGCGAGATCTAATTCCTTTTTTTCCTCTTTGATTCAAACCTGCGCTCGAGCAGGTGGTGTACGACCGCGTGCGCATCCCGGTCAAGAACCTCATCGGAGGCTGGGGCCGGGGCTTCGAGGTAGTGGAGCCTTGTTGAGGATCAGACTCTCTACTGAGACCTTGAACCCCAGATCATTCAGGGTCGTCTGGGTCCTGGCCGCCTGCATCACTGCATGCGCACGATCGGAGCAGCGTCGCGCGCGCTCGAGTACATGCTTCTCAGGTGAGCATTGCCGACCTCCCTGCGCCCGATGTCTCCCTAATCCCGAATCCTCCAGGGTGACCGACCCCCGCAAGGTCATGTTCGGCAAGATGCTGTACGAGCACGGCACGGTCGTCGACAAGATTGCGCGAAGCAGGATGGAGATCGACCAGGCGCGCCTGCTCGTCCTCTCCGCCGCGCTCCAGGTCGACTTGGTCAAGGCCAAGGGCGCCATGAAAGACATCGGCATGGCGAAGGTGCGTGCCTTCCACTGCTGCTGCCCGAGAGTTGAGTGCTCATCGCTTACCCCTCGGCAGGCGGTCGTTCCGACCATGGCGGGCGAGGTCATCGACCGTGCCGCACAGGTGCACGGTGCCGAGGGAATCTCCCGTACGTCCCTCAGTATTACGTTACTTCTCGGTGACTACTCTGACGCGCACACTTTGCCACGCAGAGGACCAGCGCCTCGCGTCTATGTGGGCCGGGATCCGCACGCTCCGCTACGCCGATGTGCGTCCCAAATCTCGCTCCATTTTTTTTCCCCAGCAATCTGACCTTCTAGACTTTAACAGGGTCCAGACGTGAGTCTCCTCTCTACTCTCACCCCATCGACATACATCGTCGCCAAGCTCCGCACTCCCTCTGCCCATTTCCACATCCCGCCGCCGACGCTCCTCACTACCAGCGCTGACCACACACTGAATACCCACAGGAGGTTCACATCGCGCAGATCGGCCTTCAGGAGCTCAAGAACGCGCCGAGGCTGCACAAGGCGCAAGCCAGGCTTGAGGCGGCCGAGGCGGCGGTCAGGACGGCGCACGGGTTCAAGGCGCACCTGTAGGCGCACGAAGGTTGCTGCAAGTAATTTGTGTCTTTGTGTAAGCGACATGTCAGTGTTTGTAGATTCCAGTCGGGCTTCCGAGTCCTCAGGCTGCTTCGCTCCGCGCGTCGGCCAATGCCGCCCTCTCCCTCCAACGTTCGCTCTCAGGTTGAAGCGTGGAATCTGGTGTCGTGAGCATGACAGTAGCTATGGTGAGATGGGGGTGGCGGTCGTCGGCTTGCGCCGAGCCTGAAGCACGGCCAAGTCACTCACTTGACATGAGCTCGAGATGCGCGTCGGCGCAGGTTCAACTCGGCACAGCAATGGCGACGAAGGCGAGTAAAGTAGAGAAGAAAGAGGCGACCAGAGAAAGTGATGCTCGAGGGATGGTGTATGATTGCTTCAGCTCGCGTCCCTGCCCTGCCGCTCCGCCCAGCAAATTTGACTCGCCAGTCCCCCTCGCTCCTCATGCTCGCCCTGCCCTCGATGATAGATGTCGTGCGGAAACTTGCGACCCCTCCACACCGTGGGCAGCCCTTGAGCATACCCAGGCTACGAAGACGCCGCACCCAAGATCCATGCGTGGTGTTCCGTCTGCAACCCTTATGACGACATAACAACTTCATCGGCGCCTTGCCTGGTTCCCAAGGGTAACCTGGCCGGTCCTGATGCTACGTGCTTTTTGAAGGGTCGGGAAATTTGCGTTTGTTGGAAGAGAGAGGAGGGCGCGCGCGATTCCGCTTGAAGGGTCTGGGCGCGAAACTGCTTTCGCGCATCGGTGATCTCGCCGGGCTACACCACGGTTGACCGGCCACGCCAACCCCCTCAACGCTTCCCAGCGCCTCCGTCGGCCACCAGACATTAACAGACCCTCTTCCGGCTCTCCGTCTCCCCCGACAACCTTGGATCCAGCGCGAGACTTCGACGCCGTGAGCTCGCGCCATCTCGCCGGGAGCAGCGGAGAGCTTCGCTGACCGCGCCTTGCTGCAGCCTACACCTCGGAACGTATCGGAAACGTATTCGAGAGAGTCCCGAGACTGCTACAGGGGAACCATGGCCGCAACACCGAAGGTGAGCCGGGAGCACATGTACCCGAGCTCGGGCGCCTCTTGGCTCGGTGATCGGGCTCACGCTGACCTTCTGTTGCCACAGATCCCGTCTGGACATGTGGGGAACCTCTCGCTCGAGCAGAGTGCGGTCCTGGCGCGGGTGCGTCGTCATATCAGCTGAAGGGGGGCGGTGTATGCGAGCTCGCTCACGCATGACGCGCTCCAGTTCCGGGACGAATTGAAGGCGGAGGAGGGGGTGTACGATCCGGACAAGCACGACGATGCCATGCTCCTGTGAGCCTCTCGGGTTCCTCAATGCCGCGACCCGGCGACGCGCTGACCGGCCACCGCGCTTGTCTTCCCACCGCACAGACGATTCCTTCGAGCCCGCAACTTTGTCCTCGCCAAGTCGAAGCTCATGTGGATCAACGATCAAAAGTGGCGCGTCTCGTTTGGAGTAGACGAGCTCTACGAAACCTTTCAGTACCCGGAGAAGGCTGCCGTCGCGCCGTTGTATCCCAGGTGAGCCTCCAGCCGCCACGTTCCTGGTCGTTACTCATGCCGATTCGTTAGATACGTTCACAAAGTCGACAACGTCCGTCTGCGCATCTTCGAAGCGAGATCCACGCTGAGTCCGCGCCCTTCGCAGGACTGCCGACCACTGTGCATCGAAGCGTTCGGATTGATTGACGTCCCCAAGCTGTTCGCCGTCACGACGGTGGATCGGCAACTCCAGGCCCTCGTAGTGGAGTTGGAAACGATCTTGCGGGATCGCTTCCGCATCTGCTCCGAGGTCGCTGGGCGTCGCGTTGATACGTGAGTTCGATGCGAACGTTCATTCGGTCCCCGCTGACAGTCGGCCGCTTCCAGGACGTGCACTGTGATTGACGTCAAGGGCGTCCCACTATCATTATTCTGGAACATGAAGGACCACCTGATCAAGCTCTTGTCGAGTACGTCCACCCGTCGCGGGTCCGCGAGGCGTTGCTGACCCGCCTTCCGTTCTCCAGTTTCGCAGGATCATTATCCAGAAGTCGTTGGTCGTACACCTAAGCTTCAACATGCCCATACTCATTCTTCTTCTTTCCCAAAGGTTGGCAAGGTCATCATCATCAACTCGCCCTGGATCTTCTCGGTTTGTCTTCCTCGTCCCGTGCTCGATCCACGGAGACTGAGTAGGCTTCGCCGAACAGGTCATTTGGTCCTTCTTGAGGGGTCAACTAGCGGAGGCCACCGTCGCTCGGATAGCCATCCTCGGGACCGACTTCAAGGCGGAGCTGTTGAAGCACATCCCCGCCGACTCTTTGCCGAAGGCCCTCGGCGGGACGTGCGAGTGCCCAGGTGGCTGCGACTTGTCCGGTGAGCTTTGGATGGCACAGCCCCAAGATCATATTAGCTGATCGACTTTCTGTTTGGCAGACGCGGGACCATGGGAGGGCAAGCTTCGCAACTACACCTCGCCGCCCTCCAGCCTGAAGGAGAAGTCGTCGATTGCGGAGCCAACAGGAGAGCTGGCGACGAGTGCGTGAGGTTGGTTTGGTATCAGATGTGTGATGTGACAATACCCAGCATTTTTCCCGTTACTGACTGCGCCGCTTGCTCGAGCTTGCTGGCCCACCATCGCGACGCCATACTTCCCGGAAGACCTAATCGCGCGCCATGCGGAACAAGTAGTGGGCGCTCATCATTAGGCCTGTAGGGCTAAATGATTTCGGACCAGCATAGGTGAAATCGAGGGCGTCCTGAACGGGTTCCCGTCACGCGCGACGCCACCGCGGGAAAGCAACAGCAAGGAAGGACATTCGAGGCCGCAAGACAAGATCTGGTAGAATAGTATGCACTGATTACAACAAGTGGGGTAGCCGCAGAGTATTCTAGTTGCGCTTGGCGTGCTGGACGCGTCCAACGTTCGAGCGTGCGGAAAGGTGAGACCGACGGGAGATGTCGGTGGTGCGGACGACGTCTCGGTCCCACCGGGGTGCAAGCTTGGCGGCACGCTTGGCCTTGGTGGAGAGACCCGATGCGGTGAGGGTCTTGATGGAGAGGCAGAGGCCAGACTCGTTGGTCATGACAACGCCGGCGCCGCTGTGATTTGCAGCACAGGTCAGCGTCGAGCGGTGGGAGGCAACGTAAGTTCGGACGCACATGTTGACGGCAGACTGAGCCATAAGGGCTCCGTCGACAGTGGAGCTGGCTCCGATGTTGGCGGCAGATCCGGTCAGCATGATGCCGGAGAACTGGGAGAAGGCGCCACTGGAATCGACGGGAGTGAGTCAGCTTTTGGTTTTTTTTTTGTGGGTCGAGCGGGGTGTTCTCACAGTCCGAGGGTCTCGCTGGGAACCCAGTAGACGGACTTGGCCGTGAGGCCGCCCTTGAGGACGACCTTGGAGAAGGCGCCGGTGGTGACGGATCTGTATAGCGGGGGGTCAGCCACTGGTCTCGCTGAGGTATCTTTGCGGAGGACTCACGTGGATTGGAAGATGAATACAGAGTCAACGGGGCCGACAAGGGTGACCGTGTCAGAGGCACCGAGGGCGATCGAGCCGGACCAGCGGTAACTGAGAGGGCGCCGCGAAGTCAGCGTCGGCTGCGACGGCGGCCAGAAATGAAGGAACGCACACTCCGGGAAGGAAGGTCTGTCCAGTAAGTATCGGCGAGAACTCGTTCTCGTATCCGGTCGGCTCCTGGGCCCACGCGTAGTTGTAGGCGTTCATCATGTCGACGCGAGCCTGGTCGGCGGCGAAGCCAGGGCCGTGAACAGAGTCGACGACCTGAGGGTGGGCGGTCCAGTAGTCCTGGAGGGGGACTGCCTCGAGTCCTGGAGGAATGGTCATGGCGGAGATGCTGTTAGGCGAGATCCCGAATTTGCCGTCGTAGTGCCCGTTCTGGCCAGTGGTGACGGCGGAGGAGCCGAAGACGCTGTGGTGCAGTTCGTCAGCGAGAACAAACAGACTAGAAAAGGCAGTGGATGCTCACATGAACTCGCAGGCGGTGCCCATGTACGGCACGATTCCCTGCAGACCGAAAGCTTGGACGGGCGAGAGGGCGGCGAGCGCCTGAGGAACGGCAGCGAGTGAGCAAGTAGCCGACAGCTCGCGGCCACGCTGAGAAGTACCGTGAGGACAGCAATCTGAGCGGAAAGCATGGTGAGAGACTTAAAAAGAGTGTGGGTGGTGCTGCAAGCGAGAACGGGGACGAAAAAATGGGAAAGAGATGAAGAGACGCCTGAGCGCCGAGGGTCGCACTTGACGCTCTGCGCGAAGCACCACGGCTTCGCGAACCTGGGTAGTCGGATCAGCCTTCCCAAATTTGAGATGGTATGTCGGCAGCAGCGGTGCTAATGAACGTAGGTGGTGGGCCTCCGTTGTCTGCGAAGGCGTCGTCAACTTCGCGGTTAGGCGCCAGTGCGGTGGGAATCGCCCATTGGGGAAGGACGAGCACATGGTTTCAGCTTAGTTGGGTCTCAACCTCGTCTCGGCCGAGGAATTCAAAGACCGTGCTGCCCGAACCCCGTCCATGCACTCCACGATGCGAACGTCAACGAGCCCGATGCAGGCGATTTCAAATTCAGAGCTTCGAACTTCGCGAACGTCGACGTTCTCGGCTTCGACCCGCGGTGCCGCTGTCGAGGTGTGATTGGACCGAGGATCCTTTGCACCGATGGGGAAGCTCTGCGTCACTCCCACTCTGGTCAAGACGATCGCGCGCTCCCCACCGTGAGACGTCGGGCCGACGTCGGGAGCCGCGCCGTGCACGCGTGTCGGAAGCGCCAACGCTACCACCCC
>ERZ1463038.653-NODE-653-length-12367-cov-12.999675_pt1 | contig 12367 bp, 21 predicted proteins | sample MGYA00564479_ERZ1463038 | MGnify/ENA primary metagenome ERZ1463038 (study PRJEB39244, sample SAMEA3635134) | Helicobacter pylori | study: EMG produced TPA metagenomics assembly of PRJEB11511 data set (Assembly of a 5300-year-old Helicobacter pylori...
AGCTTACGTCCGGTCTTGTAGCTCTCGGGTCTCCTGGCTGCCACCAGCCACGAGCCTCGCCTGAAGGGTCCGTTCCCAGTGCAGAACTACCGCACCGTTCTCGCGAGCTGCCAAGCCATCCTTGTGCGTCAAAACAGCTGTATAACATCTCCCAGCTGAATAGACGAACTTTGCAGGATCTCATGACGTCGATGCGAACCGTTACGACTCGCGAGGCGTGGTACACGACCGTCCGGCGTGACTTCGTCGTCCCCGTCAACAAGGAGCGGCGAGAAATGGTGAGATCCCCCAGAGCCTCGACAGAAGCGTGATCTGACTTTCACGCCTTCGCGCAGGTCGGCAACGTCCTCCTGTATCTGTCGGTCCTGTCCTCGGCCGCGAATCTCAAGACGCCCATGCCCGCCTTCCTCCCGCCGGCAGCGGAAGCGCGCGACCGACTCGTAACCCGCCTTCGCCAACTCCCAATCGTCCGTCGGAGGATTGTGCGAGGTGGGAGTGAAGGCTTGCTTTACTTGGCCTACGCTCTTTCGAATACGTCGTCTTTTCGCTGTCGCCACCCGCGCAAGACTGACATGAACTCCCATCGCACTGAAAGATGTCATCGCGCAGCTCGACTCGCTTGGGCTTCAGTTCCAGCGGTTGTTCGGAATCATCGGTGCGTTGCCCAACCCACCCCGGACTTCCGGGTGGCGTTCGAACGCGCGCGCTGACACACGGCGTTTACGAAAGGCGGGGAGTCTTCGACGGAAGCGTTCGAAGCACTCTTCCAGGACCATGAAGATGATCCGGAAAGTAGCTCCGACGAGGGAGAGCGCGGCTTGTAAAGACGGTCTGGACACTCGATCCTCCTTCGCGGCGCGGAAAAGTTGGTCTGGCTGCGGAGTCTGTGCTGCTGGCCGCGCGCGCTCGACGTCTGCCTTGGTGCGGGTGTATCATCTTCACGGCTGGGTCCTGACCAGATTCAAGCACGTTCAAAGGGATGAACTCGAAGAAGGCGCTGATGACGTCGCCTCCGCCGACCAAGTGCGGGCCACAAATCACTCGCGATCTAGGCGTCGATCGTGGACTGGGCTGCTCAACAATCCTTCGCTCCTCCCTCCCTCAGTCAACAGCCGCACGGTTTGGCCTCAGCAGTACCGTCTACAGTCCAGCCCAGCCCAGTCCATGCCAAGCATGCCCCTTTCGCCAGTGCCGTCGGGCTCGACTGCCGATGCAGCACTCGGAGTGGCGGGCGGCGCACCCACTTCGCACAAGGCGCCGGAGCCTGAGCGCCCTCGCCAGTACCACACCACGATCGATGACCCAGAGCGGGAAGGTGAGGAGGCAGAGCGGGAGTTCGCCGAGTTCGGAGGCGACGTGCCGACCGACCGCGTCCTCATCCGTCGCACGACGCGTCGAGCGTCGCGCTCGAGCCGCACGAGGAGCAACACGGTCACCAGCTTCCCGTCCCTGCACCTCGTCGACTCGGCGTTCGAGGATGCTCATCGTCAAATCAGCCGCGTTTACTCGCGAGCCATTTCTGGTGCGGCCCAATCTCCTCGGGGGGGCTCGCCGGGTAACTGACTGTGCGTGCCGACAGCTACTGGGGAGGTCTTGGTCATCAAGGAGGCTCCAGCAGATCCAAACAAGGTCACTTGGCTGGAAGCGGACCCCGCCAACCCGCAAAATTGGTCGACAAGGAAGAAGTGGGGGCTGACCGCACTGTGCAGTCTGTAGGTCTCATTCCAGCGTCGCCTGGACACTTATTAAAGTGCACTTCATGAAGCCTCACCGTCAACGTGACGTTTGCGTCGTCCGCTCCGAGCTCCGCCACGCGCACCATCGCGTCCGACTTCGGAACGTCAAATGAGGTGGCGATTCTGACGACGAGCCTGTTCCTCGTCGGCTACGTAATCGGTGAGCTTTCCTTTAAGACTCGAAGTCATACCTTACTGACAACTGTCATCTGTGTCATTCAGGGCCTCTCTTCTGGGTACGCGATTATGACGGCGGCGGGTCCCACCGGTGAACGACGCTGACGCGCCGAAGCAGGCTCCGCTGTCGGAAATGTTTGGACGCAGGAAGGTCTTCATCATAACAACATTGGGCTACGTGCTCTTTCAGTTACCCAGTGCTCTGGCGCCAAATAGTAAGTGTGAATAGCTCCCCGTCTTTCATGCGCTTTCAGCTCAGACGGCGCTCTCCACAGTTCAAAGTCTCTTAATCGGTCGACTGCTGGCTGGGACATTTGCGGCCGCACCTTTGACAAACTGCGGGGGGCTCATCGCTGACATCTGGTACGTGTGCTCGTCGTCCACCCACCGCAGACCCCTATTGACGGTCTTTGCCACAAAATAGGGATGCTGTGGGCCGTGGTCCTGCGATGAGTGCATTCACTGCATCGGTTTTCATTGGGCCAGTCATTGGATAAGCTGCCATTCTGCTAAGTTGGTGACGAAGGTGCTGATTTCTGGCTCCGAAGCTCACACCCATCGTCGGGGGCTATGTGACGACGTCTTTCCTCACATGGAGGTGGATCTTCTGGCTCGTAGGACCCATTTTTTCTATCTATCGTTTCAGCTTGTAGGACGGCTCTGACTCTCAAGCTATTACTCTGCAGATGATGATATTTGGCGCCGCCTGCTGGATTCCGACTCTCTTCCTGCTTCCTGAGACGTATGCTCCCATTCGTAGGTCCACACGCACGCACGCTAGAATTTGTATTTCTGGGTGAGCTGACGTTTCATCCTGCTTGCAGTGTTGGCCAACCGTGCGAAGGCCATGCGCAAGGCAGAGCCTGAAAAGTATAAGGACGTCTACGCCGAGCTCGAGCGAGCGGACTTCAGCTTCAAGAGTATCGTGGTCCGGACGATGGGTCGACCTTTCCTGATGCTTGCTGTCGAGCCGAGTGAATCTTTTTCTAGGTGATCCACTGCGTCTGCGACTGATGCGGACCCTCCACTAGTCTTATTAGCTGTCACGCTGTACCTTTCAGGTGAGAGTCATTCTAGGTAGTTAGAAGAAGGAGGAATCGTTTAGCTGATCGGCTGCTACGTCCGTACTAGTCATCTACGGGTCCGCATCTTACCCGCACTCGGACGAGCGTTCAAAGCTGACGCTTCCCGCAGGCTTCTCTACGCGCTTTTCTCCGTGTTCCCTATAGTTTGGGGCGAAATTCGTGGATTCAGCAACGGAGAGGTTGGCCTGATGTTCAGTAAAGGCTCCGCTCGGCCGTCGACGTCGGCTCCACTTGCTGATGCTTGGCTGCAGTCGGAGTTGGCATCGGAACCACTTTGGGCGCTGTCATCAACGTGATCGTACAGCGGCACTACAAAGAGCTGGTACCAAAGTGGCATGGGCACCCTCCTCCGGAGGAGCGGTTGTGGGGCGCCATGATTGCAGGTGAGCAGCCCGACGTTTGTAGCTTGGGACACTGGCTGACGTCGACACCTCAGGCCCGTTCCTGATCATCGGCATCTTTATGCTTGGTTAGCTTTATCTTATGCTGGACAATTCAAGGCACTCTCTGATGCCTTTTTTTTTTCGCAGGCTGGACTGGAAAGCGAGTCCCCGTCGCCACCAACCAAGCCAGTAGCTAACGACAGTTCTCGATAGCTATCCGCAGATCCACTGGATTGTCCCCGAGATCGCAGCAGTCTTCCTCGGAATGAGCTTTACGCTTGTGTTCATCTCCTTCCTCTCATATATCATCGAGACATACCTAATGTTCGCAGCCTCCGCACTCGCGAGTTGCACGATCATCCGCTCTGCGTTTGGGGCGGCTTTTCCTCTTTTTACTACCCAAATGTGAGCACCTGGATCCGTCCGCGTCATCACGCGTAAAGCTGACAAGCCGTCGGCGGTAGGTTCGCCAAGCTCGGCGTCGGATGGGCGTGCAGCCTGATCGGCCTCATCGCTCTCATCATCTTCCCCGCGCCCTTAATCTTCTACAAGTACGGCTCCCACATTCGGGGCGGATCTCAATTTGCGCCGTGCCTCGATATTCACATGGAGGAAATCGTTCAGCGAGAGGAGCGTGAGGCGAAGGAAGCCAAGGAGAAGGCTTTAGGGCAGGACGCTTGAGTTGGACACGTAGGCAGACCATAGACTCTTTAAGAATACCATAGACCGCCAAAGCAGGAGCACCTCAGCTCAAAAAGCTGGCGTGAGTGGACACCTGTGACTCGTCAAATGATCCTGCAATCCGGACCACGATGAAGTACGTTCAATCAATGATGTGGTATTTCTATGTGAAAGGCAGTGAGGTGTGTCTATCTGCTAAGGGGCCTTAGGAAATCTAAAGGTGGCTAGGGTACGCCGGCTTCATGCCTGCCATAAGAGTCGCGACAACCTCGTCCGCGACGGCTTTCTCGCGAAGGTCGTGGATCGCCTTTCCGAGTCCGATGTCGGCGAGCTGGAGGACCGAGGAGCCGGTCTGGAGAGCCTCCGGGACCTCGTTGGCGCGAGCCTTCTGCGTCTTGCCAGCGAGAAGGAGGCTGGAGAGCTCGGGCTCGGCCGTGAGGGGCCTCCCCATACCACAAATGTCGGTAGCGCCGTCACGGACTGCCTGTGCCATGGCTGGCGATGAGCGGAAGCCGCCGGTGACCATGAGCTTGGCGGTCTTGAGGTGCGGCCTGATGTTGGCGGCGAACTCGACAAAGTAAGCCTCGCGCTTGATGGTCGACTCCTGCAGAACGGCCGCTGGTCAGCAAACTTTGCGAGGCGCTTGAGCGGTATCAACACAAACCTTCTTGTGGTGGAAGCCACCAGACTCGTACGTTCCTCCGGAAAGCTCAATGAGGTCCATGCCAGCTGCCTCTAGGCGGAGAACGGTCTCCTTGGACTCCTCCGCGGAAAATCCCTGCTCGAAGCGTCAGTCGGGATCTTTGAAGTAGCGTTGCAACAAAAGTGTGCTCCTTACACCCTCCGAGAAGTCGGCACTGTTAATCTTGATGGAAGTGATGAACTTCTTGTCGGGGACGCGGGCGCGGATGGCGTCGATGATCTCGAACAGCAGTCTCGAACGGTTCTCGTAGGAGCCTCCGTATTTGTCCGTGCGCAGATTCACTCTGGGCGATAGGAATTGCGAAAGGAGATATCCGTGCTGTGCAAGGAGTGAGTCTTTGGCATCCGCGAGCAAGCGACGCAACTCACGGCGGCGTGGAGCTGGATGCCGTCGGCACCGGCGTCGTAAAGCACCTTGGCCGCGTAGGCGAATCGGTCGATCAAGTCGGCAATCTCGTCCAAAGTCATCGGGCGGGGCTTGTTGAAGGTCTGCCATGGCCGCGAGGGGTCAGTTTCGCGCTCTGGCTTGGGCAGTCGGAGTCCGCACCATGCCGCCCATGGGGGGGCAAAGGACATCCGAGGAGGAGACAGGGACCTGTGAAACATTGTGAGCTCATAAACTAGTAGCCAGTTTGATCGTGCGGACCTCTGCGATGGTGTTCTGCGTTTGACGCCCGGCGTGCGTGACCTGGACGATCACGACGGATCCGTGGGCCTTGGCAGCAGCGAACACAGGCTTGAAAGCTGGACATCGTCAAAGACATGAGCTCCCGGGCAAACATAAGCTCTGCGGTGCATGAGCTCCGCGATACTCAGGCGTGGCGGCACTCACCAGCGACCTGGTCCCACTCGTGATCGCGGTCAATAATGGCGTTGCCTTTCGCCTCAGGGAACCGTGCATCACAGGGTACGTTTCCAACGATAATGGTTCCGATGGCGCCGCGTCCCCACTCCTCGTAGAGCTTGAGATCTGTGCGAGAATCAGCGAGCGCCCCCTCGAACCTCGGATGCCGAAAAAGCTCACAAGCCGGGGTTGGCTGTCCCCTGTTTCCGGCCTCTGCTTCGTCGTCGGACCAAACACAAAGGCGCTCCGTCATGGCGGACTTGCCCAGGCGGTTCGGGGCGACCTTGCCGCTGTGAGTGAAGGTGACGCTCTCTGCGAGGAGGGCGAGGTCGTTGGCAGCCATTTTGTGGAGTGTGAAGAATGTGCGGAGGGTGGGTGAGGAGGTGCTGGGAGGGAAGAAAAGAAGCGAAGTCGTCCGGCGATGATGATGCCGTGCCGTCCGCAGCAGGCGTGTGTAAGCCCGATCGTCTTACCAATCACCGCCCGGTCTGCCTCCAGCGCATGCGCGGAGACCACTTGTCTTCTCTGCTGCGTTCTTGGCAATTGATTTGGGGAGTGGGCGGCCATGAAAAAGAGGTGCGCGCAAGCAAATACGCGCAGAAGCAAAGTTCCGAGGACTACTTCAGGTTCGACAGGCTCGACGCCACTTGCGGAGCTCATCCAGGTGCGACATCGTGGGGCTGCAATGCGATAATTGCACGCTCAGCACTGCGAGGCTGATTTGTGAGTAGGAAACGATCCCGGGCCCAAAGAAGTGCCAGCTCAAGCGAGATGCCGCCCCTCCAAACGAGCGTGTGAGTCCTCCTACCTAGACTACCAGGGACGGTCCTGGGGTGCAAACACCGCCCTTGGCGTTCCACACGAATCCCTCCAAGCACACCCATATCTCGCAAATCCCATTGATGCATCCGACCGCCTCCACGCCGGGAAGCGAGGTGCAGCTGTCGAGTTGTGAGTCCCGTCAGCGCTGCCCCTTTGAAACGCCTTACAAGTGCACGTCGGACAGGACTCACTCCACACCACCTGCTGTCGCACATGCTCCACATTGCTCGAGATTTGTCTGCGATTGTAGAGTCAGCGACAGCGGGCAAGCGCAAAGGTGAAGTGGCGGACCGTGGCGTCGATGCACTCGAATCCTCGCACGCGGCCCGACATCGGGCACTTTAGGTAATCAGTTGGGCACGCCTTCTGCATCGGAGCCTGCGGGCCCAGGATCATCGCGCGGCGCGAGCGCTGGGAGGGTGCGAGCTTCGCGGCACAGCTGAAAGTGCTGTCGTCGCAGTTGCCTGAGGGGAGAGTCAGCCCTTCCCCAAACCCAACACTGCCTGGTACGCTTACCTGAAGCGCAAAGGTCGTTTCCGCTGGAAGGAAGGAACGCGGTCAGGTCAGCAGCTTGGCGGCGAAGGACGTCTGCGAAGCAACCCACGCGGTACAACCGTCGTCGCACACTGCATTATCACCGCCACAATGGCCAGTAGAAGCCCCAGAGGGAGCCGTGCAGTAGACTGTGCACATGGACGTGTCCATTGTAACCGCGCCCGCTGCATCGCGTGTTGAACAGGGAAACCTTCCAGGTCCGCCCACTTTGAAAGCCTGTGCGGCAGCAGTGGTGGCGGCAGCAAGGGCGCATGCGAGCGTGCGTGCGAGAGCATGCGAGACCAGCATCAGAGCTGTGCGTGGCGAAGAGGTGAGAGATGGTGGGAGAAAGAAGGAAGAAGGATCGGAGGATTGGAGCCAGGATTAACACGATGGGCCGCCGAGAAGATAACGCGTTGTAGCGGCTCCGGCGGTCGCGTCGCGACGCTCCTTCCCGTCAGCCCAGTCGATAACGTTGGGTCTCTCCACCGCAAGCGCTATTATGACAAGTTGCGGTCCTGACCCTGGCCGCTGCATTCCGGGGGCAGCATTTTGAAGATAGGGTGCCCCACTGCGGTGCCGAGAACACGGTCCGCGACGACTGGCTGTGATGACGAGGGTCTCACATCTTGATCCAGGGAGAAGGAGGCGAGTGAGTGTTGATAGTAGAGTACCGGTAACAGTGCACAGAAGGTTACAGTACAGCGTTCAAGTACAGCCAGGTCGATGGGCGAGTTCAGGCCTTGCCGCGCTGGTCTGCAGTCGAGAGGCACTGCTGCACGACCGATACGAGGTGTGTGTTCTCCAGCGCGGCTGAAAGCACAGCTTGTGTCAGCTGTCGAAACAGGAATGCAGTCCCTCACTTGGACTCACCAGCGACCCGCTCCTTGTCGTTCAGCTGCTTGTTGACTGCGAGGTGGCCCAATCAGTGATCACGTCTTCTGAAGAAGCGCTTCGAGCTGTGCTTACCAGCATTCTCACTCTGGTGGGTGCCCTCCTTGACTCGGATGTCGACCTTGTAGCGCTCTGGAAGTGCGCGGAGGAGCCGCACCCTCAGCGAGAGCCCTGGGCGGTGGATGGATCGGATCAGCTACACGCTGCTTATCAGCCCTCGAGACACGTACCGATAAGGGTCGCCATGGAGCAATGCGGGATGGTCGGGGTGAACTCGACGAGGACGTGCGGGCGCGAGCCGTTGGTGACGGTGATCTGCGCGGCTGAGACGACGGCGAGCTGCTCGAGCGTGAGCGGGTGCTCTGGGTCCGAGATAGACCGCACGAGGTCTGTGAAGAGCAACAATCCACGCATCAGCTGCTGCACTCTGCTCTTCGCTACCCGTTGCTGTTGCCTCCGCCTGACTCAGCGTAGGCCCGCCACCCAGTCTGCGCACTGCATGTGAGCCCCGTCGCTCAGAGCGACTCAAACGGCTTCAGACCATGCAAAGCTCAACCAACGGACACCCGCTGAAGCACGCCCGCGGTCCGCCCGTCCGCCCGTTGCGAGAACGCCACTGACCGTAGATCTCCTCGCGGTCGATCTCCTCCTCGCCCCCCTCGTCGAAGAGGTCGCCGTCAAGGTTGCGACCCCGGCGGTCCCACTCGTCGTCGTCCGACAGGTCGAGTGCGTCGAAGCGCTTCTTCGATCGCCGGGAGGGGCCGGCTGAGGCGTGCACGATCGGGTTCGCGTTGTCGACGGCCATGCTGAGCGCGGGTGGAGCAGTGCCGGGCTACGGGAGTCGGCCGAGGGCGGTTGTGGTCGCGAGAGAGGGTCGGGCCGCGCTCGCTAATCAAGTTCGCGCAGTCCTCGCGACTTTAGTTTGCGCTCGGTGCGCCGGCAGAGGCTCGTTCGACGCGTTCGGCAGCTTCCTTTTGCTTCCCCCCAACGCCTTCACCATGTCACAAACTAAAATCCAGAAGAAACCCGCGGTACCGATCAAGTTCAAGTCGTCGCGGTACACACCCCAGCGCCTCCTGACCGGCGCCGGCGTCCTGGCAGTGCTCGCCATCCTTTGCGCTGTGCTCGACTCGGTCAAGGTGAATCGCCCGCGGACGCTCTCGTCATGCTCGGGTCACAAGTGCTCACAACTCCGCATGACTCCGTCAGGCGCGGTGGTACATTTTCGAGCCGTCCGCGATGCACGCGCTGTGCCAGGACGCGATCGCGCTTCACGGCAACGACACGGTCTCGATCGTGCACCACATCGTCTCGTCGCTCTCCAAGACGCACCCTTCCTTCTCGATCAACACCCCTTTCGCGGACCCGACCTCGCCGCTCGCCATCACCGCCGCCGGGACCGTCTCGGGCTACGTCCCGAACGAGGCCGAGTGGGTCTGGAACAATGCCGGCGGCGCGATGGGCAGCATGTTCATCATCCACGCCAGCATCACCGAGTACCTCATCGTCTTTGGCACCGCGCTCGGCACCGAGGGCCACACCGGCCGCCACACCGCGGACGACTACTTTCACATTCTCGTGGGCGAGCAGTGGGCCGCCAAGGCTGGTGCTTTGGACATGGAGGTACGATGAATACACTCAGTGTTGAGCTGTGGGACTTGCGCTGGGGCTGGGCTCGCTAACGCGTTCTTCGTGTCCCTCAGCGGTACCCTGCCGGGTCCGTCCACCACCTCCCGCGCGGACAGGTGAAGCAATACAAGTTCCACGAGGGCGGATTTGCGCTCGAACTTGCTCAGGGTACGCTCAGATATCTGCTGGGGTGCTGGAGCGCAACTTGGGACCGAGGGAGCTGACGTAGTCCCGATCAGGTTGGATCCCACTCATGCTGCCGTTCGGCTTCGCGGATGCCCTCTCCTCAACCATGGACTTGCCGACACTGTGGCAAACAGTCTACCTCACGGGTTCGTCGCCGCTTGATACCTCGTTCGTCGAGCCGAAAGCTCACACGCACCCTTCCCGCAAAGGCCGCGAGATGATCCGGAACCTCCTTCACGGCAAAATCTGATTCCGCCGCCTCCGAGGGAGCCTAACCTATTTAATCTATTGGTCCCAGTATTACCCTCGCAATGATACCATCTCACGCACTGCTGGCCTCCGATGCGGTCCCACGCGCAAGTCCGGTCGAGACGGCAACTCCAGCGGGCCGCGCCACAAGTGTCGGAACTCACTTCCCGATCCTCTCGCAGGATCATGTTTGAAATCACTATATGCTGACAGTGGTGCGGGGCCCCAGCAACCCCTTATGCGAGTACCCTCCCTCCCTCATATCTTCGCCGCTGCCTGGGGCAACGGCAGCTTCGCCGTAACCTGGGTGTTCTCCCCGTACTTTCCCACCCAACTACTCCACTTCCAAGGGCCCCGGCTCGGGAGACCTCCTTCCCGATCTCTCGTTCGTCGAGCGCATCCTGATACCACGACGCGACGCGGGTTCCGCGTCCCTTTGACGTTTGGCAGTGATAGATGACGCGCGGGTAGGTGGAGAGAATTGGGATGAGAGAGTCAAGGAGTGTGTGAAAGGACTGTGCGGGGAGACTAATCTGCACCGAAGGCGACCTGTGGGGGGTTGCCGCGGCGTCAGCGCGAGCAGCCAGCGGATGCGCGTAGCCAACCGACAGCACGCACATCAAAAACCGTCCGACGAATATTCACGATTATGAAGAAGAGCTTCACGTTATACCTTGAAAAGATCGCGAGGTGGGTGGTCGAGAGCTGGTGCAGAGGCGAGACCGAAATCGTGCGCGGACGCGAACGGGGAGCCGGGAACGCCTAGTGCCACGGCGCGTCTGGCGGTGCATGGCTCGTGGTTATTACGAACGCCCTTGCTGTAAATTTTGTGAGAGAGGAAGCCATACATGCCCCAGTGAGAGTCGAGAGAGATGGGGAAGAATGAGGTGATTGGTTCAGTCATTGCCAATGTAGTCAGGAAAGACTCTGTCCTCACGGGACCGAGACATCTGTGAGCCAGGCCTCGATAATAAAGGTCTTGGCTCCTCGTCCGCCAGACGTGCTGATCCAGACCGGGCCACATCGTTCCGCGTCGGCGCCGCCGTGCTGGTGGTTCGAACTCCGCGGCTCTCGCGGCGTCAGTCTGTAAATCAACAGCCATTTCAAGATTCTCCGAGTGCAGCCAGGAGGTCTTAAAGTGTATCATGAAATATGCGGTGCCTACTATCCAATCGCAAAGTACTGTACTTAGCGACACGTCCGAGCCGACGCGCGATCTCTCCCTGCACGTCGCCTTTCTGTATCCCAGTGCCTTTCGACAGGATTCCAAGGATTTCACGGCTTAAAATGATCTGTCTCATAAGAGAATGCTCAAGTGTCGGAGCTGCAAGGCGGAGATACAGCATGGAAAGTTGCAACTACACGACCTCCTTGCGGGCACCCCGGGACACACTGCCAGCGTCGTCGTTGATGTCCCACTGTTCCCGTTTACGGTACCAGTTGAGTGCGTACGCAAGTCCGAGGAGAACAGGAACTCTGGATGCGCACTTCGATCAGCATCTGCTGGGTACGCGGAGAACGGAGAGGCGACATACTCGACGAGAGGACCTACTGTTGCTGCCAAGGCCTGGGGAGAATTGGGTCCGTAGCTTGCAATCGCGACCGCGATCGCCAGCTTGTCAAAGATGTTGTGAGCTCGCCTGGATACCTGAACGCCCCTCCGATCGCAGGTGGCGTTGCTCGAAATGGACTGACCTCGAAGTTGTTTGAAGCACCAGTGAACGCCTGCGCAGTCGTGCGCCCGTACGAAATCTTTGCACGCTTGCAGGAGAACAGGACGGCCGCGAACATGACTGTGAAGTAGACGAACAGCGGTGCGATGACGCGAAGGACGGAGGTGATGGCGGTCACGACCTGCGGATAATCACAAGGGCTCGAAGCGTGTTTCCCAACCTACCTTGATGGAAGGTGTGTGCTTACGTTCCGACCTTGGGCCGCGAAGATGATCAAGGTGGTGAACAGGAGGGCGACGAGCGACAGCGGCGCGATGGCTGGGAGGAATTTCTCCTCGAAAAAGCGCTGAGCCTTGAACACGATGAAGAGTCCCCGGGTGACGAGAGCCGCTGCGAGGGGGATGCCTGAAGAAATAAAGGTCAGTCGGGCGTTTGCGGTCTCACCACGGCTCGGAACGAACCGAGGAAGGCTGCGACGCTGCGTGCGACGGTGGCGTAGCTGACCACGACCGCGCTTGAAGAGCTGGATATCGTGTTGACGTATAGAAGCGCGAGTGGTGCGTAAAGCACTATCTGGAGGACCGAGTTGAACGCGACGAGGACCGCGCAGACTGAGGTCGTAGGTGAGTCAGCACCATCACCCTCAAAGCTTCCGTGCTCCGCCGGCTCACAGTCCGCGTCACCATCGGCGATATCGGTCCATACTAGCACCTTGTAATAGATCGGTAGGTGAGCAGGAGCCCACTTGCGCCAGCGAGACGGTGACTTTACC
>ERZ1463038.654-NODE-654-length-12365-cov-10.394720_pt1 | contig 12365 bp, 17 predicted proteins | sample MGYA00564479_ERZ1463038 | MGnify/ENA primary metagenome ERZ1463038 (study PRJEB39244, sample SAMEA3635134) | Helicobacter pylori | study: EMG produced TPA metagenomics assembly of PRJEB11511 data set (Assembly of a 5300-year-old Helicobacter pylori...
GGAGTTCAGACGTGTGCTCTTCCGATCTCCGGGTAGTTGATCGTCATCGGGTTCCGCAGCGGCGTGTCCGGGTCGAGGAGGTACTCGGACCGCGACGCGAACGCGATCCACTCGGTCGTCGGCGCGACGGAGCGCATCTGCTGGCCCATGACGGCCCAGGTGTCCTGCACCTGGCTCGAGGCGCGGGCACTGTTTGGCTTGCAGTCAGCACGTGTCCAGAGCTCGATGAAAACGAAAACAGCGACGCACTTCCACTCGTCGAAGGTCGACCAGGCCATCTGGATCGCGCGCACGACGCCCTCCTCAAAGTGCTCCGAGTTTTGCTGCATGATGATGATGCTCTTCTGCAGCGCGTTCTCCTCGTGCACCTGCTTCTGCAGCTGCCTCGCGACAAGGCTGTTTGTGTACCTGTGGGCGAAGTGGGTGTCAGCGTGCCGGCCCGGAGGTCAGGTCGGGGCGCGCCGACTGACCAGGGATCCTCCTTGGCGTGCACGCCCATCGGCGTGTTCTTGAGCATCGTGATGCTCCGCGCGAGGTCGGTGATCATCTTGGTCGAAAGCTCGCGCTCCTTGGCGACGGCGGCGGCGAGCTTGCCCGTGTCCTGCTGGATGTTGCGGATGTGCGCCTTGAGCTCCGTGTGCAGCTTCTGCAGGTGCTGCACGATCGAGCCCTCGACCGTCTTGGCCAGGTTCGCGTGGTGGTCCGCGATCAGGCGCGTCTTCTCGCGCTGCGAGAGGGGTCGGGCATGGGGTCAGCTGAGCGCAGGAACGCCGAGGGTGGGCCTGGGAGACGTACGACGCCGTAGAAGATGTCCTGCACGCCTCCCTCGCCGAGAAAGAGGTTCCCTTCGCGGAAGGGAACGTGGATGAGTCCACCGAGCTTGTTGAGCTGGGCGGCCGTGTTGGCCTGGCGCGCGAGATCGGGGCAAGCGGGAGTCAGCGGCGGGGCCCTCGGCGTGGCGCGCTGGCCGGCACGGGAGCACTCACCTCAATGTCTGCGATGCCCTCTGCAGTGTCAAGTGGCTGGTAAGCACCCGTGCTCGTCTTTGGGCTTCGAGGGCTACTGACCAAAGTAGGCGATGAGGTCCTTTGTGATGCGCTTCCACGCCTGGAACCGGTCGATAAGCACGTCTGATGGCCTGAGCTCCCACACGGCTGCGATGGGAGCGCGAGTGAGCGAGTGGTGCGCGCGCGGGGCTCAGTGAGCGCACAGGTGTTCTTCTTGATCAGGAGGCTGTTGCGCGACGCCATGCTCGACTTGCGCGAGACGGTCGACCGAGGCCGGGCGTGGTGTTCTTCTTCGTCGTGCGGCATTGTTGGTGCGCGGTGAGGTGGAGTGTGGTGCGGAGGGAAGAGGCCGCGCGCCTGACCGAGTCGAAGTGCCCAGCTGGCGACGTCATGATCGGTCGATCTCTCGTAGTCGGTCCTGCCAAAAGATCTCTCAATGATGTTTTCAAGCACCCTGGCTATCTGTCTATTCATAAGGACCGAGTACTTCTTCAAATTCATGCATGACAGCGTCCGCGCAAAAGCTCCCCTCCTTCCTTCGCGCGCCCGCTCAATCCGCGAACGGACTGCTCTCGAACCCGAGACCGGGCGCCGTCGTTCGTCGTGGCGGCGGGGGTGGAGGAGCCTTCTTAGGGCTCGGGCTCGATGTCGCGGCTCGCCCGATGCCTGGCGGCGGCGTCAAGGTCATCAGCGGGCTGCCGGGCGCGCCGCCGTCGACCTCGTGCGCCTCCGCGGGCGTGACGTGGTTCGAAGGGAACATGCCAGTCCTTCCCGGCACACTGCCTTCGACGATCGTCCCGACCCACCACTCGGCGCTGATTTCGCGCTCGCGGCGCACGACGTCGCCCTTCTCGAGCGGCAGCTCCGACTCGTCCGTGTCGTCGCCCCGGAAGGCCCATTTGGCTTCGAATAAGTCGCTGGAGGTGTGAAGCGGTGGTGCGGTTTGCGTGCGCTTGAACGGGGGCTGTCGCATCGAGGGTGACGATGAGGCCGACTTGAGGCCGCGGGAGGGGGACGAGTCCGAGTCGAGCAGCGTGTCGTACTTTGAGCCCGTACCACCGGATCCAAGCTTCTTGAGTGAACCCAGCGTCGGCATCGATGGCATCGCAAACGGTGTTGGGCTAACGCTGCGATAACTGTCCTGGTCGTCGTCGTCGGCCGCGTTGAGCCCATCCGCAAGGCGCTCCTCGTTTTGCGAGTCGTCGTCGTCGCGAGCGGACTCCCTGGCCTTTTTGTCCTTGTCCTTCTTGCCGCTTCCCGTGAAGCGGCTGAGCATGCTGCCGCTGCGACTGCGCGACTTGGGCGACGTCGTGCCGTCGCGGTCCTTGTCCTTGTCTTTCGCGGTCCACGGCGTCGCAGCGGCAGACGAGTTCGAGACGGTGGTCCGTCGGTTCCCCGCGGATCGCGCTCCGGTCGTCGCTGCAGCAGCCTTGTCCGCTACTTCTTGCATGACCGACGAGTCCGATTGAGACCTTGTGCGCGTTATGGCTCGGGGCACGGCCAGCGACGCGGTGCGAGGATGCAGGGGTGGGGACCGAGATCTGCAATTCGATCTTTCTGTCAACGCGTGTTTTACTACTCACATCTGACAGTACTCACGCTTTGCGGCGCGGCCACGAGTCGCGGCATTCGGTGAGAAGGGCAGCGTACTTTGTCGCATGCTCTGAACAATGCGGATCAGCCGCCACAACTAAGGCAACTTGAGTGTAAGATCCATGCACCTAGTTCTGCGTCCACCAGATCAGCAAGTGCCGCCGCCTCGCGGTCGACGCCCTCGTCAAGGAGCTTCGCTTTCCGCGCGACGATGTCGCAGGCGTCCTCGTACGCGATCTCGACCGCCTCGATCTCCGAGTCGTACTCGGACTTGTCCTTCTTCGACTTCTGGACCTGAGCGGCGGCCAGGTCTGAGCTCGGCGCGTCACTGCGGCAGAGGCAGATTGAGAGGGGCGCACCTTGAGCGTCAGCGCCTCGAGAGTGGCGCGAGCCTTCTCGGCTTCTTTGACGGTCTTGTCAAACTCCTTGAACTCGGCGACCTTGTCCTCGAGCGTAGTGAGGTACGACAGGGCCAGTGCGTCGTTCCTCGAGGTTGTCAACTTGGCGAGCAACAGGTGAAGCTCTCCGATCTTCTGCAGCGCCTGGCCTGCAAGCACAGTGGAGCCGAGTCAGCTCCGCTACTGTCCGACACCCGAAACACTACTGCGTACCGTATGATTCGACAGCAGGGTCGTCCTGGCCCGCGAGCTCATCGCCCTGCCGCACGAACGTCGCGCCGAGCCAGTGAAGCGGGGTAGCGGCATCGGAGCCCCCGAGTGGGTTCGGACGCTCCTTTGCGGCGGTGCGGTGGAAGCTGGCGAACGCGCTGAGCAGGTTCGTGACGGTCTCCTTGCGTGAGGCCAGCGCCTCGCGCCGCTCGTCGGGCAGCGGGGGAGGCACGGTGCCAGCCGAGGCAGAGCTGAACGGCAGTGACGGCAGGGATGGCAGAGACGGTAGCGAGATCCCCTTCAGTCGCTGCATCGTCGCTGTGCGGCGGGAGCGGCGCGGGATCAAGAGGCGCTTCAGCTGCGAGCGCTCATCTCGGTCTCGGCCCGTAGTCCGGGCGTGCTGGTGGCGTGACGATCCTTCAGCTTCCTCTTACACAACTGTTTCTTCCATCTTCTTTCCCCTGTTTAAATGGGAGAGCCAGCGATTCCGCGAGTTGCCGCCCTCTGCCGCGCGAACAGCGACATGGTCGTGCATCGCCCCCAGAAAGTCCGTCGATAAATCCACAACGTTGTATGGTGCGCCTGGTATTATGGGCCCGGCTGCTGAAAATGACAGTGTCGACTTTTCGCACAGTGCTGGTATTGGTGCTCATTCCCGTCCAAGCTGCAGCGACTCCAGCTCCTTGAGCATCCCATTCGCCTCCTGCAACAAACAGAAAGTCTTAGTAAGATTCTGATAGGTGGAAAGCTCAACGCACGTCCTTGTCCTCCTGCACGGATGCAATCGCGTCCAAGTACTCCTCGGCGGCCAACAGATCACCCTCCTCGCCAGTCTCGTCGCGGTTCTTCTCCTTGTCGATCTCGTACCTCGCGAGCCACCTGTTACCATCGTGCACGTCAGCTTCGCCGCGCACAAAGCCGACAGACCCAAGGGGGACGCACAGATACGTCTTGCTCAGCTCCGCAGGTGTTTGCCCAGCCTTCCTTCCTTCCGAGAGTGCGCGACGGTGATACTGAGCCGCCTTGACCGAGTCGCCGATGAGGGAAAAGAGGCGCCCGATGCGCGTCGCCGTGTCCGTGTCGCCCACTTCGGCCGAGATGAGCGCGCGCTGGTAGGCCTTGATGGCGTCGGGGATGCTGTGAGAGGGTTTGGGGGGATCAAAATCCCCAGATGTTGAATGAGTGAGTAGGGAGAACCGCACAGCTTGAGCTTCTCGTAGCAGACGGCGAGCGCGCTCCACATTCGCGCGTCATACGGGCTGCAGAGCCGGCGTCAATGACTGTCCAGACGCTCACCGACGCTCACCAATCGAAGAAAGCTTGCCGTAGTGCCGTTGCCTTCTGGTAGTAGTTGAGCGCGTAGAAAGACTCGCCCAGGAGTTCGTACGTCTGTCCCAGTCCGTACCACGCCCGGTAGTCCTTGCGATTGACGTCTGTGTCCCGAGCGTCGCGTCAGCGGAGACCATCTGTTGGATTGTGACCAAAGCCGCACCGACAGCCCTCCGGTAGCTCGCGATGGCGGCGTTCGTGTTCTTGATCTCGACGTACTCGTGCCCCATGAGGGTCCAGGCGGACAGGTACGCGCGATCGAGCTTGAGCGCTCGTCGGAAGTACAGGATCGCCTTCTCGTGCTCTCTCCTGATCGAGTAGTAGTTCCCTGCGGCGTACTCCACATCAGCGCGAGGCAGCGGGCGACGAGGAAGGGGAGCAAGACGCACCCACGAGGCAGCACGTCTCGGGTCGCGAGCGGTCGAGCTGGGTGTACTCTTGCGCGAGCGTCGCCAGCTCGGCGCGCTTTTCTGAGACGTAGAGGATGTTGGAATAGGTGTCGATGTCCTCGATCCTGTACGGGTCCGTGTCGCGAAGAGACTGGAAGTATGATGCGGCTTCGTCGAATTCTGCCGAGGAGCATCAATCTTTCATCTTTCCGATATTCTCAAGAGAATTTCGTCGACTGACCTCGGATGTGGTAGTGGATGAGCGCCCGCAAGCCCTTGATAACGGAGCACTCGCCAAAAAGGTCCGCGAGCCGGTCGAGCGTCGGCTGGAGGGAAGGGTTCGCGGCGTGAATTTCGAGCGTGGTGTGAACGTAGAAGAAGGAAGAGGTGAAGGCAGGCGGGAGGAACTTCATGACGCTGTCGAGCTGTGCGTCGCAACGTCGCATGAGCACTCGCCAGCGTGCGAGGGGAGTCCACGGCCGCGCACCTCTTCAGAGCCCTCGAGGCAGGTAGTGAGCTTGAGCCAGGCGCTCCAGTTGTACGGCACGAGCTTGACCGACTCGAGCAGGAGCTCCATCGCGTTCAGTCGGATGTCGTCGACGGGTAACGCCGACCCTTGCGGTGAGAATGGGGAGGGGTTGAGTGGAGGCAGGCTCAGAATGAGTAGCGCTTTCCTGTACTTGAAAGTTCAGCGTATTACCCGTCTCATAAAAGCCGGAACGCACAGGAAGAGGAGCCAGCCGTCGCGCTCGACAAAGCCAGGCCCCCACGAGTCCATGTCGGCGAGGATCTCGGTCGAGTAAGGATTAGCAACGCCTTTGTCCTTGACGCCGAGCAAGTCTCCGTTGTCCTCCTGCGCCTTCTTGTCCCCGGCCTGCGTGACGGGTCAGCTCCCGCGCGCTCGAACAACAACAATGCCGCGACGGACGAGGAACTTGGCGTAGGACCTGAGCCAGCGCGCCCTGGGCCCCGTGCAGTCCTTGAGGGTGTGTGCCGCCCTCAGGTGCTCGTGTACGCGGAAGTAGGCGAGCGCGAGCGTGTAGAGGTCCTGCTCAGCGTCGTCGCGCTCGGCGTTGTCGCTGGCCGGGTCGTCGCGCGGCCAGTCGTGCTCGTCGTCCTCGTGCATGCTTTCTGGGAGTTGCATCGCTGGGCTTGAGCCTTCCATCCCGATGACGGAGCCGAGGCTGTCGCGGTTGCGATGGGCGTGCGCGATGGAGCTCATCGGGGGCAGGCCGGGGAGCGACTGGCGTGACGTCCCTGGCGGATGCCGCACGGGCGTCGAGGTGCGAAAGTGGGCATCGCCGGCTGGGCCAGACGGTGGGGCAGTGCGGTCCAGCGGGTGGTCGACGAGCGACGCGAGCAGCTCGGCTGACCACTTGGCCGCCGAGTGCAGCCCACGGTCACTGCACTCGCGCGTCGACGCTCGCAGCTTCTGCCGCAGCGTGCTCGGGTCCTCGTGGCGAATCGCTGGCGGAGCGTCCATCGTCGTGGGGCCGCGTCGAGGTGGGTGGGAGCTGAGAGGCGCGCGTCCGAGCTCAAAGGTTGGCTCGGCCACGCCACGACATCCAGATTCACCGCGACTGCCTCTTTCTTCCAACTCGACACTGAAGTTTGGATAGGGACACCTTCGGAACTCTGTGTGCAGTCGTTTGCCTCCCACCGCTCTCAATGCAAGGCCTCTCGCGGCTCCCCGCTCCCGCCGATGAGAGCTCAATTTACGTTCGAAGTCAGGGAACTCAAGAACTCGCAGCTTCAGACTAGCAGATGCTACTGAACCCTGGTCGATGGGTTCGGGCCGGGCGGGGGCCGTGAGCAGCACACCCAAGCACAGCCGCGAGCTGCCCGGGCCCGTCTCCAGAACCCCACCACTTGTTCTCCGACCGCCGCTTGCTCAAGATGAAAGTTCTTAATCAAACCGTACCAGGATGACCTCACTTGAGACTCGAGACGATTCACAGAGCTCCTTCGCGCTCTGGTCCCCATCGTCCGGCACCTCTCGCCGGGCTGCGCGCGCGTTCAGCGAGCGCCGTGCGCACCTGGCTCATCCCACCCGCGCCCGGCTCCGAATTTCCCCTCCGAATACGCACTGATCCGGTTTGCTCGAGACTTCGAGACGGCGGATGCCTCGTTCGCAAACTGCGTCCGACATGGTACCGCCGACTTCCGGCGCGGCGTCTCCCTCGCACACTCCCTGATCGCAGGAGTTCTTTCGGACACGTACGTGAAGGACCGAATCCGAAGGAGAAGATCCACTCGTCTCCGAGAGTGGTGCCACGGGAATTGTTGACCTCTCCGCTCCGCCACTGTGTAGACGCCACACGACTCTCGTCGTCCACAGTGTACGCCAACTCGAGCGGGATGGAGGTGCCCGTGGCTCCTGATTTCGTCCCTACCTGAACGATCAGAAATTTCAAGCTACTAACATGAAGCCTGTTTTGGATCAAGCCTTGACCGTCACTATTGAGGATCAGGTTTACGGCGACCGACCCAGCGTGTGGGGCTTGCCCGGGGCCCCACCGCCCCACCTGCCAAGATGCGCCTACGCGGAGGAGAGTGGGCAAGTATGGAGTGCGTATAAAATGTCGTATGCAAGCGTAGTGAAGAAAAAAGCGGGTCCGTCGCCGCTCCTGTTCCCCCCACGAGAAGCTGCGGCCGGACCCCATTCGTCAAGAGCTCGCGCGCGGGACGAGCTTCCCTCTTTGTCTCCTCACCCACAGCGCGAGCATGCCTCGGACTCTGATCCCCACTCGCTTCTCGTTGCGCCCTCCGACTGCGTCCAGCGCGTCCCTCAGCCTCTCCAACCCGGACGGCCATGTCTTCTCGGTTCACCCCGTCAGCCCGTCGATCATCCGCGTCGCTCACGAGCTCCCAAAGCGCTACAAGCAGAAGACCAAGGGCGGCATTGACTGGGAAACGCCCTGCACGAACGTGCTGATCAGCGTGCGTCCGTGGGCACCCCGCACGTGCGCTCACCAGCGGCGCTGACTGTCGCCTACGGCCCACCTGCAGGAGAAGCCTGGTCAAATCGAGCTGGAAACAAGCCGCATTGTCGTTCGACTGGGAACTGAGGGCTGTCCCCGCCTTCAGTGGTTCGCCAAGTCTGCCAACGGCACCGTCGACTCGCAATCGTTCTTCGCAGACTGCACCTCCAGGGGTTACGCATTCGACGCCGCAACCGGTGGCGTTCTTCACTATGTGACTTTTCAGCATACTCGGTGTTATCTTTTGCTGATATTTCGAGCTCAGACGGAAAGAGAGAACCACGTCCCCGTTTCCGAGGATGAGTACACGCCGGGCTCCAAGCCGTTCATCCACGAAAATCGAAACGAGTTCGTCTATGGTCTGGGAGAGACCAGAGGGGTCTGTCTCGCGGTCCTGTCCAGAGAGTATGGGTGCTGATATCGATCTGCCTTCAGCCGCTGGAGAAGTCTGGCGGGAAGAAGTTCACCCTGGAGGGTCGCGATGCGCTGAGCTACGACTGGGAGGACGGTCCGTCGTCGCAAGCGGGACCTTCCCACCTAGTCTGATGTTTGATCGAGCAGGAGATCCACTTTACAAGGTCAACCCTTTTTACACTGTCTACAACAAGAGCACGAAGCGGTGGTACGGCGTCTTTTATAACTCGCTGGTGGACGGCACGATGGACATGGGTGCGGTTTTGAAACTTCCAGTTTCCGGGCATGTCTGACGTTCCTTTAACAAAAAAGGAGCGGAGCACGATATCCTCTTTGGCTGCTTCCGAACCTACCGCGCCAACTCGGGACCGGTGAGCCAAATTTCCCATCTCCACCTCACGCCAGCGACTGACGAAGGCTTTTGCAGCTCGATTACTACATCCTCACGGGAGATGGATCCCTGACATCCATCATCACCGCCTACGCGTCACTTGTTTCGCCAATGCCTCCCTCGACCTCGCCATTCCCCTTCGCGGCGTCACCGTCGCTTCCGCCGCTCTCGCAATTCGGGTATCTGAGCTCCAGTCTGTCCCTCGCTGCGGACCCCAAGGCGCAGGAGGCTATCATCAACTTCCTCAAGACGTGCAGACGTGAAGGATTTCCTGTGGACGGGCTCTACCTCAGCTCTGGCTGGTGTCAAGGTCTTGACGCTCCGTCCGGGCGCTGGCTCCGGCTCCGGGCGCTAACACGCCTTTCCGTCTGCAGACGAAGTCACGGACGACCGCAACTACTTCGAGTGGAACCTGAAAAGGTACCCGACCCCAGCGGAGTTCGGCCGCATCGTCGAGCAGGAACTCCAAGTTCAGGTCATCGTAAGCACGGCGTCCTTCACATGCATGTTACTGATCACATTTGCCCTAGGTCAACATGAAGCCGTGGCTCCTCGATGTCCATCCGATGGTCGAGAGTGCCGAATCCGTGAGAGCTTTCGTGCGCGCGCCGCAGGACACGCTCGGAGACGACGAGCGCAGCACGCCGGGTGGCAGTGCGAAGACGCTGGTCTGGAGTAGCGGGTTTGGCGCGCACAAGAAGGGGAGGTACTTTGACTACGTATGTCCTTCTGCTCTCATTATTCACGACCGTGCTGACCCGCAGATCCCCTCAGTCGTCCGAGGCCGGATCCAAGTGGTGGGCCGACGCGATCACTGAGCATGTTCTGGGCAAGGGGTTGACCGGCATGTGGTCAGTTTCAACCCTGTTTCAATTTGCATTGGTGTCTGATTGCTACTGCCCCTCCAGGATCGATAACAACGAAATGGCGGGCCTCGTCGGTGAGAAGCCTGCTCACATCCCGCACGTACCGAACCTCCTCTGATCTTACATATAGATGACGACGAAATCTTTTGCGGCGAGCTCCCGATGTGGGCTGCGAAGGGAATCTCGAACAACGTCGAGCGTCGCATGGGCTGGCGACAGGGCGAGACGACCGTAGGAACCGTCGGGAAAGCGGTTCAGACCATCGGAATGGCCAGGGTACGACATCTCATTCGATGCTCAAAATACTCCGCTGACCTCGTGAACGTGCAGGCTACGTACGATGCGGTTCTGGCAGCGCGTCCTAACGACCGCCCGGTCATCGTCTCGCGGTCCGGGGTCCCCGGAATTCAGGCGTTTGCACATGCGACGTGGAGCGGCGACAACTCGACGACTTGGAAAGCGTTGGCGTCGGGAAGCAAGGTTTGCTAACGTGCCCCGACGCAACGGACCAGTACTGACCCCCCGTCTGACGCACGTTCAGATGACTCTCTCGTACGGCATGTCGTTTGGCTGCGGGCTTTATGGACACGACATTGGAGGCTTCGCAGGCAAGCACCACCCCTCCCCAGAGCTTTTGGTCCGGTGGTGTCAGAATGGGGCTTGGCACTCGCGGTTCACCGTCGTCGGTCCCATCTTCTCTCCGTTTTCCAGGCCCAGGAGGCTCACCTGCTTGATCCACAGCACTCGTGGAAAGAGATATCGACTACTCTCTTCATGTACAACGCCATCCCGGGCATCTCCGAGATCCTTCGCGCCGTTCTGTCGCTGAGGTACCGACTGGCGCCGACCTTCTACTCCCTCTATGTCACCGAATATCATCGCAATGGATGGCCTCTTCTCAAGGTAACTTTCTACACACCTCACCGGAAACGGTCGATAACGAGACGTTGTCGCCGTACAGCCCCTCCTCTGGCACCACTCGGTCGACCCGTGCACGCTCAAGCTCGACGAGGAGTTCCTTTTCGGATCTCACGTCCTAGTGGCCCCTGTTACGAACAAAGGTGCCACTACTCGAGAGGGTACAAGCTTCAATGTCCAGCGCATCCTTCCATCTGTGCTGACCGCGCCGCGCCGCAGTCTACCTTCCCGCGGTCACGAACAACGGCGAGACGGACGTCCAGTGGTGCGAGTTCGACACCGGAACGTGGCACGAAGGCCAAGGAGCTGTCAGCAAGTTTGGTAGGATCTGTTTTGAGGCCAAACTCCCGTCCAACTCGCTGACCATCGCTACTGCCCAGACGTGCCGTTGGCGCGCACTCTCGTCTTGGTCCGCGGCGGCGGCATCCTCGTGCTCGGCGGCCACTGCACCAAGAACATCTACGACGGCACAAAGGAGCGACACGTGCTCGTCTTCCCGACCTCGCTCTCGTCCGCCGGCTCTTCCGGGCGCTTCACGCTCATCGAGGACGACGGTCTGACGAACTCGACGGCGTACACGCAAATCGAGCTTTCCTTTGCGGTCGTCCAGGTTGGCGGCGAAGAGGCTGTCCAAGTTGACTACGAGATCATCCACGGAGCTTTCGAGCTTCCGTACGAGGTACTGTGGTGGGAGCTTCCCCAGAGGGACCTGAGAAGAATCGTCGGCGCGGCAGGCAAGGAGGTCCTGCAGACCGCGGAGGGAGCTGTTGGGCTCAAAATGAAAGTGTGAACATGATTTTGAAGGGCCTCTGTCAATACAATTTCGCCCGGAATACCTTGGCGTGCTATTCGGACAGTGGCTGCTCCGCCGTGAGTCCCATTGACAAAGAGTGCTGGTTTCGAGCACGTGCGCAAAAGGGTCGGTACCCAAATGTGCTCTATAGTAGGTGGGCGATGGTGATAGCAAATGTGCGGATCTACCACTTGACGGCGAGGCCGTTTACTTCCTCGCTCTCGACGGCCCTGTACGCAGTCCGGAAGAGCTCCGCTCGCCTCCTTGCGCGCTCGCCGCCCTCGCACCCGTCTAGCAAGCTCTCGACGACGACGTCCTCGAGCCTGCGCATCTCCTCGTCGCGCGTGCGCGCCTCGAGGAACGGCCTGATCGACTCCTCGATGCGGCTCCAGTCGACGGTGGCGTGGCGGACGACGTCGCCCGCCTTCGCGACGCCAATCTCCCAGTAGACGCGCTCGACCTTGGCGACCCAGTCCTTCGCGCTGAGCACCTTGTCGCCGTCGGCGTCCGCGACAAGCTTGAGCTCCTCCTCGCCGTCGACGTCCATGCGCTCGCCGACGTCGGGCATCCCCTCGTCGTCGAGTCGGATCCGGCGCGTTTTCTCGGTCGGCGGCGCGATCTGCCCGCCGCCGTTGACGCACCCGCTCGGGCACGCCATGACCTCCACAAAGTCGAGGTGAGGGTCCACCTCGCCCTCCTTCCCCGCGGCAGCTTTTCGTCGTCGTGCGGCCATGGCAGCGGCGGCGGCTGGGGGCAGCTTGCCAGCCGCGCCGCGCGAGACGATCAGGTTCGCGTCGCGCGCGATCTTGCGGACGACGTTTTGGAGGTTGCGGAAGCCGTAGCACTTTGCGGCGAGAAGGAGAGTCGTGGGTGGGTCTGACGGGGTCGGCGAGGCGAGGGACAGTGTGTATTCGATGTAGTCCTCGGAGCGCACGCGGCGCTCGATCAGGCGCGTGCGGTAGATGGCGTCCGAGGTGGCCGAGAGCGCGGGCAGCGACGCTTGGATCGTGTTGAAGAGGTACCCGCCCGAGCTCGTGCCCGCGGCGTGGACGTGCGACGGGAAGAACGACTCCTCC
>ERZ1463038.655-NODE-655-length-12349-cov-15.753294_pt1 | contig 12349 bp, 19 predicted proteins | sample MGYA00564479_ERZ1463038 | MGnify/ENA primary metagenome ERZ1463038 (study PRJEB39244, sample SAMEA3635134) | Helicobacter pylori | study: EMG produced TPA metagenomics assembly of PRJEB11511 data set (Assembly of a 5300-year-old Helicobacter pylori...
CCTCCCGGCGCGCGCGAGGGTCGGGGACTTTTTAGACCCGCCAGACAGCCCATCTTGGTTCAGCACTCACCACGTCTCTCGGAGCAGGAAACAGGTGCGTGCGAAGCCTCCCGGGTCCGTGCACGACGGTCGTTGATTGCGCTTTGTTTCACCAGCCCCAGACGAGCGACCGCCTCACCAGGGTTCGCCGCGGGTCCAATGTTGCCCGAAGCATACCTACCAAAGTCGCCCATTCCGTCGTCGCTCTCTATCGAGTTCGAACGGGAGATGGGCCGCAAGAGCGCGGCGCACGATCTCGACGACGAGGACGACTGGCAGGCGCAGTCGAGCATCATGTTCCCGACACCGCCGACAACCTCCTCTTTCCCCCACACCCCGGACTCGCGGCACCACAGCCGAACATTCTCGTCATCCTCTGCACCGGCAGTGAACCGCTACGCGAGGTCGGCCGCAAACGATGGTGGTGGCATCTCGGAGGCGGACGAGCCCGCGGGCTACGGCGCGGACTCTGGCGCCGAGACGCGCAGCATTCACATGGGCGGCTCACGACCGCCGTCGACGCTCCGCCAGTCGACCCGTCGGCCGTACAAGCGCTCGTCGGTCGCGTTCAGCGTCGCGTCCGAGGCCGACACGGTCGCGACGGGGCTCGGGTACCTCTTTCTGAACGACATCGGCGACGACTCGGCCACCACGCCAACGGATGAGATGCCTCAGGACCCCGATGCCGTTCCCGCCATCCGGAGCGTGCAGCGGACCACGGCAGACGAGCGCTCGACCCGCCCGGTGCGCTCCATGTATGTCGCCGTCGAGAACGAGCTCGAGCCGCCGGTGCCCGCGATCCCAGCCTCGATCGTCGACGGCATGTACGGTGGGACCGCGGTGCGCTACAAGGGCGAGAGCCAGCACTTCAACTCGGAGCAGGCGTGGTACTACCTCCGCGAGCTCGTCGGCGAGGAGCTCCGGCTCGAGGAAGGCGTGCTGTGGAAGCTCTCGAGCCTGGCAGGCGACGAGGAGGACATGTTTGCCGGCGCCAAGTGCGTTATCTGAACTTCTGCAGGACCGATGGGCCAGAAGCTGACCCGTGCGACTCTCGCAGCCCGGACGAGGACGTCGTCGACGCGCGCGAGGTGCCCATCCTGCGGTACCTCATTCGCCACTTTCTCCTCACGCTGCCCCTCATCCGCGACACAACTCGATCCGACTCGGACACGCCCGACTTCTGGACCTCTGGCCTCCAGGTCTTGATCCGCAGGGTGCACGACGCAGACCTCGCGCACGACGTCGACACCAGCTCGACCTCGCTCGGATCCACCATCTACGGCACCTTCATCCACCACGCGCTCGAACGCTTCGTCTCCGCCGGCCTGAAGCTCTCGAGCGGCCACCATGGCGAGGACGCGGCGACGAACCCGCTCGTCAACCTGGACTTTGAGCCGCGCGAGCACCCGCTGTCGCCCACCGCCCCGAGCCGGATCGAGAAGGGCGCGTACACCTCCTCGCCTTCTTCAAGATCCTCGCTCGGCAAGCTCCTGCGTCAGAGCTCGAGCGTGGCAGCGAGCCCAGCGGCGGTCGCGAGCTCGACGTTCGCCACCGCGAAACAGCCCGACGGCGAGGCGCCCGCATCCAGGGTTTCCCTCGTCGGATCGAATGCGCACTTCCCCACTACGTCTCGAACAGACGTCTCGACCCGTGGCGCCGCGCTCGCACGCACGACCTCGCGCCAGACGGCCGCGACGACGGCGTACGACGACGCGAGCTTCGTCTCGGCGCGCGAGATGAACAGCCGAGCAAGCGCGGTCAGCGACTCGGAGGACGACTCCGACCTGCCCGAGTTGTCGGAGCACGACCTCGGCGACTCGTCCGAGGCCGATGGCGACGGCGACGGCGACACGGTGCTCGCCTCGCCGAACGCGCAGCCGACCGCGAGCTGGTTCCCGTGGCAGCCCACCGGTGAGCTCGTCGCGCCTCAAAACGACATCTTACTTCCTCCAACACCACCCTCGCACTCGTCCTCGGGAAGCTCAGGCGAGTCTTCGTCGGACAAGGCGCTCCCGCAGCGCCCTCGCACGATCCGCTCGGCCGACGCCCTGCACCCCTACATCGTCGGCGACGACTACAGCACCGCCGTTCAAGGCGGTCGTGCTACTTCCAAGTCCTACATCACCACCTTTAACGCCGCGGCATCGTCGCCCGTCGTCGACGACTCGCTCCGCACGCTCCCTCTGCGAACGACAAGCCGCCCCGCCGTTGCGGGCAAGCAGGAAAAGACGATCAAGCGTCTCACAAGGTTCAGCCTCAGCTCGCTCCTGCGCAAAAAGAGCAGCCCGACGATCGCGCCGCTGTCGCCACCGATGAGCCCGCCCATCTCGTCCCCGACCAGCCCGGCCTTCCCCTCGACCTTCACCTCGACTCATTTTCCGTCGAATGTGACGTCCAGTGACCCGGCCTCGCACTCGTCTGCGCCCACGACGCCTGCGAACCTGCTCGACCTGTTCCCGGTCAGCCGCCGCGCACCCTCAAATGTCGCGACCCCGGACCGGACGCCGAATCCGCAGAGCATCGACACCTGGGTCGCTGCCATGTCGCTCCCGAACGGACTCGAGGCCTCGTCAGCTCCGGTCACGTCGGCTCCACTCGCCGTCGACCTCGTCCCGAAGGGCGGGGCGCCGTGGCCGTTCGGCGCTCCGGTTCCTTTCTACCGAGGAGTACCCTATCAGGTAAATTCACAGGGTTACGAAGATTGGCGAATGATAGCTGACAAAATCCTCCTTTGCCACCCTACAGAGGCTCAAGTGGGGCGGCTTCGAGGTGGATATCGTCGCCGTTCGAACGACGCTCTTCTCAAAAGTCCGTCCACTCCCCTTGGTCTCTTTCTGTCAGAGTGCTCATCAGCTGACCCTTCTCCTGCCTCTAGTCCTTCATCATTCGCGTGCGGCGACCTGGCAAACTCGACGAGTACGTCAACCGGAGCGAGGCCCAGTTCATCAAGTACTTCCGAGTTGTGAGCATTGGCTTTCATGCGCCTCCGAGAGCGCCGCTAAGCCCACGCTCTCGCCAACAGCTCGAGAAGCAGTACCCGAACGCTCAGATCCGCCGCGTCCCGGTCGGCGACCCGAAGAACGACCAGCTCCCTCGCACAAAGGCAGCAGCGGGTGGAACCGTTCGTCCGCTGTCGACCGCCACCGTTCGGAGCATTGCCCCGTCGCAAGCCGCCCCGGCGCCGTCACTGAAGCCCTCCGTGTCGGCCCCGCGACTAGCATCGGGTCCAGGCGAGGCCACGAGCGGTACCTCTACAACGAACCCGAAGCGCTCCGCGTTCACGCGCAGCCTCTCGGCGCAGAGCCTCAACGGCGACGCGAAGCCGTCGCGGCGGCGCGCGACGCTCAGCCACGATGTCCGCCCGCACAGCATGAGCTCGATCCGCACCAACTTCACCATTCCCGCCCATCTCTCCACTCCAGTCATGAAGCGCCTCCCGCCGCACGACCCCCAGCGCCGAGCGCTCCGCAACTGGCTTCGCGACACCCTCGCCGTTCGCACCGTGGGCCACCACAAGGAGACGGCCGCGTTCCTTCTCCTCGGCTCCATCGTTCCCCGTCAGGCCGAGTTCGCCTTTCTTGATCTTCTGGTCGTCTCTGATGTGCAGCTGAACCCGCCGCCTTTGCAGCATCAAGGAGATCCGCCTCCGCGAGGCCGTCGACGAGGCTCGCCGGCAGGCTCGGGTCGCTGTCGCTCAGGGAGCCGCCGAGCGCGCAAAGGCGATGAAGGACGCGTGGTCCAGCGTCGAGGAAGAGTGTATCCACGGCAACGGCTTCGCCAACATCTCCGAGGCGCTCAGGACGTCGCCGACAATCGAGAAGCTGCCGGCGCGCTACGTCAAGACGATCGACTGGATGCGCATGAGGTGAGCTCTTTGGCAATTAACTGAGACTCATTGACCAACGATCGAAATCCCACAGCTTCGCAGAGACTCTGTACGAGACGCTCGTGGCGGGCAACACCTCGGGCGCACTTTTCGGCAAGATCAAGGCGCTCCACGCAGCGTTCCCGTACTTCCTCGTCAAGGGCGCGCTCAAGATCGGCAAGTCGAAGCTCATGGCGAAGGTCCTCCAGGAAATTCTCCTAGCCCGCCCATTGGGGTCGAAGAGCCTCCTCCAGAAGTGAGCGTTCCGCCCCAAGGCCACTCCAATGCTGACCTCTCGCCCTATAGAATCCTCGCGACTTGCCTCGACGACGACCCGGTCCAGATCTTGTCGGACTTGTCAAAGTACCGCTCGCGTATCGGCAGCCCGGCCATGACCAACAAGCTCGACGCATGGGCGTATGGCGATCCCGCGCAAAAGAACACCGTGCGCGCGTATGCACGTCAGTCCCTTTCCTACCCAGATCCTCCTGTATCTGCTGATTGATTTTCATCAACAGGCGAGAATAACCTCGAGCTCGTGCTCTGCATCCTCCGCGGCGGCGACGAGCCTCGCCTGCCGCCCGCCGAGCTCGACCGAATCCTCAAGGCCGGCACGTCGTACCGCAAGTTCATGAAGAAGCGTCCCAGTCAGCTCGTAAAAGCTACGACGGAAGACATGGACATCCGCCTCGTCCTCGATCTCCAGGTGCGGCCCCTCCTCTCCGCAGATCCGTTGACGGCGCTGACGGCCCTTCGCGCAGATGTACCTTCGCCTCGTCTGCCGCGATCGGGACGCAAACAACATCCGTCAAATGCTCGGTGATGAGGAGACCGCTGCAGCGCTTGAGGTCGTGGCTGGGCCCTTCATCGACCTCATCAAGCGCGTCTACCGCGTCGGCAACGGAGCGTCCGCGCTGGGCGACCTCCAGAAGGCGCTCGACCAGCTCATCATCAGTGATCTCTCACTCCCTCGACTCTAGGAAGCTTGTGCTCACTTTTATGTTCCCCCAGTTGTCGAAGCTCTCCGGAGCCGCGTCCAGGACCCGCAGAAGGCGGTGCGCATCCTCAGCCGTCTGCTCGCTCGGCATCAACAGCCGCTGTACACCTTCCTTCACCTCGTCCACCGCGGTGACAGCATCATCGAGGAGTTTTTACAGTGGGGCTGGTGAGTTCTCCCGGTCGTGAGCACCTTCCCACCGCTGACCCGAAAGACCAGGACTGCCTCCGTCTTCCTACGCCGCGGCCTCGCGCAGACGATCGACCTCGACGCGCTCATCCCGCAGGAGCCGGAGCTCCAGACGTATCTCTTTGAGGAGGTACAAGAACTCGTCGACTACCACCACAAGAAGCGGCTGCGGCAGTACCAGAACGTATGTCGTCGCTATGCCGGGGATGGTGAGCACGCTTTCGCTCCGCTTTGCTCGCCAGAAGCCTGATGTTGTATCCTCTCAGTTGACGCTGATGACTCGGTCATTGTCGAGGGTGACGGTGAGCACAGTTTGACGTGCTCTGAGTGTGGTCCGGACTCTTAACGCCGTTTGCTCCCCAGGTCGCGGCAAGAGCCAGGTCGAGCCACATGTCGAGCTGAAGCCTCGCTGCCCGCCGATCATCGAGATCCCCTTCTGCGTCGACGCTTTCCGGCAGCAGCTCAAGCAGGTCTTCGCGGTCTGAGCGAGCGTCTCATTCCCCAAAATTTTCATCCCAGTGGCCGCACCCGGCCTTTTCACCAGATCACTCACGAGCGCCGTCCCCATCCTCGGCACTCTCACCAGCTCCCATAACCATTTCTTGTCTTTTCCGTCATCGCGTTGTAGTTTGAGCAGTTGTAGTTGGAACGTCGGTGCATCACGTCGTCAGACGCCGCGAATGTCCATCGCGGGCCGCAAGACTTGCCTGATATCACAGCTACCTGAGCGGGGTTTGACACTCCTCCCGAAAACATCTTGCAGGAAAGACCTTGATTAACAATCCATCCCGTCGATCTGGTCGCGTCTTGGCCTATTCCTGGGTCATGCACCGGCCCCCTGGACGCTCGGCGTCTCCGAGTGAAAACGCGTGGCGACTCTCCGCTGACGCGACTCTCTTGTCCTACTAACGGCATTGCTCGACTCTCAGCTCGAGCTCCTCACGATGCGCGTCTTCGGATGGGCTGTCGTGGCTGGCCTGCTCGGTACGACCGCGCTCGCCGCAGCTGCGAGCTGCTCCTCGACGACCGCGTGCCCGCAGGCGACGCCCTGCTGTCTCGACGGCGTTTGTGGAACGTGGGTTACGTCTCGAAGATCTCGTATCTTGCCGAGCTGACATACATTGTGCTGCAGAGGCACCTCTTGTATCGGCAGCTGTGACCCCCTGGGCTCGGCCTCGCCCGGAGGTACTGCTTCCTTTCAATCGCCGCTGATTCCACGCCCACTGACCACCGAGGTACTATTTCAGCATGTGCACCAATTCCGATCTGCAAGAATGCCAACTACACGTTCTCCAGCCTGGACCGGGTGCGTGACGTCGAGGTCTTCAACGGCGACGCAACGGTGGCGGACTGGACGTCCAATGGCCAGATCCTGTCAACAGCGGATGGGAACTTGGCTCTAACATTGACCAAGTCGGATGGAGGCTCCTCTCTGGCGAGCACGAGGTCAATGCTGTACGGCGACGTCGTTGCGAGGTTCAATACGGGCCGAACGCCCGGCCTGGTTACCGCCTTCATCACAATGAGCGGTACACACGACGAGGTAGACTGGTGAGATACTAATTCGTTCAAGCGTTAGTCCTGTAGCTCACTGTCGGAGTTTCGCAGGGGTTAGCTATCGGCACCCTCGCACCAGCCCAGCGACGCCACTGATTCCCTGCCTCTCGCCACACAGAGTTCCCAGGTAACAATACAACGGTCGGACAGACCAACTACTATTTCGAGGGAAACACCGCCGGTCCGTGCATGTGACATTCCAGCCCTGTTTCGGTCCCACTAATGAGCTCGTCCCAAAGATTACTCGCATGGTGGCAACGCCACTTTCAGCGACTCGTATACCAATTTCCACGACTACGGCATTCACTGGACGCCAGATCTTCTTCAGTGGTCCGTTGACGGTTCGGTCGTCCGGACCCTGCTCAAGAACTCGACGCTCAACGCGGACACCGGGACGTACGAGTTCCCTCAATCTCCGTCTCAGATCCAACTTGGACTCTGGGGAGCCGGAACGAAGAGCGAATCGGCTTCTACTGTTCAATGGGGCGGCGGATTGATTGATTGGTGAGACTGAGGGGTAGCCAAGGTCTTTCAGAGGTGTCGCTGACTAAGACTGCGCATGGCAGGAAATCCCCCGACTATGTGACTGACGGGTACTTCTCCGTGATCTTCGAATCGGTTTCGATTACATGTTACAATACCTCTACTGAGGGGACCTCATGTGCGTGCATTCGAGACGTTCTGGGCTGGCGCTGACGTCCCTCACTCAGACGTTTACGGGGCGAACGTCACCGGCGTGCCCTCCGTTTCCATCACAAACCTTTCCACTCAGATCTACAGGTAAGATTCTGGTAACTCTCAGGACTTACAGTGCCCCTGATGAAACCTCCACAGCCTGGAAGCCACTGGCTACAACCTCTCGGCGGGGGCGACCGCCGCGGACCTCGACGCGACGAACGGCACGCTGGTGGGCGTTACGACGAGTGCTTCAGGCGCGGGTTGCACAAGCTACCCGGTTCGGGCAGCTTGGACTGCGCTCCTTGGTGCAGCAGGAATAGCGGTGCTGGTTGGGTAGGACCAAGGCGGACGGATTTGCGGATGGGAACAGACACTGGGAGGGTGGAGATCTGCGAGGTTCAATGCGGATCGAAAGGTTGGTGCAGGTTCAGGCTTGCACATCTCACCTGTCGAGCTTCCAGATCTCGCACCCGAGCACCTCGTGCCGCTCCGCCAGTCCCCCCGTACTCGCCGTGAAGCCCGCCCAAATCTGCTTCCCCTCCTCGTATAGACCCACGGGAAGCGTTTGCTGGAACAAGAACTCCCACTCGTGCGTTGCCCCGTTCGGCGAGTCTGTGAGCCAGACCTCGACTGACCCCACGCGGCGGTCGAACGCGACGCGAAGGGCGTACGGACGTCCGTCAGTGAGCGGAGGGAGGGATCCGGGTGCGGTGCAGGCGAGTGAAGAGCGATGATGAGCGGAAAGCGGGTCCGAGGGTGATTCCGAGGCGTGGAGGGAGATGTGGGGCGTGGGCGGATCGTCGCAAGTGTCCCGGCTGCTTGGCGACGTGATCAGCTCGTCGTAATTCGTGTCGGGTAAGGCAGGTGGCGCTCACCTTCGGTAGCAGTCGATCTCGAGAGCCCATCCACCGCGGATTCCAGCGTACCCAAGGTCCGAGCCGCCGCCACCCAATGCTCGCGAGCCACGAGGGTCCGAGTGCAACACGAGCGCCATTCCGTCGGCACCTTCACCGCCAGCCGGCGTGATTCGAAAGTTGAGCTGTAGGACGATCGCGGGAGATTCTGGGAGGGGGAAGAAGGCGGAGGAGGTCTGGGACGGGGACGAGTTGGTGAGGACCAGGGAGTCGAATGTCGATGCGGCGGAGCCGTTGAGCTGCACGGCGGCGGTGGCGGCGTTTAAAGGAAAGAGTGAAAAGATCGAGCCGCCACCTGAAAATAAGAAGAAGAAGAAAAAGGATGAGCGAGTCGAACACGCAGTGCTGCCAGCAGGACGTACAGGTCGGCATGCCTGGTCCGACGGTTCCAGTTGCCTCGCCTCGTACTTTCCGCCACTCGAGCGTGCCACTCGTCCTCTGTTGGCTCCCGAGCCCCGCTGCGTGTGCCAACGACAGTCGCTCGGACTCCCGTCCTGGACTCAGCTCGGCGCGCTCGCGGTCGTCCTCAGCTGCGAGGGTCGCGCGCTCGTCGTCCGAGAGGTGGAGCCGTCGTCGGTGCGTGGCTTCTCGGATGGAAGATTCCAGATCAGCCTCGGAGATCAGATCTCGCCAGAAGCCGTTCGGGTCGGGTTTCAGGAGCGGCGCGAGCGAAGGGACGTAGCGGGCCGTGACGTCGGCGGCGCCGGAGGTACTGAAGGCGAGGCAGCTGGAGGAAGAGCTTAGTTGGTGGAGCAATTGCACGATATTTTTAAGATATGACTGACTAACGTATTGCCTTGCCCCAGCCCAACGCATACACCAGCGGCTGGTCCACGCTGGCTTCGCATGGATCGGCTGCGACCCATCTTCCACTCTGTTCGTTTCCCTCGTGGTGGGAGAAGTACTCTGAGGTGAGTGGAAAGTTAGTAGAGATACCCTAGTCTCAAATGCGGAAACCACACCAGTCCAAACATGATCCTCGCTGTTCCAGACGTATCGAGCCCGGATGCCCAGTGCGCGAAGGCAAGCGCAAAACGCGTTGGCCCACTCTCCACACCGGCCGGTCCGGGTCTCAAACAGCTTCTTGGGGTCGTTGTACCGCGGAAACCTGACCACCCGCCCGTCCCGAGCGCTTCGCCAGAGCTCGACGCGACCGGCGCCGCATGCTCTCTCACTCGCAGTGGGCTCTGCGCCTCCTGCCATGTCAAGGGGGTCGTGCGGTGGGAGTGGGTGTCGAATCGGGTCGATCCAGGCGAAGAACGACGCCTTGAACCAGGTCGCGAGCGCCTTGACGAGCGCGTCCGTGTGAGTGAGTCCAGCGCCGGTGGGCGAGGAAACCAGCTCGTCGGCTTCGTCGTAGATCCTTTGAAGTGGGATGAGCGACATCGCGATGTCCTGTGCGGAGCAGCAAGGGTGAGCGGTCGTGGCGAGCTGCGAGAGATGACGAACGCACGAGCAGCCCCTCGTTCTCGTACTTGTCCATGTCGCGATCGAGGCTCGCGATCCTGGACTGCATCCCTCGAGTGTCCTTCCCGCCCACCTCCTGCCTCCGTCCTGGCGCCTCGAGCTGCCGCGCGAGCTGTACGACCTGGAACGAAAGCGCGAGGGCCCGCTCATGACTGAGCGGGGCGCGAATGGACGGACCGAGCTGCCGGATGAGCTGTTCTGCAAGCCTCACAGCGTCGGTCGGCATGGTGAGTTCTCAAGGGAGAGCAAGGCGCGAGGAGGGACCTCCGCGAGGTCACACGTTGCCAAATCTGGCACTCGCAGTGGCGTTGAACGTTGAACGCCGCCATGCCAACCGCATCGGCCCGTGATTGAGCAGGTTTGTGAAACGTCTTTTTACATAAGTGTTGCGAACGGAGTCGGGAAGGATGACGAGGGGACCTAAAAATAGGCGCGCCCCTTCAGTACTGTGCACGGGGTTCGCGTCGATGCTCCTTCACCTCGAACGCTCATGTCGGACCTCGACTTCACTGCACTGCAGCTCCACGATGCAGACACGGTGAGCTCCCTGCCGCTCTCACCCGGTCTGCTACTGAAGCACACCTACAGCAGGATCCGGCGGAGCTTGATGGTGGGGCCGATCCTGAACCCGAGTCCGACGACGAGAAGGACAATCCTAGCCAGACGGCGAGGACCTACTCGATCGTGATTCGGAACACGTCGGGCCTCCCCGTTCAGGTGCGTTCCGGGCGAAGCGCTCACCATGTCGCAGCTGCTGCGAGGCGCTGAACGCGTCCGCTTAGATTTCCGCCTGGCCCGTCCGAGCGTCCACCCACAGCGACTATCTCCTCTCAGCCTGCAAAGGCTCCAACTTTCACAACTCTGTGCCGCCGAACGGGACCGTTTCGCAGGACGTCGAGTTCAAGATCGGCGAGATGCGAGGTCCCAAGCACCTCGACTTTCGCAAGCGCTGGGGCTGGATCTTCTTCGACCTCGTTCACGCCGACGGCACCAAGGTCCACCTTCAAGCATTTCTCAAATTGTCCCGATCAGGCGTCGTAGACGCGCTCCTTGGCCGGACCGACCTCGACTCGACTGTGGAGAAGCCCCAGTCGTCTGGGCAGGTCGGAACTGGCACCGTGGACGGGATGATGGTCACCTTCGTCGTCGATGAGACTCTCAGGGACTTACAGAACGTGGTGGACGACTCAACAAAGAAGGGAGTGCGGGAGCTCATCGGCAAAGGTGTCGAGACGTCGTCTTTCGTATCTCACCAGCTCGCGAGGGCATCCTTGATGGTCGGCAGCGAGGCGAGATACCATGAATACGCCATCCCGGTACCTCCGAGCCGGGTTGGATCCCTCCGGCACTCCGTCCACGAGGTCGCCGGCCTCGCGACCCGGTACATTGGAGCGTTTGTGGAGCACGACGGGAAGGGGTGGTGGAACGGACATGTCAAGGTAGGTTCGTATAACCTTTGGGCAAGTCTAGAAGCTTACATGGCTCCCGCAGGTCCACCCAATCACGGGAATCGCGTGCGCCCATCCGTTTTGAAGACGGCCCAGCGTCGCTCACCTTCAAAACTCCCTGCAGCAAAGGCGAGGGATTTGATTCAACGGCCACAACCACCGCAATATTTGCAAACGGTGCGGTCATAAATTACGGCTTTCACGACGCCGGCGAAGGACGACACGATCAGGTCCGTCTAAGATCAAGGTCCGCGGACCGTCGACCATCGCTGACCCGCCGACCTCAGGTATACGTCTACGCCACTGTGGATCACGGAAGCTGGCTCGAAGATCTGATCAAGGGGAACCGAGGGTACCACCCTTCCTTCTGCCCGTCTCGTGCTCCGCGCTGACTTTCTGCCGTTTGCGCAGGTGGCTCGACGTACCGTTCTCCACCCTTGCCCTCCCCGCGGCTCACGATAGCGGGATGTTTGGTCCTCTCGATGCGGGACTCGCTCTCCTAATTCAACAAGGTCAGCTCGGCAACACTCTCGCGAGCCACGCCGAGACGACCCTCGCCGCGCCGATCGTGCACTTCCTTGTCGAGGTGCGTCCTCCACATACCCTGGCTTGTAATCCAACTTACAAACTGAAACAGGCCCTCGAGGACATCAAGCTCAGGCCCGAACGTATTATCAATAATATCGCGCTAACGCAGAAGGATTCGTTCGCAAGCCAGCTCCACATCGGTGTGCGCTTCTTCGACTTCAGACCGGGATTCTGCTTCCACGATGTTATCCATGCTCGCAAAGGCGTCATTCATCATCAGCACGCAATGGTACCGGGTCCGTCAGCTCTAGCTCTCATTCCGAATTCCGAGCGCTCCAGCTCACGGACTTCCATCGGCAGGGTGCACCTACCTGACATTCCTGACCGACATTTTGGACTTCTTGGGGGAACATACATCCGAGATCGTATTTGTGGAGATCAAGAGCGATGGCTTTGTGGTGTGCGTTCCCCTCGCCACAGTCGCTACTCGAGCTGACTTTCCCTCCCTCGGAAGGCAGGAGGACAAGCTCCACAACGGTGAGGTAGTCGTGTATTCAATGATTCCGAAAGAGACGGAGCTTTCTGCTGTCTTTGAGGACGCCCGTCAAGCTACATCGGACGCTGGTCGCGCGGTGAAAGTTACCTCCGCGGCCGACCTCGACACACC
>ERZ1463038.656-NODE-656-length-12344-cov-14.421352_pt1 | contig 12344 bp, 15 predicted proteins | sample MGYA00564479_ERZ1463038 | MGnify/ENA primary metagenome ERZ1463038 (study PRJEB39244, sample SAMEA3635134) | Helicobacter pylori | study: EMG produced TPA metagenomics assembly of PRJEB11511 data set (Assembly of a 5300-year-old Helicobacter pylori...
TTGTCGTTGGCAATCTCGATCGCGCCCTCATGCGCGAGGGAGTCATCTTCCCGTCGTGGGCGATCGCCCAGACGCTCCACCCGGCCGACATGGCCGCCCGTCAAGCGTCGTTCGACGCACGCAAGGGCCTCCTGCGCTCGAACCCGTCGCTGTACATCTCGCGCACGCGTCTTTCGGTGCGACAGATCCCGCTGTACGTCTCGGACGGCATGATGAAGCGCCTCGCCAACTACGCGATGAAAGAGTTCGAGAAGGAGGTGAAGCTCGGGCACCAGAAGGCACTCACAACGGACGAGAAGAATAACGCGGTCCTCGACGCGTCGGGCGTGCTCCCGCCGTCCAAGACGGAGCGCATCAAGGGCGTCCCGCCGAGTCGCGTGCGGCAGGCCAAGATCCTGCGCCAGACGGACCGCGTGGACCCGCTCACCGGCCTAGGTCGCTCGAAGGGCTACGGCTTCCTCGAGCTCGGCTCGCACGCGGACGCGCTGCGCGTCCTGCGCTGGGCGAACGCGAACAAGGACGTCGGCGCGCTCTTCCGCGGCTGGTGGCGCGAGACGCTCGAGAAGCTCATCGAGAAGGAAGAGAGCGCAGAGGGCCCCAAGTCGGGCAAGGGCACCTCGGCCAAGGACCGCGCCGAGCGTGCGAAGCGCCTCAAGGAGAAAATGGCCGAGCTCGTCGAGGAGGAGGACAACGCGCGCGGGAAGGCGATCAAGCGCGACGGCAAGGGCAAGGCGCCCGCCAGTGGCGAGGGCAGGAACGCAAAGTGCCTCATCATCGAGTGTGAGCCGTCCTTGCCTTTCGATCGAGTACGTGCTGTGGCTGACCTGTACTTCTGGCCACAGTCTCCATTGAGAATCAGGTCACGTATGCCAGCTTGTCAACTACTGAGCTCGTACACCGCTGACCAGATCTCACCCTTGCAGTACCAAGCGTCGCGCGGACAAGGCCGACCGATCCCGCGAGCGTGCAAAGCGCTCCAAAGTACGCTCACCTGGCTATAATCTCCTAAACACCCTTTGACAGATCCCTTTTCAATTTTTCCAGGCCCGTGCCGACGGTGAGTCCGGCTCGGACGACTCGGACGCCGAGGGCGACGAGGAGACCGCCGCCGCCGCCGCCGCCGCCGCGCCGACAAAGAAGCGCAAGGCGAGCGAGGATGACTTTCCGACCCAGAAGAAGGTCAAGGTCGCCAACGCCAAGAAGCAGGCGCTCATCGAGAAGGAGGGTGGCGAGGCGGACGAGGGCAAGAGCAAGTTGTGGACCGGCAGCATTATCGGCAAGAAGCGCAGGGCCAAGTCGGGCAAGAAGTAGTAGGACGTCCTGTGTTAGGGTGGAACTATCTCGTGGATCCTTCCCATCCTGCGTTGCTTGCCACTACTGAGAGTCTTCGCTCCGCTGCCCTGCCGCCTGGGTCGTGCGGTAGCCGAGCAACGTGCCTCGCAGTCGTGATGATATTCTTTGCAACAGGACAGTCAGCTACGGTGTTCCAGTGAAGTTCCGGCTCGTGATTGCCCCAGGCCCAGTGCTGTGGAGCAAGGCCATCAGCCCTTGCAGAGCGCTCGCACGGACTAGGGAACTGCTCACCAGATCAGGAAGTCGAAGGCAGAAGTGGCGAATGTTGAATTCGACACGGTGGACGGGGTCGTCCAGGGGTTCCGGACCATTGGGCCAGCCGCGGGCAGGTTGGGGTCGCAGACGTTCGTGCTCACGAGCCCGAAGTTGGCGTTCTGGAACGTCGTCCCGCTGATCGTTGATGCGTTGTGGCCTATTTTCCTCAGCAAGTCAGCGCGGGGATATTTTTCGAGAGAATTGAGGACGTACCGGCCACTGAAAGTCCGAACCCAAACATCCCGGTGGCGCCGCTCACGAGCTTGTTGTTGAGGATTGACCCGCCGAAATTGCGGAACGCAGTCGAGTTGTAGTTCTGGAAGCTTAGTGTCCCAATCATGATGCCGACCTTGATCATGGTGGACTGCGCGATCAGGGTGTTGGACGAGACGGTCACGCCCTGGAACGACCCGCCCCACGGCCAGAAGTCCACCAAATTCAGGCCCTGAGAACGAGATACAATTGAGCTATTCAATTATGTAAGACTCCCAGAGGTAAGGACGTACGCCGAGAAGCTGGCGGTCGGATGCGATGATCGTGTTCGAGGAAACCAGCGTCCCCGGCGCCCCAAAGATGACGACTGTGGACAAGTCAGCGATCATCACACGAATAAAACGGGCAGAAGCTCACTGGCGCCGTCCGTGGCATCGGTGATGACATTCCCAGTGACGGTGCTCCCGGAGCAAGCCATCGAGATGCCGTCCGACCACTGGCCCGGCGTGTACGTTCCAGTGGAGTCACAGCGCCTGAACTGCTGAGCTCCACTGGGCGCATGACCTGCCGGACCGATCTGGTTGTTGGTGATTGTCGAGTTACGGCAGTTGTTCTGGTAGCCCTCCCTGCCAGTGCGAAAGGCGGCGTCAGCGAGGTGCGTGCGGCGGTGGCAAAGACTCGAAGCCGAACATGACGTGCTGTGGAGATTCAGATATTCAGAAAGAGTTACTACGTGGAGTTTGTCAATGGCTTACGATAGTGGACCACCCGCGAGGCTCGTACGCGTGCACGTTGGAGACGACCTGATTCCAACCATTGCCGCCGATCTCGAACAGCGCGTACCCGCCCTGGACCCAGCCGAGAGCAGGTCGGCTTCCATCAACCTGGATGTTCTTGATCGTGACGCCTGCAGTGTTCGATCCGAGTGCGTACACAGCACACGTCTGATTTACGTTCGCCACCCGCAAAGTTGCGCGCGACTCCGTGCCGGTTGAGGAGCTGAGGGTTGTGAGCACCTGTCCAGGTTGTGTAAAGTAGATGTTGTTGTAAAGCGGAATGACGGCGTTCGGGCAAAGGTTCACAACGCTGGCTCCGTCTGCGAAACGCCACCCCGAGTCAGCCTGAGTATCTACCGCGGACTTCGCCAACCAGCGGGCGTCAGCGCTCCAGCTCACAGTAGTACAGCAGGTTGATAGTCGTATCGTTGGTGGTGCTGTCCAAGCATGTCACTGCCCGTTTGACAATCTTGGTGCTCTTGGCGGCGGCGGACGCAAGGACGGCAAGGTCGAGCGGCGAGCCGGCGCGGACGCTCGCGGCGCCAGCGAACGGGACGGCACCAGCGACGGGACCGAGCGTGGGAGGTGGGATAGGCTTGAAGAGAGGAGTTGCGCCGGGGTTGGCGACGTTGAAGGGGAGTGATGGGGTCGCGAGTGCTCGCCTGTCCGCGTCCACTGGCCGGCCTCGGACGAGCTCGCCGGCCGACAGCAACGGGAAGGCTACGAGGACCGCCAGGGCGCTGGTACATGAAAGGTGCATGGCGGAGGAAGGTGTGCAAGGAGCCAAGAGGAAGTTGTCCGCTGTGAAATTGCGTTGTGCGGCGACTTGTTGTCCGGGTTACCCAGAGCTTTTGTGCCTAGGGACACCCCTCATAAGCTCGTGGAAGGTCAAGCCATGTTTACAGGTACTTGTATGCACCGGGGAGGGGAGATCGAGATGCGGCCAGCTCGAGGCGCGACCGGTCGGGAGAGGTGAGACAGGTCCCAGGCCTTTTGCAAGGGAAAGTGTCAGCTTCTCGTGCGGCAGCAAGAAGCAGGATCGTATTGAACAATGGCAGGCAAGTGAGGAAACAAAATCTTGCAGGCACAGGTAGATTGTTCTGGCGGTTTCATTGAGTGCGGTTGTTGCCAGCGAGCCCGCTTCGGCCCGTAAGACCATAGCGGTACCGAACTGGGCGCAGCATCTTCGGAGGTTGAGCAGCTGGTTGTTCACGCTGAAACGTCGGGGTACACGTCAAAACGGCGCTGCACAGTCACTGGGATTCCGGCCCGAGCCTTGTCAATCTCCTGGACATCTGAAGGGCGGAAATGCGTGAGTAGGCTATCACCTAAAGACACTCGCGATCTCGATGCACCGATGTCCACAAAAAGGATTCCTTCCTTCTCCTCCAGTTGCGCCACGATTTTGCCCCTGGTCGGTGGCGTCAGCTTGCAGTCTCCTCGAGCGGCTCGGCGAGGCGCAGCATACATTGGGTTTGTTACTCCTGAATATCCGTACGCTTTGTAACCATCTCCGGACGTCGCTCGCGCCGGCGAACACATGACGATGAACATCTGGTTGTCCACGGCCCTGCGACGGCGACGCATCCAGAGATCAGTATTCCCGAAGATCCAATAGGCAAAGGAGTGTGAAACATACCTTGCTCGCTGCAGAAGATCCCAGTGAAGCGGTCCAGTGGTGGTGTTGAATGCGGCGGGGTAGATGAGTGCGACGCAGCCTTTTTTGGTCGACGCGAACCAAACGCGAACGTCAGTTCGCCGCTCAATCATGCTCCGCGAACGCCGACGCACCTTTCCTCGCGGCGATCATGGCGATTTCTGGGAACCTCAAGTCGTAGCAGATGGCGACTCCGAGCTTTCCGAAGGGAGTCTCGACGATGGTGAGGTTGTTGCCGCCGGTGAGCGTCTCGCTCTCCTTGAAGGTGATGCCGCCGGGGATGTCAATGTCGAAGAGGTGGACCTGCAGTATCAACCTTAATAACGCGACACACGCGTACCAGGCAGGAAAAGGAGGCACCTTGCGGTGCAGTGCGACGAGCGCGCCGTCCGGGGAGAACGTCGGGGACGAGTTGTAGATCTTGTCATCCGCGCCTCGCTCGGGGATGGATCCTGTTTGGTCAAACGTCTAGATCAGTGCTCCCGTCCTCGTCAACGTATCGCACCACGCCTAGACAGACTCACCACCGACGAGCCAAACCCCCGCCGCCTTCGCCGCCACGCTCAGGACCTTGACGCTCTCCGACTCGCTCTTAGCGAGGTCGTACGTGCTGCCCTTGTCGAACGCGATCCGCTCGGCGTACTTGGGGAAGCTCGCGGTCGCGTACGGACTGTTGAAGACCTCCTACTCGGCCGTGTCAACTTGTCTCGCGCGCGAGCGCGTGGGGGCGGCAGGGACGCACGGGAAGGACGATCAGGTCGGGCTTGGGTCCACCCCCACCGAGTGCGGCGGTCGCGATGGCGGTCTGCGCGCGCTTGAGGTTGTCCACCTTGATGTCCGTCGTGCCGCCGAGCTGGACGAGCGCGACGCGAAAGGGCGAGCCGACGACGGGAGGGGCCATCCTGAGCGTGCGGGTGTGCGGGAGAGGCTGGAACGCGGCGCTGAGGGAGCTGGAGAAGAAAGTGCTCAGGCGTGGGCGCATGCGGTGGAGAACAAGCGGGGTCGGCCGGCCGTCGACGCCAGCGGTTAGTTGCGGTCCTCCCGTGGAGGCCATGAAGTTAAGAGCACGATATGTTCTCATTTATGGGAGGAAAACTCCCCGCCTGCATCGGCAAAGGGACTCGAATCGACGCCAGTTTGCCGTCCGCGGCGCCCGGCGTCCAACTTGAACGTCTGCTTGTGCCCGGCGCGACAAGTGCGTACCATGGATCTCTGAAAGCCCAGTTAATTCGAACGTGGTCCGTTCTGCACCCGGTAGTCTTCAAACCGGCGCGAGGCTCGCGGTAGCCGGATAGCTTCGCAACCACCGACTCGGAGGACGCGGCAAATGCACCGTGCCCACCGACCTCTAGCCGGAAATATCGATGCCGTCTTCCTCCAGCCTCCCGAGTATATACTTAGTGTCCACGCTCTGGGTCTCCGCCTTGTACGTCTGGGCTCCAGCTCGAGTCTGCTCGAGTGAGGCAGAGCTCGCAAGGTCCTAGACGTGAACGGTTCCCCAACTTGGTGTACCACTCTGACGCAGTGGTGCGCATGTAAGGGGACTTATCGCGTGATCTCTGTGTCACGAGAACTCGGGGATGTGGCTACCCGCACACCTCCGGCAGCGCTGCGTCCTCCCAGCGTGTCGCCTCCGAGCTGGCATTTCGAGAGGATCGCACCTGATGGCACCGCGGCGTATCATTCCTCCAGCGGCACTGTGCGCTACAGCTACAACCGATGAGAGGTCGCTATACCGGTCGCTTGGCTCTGGGTCTGTCGTAGCGCTGTCGTTACTGTTTGACTTGTTTGAGAATACTACTTGAGACTCGCTCGTATGGATTTCTGCTGTCGAAATCGGGACGGATCGCCGCGAGCCAAGTCTTAGGAGTCGGGCGAGTCCAGCTTGCTCTCCAGCTCCAGCCGTCGAACGCGTCAAAATATGATCAAGGAAGCCCAGCCACATTCACTGGCGTCCATACTTGCCGCGAAAAGTGCACATTCACTCACAGGCAATCCTTTAACATTACGCGAGGATGACCCGAACTGCCTCCGCAAAGTCGACTCCAACCCAGTCTGGAGCCTCCGTCTTTAACTCGTCCCCAGCCCTATACTTGCCTGTCTGCACGAGGAACCTCTGCAAACCAAGCTCTTTTGGCACAGCTCCTACATCCTGTTTTTTGTCGTCTCCGATCTGCACGGAGCGACGCGTCAGTCTCAAAAGTTTCGCAGGACTTGGGCATGCGGCCGCACCATGCCGACCGAGCTCCAGCGGGAGGCGTCGATGCCGTCTTTCTCCAATGACTCGAGTGCGACCTGGTAGAAGGCTCGTTCTGGCTTTCCGACTGCCAGGATCTGAGCATCAGGGATTGGTGTCCAAGTGTGGCTGAGCCCGCAAGGTCAGCGACGCACCGACTTCCGCGGTCACACCACTCGCTTCTTCAAGTCCAGAAATGAACGGCCCTGCAGAGAGAAGATCACGTTTGAGCACCTCGAGAACGAGACGCTTGAAGAAACAAGGAGAGGGCCGGACGCACCCGGTCCGAGCGACAGTCCTCCATCACTCGAGCGATAGTACAGCGCCTTGTGGGTCGCAATCAACTGAGCCCGAGCCGAGCCATCTTCAGGCGATAGTATACGGAACGCGTCGTTCAGCACTTGGTAGTTCAAGCGGTCAGGAGCGAGCCCCACGACGACCGCATCGAACGGGGCTTGCGAAGGTGGGAAGTCCTCGAGCGCGGACGGGGAGAGCAGGTACAGTGGGCTGCGAAAGATCCGTCAGCATTCAAATGCACGCTCAGCCCAACTATCGGCCTACGCACTTCAGATTCCGACTCTTGACGAGCGCCGCGACGGCCGAGAGTGAGGTGAACAGCTGTCAGTAGATCTTTAGCTCACGAGCGTCGCTGTGCGGAACACAGCAGCACCCCACCTCCTCTTCCCTGACATCCAAGTGCATCCTCTTCATCTTGTCCAGCAGGCTCCGCTCTGCTCGGCCACAACGCTCAGCTGCCCCACCCGTGCGGCAGGCTCCTCGCGCGCGACGGACTACGCACTGCTCTCCTTGGACGTGTTCGAGACGAATCTGACGGCGATGCCGGCTTGTCGCAGCGCCTGCAGCGCCGCTGCGGCCCCAGGCGTCGCCTCGTCTCCCACATGCAAGGTGCCGGAGAGGTCGACCAGGAGCGCTCGCACCGGCATCGTGGGTGAGCGGCGAGCAAGGGCTGAAAGGTGGCGTGTGATGGACGCGATGGTGAGCTGGCGAGCTTGTTCGAGATGCTGTGCGGAGGTCAAGCCGGGTCGGACGCGCCGGTCGAGCTCTCGAATTTGTTGATGGCCCCGGCTCGCCTCGTGGCTCCTCTGCCTCGATCAAACCGGTCGGTATCACCCACTTCGCTCTACATTCGGCCTGCCTGAGACACGGGTGGGCCTCAGACCAGCCAAGCGAGCCCTCGTCGACTATACCACGCTCAGCGGCGCGTCCTTCGGCATCGTCCACCACTCGCTCGTCAGCTTTAGCGGCGATGACACCTCTGCTCCGTGGCGCTTTCTAGAGCCCAGTGAGCGATCGAGGCGAATGGGATTGGACCGAAGCGTTGCACGCGAGCGTCGGACGCGCTGCACCTCGACCTCGGGTTGGGAAGGCGCCTTCTGCCGACTGAAACGTTGGATCGCCTCCTTCATTCCAACAACCTCGAGCTGAATCATCGCTAGCTTGCTCTTCACTGCTCTCACTTCAGCGAGAGCGCGTCAGGTCACTGCATGCACCGCACTGCCGCGCCGGCTGATCTCTCGCAGCGACCCTGGAACGTGACAGGGGACTGCTTCTGATATTCCACCTGCCACCTCTCTGCCCTCTCTACACTCGCCACCGAGCTCACAACCGGGCACCCAGTACTAGTCGCACAGCAACGCCATGGGGCGCACCATCCGCGGCACTCGTCACTGCCAGCCGGTCGACCCGTACTCGAAGGCGACAGCGCCAGCGTACGAGGGCAACGTCCTCATCCGCCCGCTCACCTCGACCACCGGTCGGAGCGCCCCTGCGAAGAAGCCCAAGGCGCGCAAGCCCGTCGTGCCCGCGAAGCCGCGCAAGGTCGGCCTCGGCGCGTTCGGCAACGACGAGGACTTTCTCCGGATCGAGAAGATCGTCAAGAAGGTCTCGTCCGGCGGCACGCACGCCCCGGCTCTGGCTCCTGTCCGGCCGCACAGCACTGGTACCGCGACGGTCGCTGGGAAGCTCGGCGGCAAGAACGCTCTCGCGGCGTCGATCGAGGCGGTGCTCAACCGGCGACCCGCGGAGGTGATCCAGCGCGAGGAGCACGAGCGCGGAGTCACCCAGCAAAAGGCGAGCGCGACCGCACTTCGTAAGGAGCTTCGTGCGAGGGCCGAGTGCGCCGACGGCGCGAGCGACGACGGCGCGGGTGCGGGCGACGAGGAGCTCCTCGTCACGTCGCTCCGCACGACCAGCGACAGCAACAACGCTTCTACGGCGGAAGTTTCGCTCGCTATGCTCGACATTCCGCTCGTCGCCGTGCCGCTCTCCGAGTACTGCCTCCAGCCGCCAGCGACCGCCGCCGCGGACGACAAGATGACGGTCGAGCCCGTCGGCACCGCCTTCTCGACCAGCAACCCGCACCCTTCGTTTGAAAACTCGCTCGTTCCTCAGATCTTCTCGACCGCGAAGCCGAGCGATGGCATGGACGTCGACACGCCCGCGGCGCCGGCGCCGCTCGTCTTCGCCTCGTGGAAGCCGATCTTGAACCCTTCTCCGGTCACCGCGAGCCCCGCCGCGCCGTCGATCAAGTCGCTCCACCACCAGGCGACGGCAGTCGAAGCGCCCGCTCCGAACGCCGCCGCGGTCGCGCTCGCCGTCCGAGGCCGCGCCGCCGCGCTCACGGCGGGGCGCACGCGCAAGCCGAAGAAGAAGCGCCGCGCGGAGCTGTTCGACTACCTCTCGGACGACTCGGAGGACTGGTACGCGCTGCCCTCCGCTGCTCCGAGGCGCCCCAAGTCCGGGAGGGCCCTCGACGGCGCCGAGCCGTACAACGCCGCTGCTGGCACCGTCCCGCCCATCGCGCCCGAGCTCCTGCCTGCGACGAGGGTCGCCGCGGAGAAGCTCTTCCCGACCAACTACCAGAGCGCGCTGCTGCAGAGGGCCAAGGAAGGGAACGTCATCTGCGTGCTCCCGACCGGCTCGGGAAAGACGCTCGTCGCGGTGCGTTGCTTTCCTAGGTTGTATTCGATCGAGCGCTGATATATGGTCGATAGGTCCTTCTCATCGACTGGATGTACAGCAAGATCGAGCTTCCGCGCGTCGAGCAGGGCATCAAGAAACGCCTCCAGTTCTTCCTCACGAACTCGGTCCCGCTCGTGCACCAGCAGGCGAACATTCTCGCTCACAAGTGCGCTTCCCAGCTCCTATTATTTTCTTCCAAATACTGAAATTCCTTCTCACCAGCTCGAGCCTCCGTGTCGGCAAGCTCTTCGGCGGACTCGGCGTCAACCTCTCGTGCGACGACGAGTGGCGGTTCAACTTTGAGCACTACGAGTGAGCACCTTCTGCATTCGCAGACTCGACCTTTCGTTTGACGCGATCACACTCTCTCCCAGCTGCCTCGTCCTTACGGCCCAGCTGCTCCTCGACTCGCTCGCGCACGGCTTCATCTCGATGAGCCAGATCTCGCTCATGGTCTTCGACGAGGCGCACCACGCCAAGTCAAACCAGTCCGTCTCAGTCCTTCCAGAATTTTTTAGAGCACATGCTCACCACGGCGTTGCACAGCCCCTTCGCCAGCATCCTGCGCGACTTCTACGGCCGGATCCCAGACGGCCAGGAGCGGCCCCGGATCCTCGGCCTCACCGCGTCGCCGCTCAACAGCAACGAAGGTCTCACCGAGGCCGACCACCTTCAGGCGCTCTTTGACGCCAAGTGAGCTCTTCGACTGGCTTGCACTGTCGACTATCTGACTCACCAGCGTGCGCAGGCTTGTCACCGCACCCGAGGAGACGCTGCAAGAGCTTCGCGAGATGGTCGCCAAGCCCACCGAGCTGACGTTCAAGTACAAGGCGTCGCCTCGTGAGTTGCCCTCGTCGCTTTGGGGATGGACCAAAGCTTACGGGGCCCACAGACTACCCCCCGACGGACCTCTTCACCGCGATCCACCAGAAGGTCCTCGTGCGCGACGCCGACTTTGAGCGCTGCTCGCGCGCCGCCCAGATCGCGTACGCTCTTCATTCACACCCATTCGGTCATTACTGAAGATTTTGACACCAATCAATCAGCCTCGCCGAGTTCGGGCCCGACGCATCGGACCTCGTCTTTCACCTCGCGCTTGCCAAGTGGACGCAGAAGACGGGCGCGGTCGAGGCGACGGCTGAGCCGCTGCCCGAGCCCGAGGTCGCGAACAAGGCGATGGACCCCGAGTTTGACCTCATCCACCCGCCGCCGGAGCTCGAGGAGGGCGTAATCATGGACGTCGTCGAGGACAAGCCCAGGGAGGACGACGACGACGAGAGCACGAGGATGCCCGACTGGCTTCGGTGAGCTTGAGTTTCGCCCTTCAGGTCTAGGGAAATGCTGACCACTTCGCACGTTGCAGTGAGGTCCAGATGCACAAGTCGAACCCGACGATCAAGAACCTCTCGCCAAAGTCAGTCCGGCCTGCTTTCCTGCGCGACCCTTCGCTGACGGCTCCCTGCGCAGGCTCCAGACGCTCGTCAAAGTCTTGGGGGCATACTCTCTCGCCTCGGACACCTTCTGCGGGATCGTCTTTGTCAACAAGCGCGTCGACGCGCTCTTGATCGCGCATCTCCTGCGCCAGTTCGCCAAGACGCTCCCCGACCTCGCGTGGCTCCGCGTGCGCTGCGTCACGGGCCACGGAACGAGCGCCAACAAGTCTCTGTGGGCACTTTGTCTTCTACCACGGTGACCGAGCCGCTGACAGGTCGCACTGCACAGTGGGCCTCGCATGCAGTGGGCTGAGCAGGCGGAGGTCCTGACCGACTTCGGAGAAGGTGTGGACCTCCCATTGCGTTCCCAGTGCCGACACTGATTCTATCTTAAGGTAACTGCAATCTCCTCATTGCTACGTCGGTCGTCGAAGAGGGCCTCGATGGTGAGTCTTTCGTCGTCCGCGGACGTTGATCCGAACCCGAGGCTGATTCCCTTCTGCAGTCCAGGTGGGTTTTGATACCAGATTCTCGCAGCAACTATTGAATTGTCCGACAGCCCTGTAATTTCGTGGCTCGCTTCAATCTCTACGCGTGAGAGAAGATGGATTTTTACTCTCGATTCGCCGTCGACCTTGCTAACTTGCATCTTCCAGGACCCACATCTCGATGGCGCAGTCGAGGGGACGAGCGAGGAGAGCGGGGAGTCACTACGTCCTGTTCGTGCAAGAGGGAAGCCACTCGGACGAGCGCAAGATCGCTCGCATCCGCGAGTCAGTCTTCCCGACTTAGCGCTTCGGCCAGTCGCTGATCCGCCGTCGAGCAGGTTTGACAACAAGATGTCGGTGCGCTCCCATTCTGTCCAATGTCACGATTCCACACAATGCTGACTCGATCGCCCGAAGGAACTCCTCCACGACGTCGACGCTCAGTACGACGGCGACTACGGCGCCGACGAGGACCTCGAACCGGAGGCGTTCTACATCGAGCCGACGACGAACGCGCTGCTCACGCCCCACTTCAGCGTGTCGATTCTGTATCGGTAGTGGGTGAACTCTCCTCGTGCACCAAGAGTTGACTTAACCAGCGCGACTGCTCAGCTGCCAGTCGCTGCCCCAGTCCGACGCTTACAACTCGACCATCCCGCGCTTCGAGATCTTCCAGCACAGTCCCGACTCGTACACGTGCTCGATCCTCCTGCCGCCTTCGGCCAGGATCCGCGCCGTCTGCTCCAGTGCGCCGTCTTTCATTCTGCGACGCTGAGCGCGCTGTTGATCTCTGCGCTCTCAGAGCGCTGCGAGACTCCCAAGGCCGCCAAGAGGGAAGCCAGCTACATGTGTTGCAAGCTTCTGCGCCACGCCGGAGCGCTCGACGACCACCTGCTCCCGATTCTCACCTTCGCGACCCCGGAGGAGGTCCACGACGAGCAGGGCCGCGTG
>ERZ1463038.657-NODE-657-length-12343-cov-12.581299_pt1 | contig 12343 bp, 15 predicted proteins | sample MGYA00564479_ERZ1463038 | MGnify/ENA primary metagenome ERZ1463038 (study PRJEB39244, sample SAMEA3635134) | Helicobacter pylori | study: EMG produced TPA metagenomics assembly of PRJEB11511 data set (Assembly of a 5300-year-old Helicobacter pylori...
ATCAAGCGCAATTTCAATCCAGACAGTCCATCAGGTTCAGCTCGAGCACTCGAGCTCCGAGCTTCGAGTTCACCCCTTCACGACCGTTCCCGTCACAGCGATGGCCTTCCACCCCGGGCACACGAACGGTTCCTTCCCGTGAATCTCCTCGAGGTGGGCCTCGAGCTTGTCTCCGACGCCGTTCTCGAGCAAGGGTCCCATCGTCTTGCGCAGGTGCTCGATGGCGGCCTTGACGCTCTCGAACGTGACGTCGAACTCGATAACCTCGGTCGCGATGTCCGTGAAGCCGAGCTCGGCGAACTTGGCGCGCATTGCGTCCTCGTCGACGACCCAGATTGAGGTCAAGGCGGGCGGCACGACGAGCTCGGGCGCGACGGTCTGGAGGGGCGCGAGCCAGCCCGTCGACTGCCAGAGGGTGAAGCACGACTTTCCGCCGGGCCTGAGGACGCGGTGGGTTTCTGTGATATAAACCTCGTCAGCTCCGAGTGTGGGTTCGCTCGCGTTCGAGACGCGACGCTGCCGACGCACCGGCGAGACCGAGCTCCGGAGCAGGGAGGAACTGGAACGCCATGTTCGTGAAGACGTAGTCAAACTTGTCGGAGCTGTACGGGATCGACTGGAAAGAGAGAGATAAGTCAGCCCAAGTCCGAGCGAGGTCGCAACGGCACGGGTCGCACCAAGCAGTTGATTCCTCGCGCCTCCGCGTCCCAGCCGTGCTTCTCGATGCGGTTCCGGGCAATGTCGACCATTCCCATCGAGCTGTCGCCACAGATGACCTGGACGCCGCTCGTGTTCTCTCCGAGCGCCTCGAAGAGCTTGAGCGTGACGTTGCCCCCGCCGCACGCGTTGTCGAGGACGAGAATCGGGTCGCTGTTCGTGCGGGAGAGGATGCCGGACAGCTTGAGGAGGAGCGTAGCGGGAGGTCCGGTCCCGAGCTCCATGAAGTCGACGTACTCTGGTCAAGAAATCCTCGGTCAGCGCTGCACATGAGTCTGCTGTGAGCGAGAGTGCGCACCAGCAGAGACGGTCGTACTGTAGTCCAGGAAGGACGAGGAGCCGCTCATTGTGTGTGAGGTTGTGGTGGCTAAAGAAGGAAGACGGTCGCTCGGATGACCGTAGGGTTGCGTCGCCGCCATGTTCAGCCGGGACGTCCTTCCCAACTCCCAGCCCCAGCCTTAGACGCGCCACAGCTTCAAGTAAAATAAGAGCGATCCAATACCTTCAAGGTGAATTTTGCATGGTGGACAGGCAGGTCCGCTTGTTGTCGCGCCCGTGGCGGCCAGCGAGAGCGAGCTGCCAGGCGCACAAGCAAATCGAAGCGCGCACCTGCAACGATGAAACGTCGATACCTGTGACACCTTCCTTTGAGCTGGCGAGGTGTGTAAAGTCCTCGAGCATGCCCACCGCACACGCTGCGCTCATCCAGAGCGACCAACGCATAGCGCGCAGGTTGCTGGCATCACTCGGCAGAAGCTGAGCGGCCTAGACTTGATGCTCGGTACGCCCCCGACGAGTGATCCAGTCTACTCCTCCGCGTGGCTAAGGCGCAGCTCTTCAGCAGCCGGCGGCGGTGGGCCCGCCGAGCGGTGCGGCGGGAGCATGTACAACGCTGGTTGGCGCCACTGGTGTGAGGACTGGATCTGTACGATCCCAATCCTGGCGAACTCGCACTGGCGAGCTCGTACGCTTGAACGTCGTCGCCCGCCGTCGCATGCGGACCGGGTGCGGAGGGGCATGTGAGTGGTGATGGAGATTCACACAGCAGGTAGTTTGTGCAAGGGCTCCGCTGTCTCCTTGATCTGTTTGAGGTCTGATCAGGCCTGGTCGCAGTGGTCGGTCGTAAGACAACCAGCGCAGGCCGAGCACGCGACTCTTTCCTCCGCCCACCACCTCGTCCGGTTCAACCTCGAACAAGGCCGGCAGCAGCTCAACATGGGGCTCATTGTGCGCTGCCCAGCTCTTCCCGAATGTTTTCTCGCTGACCCAGTCGCTGCCCAGCCCGAGACGTTCGACCTGGGGCTCGTCGTGCCCATCGCCGTCCTGGCCATCCCGGTCCTCTGGGGCGCCTCCGTCTTCTACAACAAGCGCGTCGAGACCCAGCGCCTGAAGGCTCTCGGAATCGGCCGTGGAGTCCCCGGTACGCTCGCCCCCGACGGCGCAGACCGACCCCGGACGCTGACTCTCCGCGCTGCGCAGGCTTCCTGACCGGGTCCCACAAGGTCGCGCTCCCGCTGGCGATCGTCGCGCGCATCAAGATGGGCGAGGACGTGTCGGCTGAGGAGATCACCGACGCGATCAACGCCGAGAAGGCGCGCGAGATCAGGCTCGCCGAACTCGAGGCCGAGGAGCTCGCCGCCGCTGAGCGCGAGGCGAACCGCAAGGAATGGGAGCCCAAGCCGATGAAGGTACCCAGTACCGTCGACACCGAGTGGCTGCCCAAGGGGGCGCTCGGGGGCGGCAAGTCCAAGGGAGGCCGCAGGAGAAAGAAGTAGTCGGGTGCGAAATCAGCACAGGGTTCGACGGTACGACGGATCGGTTTGGAGCCGATACCTGGGGCTCGGGCTAGCTCTCGAGGCTGCCACTCGGCATCCCACGCGTCTGTGGTCTGGACGGCGGCGTCGCTGAGCGCTGGCTCCGCTTGCTGCGATCACACTTCGTCCAGCGCGCGCAACACCAGACCTCGTTCGATGTTGGCTGACCAGGTGAGTAAGTAGCATTGCGCCTTCTCGCTGGCTGAGGAACTGCGCTGACCCAGTGAATCTCAGGTCTGCCGCCTCCGACTGCGAGAGCCGGTCTGCGCCCATCCAAAACGTCCTCGGAGGCGTCTTCGGGGACCGTTCTGCATTTCTCCGGTCACATCCTATCTCTCCTTTCACCAATTCACTATGTCGTCCCAGTCAAACGAAGCTGAAGCCAGCGCCGGCCTCCTTCGCGTTCAACGCATCAAGGACCTCCTCGGAGACCTCGACCTCGTCGCGTCGTCCATGGACGCGTCAATCGCGTGCCGCTCGACAATTCCCGCTCCAATCGCCTACTTGCCTCTCCTCACGCGTACGACTTCACTTCCTTGGAAGGAAGTCCACGCCGCCTTGCTGGTCGAGTTCGGGTCAAATATCCCGACCGTGTACCGAGGTCCACTGGGACTCCAAATGGTGGTTGAAGCCATACGGAGGGCTTCTGTGCCTGGTCCGGAAGATCAGAAGGCCGTCGGACGCTGGTTGGAGCGCCTGCTCGTCGCGGGTGTGGTGCAGAGGTGCGCGTCTGTCTGAGCACGGGGTATGCGATGGGCTGACCCCGACGGCATTCACGCGACGCGCAGTATGATACTCGGCAAAGAGCCTGAGGATGTGGGATGGGCCACGCTTCCTTCCATCAGCCAGGCTGGGAAGGCGTCCTTGAAACGCAATTGGGGGACGCTCAAGAAGGCCATCGCGAAGGGACGTTTGGCGAGAGCGCATCCCGTGGCCCCCACTCAGGGTCCACAAGTCGCCAGGGAGCTCGGGTCTACAAATTTAAGTATCTAAGTTGATTCAAGAGGCGATTGCGGGTACCTCTGACCCTGGTTCTGTGGAGCCTTGTCCTCTGGACCCTTCGGTGTCGGCGGCGTCGACCTCGACACCCTCAACGCCACCCAGTCCAAATCCCACACCCTTGTTCTTTTTTCGTCTTAACCAGCAAAGCCAAAACACTTCGATTCCAAGCTCACTCCTTCGGCACACCAACTCGAGTCGCCACCACTCTTCACCCTGGGACAAAGCGGTCTCGCGCTGCGAGCAATGTCGAGGCGATGCCGCTTCGAAAACGCGGCCCGCTGGTCTTGGACGTTGACGCCAGGATGCTTTGGGCACAGGCGATAGCGTCTCGAGGTCAGAAGTCTTGAAATGATGGGCCGTGTCTGCAAGTCCCGCTTCAACGTCCGACGGCTCTCATCCGCATTTCGATCGGTCACTGATCAGTCTGCACACTGCCGTAAAGTACTTCTTGCAGGCTTCTCTTGCATAGCTGAAAATGGCACACTCCTACTCACCAGCCTCCCCGCCTCCCTGCCGTAGCCCCGGACCTCTCGGCATCGCTTCCCCCTGGTCGAGCCTCCTTTCTTGCCCGGCCACCCGGTCACTCCGATCACGACCGAGCAGGTTTTTCTGCCTCGCTAGTCGGCGTCCGCATCTCTTGGATATGCGCACCTTCACACCTCTACCTGAGCGTACCACCCGGCTCAACCTCGTCAGTCGCACGCAGGACCTCCTTCACGACCTCGACCTCATCGCCACATCACCCATGGCGGCATTCCCATGTCGTTCACGGGTCCCGAAACCCGTCGCATACTTCAGCATCCTCGCTCGGACGACCAGGATCACCTGGGACGAGGCCATGGCGTCACTCGCACTCGAATTCCCGCCGTCGCGAGTTCCGGTCATCTATGGCGGGCCACTCGGGCTCGAAATGGTCGTCGAGGTGGTGCGAAGATGCTCGAGAATGTCCTTGGAGAGTCAGAAGACTGTGGAAGCATTTCTGGAGCGCCTGCTGGTGGCAGCCGTGGTGCAAAGGTTGGTGAGCTTGATTTCGCTCGTGGAAGGCGCTGATGGAAAGTATGGGACCACTCCTCCAGCATAGCTCTTCTGATTGTCCCCGGAGGCATTAGAACAACTCTCTTGGCTCTCAGCGAGGAAGGGAAGGCCCTCGTGGTCCGCGAACAGTCAAAAATGGAGGAGGCGATCGACAAGGCCCGCATGCGAATGGGCGAGAGCTCTCGGCTTTACAGCTCAGTTCTCAGCTTGAATTATTTGAATTCTGTGAGTACGTCGTCAGGCAAATCTACAAGTGTGTCACTCCAGCTGAAGCTCAAAGCTGAAGTCCAACCTGACGCTGGCATGAGTCTGAGTGGACTCGCGGCACTCCTCCGATCACCCATGTATTTCAGTGGCTGAGTATTACACTGTCCTTAGTGAGATCGCCTGGGTAATACTCGTGTCGGACGCTTTGACACTTTGCTCCGCGGACTTGCGAGTCGTCTCTAGTACATGCAGCCACGGATCACTGGACCCATAGGATGAAAGCCTAAATAAATTTGTTCTGGTACGTGGATTAAGTCTTAGCGCTGGAGCCCAGAACTGTCTCTATAAACTCTGTCGTCCGGCCGAATCCCGGGTCGTGTGATGCCGCTACTGCAGACGCTCCCGCGTCCACTTGCGTCCCTAGGGATGTACGTGTTAGCTACGCGGAAGTATCCTAGATCAGTCAGGTGACTCTCGGCCCGTCCAAGACACCGGGTAGCAAGTACGAGAACGTGCGAAGGCAGTAGCGCTTCACACTGGCCAATGAGAACGATCGCAGAGTTCGACCCTCTCTGCTTCTCTCCTCGCCAGCTTTCATCACCAGCGTCTCCTGTCGGGACAGCCACTGCTATCTCCCCTGTGATACCTGCTCTCCCCCTTTCAGCCCCGACTGCAGCCCAGCCCAGCTGCCGGTTGCGCGCGTGGCCGACGTCCGACAGTTCACGCTTCAAGCGGACGAAGGTCCAGACTCGGGGCTAGTCCGAAGCATCTTGCACGTGCAGAGGTGGTCTGCGAACGCGGTACCGTTCGAAAGCAGCTGCTTCGTGACAGTGTGCGATGCCTGGGAGGAGGCAAGCGCCGCGAGCTCGGTGCACACAGCGACAGAGGCCCCCGCGGTACTCTCGGCACCGATACACTGCAAAATGCGGCTTTCCAACTGTCTAGACAGCACGTTCGGCTTTCGTCGCCGGCTGAGTTAGCCGCTTGGCCGCGTGCTCCGGACCGCAGGGTGCGAATGTGGGTCGCCTAGTTGGCTGATGGGATGTGAATCCAGGCATCAAGGCTACATCTTCCTCCCGAACCGTCACCTCGTCAACAGCGCGAAGTAATGAAGGGCGTCCTCGTCTCGCTCGCGTTCGTCTTGCCCCTCGCCAGTGCGGCCGGCCTCGAGCAGATCGAACATGTGATTCTGTATATGCAGGAGAACCGGGCTTTGTATGTTTGCCTGTATTTATTATGCAAATTGAGCTGACAGTGACGCGACCTGGCTGTACAGCGACCACTGTGCGCCGCAGATTCGAAGTGCGGGATTCGCGAGTTGAGAGCTGACTGATTTTTGCCGCCAGACTTCGGCACATTGGCTGGAGTTCGCGGTTTCAAGGATCCCAACGTTCAGGTTAACGCCGATGGACGGTCGGTATTCTATCAGAAAGTCGATGGCCCAGGTGCGGCCCGGTCTCTCACTGCGCCGCCAGAACAGCGCTGAGCAGGTGTTGGTGTGCAGTGAGCCTGATTACGGACCACCTGTTGCCGTGGTACATTGCCCACGGAGGCGTGAGTGGACTACTCTCTCTTACTCAATGTCAGCACGCTAACGGGGAGCCGCTGTCGCAGGAGCCTGGCCGCGCCGAGGCTGTCCAATGCAGTCTCGCGGGATCCAATGCATACTCGTGGGTTATTTGGGGGGAAAGTGTTGCATACCTACGGCTGATACTTTAGAGTAGGAGCAACCAGGCAGCACTTGCGGCTGGACAGAACGGTGCGTCCGACTGCGAGCATCCCTTCCTCTGAACTGAGCGGAGAACTGACACCGTTCTCGCCTAAAAAAGACCAGGTGCGTGCGACTCCGAGCGCTTCTTCCTGCGTACCACGCGGAGCACTGACACCGTTCTCGCCTGAAAAAGTGGGCTCTAGCCAACACCGCTCAGAGTGAGGCATACTACAAGCGCTCCGACCTGCCTCTTCACTACGGCGTCGCGGACGGCTGGTGAGCATTTTTTCTTTTGCTCCCCAGTCAACCTAAATTGTACGACGATGCTGAACTTTGCTTCGACAGGACGGTTGCCGACATGTACCAAGAGGGCAGTGAGTCGTCCCTCAGCTCAATCTCTGCAGAGCGTCGACTGAATTGCTCTGTAGTCATTTCCTCCACCGACCCTAACCGGGTGTAAGTCTGTTTGTCACCATATCCTCAGAGCGCGCGGTCTAACGAAAACCCTTTGCAGTTACTGGCAGGTTCGTGTAGCATGTTCTGACATCAAACCATCAAAATTGCTCACTGAGATTTGAGCAGACTGGATCCGTCAACATTGCAGGTGGGGCCGTCAAGTCCTCGATGGGCCCTGTCCTCGACAACAACCGGTCTCCTGTAGGCCGGTGTGCATTGGGTCGAGCGCTCCTGTCTGACATTTCGTGGTCAGGGATGCTCTTCGCTCACCTTTACGAACGTCGAGCCGGAGTTCGGTCAAGCCAACCACCAGCAGACCTCCGAGGATTACTCGTGCTGTGAGTGTGAAGCTGCAAATCTCATCAGCTTCCCGGCTGAAGTTTTCATGCTAGATCCGTATGACTGGAAAACTGTTCCGGAGGTGCTCGAAGATGCCGGCGTCTCCTGTTCGTGCGAGATCGAATTTGTTCATGCACCTCGCTGACCTGCCTGTCGCGGACACAGGGAAGTTCTTCCAAGCGCAAGACACATTCGGCGACAACCCCCTCCTTCACTTCGATAGGTACCAGCAACTTCTTGCGGCTGGCAACTTCTCGCACCCGTTGGTCGTCAAAGGCCTCGAGTACCAGCCGACGGAGGACGAGAGTGACGTCGTTGAGACCACGCCGCCTGCTCTTTCGGATGAGCTTGGGTACGCAGGAAACTATAACTCTTCTTGATTTTCAGTTGCTGATGACCTCGTCATTTGCAGTGGTCTTTACGCTTTTCAAGCTGCCGCCGCCGCCGGGACGCTCCCTGCTGTTCGTCTGATCTACCTGACTGAGAGTATGCCGAGCTGAAAATTTCGACTTACAAGGTCTCCTACATCGTCGGCCCCGCTGCCTGTTCTGAGCATGCGTGAGTACCGTCGCATCCCCCAGACGGCGTACCAGGTCGCTACCTACCAACTACCTCACAGGCCCTTCCTCCCCCGCGATGGAGCTTGGGTGCGCGATGATGAATATCCAAGTCAATCCCAGCAGCTAACATCAGTGCTACAGTACACGCGCCAGATTGTTGAGGCGGTCCAGAACTCGCCCAAGTACAACAGGTACGAGGGCCTTCAAATGCATTGAGCTTCAACTGATGGGTGTTTTTCTGTTTTCACAGCACCGTCTTGATGATCTCGTACGATGAGACAGGTGGAACGGCTGGTAAGCTCAGCCTTGTTTACCTTATTCGACTGGGTGCTCATTGTGCCGGGCTATCGAGACCACGTTGTGCCCTTCCACTCGCCCGAAGGCACACCGGGAGAATGGATGACAAACCCGTTCACTGGAAACCAAACCTTCTCCGGTACGCCGTCTGTTGTAATTTTACAGAAAGGCCACGCTGACTACCATCTCTGTAGGGCCCGGTTTCCGTCTGCCCTTCTTGGCCATCTCGCCATGGACCCGTGGCGGCAATGTTTTCACCGAGGTGCGAGAGACGTCCGGCTCAGTCATTGGCCCAAGCTGAACCTTTTACGTAGCCCGCCGATCACACCTCTCAGCTGTACACGAAGTCTGACGCTGCCGCGCACGCGAGCTCTAACTGACTGCGATCCTCTCAGCCTGTTCCTCGAGAAGTGGCTCGCGGCAAAGGGATTTGACTTTAAGATTCAGGCTATCAAGTGAATCCCACATTTCTACTCGTCTATCCTAGAATATGGCTGACAGCTGCACGAACTTGTAGCGCATGGCGCAGGGAGCACATGTCCGACTTGACGGCCTTGTTCGATTTCAACACCGTGAATGCCCCAGGACGAGTGGCTGCAGAATACTGTCTGACTCGCTTGATCTACACAGCCGGACCTCTCTCTCGTCAACCTCCCCGTGATTTCGGTCCCCCACTCTGTGAGCTTCGCAGGTCCGGCACCCTTCACTTGCGAACACACTAACTCTCGCTTCACAGACCGATGGCCACTTTGACGGCGTCGCTTTCTGCGAAGGACCTCTCTCCGCCCCCGAGCCGCCCTACGGCATGCAGACGGAGGCCAACTCGCTGATCCAGGAGGACGGTTTCAAGGCCGTCCGCGGTGCGATCACTGAAGGGAGGCACCTCACTTTCGAGTCGGGCGCCTACGCACTTGCGTACTCGATGACTGCCTTGAGGAACAAGCGCTTCCTGTCGGCCGTCACCGCCGAGAGGACCGCGCCGGCCCACAACAAGGCGTGCGTGCGCCCGCAAAGCTGCTCGCACTCCACCGCTGACCCGCAGTTTCTGCCTCCAGCAACCAGCTCATTGTCCTCGAGGCGACAGATGCGGCTCTCGCGACCGGAAAGACGTTCAAGATGCGCTTCCCGGCCGCGGCTGGCTCTGCGGCCGCATACCTCGATGCCACGCTCAGCCTCGCCGACCAGGCCAACGCCGAGACGTTCACGATCCTGAACCAGGGTGAGTCCTTGTCTTCATCGAATGTTGAAGTGGATACTGACTTGCTTCTGACAGGTACCGGAACCGGCTGGTCTGTACAGACCAGCGCGGACAAGTACCTTTCCCTCGCGAACGGCAAGGCCAGCCTGTCGGACAAGGCGTCGAGCTTCAAGCTCTTCGCGGTCACCATGTAATCTGCTTGACATACTCAGATGTAGTAACCTGGAACTATCCTTCTGCTGTGCTCAACTTGCTCGAAATCATGAGCACCCTCCACGGCACGTCGTTCCAACCACGTCGCGCACAGCGAGGCTCCGGCGTCGACTTCTTCGAGTTCGCGGGCGAATGGGGTCGATCCGACTAGGAGTGAGATCCAACATGATTGATAAGCGCCTTTGCTTTGCACCGGGGGTTTTCTTCAAGCTCAAGCTTTATTGACGGTGGACCCTCGGGGGTGCATATGTACGATGAGGGACAACAGAGGGGTAGAGTGGAGGGTGGAAGAGGAGGGGACAAGCATCCAAGTGTCTGATGGGTTTACGCCGAGCTCACGAGGCGCGAGATGGGCGGCGGAAGGTGCTCGACGGTCGCGTGCTGGAGGAGGGCCTGTCATCAGAAAGAGTGGTCAGCTACCGTCACGCACGTGAGCAAGAGAAAGAAGGCGCACCTCGCGCGTCGGCAGGACAGCCTCGCACGCGTGCGACGGCGTCTCCCGCCAGGCGCACTGGAAGACCTGGCTCGGCTGCGTCTCCGTCGGCAGCGTCTCGTCTTCGTCGAGCGCGCGGTCGGCCTCCTCGACCTTGAGCGTGGCGACGTGCGTGTCCCACAGCGCCGCCTTCGCGCGAACCGTAGCGTCCGTGCGCCTGCTCTCGCCCTTGAGCAAACCGACCTCGACCTCGAGCCTCTTGATGTGCTCCTTGTGCTTGCGGCTCTCGCCCTTCTGGAACAAGTCGCGCTGGACCATGCCGACATCGAGCAGGCCCTGGAGGCGCTCCGCAGTCGCCTCAGCGACGCGCGCCTCGTTCGCGCGGTCGACGGCGGCGTTGGACGCCTCCGAGTACTGGCGCTGGATGTACGAGAAGTCGGTCGAGGCGGCTTCTTTGGACGACTGGAGCGACTTGTTCGACTTGGTGAGCGAGGCGACCTCGGACCGCAGCTTGATCGTCTCAGCGGCGAGAGGGCGCAGTTGGGCGAGTTCGGCGGAGTACGACTTGAGCTGGAGACGGACCGCGTCGAACTCCTTCTCGAGGTCTTCGCGGGTCTGGGACGTAATCTGAGTCAGCTTCTGCTCTTATAGTATGCGGCAGGTGAAGCTCACCAGCGAGGATGCGAGGACCTGGGGCGGTTCCGGGACAGGCGTGGCGTCGCGCACAGGCGTCGCATCGCGCTTGACAGGTGTGGCATCACGCTTGACGGGCGCCCTCGGTGAGGGTGTGACGTGCGAGAGAGACCCTGCGAAATAGAAGGGAATGAGCACAGAAACAAAGAGCGCTGAAGAACAGAACGCACGTGCGACATCAAACGTTGGGAGCATGTTGGAGAGGACGCGCTTGAGCTGATACGAGCCCTCGGCCGAGTTGACGACGATGATGTCCGTCTTGTCTCCGGGCGCAACGCGTAGGCCGAACGCCCAGAATGGCCTCCGGGTAAGCGGGGCGTCGCCGTTGCTGATGTACGCGGCCGGGCTGGCGACGAAGCGGCTAAGCTCGGGCTTGGTCTGGTCCTGGCCATCGAGGAGAATCGAGTTGCGAATGAGCTCCTGGAGGTTCAGGATGCTTGCCTGGCTACCGCCGGGCGCGGGCGAGCCATTGCGCGATGACAGGCTCGCGGCGGGCGCGGGGCTCGGGCTGCGCTGGCGCGAAGGCGTGCCGCTTGCCGATTGTGCGGGCGCGTTGACGAAGATGTCACCGGCGGCCTGCACGCGCGAGAGAGACGGCGAAGGGAGCACGGCGGGCGAGAGGTACCCAGACGACGATGTGGGCGCGAGCACGGCCGCGAGCGACGCGGCGAGCGGCTGGGGAGCGACGGCGAGGTCGGTTGGGTTCGACGTGCGTGCCTTCTTGTTCGCAGCCTCGTCTGCCTCGAGCGTGGCGTAGTCCCGCTTCAAGTTGCCGGCCGAGTGCGAGGTCGGGAGCGCGCTGCCGCCGACGTGCCCGTACCCATTGCCGTTGCCGTTCCCGTTCGGCTCGCCATCCCAGCCTGCGCGTGCGGGCGTCGCAGCCGAGGCGCCGTTCGTCGGCTGTTGAGCGTAGACGTTGTAGTACGAGCCACCGGCGGGGGCACCATTCGAGACGGGCAGGTCGGCCGGGGGCTGCCCGCCAGCACCGCCACTCGGTCCCGGCGCGTCTGCGTCAACGGCTCCCGCTTCTGCTGCGCCCGTCGGCAGCGCAGAGAGCCGGTCCCAGTCCCCAAAGAACGACTGACGACCGTCTTCGCCGAGCTGGGAGAGGAACCCGTCCGAGAGCGACGACTCGGGCATTGGCGGCTCAACGCGGCGCGCGAGTGGCTCAACGTCGTTGTAGTCGAACGAGTCGCCGAACGGGTCGTCAAACTCGGCTGGGAGGGGAAATTGGGGCAGCTGGGCCGGCATGGCGCGGGTCATGACGCCGCCGCCGTTGTCGGGCCCGCCGCTAAGGACAGGTGGCGGGGCGTGGATGGGCCGCTTGCCGAGCGCGACAGCGCGGCGGGATCCACCGAACGGGCCTGCGACGGGCTGGTGGTTGAACTTGTGCGTGAGGACGATCGTCTGCGAGCTCGGCGCGCGGAGTTGCTGCGACGGCGAGGGCGACGCGCGGCGCGGGATCGGCGCGGCCGACTCGAGCTGGAGCGACGGGCGCGAGCGCGCACGGGCTGGGCCAACGAGGCTGAGCGAGATGGGCGTGGACGAGCTGACCGACTTTGACTGCGACTGCGAGTTGGCGGGCGTGTCGGGGTCCTCGATCGGATCCTGCGAGGACGAGGGCAGATCGGAAGAGCACACGTCTGAACTCCAGTCACCCGTTAGATC
>ERZ1463038.658-NODE-658-length-12343-cov-12.329834_pt1 | contig 12343 bp, 22 predicted proteins | sample MGYA00564479_ERZ1463038 | MGnify/ENA primary metagenome ERZ1463038 (study PRJEB39244, sample SAMEA3635134) | Helicobacter pylori | study: EMG produced TPA metagenomics assembly of PRJEB11511 data set (Assembly of a 5300-year-old Helicobacter pylori...
GCGAAGCACGGCGAAGGCGACCAGCTCCCGATTGATCAAGTAGAACACCCAGGTGCTGTAGAAGTGATTTAGTGGGTCGTCTTGACACCTGCACGAGCATTCATCGTCGCATATCACCCACACCCTTCGTGCTCCACCCACCATCTCGGGTCGGCGTTGTCGCGCCGAGCCCCTCGCTTCACGTCTTGAGAGCGTAGATGAGTTCACAGGGACTCACGTTAACAGCCAGACCAAGCAAGCGTGGGCGCCGTACCGAGGAGCTTGCGAGAGTCCGACGTTCCCAAGCGTGAGCTTTTCAATGCCCAGACTATTACCCTTCGATCCCGCGGCGTCCACAGGAATGAGGATAGCCCATTTAGCGAGCCAGCTGCCGATATAAGTTGTCAGCACCCGTCACACTCGTCTAATGCACGCTGGCACCGGGCGCATTCGTCTCCATGAGATGAATGCCCCGGTGTGTCCCTTGATCGTCATCGTCATGGTTGATGCGAGTGACTCACAACGGGAAGAAGATCTCAAGCATTAAATAGAGATATCGCACGAAAACGTAGGCATCGAGACCGTTCTTGTCGATGATCTGTCGCGCGTCGGCACGCACAATCGCCGGAATCCACGCAAGGAGCCCAGGTGGGAGATCCGCGATCCGTTTTCTTCAGATGCGAGTGTGAGTGAGTATATGTGACTCGATCCTCTATCTTGGTCGAGAAGTGAGAGAGCTTCCCATACCTCGGCTCAACGAGAAACGAACGAGGATTGAAGATCTTGCGGAAATGTGGCCTGGACGAACCGAGTTCAACGTCGGTTTAGACTCTCAGAGTGACTCAAGCTACCTTATGAGCATGAAAACGACCACTTCAGGGGGAGAAGCAGGTAAGCTGGGCGGTCAGCCACCTTGCTCGATCTCTGAACGCGAGAGCTTTCAGTCAACGCACCGTATGCCCCAGCGATTCCCAGACCAGTCACAAGCGCAGTGATAAAAGTCTGGGTACTCTTGTTAGGAGGTGGGACTGGACAAGCAATTTAACCCGGTGAGTCTCTCGGCGCCGATGGGTGCGAAGCGCGAGGTGCGGAGGTGCTCACCATCCGAGGCCACGACCGTCGCCATGATGGTTTTGATCTGGAGCAAGGCGGGTGAAGGAGAAGAGGGAGAGTGAGGCGGCAAGGACCATCAATCGACAGGTGCTGCGGCGGCGTGGGCCCCTGCTGGCCCGCCGACCCACTTGTCGCGAAACTCTAGCGCGAATGTGAGCGGCTGGACTGTCATCGAGAGCCTGTCTAGCGACTGAAACCTTCAGGACCAGCGAGCCACGCGGAGAAGCGTTCGCGTGGTATTGGAGATCCTAGCCACCGCCTGGAAAGATCAGCCTGAACCAGATCGTGGTGCATGATGTAATGATGGATTGAATATACGTCTAGTGCTTACTTTCCCCCGACACCAGCGGCAGACCCGTTCTTCAGTCCGGGCATCGTCCTGCAGGATGGTGTCAGCAAGCGGGTCCCGAGTCCACGGCGTCGAAAGGAACCCACAACGGCGGCGCTGATGACATGGCGGCAGCTCCTACGACATCGGCGGATCCCGATGCCCCACCAAAGCTCATGCCCTGCGCAGGAACGGCGGCAACGATCGGGCTCGGCTTGGCCGTGCGAGAGACCTGGCAACGCCGAAGTGAGAGGGAGCACGGCTCAGCAGCGGCGCGGTGAAAGGAGCATGAGTGGCGCACCATCGTTCGCTCTTCGAGCAGCGTCTGCTGACGGTATTCGACGCGGAGGTCTGGGACGTTTGACTTGTGGATCTCGTTCCCCTCGACGCCCGGCAAGAACCAGTTCGGGCCGAGCCAGTGCCGCTTGACCTCCATCTCAAATCCGGATTGAAGGCACGAGTTCCGAGCCAGCTCGCACATATCTGTGACCATCGGCGCAGACTCAGACGTCAGTCGCAGGTCGCGTCTCAGCTGAACATGAGGACGGACCGGCAGGAGAGAACTGGAGCACAGCGATGCGTCAGTCAAGTTTTTTTTTTTCGCATGACCTTTTTGTGAAAATCACCTTGTAAATCTGGGCCGCCACGCTGTATTCTTCGAGGAGCGGCTCCTGCATGTACTGTGAGCGGCGAGGTCGGAGCTTGAAAGACCCGGTGGACGCACCTTTGTGAAGTGGAATTGCAGAGGGTCGTCCGTGCTCAAGCTGACGTTGAGACCCGTTCGGAAGAAGTTGGGGAGCGGGTTCCGCTCGTACGTCAGGAAGAGCGCGTTGTTCGACAGCGGCGACATGGCAATCTGCGGAGGAACGCGATGAGCTGGGCGCTCTGCAACAAGGTGAGAGAGTGCGTACGCCGATCTGCTTCAGGTAGAACAGGTACTGCAGCGCTGGGACCTTCCGAAGGAGAATGCCGTGCGAGATGGAATGCGAGGTGAGGAACGCCGATGTGAGGTGGTCCGTGTCGCCTGCCTCGCCGGCATGAGGGCGCAGCCAAAAGGTGTCTGTGTGCAGTCGGGTTTGAATGACTTCTTTGCGCAGCATATGTGGGGCTCACTGAAGCCGCGGTCGTGCCTCCAGTTGTTGAGCGAGGTGATGTTGGCGAAAAGGTAGTACAGCCAGTAGCTGTACGGCGCTGCTCGGGAGTCTTCAGAAGGCAGGGGAGCGATAGTGCAAGGGTGACATACGGTTCTGGGTCGTAGTCCAGTCTTTGGGTAACGGGAACTTGCGGTACAGCCGCCGCTCAGCCTTCGACTCGTCGTCGACACTGTCGAACCCAACGACGCGCTGGAGGAAGATGTGCAGCTCGGGGTGACTTGAAGGATCTTGCGTGACCTCGTAGAGAGGCTCGAAGATGTCTGTGAGCGTCGAAGTCAGAACGCGCAGGGCTTGGAGGAAGAGATCTCCACGCACTGCGAACGACCTCCTCGAAGGACTGTACGCCGCCGCTCTTCTTGAAGACGTCGTAGAGGCGAGGAATCTGAATGAGCCAGCGAACGTTGTCCGAGAATAGCTCGTTCTTGACGATCCATTTGGCCAGCTTGTCCCACTCGTTGGTGTTCCTGGCGCGAAGAACGGGTGAATACGTCGAGACGGTGCGCCTCTCCGAAGTGTGTTCACCTCCCGTAAATACTGATGCGGTACTCGGCCATCTGGTATTTACTCTGCTGAAGATCGTTGATGACCTCTGCGAAGGCAGGCGTGTCAGCGTGCGGCCGGGATCGCGGCATCGGTAGGGGCTCCAACCTTTCGTGATTTCCGCAAGGTATCGACCCTCGACGTAGCTGGTGCACGATGAACATTAGAGCACACGATCGCACGCGTTCGAAGACAACGCACTTGTCAGTCTTGAGGAAGATCTCGCGCAACCTGCTCTCCCCCAGAGGGTTGTACTTGAGGTTAAACTGCATTGTGGCAGGTCAGCGGGTGCACCGGCAGGCATTGACTCCGAGACCTACCTTGTCGAAGCGGTGGAACGAGTCTTGGTGGGCGTGCATGTCGAGAGTGTCGATCGAGAGGTCGTAAGCGGTCAGGTTGAGCGATTCAAACACCTGCCGGAGCGTGAGGTGCTTGTCGTCGCGGAAGATGACCACTTCCTACTCACGCGAACGCGAAAGTGGGGTCAGCTCATTCCAGAAAGGTCAGATTCAGTAGCGACACACCTCCGGGCAGCGCTTCATCTTGCTCTTGATGAAACGGAGCATGTGCTTCTGGTTCATGCTTGCCGAGTGGTGGACGTGCGTATCGACCTGGAGGTGCTTCCGTCAGCTCTGGGTCGCAAGTGAGAATCTTTCCAAAGTACCTTTCGGACATTGTAGAAGTCCCTGGAAGAACGAGGTGTCAGCGAGCTGCGTTTGTCGGAGAGAGATGAGACAGTGGCGGACCTGTGCGACACGCGCTGAAGGCAGGCGTCAGTGACCGCACTCAACGCCTGGATTCGAGGGACTGACCTTCATCTCTGCAAGCTCCCGATACTCGTTAAGAAGTACGTAGAGATTCCACTTGCTTTCAAGGTACTTCAGGCGTCGCCACGCGAACGACTTGGCCGGGCCGTCCGAGATGACGGAAAGCACGACGTCGAGGTCCTGGAAGTACTCCTTGATGGTGGGGACCTCGTACAGCGGCTCGGCTTCCGTTTCGGTGTCTGCGGTGAGAGGGCGTCAGCAGCCGCCAGGTGTCGCAGCCCGTCGCACGACCGCACCTTCCTGGTACACCTGGTAAACGCCGTTCCCATCCATCTCGAACCGCTTCCGCCGGCCAGCGACCTCCCGCTCCGGAATGACAACGTCCTGCCAGTGAAACTCGCGGCGCTTCGCCTCCTTCTCTGTAATCTCCTCGGTCGTCTCAGTCGCCTCTGCGAAGGGGTCGCGCTCCTTCCAGTGCGGCTTCGGCGGCGGCGGGTAGATAACCCAGGGCTTGATCTCCGGCGCTGAAGATGGGGCTAGCGGGTTCTCGAGGTTGACCTGGGAGGACGAAGGCGAGGGCGAGGGAGAGAAGTCGCCGTCGTAGTTGGCCGGGTTGTCCTCGAGGCGCTGCCGACTGAGGCGCATGTACTTGTCGCGGAGGTTGATGCACTTCTGGAAGGACGCATACAGGGCCTCGAGCTCTTCCGTAACGTGATCCGTCGGGTCCGCTGGCAAGGCAAGTGACGGTTAGCTCGGTGCGCGTCGCTGCCGCCCCCTCGCAGACACTGACCTGCGGTGAACCCATCATCGATCGCCTCCGCGTCCTCGAGTGCCGGGTTGAGCCTGGGTGGTCCGTGGTCGAGTGGGCTCGGAGAGTCTGAAACAGCGGGGTTGAGTCCACTGCCGCTCGCGGTGCTCGCGGTGGTGGGAGTCAAGCTGAGCCCCATGTTGGCAATCCGCGGCGACGTATGATTGTCGTTCGAGATCGAGGTGGTACGCGTCCTGATCCGCGCTGGGACCGACGGGAGTGCCGGTGCGGCCACTGGCGCCGGAGATCCAGCTGGGAGCGGCGGCGGATGCGCGGCGGCGGCGGCGTGAAATTCAGCTCGGAAAGCCGCGTCGTCCTACGTGCCAGACGGTCAGCAAGGTCGATCTCATCTCCTTGAAGTAGGTGCTTACGACGAGGTGTGCCCGCTCGTCGCGGTATTCATAGAAGGGATCCCGCTCATGGCCAGGTTGGGGCGACGGCGGCGGCGTCGTACGCGGCGTTCCGGTTTGGCTGGAGTTGGAGGACGGCTGAAGCGAGGCAATCGAGCCCTCGCGGCTCGGATGCACGTCTTCCTTTCTGCCGCTGCCGCACATCGTTGCGTGCCATCTCCGAGCGCGCCGCCGCAAGCGTTTGATCTCTGAAGTTTCGGAAAACAATGATTGTTGGCGATTTCGTTTGATTGGCTGGAATGGCTCTCGCTTGCTGGCCGGGCGCTCCTGTGCTTCCTGGCTCCTCACGTCTCTACCTATCAGCCATCCCCTTGCTGGAATGAAGTGCCGCCAATCTGGAGCTCAACTTTCATGGACCCGGAACCTGTCCGCCTCTGCGAGGACCTCGCGCTGCCGGCGCCGCGCGCCGGCGCCGGTCGGTCGTCTCAAGCTCACTGCTCACTTCGTCCTACGTTGATCCGTGACGCGTTCCACAAAGCATCCTCGCTTCCGACATATGTCGCTGATGCCCGCCAGGGGCCAGCACTGCCCCAAGCACCCGGTGCGGTCTGGGCCTCGGACTTCAAGCTTCGGCACGAGTGAGCGAGCCGACCTCGCGACCATTCATTAGCCACGAACAAAGGAGCTTGACAACGTTCACCGTCTCGCTCTACTACGTTAGTCCAGTTCCCTGCCAGTCGCCGTGGGCATCGTTTGCAGCTTTGGCAGCTCGGCGCTCACGTCCCCGGTTCACCGTCGAGGGAATCTGACTCAAGGCTTACCACGAGCAAGTGGATATTAGCAAATTTCTCGACCTTACGCCTCGAAGCTTTCGAGAGACTCTCAGCTTGCTTTTTGCGGAAAAGCGTTGTCCGCCGAGAAGAACGAGGGCTTCGCCACCGCTCACCCCGGGCAAGCAATTCAACGTAAGCACTACCCCTGCGCCCCTCAGAGATCGTCGCATTCAATGTGTATCGCAGAAGCAAGCAAATGCGAATTGGACATTACGGAGCCCCGTGTGCACCGCTCAAGGACTGCATCAAACAAGACGCGCCTCACCCGGGCTGTCCTTTTCAGTCGCTCAGTCGACTGCCGCCCTCGTCGAAGGGGGGATTTTCGACTCGCATCATCACTGCTCTGTGTATCTCAGCTCAAGCATTGTCTCTCTCAGCGGATGACCGTCGCCTGGCGCGAGCGTTCGCCCAGATCGCGGATCAACCACGGTTATTCATCGCCCAATGCGCCTTTCGATGATCATCGTTGATGATTGCCGACACGTGAGCTCCTTGTCACAATCCGATGACGCTTGAGGAGTCCATACTCACTGCCAGAGCCTACGTTTGGAGCCCTTGCGCCGAGCAAGTGGGGTCCCAGGCACTGCGGATCCCGTCCAAGGACCGACCTGGAGGCTGACGAGTCCGAGGTGCTAGCTGCATCATGTATCATCGCATGCCGCTAGCGAGCCGATGGCCCTCCTCCGAGGTGTCGAGGCTGCCGGTGTCGAAACCCACCAGCACTTGCCGAGATGCGAAGCGCAGTTTGACTTGCAGTTTGTCATTGGCGTGTGTGCCCACTCCTTCTCTCATTTCCTCAATTTGCTTTGCACCCTCCATCGCTCAAGGCCAGTATGGTCCCCGTCACCAACGACTCGCGCGACTTCGCGTCCGAGTACTTCGACTGCACCTTGCCACGCCGTTCTACTCCTGAATCTGGGATGAGTACCTTTCGATTAGAGTCTGCTCATGACGTTCTTCGAGAGCACGGACATCTGCAGTTCGAGGTGCGTCTTTCGCGACCTCAGTCAACGCTCACGCGCGCTGACCTGGCCGCCGCGTCCCTTTTCAGCAGTACCCGCACCCAGTACGCCGAAGAGGCGGAAGCTTGAACAGTTTGCATTGACAAAGACTTCCAGCAGGACGACGGTCGCTCACTTGGCCCCTTCCCGCCAACCGCCTTCGCGCACGACGCGCTCTCGCCACCCCAGCGAAAGCATGTTCCGGCGCTCTCCTACTCACCCGAGGCCTACCCAATCGAGCAAGTGACGTCTTCAACTGAGTCGAGGGACTACCAGACGCCGCCAACGCCACACCCTTTTTACTTCCCACGCCACCTCGCGCACTCGGCATCCCCGTACCAACCGCCATGGCCGGTCCTCCAGGAGTCACCGCCCTGGGGTCTTCCACTTCCAGTCTTCTCTCAATCGTTCAAAGCCTCGGCCTCGACGTCTCCCTTCGACTCGCCGGCCCTCGGCGGCCCGGAAGGACGCCGCTGGTCGCCGGACGATTGCTCCAGCGGCGGCGAGCGATTCCAGCCTGGCGACTACGACGGACCGGCTGCGGGAGGCATACCCATTGGGGTGGGCTCGTACGAGAGTCTGAATCATTGGTGGGCAGATCAGGGGACAGACCCGGTCAGCGCGCATTCGTCGCGCGGCGATGCGCCACCCCTGAGCAAGGCCGCTCGTCTGAGTCGCCACCACCAAACGACGCGGAACGTACCACCTTCGCCCCAATCGTCATACGGTAGCTTCTCGCCGCAGCTTCAACCTCGTTCAAGTCCTTCGATGCCGCACCGGTTCGACGACCTCCCCTTGTCGCCCTTCGCTCGCCTCTCAGTTCTCTCACCGGGGCCGACGCTCTCCTCGTCCCCCCAGCATGCTTCCAAATCTTCCCCGTCTCTTCAGTATTTCAATTCAAACAGCACCCACTTAACCCAGTCAATCCATCCCCTCCTCCTTCTCGCGGCGGCGAACCGTCTCCGCTCGCTCAATGCGCCGTACGACATCAACTCGACCGCGCTCCGCCTCAACCGATCCCCTTCCGATGACGTGCCCGAGTTCTCGGACCGCCGCTCGACGATGAAGCCGAAGGTCGACCTGTCGTGCTGTTGCGCCGGGTGTGGCGTCGACCTCGCGCGCCTCATCTTTCGCGGCAAGACGGACGTGCCCTGGCGAGTGGCGTTCCACTGTCTTGACTGTTTCCCGCTGTCCGAAGATATCTCAAATTACGGAATCGACGCCGAGGGGACTTACAGCGACACGCTCTCGGCCGCCGTCGACCGCCTTCAGGGCATCCCCATCGCGCCGAGCGACACCCGGCCGCGAGCGCGCAGGGAGCGCACGACACCCCAGATCATTAGGAAGGTTGGGGAGGACACTGCTATATGTGAGTGTACATTCGAGTATCACCCTTAACCTTGAGTACTGATGGCGCCCCGTCCTTAGGCGATGTCTGCGCTCGTGCAATCGGGACTGGCGGCGTTTTTGCCACCGGCTCCCGTAGTCATGTCGAGTTTGGGGTCGAGGTCATCTGCGTTGCGTGTGACTGGAAGTACCGCCGATGCGTAAGTCCTCTTCAAACGGACACTTGCCGAGGCGCTTGCTGACTTGATTTTGTAGACCGATTGTGGAGGGTACGTACGAAGCTCGCCGTCGAATCGCCGATCGGTTGCTGACATGTAGAATATACTCAGTGGAGGCGGTGGCAGGATTGGGTACTTGAAGTACACTCTGGGCAGCAAGCGATTTGCTCACACTCCGCCACCTGCAGCGTCGGCAAGTGGCGCGTTCGTGAGCTCTTCCCGGACGGGAGGAAGACGTGCCAGCTTTCCCACCTTCGTCTCGGGAGTGTGAGTGAGATCATCAAAGCTTGTAGACTTCGCTTCTGACTCGCCTGGTGTGCAGATTACTTCGATGAAGTACGACGTGTGGGCCGTCGACGAGCTTCCCGCCAGCGAAATTGACGAGTGCGCCTGTTCAGCTTTCGGGAGCGGCGCATTCGTTGATCAGGACTTACCACAGGCTACTCGATCAAGCTCAGCAGGTCTACTTTCGGCAGATGTTCGCAACGTTGGCGATTCCAGGTAAGCTCCGCCTAGGCGTCGGGTCTGCGAGCGCAACATCCTGATCTCCGACGCGCCACCCCCAGAAATCCTCGAGACGGAGGAAGCAATGGCAACCTCTTCCGACGAGGTAGAACATCTCACGCTTGACTCCTGGACCACCGTCGAGTCGATGCTTCGCCAGGTCAGCTCAACTGGTTCGCGCATCCGAGCCTCGTATGCTGACGCCATTATGTACTCGTACAAGCCCACTTCCCACGACGGAGTCCGTAGATACATTGTAAAGTTTCTTGTTTTTCTGATATCAATCATCACTGACCAGGGTTTGGCCGCCCAAAGGCCTTGCGTTGGTCTACGCCCACGCAGCGGAAACGCAAGACGAACCGCGACGCTGAGAATTCGGACGGCCTCTCGGACGGCCTGGAGGAGCCATTCAGAGGGCTTATGAGGCCCGGGAAGAACCTCGCTGGCTTCGTGGTCGCCGAGCACGATATCGACACTGGCTCGTTGGTGATCGTGCTTTCCACGCCGTGGGCGACTGGTGCGCTCTCTCTCCGAAGCTGTCCTTTGTGAACTAAAAAGCTGCTCACTGTGATGAATGCAGGCGATAATCTGATGCGACAACAATTCTGATGCAGAATCTACTCCGTCGGGTGAGGACCGCCGTTGAGACCCTCAACTTCGAAAGGAGCCGTCGCAACGAGCCATCGGTGCCCGCACTGGAGAAGGCGTGGAGACTGAGTACGATTAAGAAGACTGTTGCATCTATTTGAACATGAACTCACCTACCTTTGCAGCGTTCTTCAAGGGGGACAGCAAGCTTACCGCGCATCTCATGAACCGGCGCGGTTTCATGAAACTGGAGCACTGTGCGTACTCGCTTACTCCTCAGCTTTAGTGAAATTCCAAAGCTCTAACATTCGTCTGCTCTTCCTCCTGCAGACCTTGCCAAGTATCCCGCGACGGACCCAGCTCATTTCCACCCCTTGCGCTCCATCTCCGTCCCCTCGGAATGTAAGCCGTACAATCCAGGTTCATCTTCTATGAGTCAGCACTTACTCCTTGATATGTTAATCCCCAGATTTGAGAGGCTGGCACGTTCTCGTTCGCAAGATCCACGGTGACTCGGACGACTGGAACGCCCGCGTGGCGCCGAGAAAGCGGTCCCGCACTGTCAAAGGCGAGAGCTCGAGGACGAGGTGATTCCGGAAATCCCAAGAGGGTTGCATCAGGGTTGGGCTTGCTTGTCCCATTCGCGGGAGCGCTGGACGCTCTCATGAAGGATCGCGGCGTCCGGGAGGCGCGCGTCCTGAGGTGTACTGGCTACCTGCGTAGAATCACTGGATGTACTTGAATCGATTCTTGTGGGAAAGGTGGCTCTCGTTTTTGGCTCAAAGGATGAATCTGCGATGCAAGTCGTGGGCTGGCAGCTGCGGAGTCTGACCACCGAGTCGACGCAAGGTCGACGCGCGTCGCGCCAGATAAATATCGCATGGGGGCGTGGAAAATATAGAGCTAACGCTGCTGACGTAGGTACTGGTGCGAGAGAGCTGCTTACCAACCCCACGCGACAACGTCCAGTCGTCAAAAAGTCGGGCATTTACTCTGCGCGGGGTCCCACGACGCCCGCAGTGAGCACACCTCCTCCTCGGACTTGCGCAGGTTGCCTCCTGCCACACCACGACCTCGACTTCTTAAAAAAAGCAAGCCGGCGCCCCAAGTGGACGGGATGGTGAATCGCGTCTGTTGTGAAGATCTGGACGCGACGCCTGCCAAGGCCTCCCGGAGCCAAGCGTTCGGCCCGCTGGCACCGCTTCCGTACTTCTCTCTCTCCCACCTCTCATAATCGTCACCCCCCACTTCTTCTTTCCGCCCTTCAGACGATGCTTCTCGCCGTCTCCCTGACGCTCCTGGCGAGCACGAGCTCCGTGGTCGCTCAGCAGGTGCGCGCGGGTTCCTTCAACCTTGTGCTGCGGACCGCGCACTGACGTTGACCATCGAAGACTCCCCTCGCGTCGCTGAGGTTCACCTACCCCAACATCCCGCAGAAGGCACGTCTGGCAGGTGCCCGCGTGCTCGCACCCGCTCACCCACTCGTGCGCAGGTCGACCCGAACGACGGGCCGAGAGGAATTCAAACGGGCGTGAGTAGCGCGCCCTTCGGCCTGGGCGCGGGGTAGCTGACCACCGATCGGCTGCAGTTCAACGTCTGCAACAGCACGACCGAGACGCAGACGTCGTACTGCCAGACGTCGTGGGTCAACAGGTGCGCCGGCGACTCCGACGCTCGGGCTGCGAGCGCGCATCTGACCCACTCTTGTACGCCACCACAGCATCGACGACTTCTGCTTGTGGGCGCCTCCCGACTTCTCGAGTGCGTAGCACATCTGTCCCGGGAAGAGAGCGCGACTTCAGCAGAGCGCTGACGCCCCTGCCCACAGTCGTCGCCGATGAGGAGGGCGAGATGGTGGCGTGGTGCACAAAGCCCGGGCACGGAACTCGGCTTATCCCGCCAGGTTTGTCGGCAATTCAGCTGAAGCGTCGGCTATCGAGCTGAAGTCCAGGGTAAATGCTGACCGGGTTAAATCTCTCCAGGAGCGCTGCAGGGTGTCCAGTGGCTGAGGGTGCGCTCGTGACCGGGCGCGTGAGAACCGAGTGCCACGGGACTGACATTTGATTCACAACAGATGCCCAACTACATCCAGAGTGAGCCTCGTCTCGCTTGTGATGGGCGCTCAGCTGGTGGCGCAGACGGGACACGGCTGTGGGGAAGACGGGCAGCTGACCGCTCCCCGATCCGCACAGTCACCGGCTTCATCAACCAGACGATGGTGAACCTCCAGGGCGACGACTACGGAGGAGAGCTTGACCCGCACGGCGCCGACCAGCGCGGTAACCCCTTGGGTAAGCTCTCGTCGTGTTCCGCGGACCTTGCGATTCTGACCACCCCTATCCTTCAACTTCTAGGTGGTATCATGTACGTCGCTCAACCCGTCCCATGGGTATCCTGAAAGTGCAAGGACTTATGGAACTCGGTCACAGCTTCTCCTCGGCCTTCAACGCCACGACCGGATCCGCCAGCATCAACGGGTCAACCATCAACCAGGTCATCGGTGAGTTCTCTCGCGTCCGCGTCTTGCACCGAATATCACGTGAGCCGCATGAATCTGACGTCTCAACACCATCGCAGAGTGGACCAACGTACATCTTGCTCAAGCGATGATCCTGCTCACGCCTCCGGTGCTGATGATCCCTCGACCGTGCAGTTCATGGGCGCGAATGTCTTCTGCCTCAAGGTACGCACCCGGCTTTTTTTCGTCAGTCACACAAAAATTTACTGACGGCGTTCCGTTTCGACAGGCGTGTGACCCAGCTTGGGCTGGAAGATCGGAAGAGCACACGTCTGAACTCCAGTCACCCGTTAGA
>ERZ1463038.659-NODE-659-length-12333-cov-12.341831_pt1 | contig 12333 bp, 17 predicted proteins | sample MGYA00564479_ERZ1463038 | MGnify/ENA primary metagenome ERZ1463038 (study PRJEB39244, sample SAMEA3635134) | Helicobacter pylori | study: EMG produced TPA metagenomics assembly of PRJEB11511 data set (Assembly of a 5300-year-old Helicobacter pylori...
CGAGATCTACACACCTAGAACACTCTTTCCCTACACGACGCTCTTCCGATCTCCGAGGCGTCGCCGAACCCGGAAGTTCAGCCATGCAGGTGTTACTCCTGATTCGGTGTCAGAGAAGTGATAAATTCCCTTCGATCTTACAGGCTCCTGTAGAGCCCTCTCCAGCCGCCCCATTTTGCGACCGCACCGAAGCCCCCGTTTTGCTTCGTCACTAGGTGCCGGTACCGGTAGCCTTTCTGTCAAATATCGGGAAGTAAGCTGAGGTGGACCTTCATCCATGGTTTTGCTCTAGCTTCCGGCTCCCTATTGGTCTAACTCACTTCCGCATTAACAACATATCGACTCTGGGGAGCTTCCCTCCTCGCTAATCCAACCCTCGAGGTCACGACATTTGTTCTGGAAGCTCTTCGCCTCCAAGAGAGATCTCAGGTCCTATTCGTGTGCGCTGGTAAGCCAGTCCACGCATCCTTGTCACCCGGGTCGTTGCTGAACGGCACCGCCACGCAGACATCTTTCGCAACGCCACCGAGAATTGTCGCGTTGCACCTGACGTCCGAATCGAAAATCACTCGAGAACACTGTCTTGGATACGTCCTCACTATCGTCGGGGAGTGGCTCTTCCACGAGCTGCAGTATGTTGAGGGTTTGAGGCGGACGTGCGCTCACGAGCAGGTGTGATCGTTTGCTAGTTTTCGACAGCTGGCCCAATTCAAATTCAGCTCGAGCTGAAAATGAATCACTGCTCAAACCTAAGCGTGTACAACCATCAGTGTCGCCGGTGGACGCATTTCGCGCGTTCGAGGACAGTGTGGGGCCTGGGCCCCTTCATGGTCGCAGGACTCGATAGGGGCAGATAATCGTGTTGCTTTCCTGGACAGGTACCTGCGGGATGCATGGGTACATTCAAGTAATTCTTTCCAGACCCGCGAAGACTCCGACCCGCCGACCACCGGTCGACCGGCAGCAGCCGCCGCCGAGCCGGTGGGGCGTCGTTCGTCAGCCTTCGCCGTTCCGGAGATGTTTCCTTCACTCGCACGACGGACCATGTCGACCGGAAAGCACTTCACTCTTGCCTCAGGCGCCAAGATCCCGGCCGTGGGCCTTGGGTGCGCCTCCGTTCCAGCGATTCGCGCCGCCGCCGCTTCAAGCTGACCATGGGAACGGGGCAGCACCTGGCAGAGTCCGAAAGGAGAAGTGCGGGAGGCGGTCAAGGTGGCAATTCAGACTGGGTATAGGCACATTGACTGGTGCGCTCCGTTCCTTCCGTGGCGTCCTGCGGACTCGGAGAGCTGACGCCTTCCCCAGCGCGGCGATTTACAAGAACGAGGCCGAAGTGGGACAGGGCATCAAGGACGCTGGAGTCGCCAGGGAGCAGCTGTGGTTAACCTCCAAGCTCTGGAACTCGTTCCACCGCCCCGAGCAGGTCGAGGGAGCCGTCAACGAGTCCCTGCGCCTCCTTGGAACCACCTACCTCGATCTCTACATTATTCACTGGCCTGTCGCCTTTTCAGTCGATCCGACCAAGGCCAACGGCTACAAGCCGACGCTCGACCAGCGCCTGACGGAGGACCCGATGCCGACATGGCGTGCGCTCGAAGCCCTCGTCAAGAAGGGGACTTTGAAGAACATCGGTATCTCGAACTTCACCAAGGCCAAGGCTCAGAAGCTCTACGACCAGGCCGTCATCAAGCCTGCAGTGAATCAGGTACGTCAAGTGAATCTTGCGCGTCCTCCGCGGCCGCTTCTGACTCTCGCTGTAAACCAGGTCGAGTTGAGTCTCGGATGTCCTCAGCCCGACCTTGTTGAGTGGTCCAAGAAGTCTGGTGTCCTCCTTGAGTCGTACTCGCCCCTCGGCTCGACCGGCGCGACTCACCGCGACGACCCTGTCGTTCGTCGCTTTGCCAGTGCCCTCGCAGCTTGATTCTGACCACACAAATTTCAGGTTCAAGAGATCGCAAAGGCGCATGGAGTCGACGCAGCGAACGTTCTCATCAGCTGGCAAGTGCAGAGAGGATGTGTCGTGCTCCCCAAGTCCGTGACAGCGAGCCGGATCAAAAGCAACTTCAAGGGTACATAGAGCCTCGCAGATCGTGGAACAACGTCAACTTACTTCCTTCCCACTTTCAGACGTTGAACTGTCCGCGTCGGACGTTGCGAAGCTCGAGAAGCGCGCAACGGAGCTCCCGCAAGTCCGCGCCGTCGACCCGAGCAAGGCCTGGGGCGTTCAGATCTTTGAGGACTCGCCCAAGCTGAAGCTTTAAAAATGTCAACACGGACGCTGTCGCTCGTGTGAGCTTCATGAGCAACCCTCGGCTCAGTATCAATTCCGCGGAGAAAGGTCGCTCTCAGGCGAGGTCGCTCTTCTTCCTTCTCCCATCTCTTTCCCCCGTCCACCCTCGATCACCATATGCCCTCTCCCTGGCCACAACTCAGATCGGCCTGGAAATCGCCCGACGAGGTCCTCCTCCTCGCACAACTCGCAGGACTCGAAGCAGGGTTCGCCGACGTCGTCATGACTCGACGCGACCTGCAGGTCACAATCCACTGCAAGTCTGAGCGCTGGGACTCGAAAAACTCCAAGAATCCAAAGTCGGACTGCACCGCGGAGCTGCTCGTTTTGGAGAGCGCGGGCAAGGGTCAAGACTGGCTCGTCGTCGCGAGTCACCGGGACCAGTTTCACGTCCGGCGCGACGGTGAAGGCAAGGGGGCGCGGCGACACCCCCATGGGCGTCTCTCTTCAAACCTTGAGGTAAGAGTTTCAGAGAAGTCCGGGTCGCGACGAACCATTACAAAACAACCTTGCCGCACACAGCCAATCGCTCTCGAAAAACCCATCACTCTAAAAATTGGATACAGTGAGATCCCCTCTCCGGGAACGCTCAACCTGATCGAGGCGTGTCTGCGAGTCGACGCAATCAGGTCGGGACGCCTCCTCGGTGCCCACATCGGCCCGCGTACGCAGTACTACACCCAGTCGCTCAACTTCAAGTGCGCGACCACAGACCCGTGCCCGTTCTGGATTGAATTCATCAAATACAAAAATTTCGCAAACTTCGAGGTCACGGAGGTGGTGGAACACCGGGAAGGCTGCGGGGCACCATCGCGCGACGTCGACCCGCGCCTCCAGAAGTTGCTCGACCGAGTAGTAGGCTTTCATCTGAACACCGCTGATCTTCCAACTGATGGGGAAGTTCTGCAGGCCCCAATCGAGATTGTCTATGGCGGATATTCGGACGCGACGTCAGACCAGAGCGAGCTCCAAATCGTACGCCCCACCATCATTGTGGGTTTACATATATTGATGGAGAGATGAACCTCCCAGAGCCACATCGAGCCCAAGGGTCCCAAGAAGGCGGCCACTGCTCCTCTACGCGCCTCGCCCCCAAGCCAGACCACCCCCCTTTCGCGAGCACCGTCCCGCCAAGCCGACCAGGAAATTCCGCCGGTGGTGAGACCCAAATACCAGGATACAATATGAATCTTACTAGGTCTCTTTGAACCAGCCCCGCGTCAACAGCGCTCCTTCGCTGTCCTCGCCGTCCAACTCCAACTCCACCGGCCCCGCTCCCCGCAAGAAGACCAATCCGGCTCCCCGCAAGGACGTGACATCCGACACCGAACACACTAACTCTTCCCTCGGCACTTTCTTCCGCGAGCTGTGCGAGGGCGATTCGGACCTTCTCGACATCCTCGCGAAGGAGACGCCAACCTGCGAGTCCACGATCACCTTCCTCGACGACCAAGGCTTCACCCCGACTGCGCTAATGAGGTCCTTTGAAATGTCCGGTGGACGTGAGATGCTGCTCGAGGAGATGGAGCGTGCGGGGATCAAGCTCGCGGCGAGGACGGTGCTGGCGACGCTCCTGAAGAAGCGCCAGGATGCCGATGCTCAGGGTTCGCCCAGCTCTGCCACCGTTGGTTGGTGACGGAATTTCTCACACAAGTTTCATGCGCAGGGATGAGCCTGAAGGCACTGGGGAAGCGCAAGGCGGAGAGTCACTGCGAGTCGGCACGCCGGCGCGCTCGTAGTCGCGGCACGAGCGCGATGGATTGATGAAGCACGGCACTGTTCATTCCTTGGAGTCGAATTTTTCCAAATTCTACGTAGTCTTGGTCCTCCAATGTGCCCTCACGTGTTCCCGGCAGGACTGCGAGTCGCCGACGCGACGCGGTTCAGGCTCACCCTCTGCCAGGATTTCATTCCGGAGGGGACTGGGGTCATAAAGCGCTGAAAATTATAGGATACGGGCAGTGCCCGCCGAGTAGGTAAGTCATCTGTCCTTACCTGGACTGTTTGCTCGCGGCTGCGACAGCGACGGTGCGACACGCCATTGAAGATCAAGCGTCCGGTGGAGGTACTTCGCATGTTTCTTTCGCTCGAGGAGTATATTCTTACGTGAGATTGCCTTTTTAGCCATGTCGGCGGAATACACACACTCAAAATGCTGACCTCGACCCTCGTCGCAACCTCCCACGACGCCAAATGGATCGCGATCGCGACCGCGTCCCTCATGTTTCCCGTCTGGTAAGTGCGGAGCTCAACCTCCGCGCAGATTTCCACCAGCCTCATCGCGAGCCGACGATTCCGAAGCAGTAACATCCTGAAGTCCCGCTCCCTGTCGCGGCCGCAGGTCAGCTCGAACCGATCCCAGCCGACGGGACAGTGACGCACTGGAGGCTCCGAGAAAAGACGTAGAAAAGGAACTGGGGCTCGACATTGGATGCGCCGAGCAGGAGTTCGACCTCGTTCGCGGGCGGATGGATGATCCGTCGCTCGACGGGCTGTGACGGTGGCGAACTGTTGCTGATAGCAGTAGATTTGAGGAGCGCCGTGGAAGCTGCCCTGTGAGAAGTGGACGCTGTACTAGAGCTCGAGGGGAGCATCGTTCCGCTCTGCAAGCGGATGAGTGGCGTTCGAGGACGAAGGGATGGCGGCAGGCCGGCAAGAAAAAAGACTCCAAACCACTCGACGCGACCCAAAAATAAGCGTGTCCACCAAAGACATCATTCCGAGTTTTAGAGCGTCAAGAAAGCTTGGCCGTGCTTCTCGGCAGCTTTGCGCGTGAAAGACGGACGCCTGCCCAGAGTACTGTACCGACGATAATAGATCCTTTCAAAGTGACGCATCGTCACGCGCATTTCAGCCCTGGTCATCTTGCCTTCTTGGCCTCTTCCTCTTCCAGCCTTCTCGTCACCCACGCGGGCACGAACGCCTTGGCTAGCCAGCGCCCGCCTTCCTCCTCGCTCTCGCCCATGCCCAGGCCAACCTCGCCGCCGTCCTCAATCTTCGCCTTGACCACAAACACACCGTCGAGATCCGCGTTGCCAGTGTTGACAATGTGCTCGAGGCGGACGGAGCCAAAGGCAAGCGCGAACGAGCGTCCCGTCTTGGTCACGACGGGCAGCGACGAGCCGAGCTTGCCGGATGGGCGTGGGCGGGCGAGTGGCGAGGCCAGCTGGGTGAGAGCGGATTGGGACGGTGGGGTCGGGAACAGATCCGGGTAGGGCATCACTGCGAGGCCGGGCGGCAGGATCGAGTCCGGGACGCTGCGAAGCGATTCGTGGTCAGCGGTCGAGCGCGGCACGTTGGAGCAAAGCTACGCACTCTTCGCCTTCACGGAACAGCCGCAAAACCACTCCGCGCTTGCGGACGACACCCTTGTGGTGCGTCCTTGCGGTGAGCTCCTGGCCGACGTAGCAGCCCTTGCGGTAGTCGACCGCGCCCATGAGGTCAAGGTTGCCCTCGAGTGGGAGCTGGGGCCAGTCCAGCGGACCTTCGGGGACTGCATGGAGCAGTCGGTGTAAATGATAATGTGCCGGTGAGGCGTCCTCGAACAGCTCCTTTGGCGCTGCGAATCGTGGCGCAGCATCGTCAGCTTGACCCGCGTCGGACAGCTGGAAGGGCGCTCACGGGCATCGCTCTCCGTCAACCCAGCCCATCTCCAGCCCATACCCGGCGCCCGCTCGTCCTGCGTAGCGTGCCGCTCTCGCAACCACTCCTCCGCACTCCGCACGGCGTCGTCTGAGCTGTCCTCGTCGGTCCGCCAGGCCGCAAACACGGTCTTGTCCGCCTCGGCCTGCTTGCCGAGCTTGACCTTGGACCGCAGGATGTGGCGCTTAAGGTACGTCCGCAGTGCGTCGGTTTGCTCCGCGTCGTGCTCGATGAGGAACGCGGACGCCGGCGCGGCGCTCTCGTCGTTCAGGTGCAGGAAGATGTCGTGGAGTAGCCGGCCCTAAACAGCCAGCATCAGCGCCTAGCCCATCGCGAGCGGGACAGCGGGCTCACGTCCGCCTTGAGGACGGCAGCGAACTGCATGCGCACGACCTCGGCGTCGTTGTGCGCCGCGACCGGGTCCTTCGGCTGCCCGAGGCGCTTCACGTCGTTCGAGACGAGGCCCTGGAGAAACTTGACGCTGTCCGCGCCCGCGATCGGGAGCACCGCGCGCGACGGCATCGCAGCGAGCCGGAACGGCGCGAGCACCGCAGCTGACGTCGAGAGGGCCCGGTGGCAGGTGCACGGCGGTAGCCGACCGATTCGGAACGCGAGGCGGGTCAACATCGCGAGGTGGTGGAGTCAAGCGCAGACGGCCGAGCTGCGTCGGAGGTTGTCGCCCCCACGCCTTGGTCAGCTCGGACCGCTGACGAAATGCGCGCTGCCCGTTCTTTAGCTTTCCAGTGAACCGGGTCACCGAACGGAGCGCTGAGGGTGGTTGTTGTTGTTTTGGCACCCGCTCCTCGGCTCGCGTCCCCCTCCAATCCGCCTCTCCCACACCTTCCCTCGAGCCGGCGCGACCGCGCTTTGTTTCGATTTTTATTTTTTGGATTCCTGCTCCACCGTGCACTAACGACATACGACTGTCTACCCGATGAGCTCTCCCTGTGGACAGAAAGGAGTCAGCGACCAGAATCCGACGTCGCAGGGAGCCAGTCGCGCTCGTACGAATTGCGCCGCCATCTCGGTTCCTCCTCCGCCTTCCTTGACCTAGTTTCAAGCTACGGGTCAGCACTGCTTGTGTTTGAACAGGCAAGAAAAGCGCACCATGATCTCGAAGTAGCCGTAGATGATGGTGACGGCGAGCAGAACTGCGGCGACGCGAGGTCAGCTGCAGCCGAACCACCAGCAGGAAAGTACTCACTTCCAGTCCCGCTTCCAAGGGCACCAACAAGGTCTGTCACGACACAGAGGAGTCCGATGACGGCTCCACCAAAGACGGCGGCCGTCGGGATCACCTGCAACGCCCTCAGGTCAGCCTCCGCGCACTCCAGACCACCACCAGCCAAATCAAACGCACCCTCTTGAGCTCCTTGTACAAGCTGCCCTCGCGAGCGCCCGCGAGAACCATCTGCTGGTCCTTGAGCTGCTTGGCGACGTCGCGCGGGCCCGAGCCCGAGACCTCGATCCAGGTCTTGGAGAAGATGGCGCAGGCGGTGAGCATGAAGACGATGTACACGCTCGTGTGGATCGGGTCCGTGACGACCTCCTTGAGCGTGTGCGGTGGGGACCTGGGGAAGCACGTCAGCGAGTGCAGTTGAATGGGTGGCGACGGGAGACGCACATGTAGTAGGCGATACCGGACTTGGCGAAGAGCTGGGCCGAGTCCTCGAGGGGCTGGAGCAAGCGAGTCAAGACCAGCACACAGGGGAGCGTGCCGAGTGGAGTTTTAACGCACCTCCCACACACCCAAGAGGCGAATGAAGAAGTTCTCGGGGAACCGGTTGAAGAGCATCTGCGAGACGATGAAGACGTTGCTCGTCAAGGCGCTCTCGAGCATGATGGGCATCTGCGAAAATTCACAGATCAGCTCTAGGTCGTATTCCACTGAGAAAAAGGCCGCACGTTCGAGGTGTAGAAGAGCTTGACGGGGTACGTCCCGCGCTGTCCACGGAACCGGTTGCTCTTGACGGGGATCTCGATGCGGAACCCCTGGAGGTAGATGACGAGCGCAAAGACCCCGACGGTGGCGATGAGGTTCATGACGTTCGGGAGGCGCTCGCGGTAGAAGGCCTCCTTGAGCGCGCGGCTCTTGTCGTTCCAGGTGAACATGAGGTGGAAGAGCGCCACGATCGCGCCCTCGAACTCGGGTCCCCGGCCCGTGTTGACCGTCGTGGGCGAGAACGCCTTCCACACGATCGACTCGCAGATGTTGGTCGCGATGAAGAGGTTGATGCCCGAGCCGAGACCGTAGCCCTTCTGGAGCAGCTCGTCGAGGAGGATGACGATCAAGGCCGCGACGATGAGCTGGAAGATGAGCAGCAGGCAGACTCCGGCGCCGAGGTCCGACGGCTGGCCGTAGAGGCCCGTGAGCACGTACACGGTCGCCTGGCCGAACGAGATGATGAGGGCGAGCACTGCATGCGGGGCACACCGTCAGCGCGCCGTCCGCCGTCGAGTTCCTTCCGGCCCCTCGCCATCCCCGGGGGGCAGCTCATGAGCAGAGCAAGACGCACGCTTCTGCGCGCCACTGAACAGGGCGCGGTCCTCCTTGAGCGTGTAGTCGACGTCGATGAAGCCGGCTCCGGCGAGGAGCTGGATGATCATGCCACTGGTGATGATCGGCGTGATGCCGAGCTCCATGAGGGTTCCCCGGTTCGAGGCGAGGATGACCCTAAGCCAGTACAGCGGATCTGCGGGTCGTCGGCGCGCGCGCGTGAGCATGACACGACGGCTGCAGCGCACGCGCCGTGTTCGGCCGGGAGGAGCCACTGACCGGACGAGTCGGACGACACGATGCCGTACAGCGGGATTTGCGAGCACACGAGGAAGATGAGCAGCGTGACGGCGGTCCATCCGACCTGCGGGGTGCCGACGTGGTCAGCCTCCGGCGAGGCGCGTGGGCTGGCCCGCACGTCGCTCCGAAGCTCACCTTTGTGTTGAACGGGATCTGCAGGAGCCAACTACGCGTGAATACGGTGCGCTGCGTCGCCGCGGGCGCGAACAGCGAGCTCACCTTGCGATCCGGCGCGGTAACCTCTGGAAGGATGGAGAGGAACGGCCTGACCGTGTCGAGGAGACGGAATCCGCCTGCACGAACGTACCCGGTCAGCATGCGCCAGCTACCCAGAGCGTAGGGCGGGCGCACCGGCCATGGTTGCGAAGTTGTGAGCGTGCGGAACGAAGGCAAGGAGGCGAGCGAGCTGGCGACTCGAACGAGACGGCGGCGGGAAGGCGCGGGGGCAGCGGGGCCTGTTGCGAACGGCGGGAGCGGGTCCTGTGTGGCCGACTACGGGACTTCAGACGTTGGAAGGAAGGAACACGAAAGCAAGAGCCCGTGCGCGTGGGCGGCGAAGCTCAGACGCACGCACACCCCTGAAACGCCGTCAAGTGCGTTGATCGAGCTCGGCCGGCTCTTGCTTCTCGCCGCTTCACCAGCAAGTGAGCCTCGTTGAATCATGGCTGCACCGAATCTGTCGCCAATCAGCAGGCTTCCACCAGAGCTGCTCGCCTCGATCCTGAGCCTGGTCGATCCCAGGCCGACGCTCCTCGATGCGGCCCTCGTTTGCCGACGCTGGCGCACACCGGCGCAAGAAGCGCTGGTTCGAACCATCTGCTTCGCCGTCGACCGCAACGAGCTCGATCCGCCGCTCGATAGCTCGACGCGGGTCCTCGAGTGGCTCAGCTCCGCGAGTGCGGTCCTGGGAGGGGCGGTTCGGACACTCGCGATAGACGGGCTCGATCGAGAAACGTTGGACAAGGTCCTGGGAACGTGTACCCGCCTCACCGCACTTCACTTCGTGTCCCAGTCGCCGCACTGGCCGAGCCGTCAGCTGCCTTGGGACGTGCTTGCACACTCCCGTCTCGATGGTAGGCACCCGCTCACATTGCTCTACTTCGTTCCCAAAGCTTGATCAAACTCATGTTCGATTGCGCAGGCATTACTCGGCTTGTCTTGTCGAACGAGATCTGCTCCGAGCCCATCGACGACTCCGCCACCGCAGTCCTGCCCTTTCACCTCGTCGCACTCGAACTTGATCTCTCAGAACTGGGATCAAGCCTCGAGATCCTAGTTCCTGCCTGTTCCGGCTCCCTGACCCGCCTCACCATATCCCGCGCCCCTCCGTCGCTCGAGGACGCGGCACCCATGATTGCCTCGTTGCTGCCCGCGTTGGCAGACACGCTCCGCCATCTCCACATCCTACTTCGCGACGATTCGAGCGAGTCGTGGGAAGCAATACTCGGCGCATTCCCGAACCTCGACCGCCTCTCCCTGACCCTTCCCTACGACTCCGCGCCCCGTCCCGACACCTTCGCCGCCCTCGCTGCCGCCTTCCCCCGCAGCGTCAAATTGCTCACCGTCCCGTTTGAGCTGAAGGGGTTGTCTCCCACGTACTTTAGCTTGCATCCGATCGCCACATTCGTCTTGCACCCCAACCTCGAGCACCTCGTCGCGGTCGAGCTCCCCGATGTCCGGGCTGCGGAGCTCATCCGGTGCCATGGGGGCACCAAACTCCAATCGCTCTGTGCTTCTCGAGCTATCGAGCTCAGAACGAGCACGGGGTTAGTCGAGCAGCAGCCCCAGGTCGAGGTCGAGGACCCGCGCCGCGCCGGCTGATGATGTACGGAGGGTGAGCCGACGCGCTTCCCTTCTAGCGCGGTTCCTCTGCTGACGCGTCTGGTCAGGTGCAAGGTTTTCCTCTGTGTGTTGTTGATGGTGGGGGAATATTATCGCGGAGCTTGCACAGCAGAGCGATGATATCTGAGACTTGGAGGGTCGATCGTGACGCGTTTGGGGCGAGAAGGGGTCCGCGAGCAGCACGATACACACCGCCTTGTCCGGACAAGGTGGCTCACCGATATGTCTCGGAAGCGTGCTCTGGTGGATCGGAGACCATTCTGGAACAGAAAGCGAGGCGAGACAGGCGTTCTGGGCGAACGTAACAGAGGTCTGCGCTGGGATTTAGAGCGCGACGACGACGTCGGGCGATTTGCTGCGGCGCTCTCCTTCGCTTCTGCCGCAACCTCACCCACGCATCGAGAGCGAGTCGACGCGACCTTGACTGCCGCCTCGAGTTCCGCCGAGCCATGGCCTCGGCTCGTCGTCCCACGTATACCGAGCTCGACGGAGGTCGGCGGGGAAGCTACCTCGACCAGATCGCGGTGGTCGCGCACTCGTCTGCCCGCCGCGGCAAGCAGCACCTCTACATCATCGTGAGCTCTCACTCCGGGGTCCTCTGAATGCTTTTGCTCACCGTCGGTGTCCCTGTGCGCGTTCGTGCAGGCTGCCGTGACCGTGACGGCGCTGTTCGTCATCTTCCATTCCACCCCCGACTCCACCAAGGACCAGCTACAGTCGTACTCGCGCGCCTCGCTCCAGAAGTTCCACGACTCGGTCATCGGCGGCTCTGCGGGTGGCAGTCGCGGCAAGGCCGCGGCGTGCGCGCTGCCCGAGCGCCCGGGCTTCGACGAGCCGACGTACCAGTATCCGACGCTGCTGCACACGCCCGTCGGGTACGGCGCTCTGAGCAGGAAAGACAACCCCTGGCGGGAGCGTTTCCTTGTTCCGCTCTACGCTTGCAACGAGCAGGAGACGGGCAGCCAGATGCACGTCCGCCAGCTGCTCCACCTCGCCAAGTCGCTCAACCGCACCCTCGTGCTCCCGAATTGGGGCTTCGGTGTATGTCCTTATCGTCTGTATGGTACTGGTGGAGGAAGACTGGACGCTCACGCGAACCCACGGGCCGCAGATCCCGACGATCAGCAACTGTCGCCCGTACGCGTTCGACACAATCTACGAGACCGAGTCGACAAACTCGGTCGGCCTGTGGTCCGTCCCGTATAAGACGTGGATGGACTACGTGGACAGGAAGCAGCGGAGGAGCCCGCTGGCGGCGAGGTGAGCTGCTCGTCTGCTCGTGCTTCGGAGATTGCGTCTCGCAGGGCTCCGGTGGAAGGTCCGAAGCAAGTGTGGGGTGGCGTCGGTCTACTTTCCATCGGACTGGACACCGTGTTAAAGCTGGGGAGAGCTGGCGAGAAGTGGGGCGTCGGGCTCAGCACGGCGAACTGGGGTGAAGCGTCGAGCTGACGTCGCGCGACATTGCTCGCAGGATCGCCGTCATCTTCTTCCGCGACACACATCGGCGGCTGTCCGAAGACATAGCGAACACGGACGAAGGCATCCTCGAGAACGGGTGCATCCCGAGCGAGCCGTTCACGTTTGCCGAGCCGCCCATCTACATGGCGACCAACTCGGACACGAAGATGGACACGGTCGTGCGCCAGCTGCGCGAGACAGAGGCGCTCCCGACGCTTTTCGTCTTCTTCAACCACTACTCGGAGCTGCGCGCACCCGAGCCGTTCCCGGACCCGATTTGCTCAGGCGCTCAACACGCAAACCA
>ERZ1463038.660-NODE-660-length-12331-cov-11.193304_pt1 | contig 12331 bp, 16 predicted proteins | sample MGYA00564479_ERZ1463038 | MGnify/ENA primary metagenome ERZ1463038 (study PRJEB39244, sample SAMEA3635134) | Helicobacter pylori | study: EMG produced TPA metagenomics assembly of PRJEB11511 data set (Assembly of a 5300-year-old Helicobacter pylori...
TCTTTCCCTACACGACGCTCTTCCGATCTGCGTATTCGATAGAGAGAGATGAGACGCATCCATGTGCGGAGGAGAACTGATCGTCTTCGGGTATCATAGCGGGTCTTCGGCCCACGAGCCGCGAAAGGAGGACGTCGAGGGGTTCATTCAACTGAAGACAGTCGGCGCTGGGGCGGTAAGCTCTGCACACGATGCCGTTTAAGAGTTAATGATTATGACCTGAACTTCTACCTCGTCAATAGTATTCGTGCGTGTGGAAGGTCCTTCGCTTCCTGAAGTCCTCCGCATCCCAGTTCACATCTCTCTCGGCAGGCACGCTCAAAGAAGTCCAACGAGCTCGTCGCGCTGAAACAAGTCGAGCTTCCCGTCGATCGACCCCACGAAGGCCCCACGATGATCGTGCGCGAAATCGAGCTCATGCGCTGCCTGAGTCGCTCGGGCAACCACCCCAACATCATACCGTATCTCGGCGAGGCGAAGTCCTTTCGTCACGTTTATCTCGTATTCGAATTCGCAGATATGGACCTCGGCGGCTACTGCAAGACGTACGGGCGAGGACCGCGGACTGGGAGTCTGAGCGACGTCCAGGCAAGAGGCTTCATGCGGCAGCTCATCGCTGGCATGAGCTTTCTGCATCGCCACGAGGTCGTGCATCGCGATCTGAAGCCGGGAAACATCCTCGTCACCCTCGAGGGACGGCTCATGGTCGCCGACTTTGGAATGGCGTCGACTGGGACCGTACTGGCCAACACCTACACCAGCGGTGCTGGAACGCTCATCTACCGAGCGCCGGAAGTTATATTGGGGGTACGGGATCACTCGTCCGGGGTACAAGTCGACATGTTCGCGGTGGGTCTGACAATGTTCGAGTGCGTGCCTCCCCAAGCCCCCTGTCGCTCGGCGAGCTGGTGGGCTTCGCACTGACTCGTCATCGCAGAATGTATTACGGAACATACCCATGGACATTCTGCTACAAATGTGGAGACCCAGATTCCCACTTCTACGAGGTCCTAGATCTGGTTGGAAATCCGGGTCGAGCTCCCCTGCTCGCCATGCTTCATGAGGTGCGCTGCACCCAGATTCAACAGGATATGCGTGCGGCTCCTGGCTGACCGACTCGTAAATCAGTACGGAATCGACTCCCCAAAAGTGCACATCCCAATGGGAGGAGCCTCGCCCAAGAAACCGATCGAGCGATACCTGCCCGAGCTGGCTGGGTCGGTTGAGAGTACGTCGCAGCTGCTGACCTTGCTGTTCAGTTTGCTGATGTTCGCACATGGTACATATCTCACACTCTCTCATCGGAATCTCACCTCGAATTGGTGCACCCCAGTCTTCAGCTTGATGCACGGCCTCTTGCAGCTGCTCCCGCGACATCGCCTCTCGGCGGACGCTGCGGCGTTGCACGTCTACTTCCACACTCGCACCAACCCTTTCATGCCCACAAGAACACATGGTTATTTTGCAGGGCCTTGAAATGTAGGGATTCTAGGAGAGCATGCGGAGAGAGTGCGGCGAGCGTGGTTTCTAGCGCTTGGAAACGCGTTCTCGACTGATATAGATGAAGGGCAGTCAGCTGCGTGCACAAACTGTGATGGTGGAGCTGACAGTAAGTCCTATCTACAAAAGGCGATCGTGGGGGTCCTTCTCATGCTGCGACCGTCCGGCGTCGGGTGGGCGATGTGTGCGCGTCATCGTGGCTTCCTACTCGTGAGAGGAGCACGGTGTGCACTTTAGTAAGACACTGGTGGGCAACAACTCTTCCGCGGCTAGGTCCTGGTCGTACGTCGCGGCACCTGCCAGCGCTTAGCGCTTGAGCGCTTCGGACTGCAGCTCATGCTTCGAAGGCCACACGGGTGCTGGAGATCTCCCGGATCACAAGCACACCTAAGGGAGTCAAGATTTCCTGGTTGGAAACGATTTCAACTGGGGAGCCATACCAATGACGCTGGCCTCAACGCGACGCAGGCGACACCGAGATCAATCGCTCCGCGGATGCGGTTTCCACCGGCACCAGAGCTGCTGCCGAGGTGGTTTTCTACCACCGCTTGGGTCAACGTCGACCCAACATTTTGATCACACATCAGCTTGTAAAAAGGCGCACCCCTTTCAGCGGTCTCGCGGTGCGACACCAACAGTAGTGCGCAGCTTGTTTTCCTATTCGGTCATCCCGAAGTGAGCTGGCCAGCGGTTGCCTTTGTCGCATTGGCCACCTCCGTCCTTCGCACTATCCACTACCCAAAATCCATTCCCCCAACCCCTCGCTCGAGCGAACGCACCAAGAACGGACGCCCTCGCGCAGCTCCTGGGCGTGTCCGAGCGTCATCGAGCTCGACCGAGCGCAGCCTGCGCGATGGCTCACGCGGGCGACCACGCGAACGGAGACGACTACGGAGCCGGGGAAGGCGGCGGAGGTGGCGTGTCCAGCCTCAAGGCGCGCTGGGAGCAGCTCTCGGCGGGGCCGGCCAGCGCGAGCAGCAGCGGCGGACGACCCGCGACGGTCGCAGGCACGCCTCTGCGCAAGGTGTCGCAGCCGGTGGCTTTAGCAGAGCCGAGCGAGAATCAGACGATGTCGCGACAGGCGAGCGACGACGGGCCGGCGCGCTCGACGGGGCTGAGGCCACCGGTGCAGCGCAAGCGGTCGCGCTCCGGCCCACCGCTCTCACCGCCAGTCGAAGTCGAGCCGACAGATGACGGGTTATCAGCACCGAGGACGTTACGCTCTGCGCTGTCGCAGCTGGACCTCACGAGCCCAGCGCGCGTGCTTACGCCCCCACCTCGACCGAGCCCGCGCGCGCGTCCCGACTCGTCTCCGTCAGCAGCATCCTCGACGCCCGCATCACCTGCACCAACTCCTCCACTGCCTCCGCCACTCGCGCCGCGCCCCCAGACCAACCTCACCGCGCATCCATCGCTGCGACGCCCACCCCCACCCCCGACCTCCCGCCGGCCACAATCCATCGCAGCGCCGTCAATAACTCACTTGGAGCCTCCAAAATTGATGCCGGTGACCGCGGAAGAGCCGCCCGAGCCGTCGCCGTCTGTCCGCTCGCTCGCGTCGCGCTTCGCAGGGGCGCTCCCGAAGTCGGCGCCACACACGCCGCCCGTCACCCCACCTCCAGTCAGCAACGGCTCGAGCGACACCTGGAACGGCAGTACCTCCCTGCAGACACCAGAAGGGCACGCGGCTGAGGAGAATCCGTTTGACGCGCTGGAAGTCCCGCCAAGGCGAGAGAGCTGCCCGTCCGTCATCGCCGACTCGACGCGTCTCCCACCCGTGCCGCCACGACCAGGACCTCGCAAGTCGGCACCGGGAACGCCGCAAGAGACGTCGACGCGCCCAGCTCCACCACGCCTGCCGAGTCGCGCCGGCAGTTCTCCGCACGGACAGTCGCTCCCGCTCCCGATTCCTCTCGAGCCCGTGCCGAATTCGACCACCGATCCAAACATCACAGACTCGGCCATAACACAGTCCCCGCCCGTCTCGTTCCAGCCTCAGCCACCACCGAGGAAGACGCCGGCGCCGTCGCCAGCGCTCGTTCGCGTCCCGCCCAAGATCGTCGCACCTCGGCCGTCTGCGAGCGCGCCGCCAGTTATAACTGCGCCGCGGCCGTCGATGAGCCTCCCCCCAGCAGTGGCTGCACCCGCTCCGCGCGCAGCCTACGTGCCGCCGCCGCCGCCATCGCGAGTCATCGCCGCGAACGAGCGACTCGCACCCCAGCGACCCGCGCTCGCAGCCGGCGCATCGGGCGACGACTCTTCGGAAGACGACGAGGAAGAGTCGGCATTTAGCAAGTCGCAAGAATTCCCGGACTCGACGTTCGCGAACCGGCGCCCGCCTGCCCTTCGAAACCGCAAGCCGATCCACGCTCCCGGCCAGTTCTACTCGTTCGCCGTGCGCGGGAAGCGCGTCGTCACCGCGGGCCAGCACCACGTGTACGTCTGGCACCCGTCACACTTCAGCGGCGCGGCCCAGTCGATCCCGCTTCCTGTTGGAGATCACAAGGTGCCCGCGATCGAGTTCCGCGCCGCGGATCAGGACGCCGCCGCCGACGATGGGCGGTACGTCTGGGGCGGCACGCGCGAGGGCCACCTTTTCGAGGTCGACACAGCCGAGCTGCGCATTTCGAGCGTGCGGGAGAAGTTCCACTCGCACCCCGTCGTAGCCATCTTCCGCGTCGGGCGCGCGATGGTCACGCTCGACGAGTCGGGCAAGCTCTTCATCTGGGGCACCTTCGATGGCGCCGATGCGGCCCAGCTCGCCAACTCGCACCCGAAGGTCCAGCGCGTGCCCGAGAAGCAGAACTTCTACGCGATGGTCGGCAACGAGCTCTGGACCTCGTCCGGTCCCATCAGCAAGCCGGGCGTAACGGGTGCGCTCGCCCGCAGCCCGCAGATCCGCGTCTTTGACCCGACGGGCAAAGGCCCATTCACTGTCGTCGCGCGCCCGCTCGTGCTGCCCGACTCGGCGGCGCACGTCGGGTCCGTCACCGCGAGCGCGATCGTGCCCGCGCAGCCCGAGCTCGCCTTTCTCGGACACGACAACGGGTACGTATCCGTCTGGAATCGAGCGACGTACGCCTGCCTCGCCGTGCAGCGCGTCTCGCCGTACGGCATCACCACGATGGTCGGTGTCGGCCGCTGCCTGTGGGCCGGCTTCCGCACGGGCTTCATCAGCGTCTTTGACGTTCAGTCTGAGCCGTGGATCGTCACCAAAGCTTGGCGCGCCCATACGGAGGCAGTTGCGAAGATTCTCGTCGACTCCGTGTCGTTGTGGACCGTGAGCTTGTTCGCACTCGTCCGACTTCACGTGCGGAGATGCTCACCCACCCTCCGCTTCAAGGACGAAGCTCTGCAAATCGCGAGCTCGGGTGCCGACATGGTCGTGCAGATTTGGGACGGACTTCTCCGCGACGACTGGCTCGGTGCGCCCGATCCACGACCCTGCCCGCGACTTCGACTGACCCTGGCCGCCGTTCGCAGACACGGAGCTTCACCTGCGGCAGTCCGAGTTCTGCACGTACCGCACCATCCGCTCGCTCAGCATTTCGTGGAACATCGACGCGTCCAAGCCGCAGGACCTCGCAGGCTCGATTGCCAACTACGAGTTCCTCCAGCAGAGTCTCACCTCGGTCGAGAGCCCCGATATCATTTCGTTCGGCTTCCAGGAGATGGTGCGTCCTGCTCCCGGTGTCCTTGAAGCTCGTAGTCTGACCAGCTGCCTGCCAGATCGACCTCGAGAACAAGAAGCTCACCGCCAGTGCGCGCATGAGCTCCCCTGACAAGGCTCCGGGCGCTTCAGCTGACCCCGAGTCGCCCCGCAGAGACTCTCATTCTCGGAAAGAAGAAGGCGGAGCACAAGTTCACAGACACGGTGTCGTCGAGCTACCGCCTCTGGCACGACAAGCTCGTCCAGGCTGTTCGACTTGCCATGCCGCCCGAGTGCCCGTACACCGTCATCCACGTCGGTGACATGGTTGGAGTGCGTGCATTTCTTCCTCACTCGCTTGACTCGAGCGCTGATTGCCTCCCCCTATCCAGCTGTTCAGCTGCATCTTTGTCAAGTCGGCCGAGTGCGACGCTCTTCGTGGTGCGTACCGACTTTTAGCACAGTGCCCCTTGGGCTCGATCTGATCTCGTACTATACAGATGTCGCACTCATCAACGTCAAGACGGGCATGAAGGGTCGATGTGCGTTCCCCATCCCCCCGGTGCCGCCGCGGTCCGTGCTGACTCCGCCTCGCAGACGGCAACAAGGGCGCGATCCTCTCTCGCTTCGTGATCGACGACACGTCGCTCTGCTTCATCAACTGTCACCTCGCCGCAGGACAGCAGCACAAGCGCCAGCGGGACCACGACCTCGTTCAGATCCTCGAGGACAAGTCGGCCTTCTCCGAGCTCGCGTCGTCGTCGCCCGGCGCGTACGCCGCCGGCGGAGGCGGCACGAGCGTCTTCGACCACGAGCTGGTAATTCTCTCCGGTGACCTCAACTACCGCATCGACGCGCGGAGGGAAATCGTCGCGAAGGCCGTCGCGGAGGGCGCCCTCGACAGCCTCCTTACGCACGACCAGCTGCTCAAGGGCCTCGCGACGAATCAGACGTTCCGCCTGAGGTCGTTCAAGGAGCAGAAGATCACATTTGCTCCGACGTACAAGTGGGTGACGCCTTCGATGGACTGGCTCGTCGGAGGCTGACTGGATTCGCAGGTACGACCCGGGGACAGACGACTACGACAGCTCGGCCAAGAAGCGGATCCCGGCTTGGTGCGACCGAGTGCTGTGGCGTACGCTTATGCACCTGTTTTGATCAGGCTGCGAGACTAACGCCCTTGCGATGCAGGGTCGGACAGGGCCGACAAGGTCACGCCACTGCACTACCGCCGGTACGAGTGCAACGTCTCGGACCACAAGGTGCGCTTCTTCAGTCTAAATCAAACCTCAGCTTCCGATCCTGACTCGAGATGGTCCCGGGCAGCCCATCTCGGCCGCGCTGGACCTCCGCGTCAAGAGCATCGTGCCCGACAAGCGCGCGATCGTGTGGACCGAGGTCGAGAGCGCGTGGTTCGGGGTCGAGAGTCAGCTGCTCCAGTCGGCCCGCGAGTTCTACGGAGGATTGTGAGGGGTCGGCAGCAGCTGTGGGCCGGTCGTGGAGCGCGGGAGCGGTGGCGGCAGAGGGGCCGCCAATCTCAACGGACATTACTATCAGCTATCTTCAGTATCTCTCATTGCAACGTATTGCCACCACACACTTCTGATGACGCCGCCAAAATGTGTGGGATTCAGGAGCTGTCGAGCGTCCAGTCTTTCTGACCCGCATTTTGGCAGCCCCCCGTCTCCCTTACCCAACCTCAAGTCAAACATGTCGTTCCTGGATAGCTTCTCCGAGATGATCAACAACCAGATGGTCAACAACTTCGTCGGCTGGAACCAGATGCAAGAGGCCAGCTTCGGTCTCTTCTTCGATGACCCGAGCCGGGGCTACCTCGACATGCCTCCACCAGGCGGGTACGCGAAGGTGACGCATACCGACCTCGAGCACGCACGGGAGAAGCGGATGCACACTGCAAGCATCCAAAGCGAGATCACCACCCACCTGGACACCTACGCCCCGGGACAGTCGGCATTCGACATCACGTGGATGAGGATACCCGAGGCCTCGAGGACAGGGATCATCAACGCGGCTCTACGTAAGACGTGCATCGACGACGACTGTTCGAGTGGCAGGCAGTTCGCGCCGGAGGTCAGGATCAGCCGCCTTGCGCTCGGGCGTGGGTTCCTTGAGCTGTTGGACGCCGTCGTGTTGGAAGACGTGCCGCTTCCGGGGCATACACTAGAAGACTACGTCCCAGTCCGTAACCGTCGCTGGCGGGAGATGATGGCGGATGATGGCGGAGCAAAGTGAGCGCACTCAACCACCTCTCTCCCTCCGCTCAGACTCATCAACTTTTTGTCAGGCTTCGTGACACCGGCAACCGCTCAAAACATAAAGGCTGGTATGACGACCACTCGCAACTACTTCATCTTTACAATGGTCCGCAACGTTTTGGATTTCGTCGCGGCCAACGCGGACACTCGGTGCGGAGCGTGCGGCAAGGGGGAATGGCAGCTGTCAGAAGGCCTCAAACTGAAGCGATGCCAGTGCTATTCGGTGTGGTATTGTGGGACGTAAGTTGAGTCCTCTGGCGCTTTTGAATCTCATACTGATTGCGCTCGACAGGGCTTGTCAGAAGGCGAACTGGGGCAAGCACAAGGCGAGATGCGGATCTAAGTGATATCATGCGTCTGTATCTGTACAAACTTCAGTGCATGCGTGGTTGTCAGAAGATCCTTCACTTTCTCCTGGGTCCTCGCGACCTGGTCCGCCCGCTCTGGATTCACGCAACTAGCTTCGGGCTGCAGCTCGTGTAGTTTCAGCTCCAAGCGATAACGTTTCGGCGTCAACGCTAGAGTCACTCTTGGTATGTCTTGGTACGAAAGCAGCGAAGTACAGGATGGGCCGGAGCACCCGCTGCCCATCGTCGTCGAAATCGAAGGACCTGGACGCGACTACGATGGCGGCTACATCTCGACTCGGAAGCCCCAGCTGCCTGCGTCGCAAAAAAAGCTCGACAAGCTCTTCTCGGCATCACCATTTGAGCAGGCCACCAACTCGAGGTCAAAGTGTGCGTTCTGCAGTTTCGCGAAGTGCCAGCTGCCTCTCGGCCGCGGATGCTACCGTGAGTCCGTATCCCTACCACTGATCTCTCCAAGCGATTCCAAAGCTTATCAAATAATCAGTCAACAGCGGGAAGCGCTGCTGTCAATTCTGTGCGGGCCATGAGGCTTTCAGTTACCGGCCGCTGTCAGACGCCGCCCTTACCGCTCGCATCGCCGATCTCTCGGCGACGGAACGTTCGTGAAGACCCTGCGACTCAAGAGTACAACGGTCAACGTTCACCTGCAGTGGAAGACTACGAAGCTCGCTGCGAAGCGAGTGACGCAGACTTCGCGGCCCGCTGTCCCGAAGTCGAGCGGGGCCCGACTGTCAATGAGCGACGAGCAATGCGGGATGAGTACGACCGAAGCCGTGGCTTTTGAGCAGTCCGTCACTCCTTTTTGGGTGCTCCTTCTCAGATACATTGACCTCTCCTGTGGCCACAGGGACGTCCAGCGAAGTCGGCCGTGCAACGCAGGACTTGGGATGATGGGTCTTCGCTAGTGTGGTATGCAAGTCTTTTATAGCTCGAAATTACCGGATCCACTGCATAGACCAGGCTCCTCTGACAGCGCGACGGCATGAGCCAAGAGCAGGCGCCGCGCGCCGCAACTTGTATGTTTTGTCTTCGTGCTCGCGTACAGCCCCCAATCCAATCCTACTCTCCAAAGATACTGTCGACATTGTTGCACTCACGATCGCTTGCGAAAGCACGAAATCCTGAGCTGCACCCCTGTCATGTATTCCCAGCGCGTGATTCGTCAATCTCATCCCCGCGTTTCGCTGGTTTCTCTCGACGCTTCCCCGCCGAGGATGGAGCAGCTACAGCTCTCGGCTGCTCTGTTCGTCCAGGAGCCCATCCCGACCGCCCCAAACCCCTGCCTCGCGCTCAGTCCGCTGCTCGCGCTGGCGCTCACGCTCCTGTGGTCTCTCCTTTCCCCCCGGCTCGGATTCGCGCCAACCAGCGACGATAAGGTCCCACCACGACCACTACTCGAGCCCGAGGATGCGCAGGACGACGAGGACGGCCCGGCGGCGGTGCGTTCGCTGCATCTGACGCGCGCAGTCCTCGTCGCGTGCAGCGTGCTCGTGAGCGCCGCGCTGCTCGCCGTTTCGCTCGGGCGCATCGTAGGGGGCGACGGGGAAGCATGGGAGATAGTTTTCGACGTTGGATGCGGAACTGTGTCTGTGAGTCCTTCGATTCGTACAGGTCGGGAGACGTCAGGGGCTGACGACAGGCTTCGCGGCCGCAGGTTTTCCTGGCCCTCGCACCGCTGCTTGGCACAATCTCGAGGAACTCCTCGGGCGTATCTGAGCTGCAGCGGATCGCGCTGTCGACGGCGCTCTGGATCGAGGTCGGGCTGGTGAATGTGAGCGCGTCTGTGGCGAGTGTTGCGTGGGTCGCTCAGCTGATGAACGTGGGCCTAGATTACACCTCTCACCTACTACAAACACCCGTCAAAACCCGAGGGGGCGACTTTTGGCGTCATTCAGGTCGGTCTGGCGGGGCTCCTGGTCCTCCTCCTGCTCGTGACCCCGCCAGTGTGGACTCCGCACGTTCCAGGCGTGAGTAATACTCTCAACTTGTTGAAAGCTCGAAGGCCTACTGATCTCTGCTGACCAGGCCAAGCCGAACCCGGCTCAGATCGCCTCGCCCCTCTCTCGGCACACCTTCTCGTTCCTCGACCGTGGCATGGTCGCCTACTTCCTCCATCCAGAGACAAAACCGTTTGCACTCCGTGTTCCACCACTTTCTGACCTGATATCATCGGCATGGGTCTTGTCCCACTTCTCCTGGACCGTCGGCACGACCGGCGAGGCGTCGACGACGAACGCGGGCGGTGGCGTCGCTGCGTTCGCGTGGCTTCACCGCATGGAGCTCTTTAAGATCTTCTTTTACTCGATCGTCTGGCTCGCAGGAGTTTTCTCTTCTCCTCTCGCCCTCAACCTTGTGCGGATCTTGCCAAATCTCGCCCGGCGATGCGCTGACGCCGACGCCACCGCAGCTCCTCAGCTACGTTCAGGACCACGACTCGACGCGCTTCTCGCCCTACTTATTCGTCTTTGGCATTTTTGCTGGACCCTGCATCTCATCCATCGCCTACCAGAGCGCGCTGTACCGCGTCTCGCAGCTTGGGATCGAGATCCGGGTCGGCCTCGCGGACGCCGTCTTCAGCAAAGTTCTCCGGACGAAGGAGGGAGGCGAAGGGGCCAGCTCGGACAGCGGGAGCGGTCGGACGGACGAGAAGGAGATGGAGAGTCCTGGATCAGACACCGTAGGTCGGGTCAACAGTGAGCTTCCGCAAGTCCGGGCTCACGGGCGCTGGCTCACAAGCTTCCTGCTTTCAGACTTGGTCGGAACCGACATCGACGTCATCACGTCGTCTTTGGTACTTCATAAACGTATCTGGATTTCTGGCGCGGCTGACACCACCGGTCAAAATCGCAGGAGCGCTCCCTGCAGCTCCTGGGCATCCCCCCGAAGCTCATCATCTCGCTCATCGGCCTCTACATCCTACTGGGATGGAGTGCCTTCGTCGCTCTCGGCACCATACTCGCCTTCGCCCCACTGTCCATCGTCGTGTCGAAGCGGTACGGCGCTGTTCAGGAGGAGATCATGAAGGTTGGTGCCCCTCGAGCCTCGCTGCGCGCAGGCACTCGGGCTCACTTGGTTTGCGCAACAGGCCACTGATCGCCGAATGACCCTCATCGGCGAGCTCGTGTCCTCGATCCGCATCATCAAGATGATGGGCTGGGAGGGGACCTCGAAGAGCCGGATCACCGACGCGCGGGAGGCCGAGCTCGGCGCAATCAAGCACCGCGCTCGCGTCTTTGGGTCAGAACCTCCACCGAGCTCCCGGGCCAAGCTAACAGATCGATGCCACCAGTGGCCTTATGATCTTGTCGACAGGCATTCCAGCAGCCGTCACCCTCTTCACCTTCGCTGCTTTCGTGTTCGGCATGAAGCGCGAGCTCACGGCGTCCGTCGCTTTCACGTCGATGAGCCTGTTCGGACTCCTACGGGAAGCAGTCAGTACGTGCTCTGCCAGCTACTATAAAGGACAAGACTCAAAGGATCCTTCCAGTCTCCTCTACGTACCTCCTCAGCGCCTTCATGCGAGCTCGCGTTTCGCTCGGCCGGATCACTTCGTTCATCGCCGAGACGGAGGAGCTCGACGCTCACCCTCGCGACCTTTCTACCGAGGACGCAATCGCGTTCGAGGACGCCAAATTTAAATGGACCGAGTACGGCGCGTCGGGCTCGAACAAGTTCGTCCTCGACCTTGAGAAGCTCGAACTCCCGACTGGGCGGACGACCATCATCGCGTGCGCCCTTCTGCCTTGATACACGCCACGATGAATGCAGAGATTTGAGGTACTTACCATCTAACTCAGCGGCGACGTCGGAAGCGGCAAGACTGCGTTCCTCTACGCGCTTCTAGGTACCGTTGCGCCGACTCCGGGTAGTGGAGCGAGTTACTGAACCCAACGACCAGGCGAGATGCACCGGATGGACGGGAGAGTCTCCTTTCCGAAGGGAAGGTCAACATCCTACGCGTCGCAGTCTCCTTGGCTTCAAGGTGAGGCTCAAATCGCATCCTGTTGATCTGGCGCCGACCCCACCTTTCCTGCAGACGACTCGATTCGGAACAACATCCTATTCGGCGCCGAGTGGGACGAGGAGCGCTACAACAAGGTCGTATTTCAGTGCGCCCTCGAGGCCGATCTCAAGATCATGCCGGAAGGCGATCAAACTCTTGTCGGCGAGAAGGCGAGCAGGACGGCCACAGCGTCTTGCTTCGCAGGCTGACCTCCTTCCCTCTCCAGGGACTCTCGATATCTGGGTGCATATGTTTGGTATACGTCCTTCGTAGCAGTGCTGACATCACTGTCCTGTTGCGCAGTGGGCAGAAGCAGCGCATCGCATTAGGGCGGGCCGTTTACGCCGCGTCCGACGTCGTCCTGCTCGACGACATCCTGAGCGCGGTTGACAGGTCAGGATGGTTCTTCAGGCAATTAAATAAAGCTGAACACTAATATTCCACTCTGTGCAGCAACACCGTCTCACACCTCGTCGAGCATTGCCTTAACGGCGACCTCCTCTCAGGTCGCAGATCGGAAGAGCGTCGTGTAGGG
>ERZ1463038.661-NODE-661-length-12310-cov-15.600571_pt1 | contig 12310 bp, 18 predicted proteins | sample MGYA00564479_ERZ1463038 | MGnify/ENA primary metagenome ERZ1463038 (study PRJEB39244, sample SAMEA3635134) | Helicobacter pylori | study: EMG produced TPA metagenomics assembly of PRJEB11511 data set (Assembly of a 5300-year-old Helicobacter pylori...
TTCAGACGTGTGCTCTTCCGATCTTCGACAAGGTCGTTCCCGCCGGTGTGCTTCGCAAGGCAAAAGGGTGAGCCCTTCTTCCCGTCGGGGTCTGCTCGGCCAGCTCGCGGCACGGCGGGCAGATTTGCGTCCTCAGCCACCCAGCCGACTGACTCCGCCTCTCCGACGTCCGCAGATTCGCCTTCCTGACCGTCGTCAAAGCTGGCTTCGTGTTCAGCGCTCGTGCAGGGTGCGCTTCTTGCGCCTCCCGAGAGCGCGCGCGGGGCTGACGGGTAGCGCCACTACAGGTCGGGCGTCGTGATCGCGCGCTTGCCGGATGGGAACTGGAGCGCGCCGTCCGCGATTGGGACTGCTGGAGCGGGGTTTGGAATGCAGGTTGGGGCTGAGATGGTGCGTTTCCTTGTTTGCGTGCGTAGGTGAGAGGGACGAGGGCTGACGAGCGGTGTGCGCAGACGGACTTCTTTATCATTCTCAAGTGAGTGCCATGGTCGGGGAGGAGTGAAGCAGAGGCTTAATGAGATCATTCGACAGTTCACGAGCAGCCGTGAGCTCGTTCATGGCGACTGGGAGCCTCACCCTCGGCGGCAACATGTCCGTCGCAGCCGGTCCGCTCGGTCGCAACGGTCAGTCCTTGCTCTTGCGTGCACGTGACCACAAATTGATCTGTATCTTTGAATCACAGTCGAAGGCACGGGCACGCTCTCCTCGAAAGGCGGCGTCTCGGCGATGTACTCGTACTCGCGCACGAAAGGCCTCTTTGGCGGCGCCTCGGTCGAAGGCTCCGTCATTGTCGAACGGTCCGACGCCAACTCGCGTGCGTACGGCTCCAACGTGACCGCCAAGCAGCTCCTCTCCGGCGCGGTCGACGTGCCCGAGTTCGCGGAGCAGCTCATCGACACGATCGCTCGCCGGTCGGGCAACGCGACGAACTGGGTCGGCGAGGACGACGAGGACATCGAGCGGCCCGACCTCAACAAGGGGTACTCGTTCGGCAGCCAGTTCGCCCAGGGCGGGCAGGCGACGAGCACGCCGCCGAAGGGGTTCGCCGGCAAGCTCGCGGGCAGCATCGGCCGGAGCAGGAGCGGCAGTGCGGCGACTGCGCCGGCGTATGGCGGCGGCGCCAAGTTCGACCAGGACTTTAGCGACGACTACGCGCGGAGCGAGAGCGAGAAGGTGCGTTGGGGCGCGGGCGACGAGGATCGCAGGGCGAGGAGCGCGAGCGTGTCCGCGGCTGGGGGCGGCGTGCGGGGCTGGGCCGCGGACAAGAAGCTCACGAAGAGCAGAAGCGGCAGTGGGAGCGCTTCGAGGGCCAACACGGACGCCATGTCGTGGGGCGCCACGCGGAGCCCGAGTGCGGCGGCGCGCGGCTCGTTCGACAGCCTCGACGACGAGCGACGGGACTACGGCTCGCCGGCGGAGTTCCGATCGAAGAACGCCGGGTTCTCGAGTGACGAGGACGACCGCCGACGCTCACCTGTCCAGCGCTTCCCGCCGTCGTCGATCCGCACCTCGCCGTTTGCCGACTCGGCCTCGCCCACCTCGTCCTTCCCCCGCCACAAATCCGCCCTCTCGACCAGCAGCTCTTCGCACTCTCGACCAACACCAACGACGAAGAAGAGCTACTCGACCAAGCCGTGGGACAGCGAGGACGAGGACCTCATGGGCTTCGAATCCAAGCCGCGCCAGCAGCGCTCGCCGTCCCCACCTCGAACGACAGACGCGTTTGACTTTTCGCAAGTCGACGTTGACTTTTCTCTCGGCCAATCGGGCGGAAGAGCGAACCTCGTCGCCACCCCACCGAACCGCGCGAGGAGCCGCGCAAGCACCGGTGGAAAAGGACTCGGCAGCGCGATCGCAAAGTTTGACTTTGCGAGCACGGAAGTGCGTCCTATCTACTCTTGTTGGGGAAGATTGGGGCTGATGAGGTTAATGCAGCCGGGAGACCTCGCGTTCAAGAAGGGCGATGTAATTACTGTCCTCAAGCAAGAGGATGCAGAGTGGTGGACCGGTCGACTCGCAATCCGTGCGTCCCCTTTATTTTGGGCCTGAGTGTGTGGGAATGGGAGCTGATAGGGTTCCGCGCGCGCAGGCGAAGGTGCGCCTCGTGTTCCGCTTCTCGTCTGGAAGTCGCAGGCGACTGACTCTTCGACCCCGCTCGCAGGAATTTTCCCCGCGAATTATTGCGAATACATCCCAAACTGAGCCTCCTACTCCACCGGCGGTCCTCGGTGCTCGACTCCGCCACCACCGTCACCCTCTTCAATCGTCCAGCATTCTCCCTCTCGCTGCCTGCGAACTGTAAATGAGAAACCCGAAGTACTGCAGTGCTCTTGGCCTATCTACGTGGAGACTGTCAGTCGGCGAAGGGTCCGTCGCGGATGCTTAGAGGACCTCGCGCTGGCAAGCACCGCTCATGCGGCCGCGCTCGCTCGACAACATGTGCGCGCCAGGAGCAGGGAGCCCAGACGGAAGCGCAACTAGAGTGGGTGATGGAGTGAGGAGCTAGGGTGCGACAGCGGGCGCGAAGACAGGGAACTTCCGCGGCACCCCCCAGGAGTTCGTCGCACGCTGTCGCACGACTTCGCCACGAGCTCGAGCCCAGCGGTCGATCACGACCGCGGCCACGCTTCAGCGCTTAGCGATCCCCTTCAGTCAAAAACTGTAGCAGGTGCGTGAGAGGTGTGGGAAACGCTCGTGCCTCTCAGCTGATAAGGCGAGGATAAGCGCTCACCTTCCCCATCGAGCGAATTACCCCGGACTTGTCGGCCGCAAGCGGCTGGACTTCAGCCGCCTCGACTCGCCATCCACCGACTGCTCGTCCTAATTCGCCTGGCCCTTGAGCGAGTGATCAGCTACCACGAGTGGACAATAACACGCGGCCGTCCCGGCTCTCCCGCACCTTCCCCCCTCGGCTGACGCAGGGACGCGCAGGTCGATGATCCCTCGCAATCGTTCTGTAGGGCTGCTTGTTCCGCCCTGCCTTTGGTCTGATGCTGTGCGTCGCAGTGATTGTCTGGATGCAAAACCCGCAGCCGCAATTCGACTCGACCGCAAACCTCGCGGCCGGCGACGTCCACCGCCCAGTTTCCCTTCGGCGCCGCTCTCCTTCTCTCCATTCCGCTACGGCTTCACCCACACTCTTTTCGGCATGGTTTCCGAGTCTCAGCGGCAGCAGGCGGCGTCCCTTTCGTTCCTCACCATCTACCAATACATCTGGGCGGCATGCATCGTTGCCCTCTCCCTTCGGCACCTCGCGCTTCGGATCGTGGACCGAAAGCGAGCCTACGACCTTTCACAAGAGCCGCAAGTCGTCGAGCTGGAAAAGGGCGGCAACGAGTCGGCGGCGCCCATCTCGCACCGCCCCACACGCCTCGGCAGGTTCAACGCGCGGCTGTACCACCCGATCTCGGACAGACCCTGGGCTTCGTGCATCTCCCCTCTGCGCATCTTCATCGTTTTCTTCATCGTCAGCGTCAACATTGGATTCACTCTTGTATGCGCGCCGCCCGGAGGGAGCTGGTGGCGTTCGCTCACTCTTCCCACGCAGGCCATCGCGACCGACATCCGTGGGAAGCAGTCGCTCTACGTCAACAGCATCCGTGAGTGAGCTCTCGTATGCAACTTTATCCTGTACTCATCTCAATTGGCAGACATGTTTGCGATGCGGAGCGGCGTAATGGCGTTCGCAAATGCGCCACCCATCTTTGCGCTCAGCGGCCGCAACGGTATCGTCTCGTTGTTTACGGGCATCGAGCCTCAGCACCTTCGATTCGTTCACAAGACTTTCGGATACGTCATGCTGGTCTTGACATTCATTCACTTCATGGGAGCCACCTTCTTCGTGCGTCCTTTCTCTGGTCCGCACTTCGCAGTGGCTGACACAACGCGTCACAGAGCCTCACATGGCAGGGAGGAGCCGGCCTGGCCGCACTTTTCGAGCTCACGATGATCCAGTGGGGTGTGGTCGTAAGTTCACGAGGCAGGAGAGACGATACCAGTAGCTGATATTGAGGTTGTCAGGCACTTGCCGGCGGCGCTATCATGGCCGTCTTCAGCTCCCCATATGTCAGGCGAAGACAGTACGAGCTCTTCGTCGTATCTCACATCGTCGGAGCGATTGCGATCCTTGTCGGAATCTTTTTCCGTGAGACCCAGACGCCGGATGCACTGAAAGCCGCTGACCAGACCGCTTCGCAGACGTCCCCGAGCTGTGCGCCTGGACTTACGCCGCGGTCGGCTTCTGGGTCTTCGAGCGATTTGCCCGAGTCCTCCAGCTGTTCTCGGTCGGACTTCTCGCTCGCTTCAAGCTCCGGTCGCCCATCATCCGTGCCGACGCCGAGCTCGTCCACGGCGCGATCCTTCTTCGCGTGCCGTTCCCGACTGGAGGCTGGCAGGCGGGCCAGTACGCCTACCTCCGCATCGTCGACCCCACCTTCCTTCGTCACGCCCCCCACCTCCTGTTCCAAGCCCACCCGTTCACCATCGCCAACGTGCCGACGTCGTCCATGTCGCACGAGCCCGAGATGCTCTTCGTCTTGCGAGTCCGCGGAGGAATGACCGCCTCGCTCGCAAAACATCTTGAGCGCACGAACGGATCAGCAAGGGTTCTTCTCGCGGTCGAGGGTCCCTACGGGAGCTCGGTCAGGGCCGACCGCCACCAGGACGTCCTCCTCATCGCTGGCGGGGCTGGCATCACCCACATCATGTCGATCATGGCCGGCGTGATTGAGAAGGGGCGGTCTGCCAAGAGAGGTCAGACGAAGCGGGTGCAGCTCGTGTGGATCGTCCAGCATCTCGGTGTGTCTCGCGCTCCTCCTCTCCTACGCGCTGATTCTGACTCGGCGCATCTTCACTTCGCAGAGCAAGCCGACTGGATCGTGCAGGACCTCTTCCAGACCGTCCAACGCGCGCACCGCGCCAACGTCATCCTCACCATCAAAATCTACGTCACTCGCGGACGGATCAGCGCACTTCCCTCGCCCATGAGCTCGAGCGACAGTCTCGTCGACTGCGAGAAACTCATTCAAGGCGGTCGCGCGGACTCGCTCACCGGCTCGTGCCTCGACATGATTCTCTTGCACCACGCCACTGGACCTAATACGAGCATCATCTCCGGACGGGCACCCACCGCCGGCCTCGTCCGCGACTTTGTCACGAACGCCTCCTCCACCTCGGCAGTAGTCGGTACGTCCCTCTCTTTCTGTAGTCCATCTTCCACGCCACTGACCTTGATGAACAATAGCCTGTGGGCCTGTAGCAATCACGGAGGACGTTCGCTCCGAGGTCGCTCACCTGTCGTCGGCGCACGGCGTCGTGCTGGAGATCGCAAGCTTCGAGTGCTAGCAAGAGCTCGATTCTGGTATAGGTACCTCAGCGTCGCGCACTTTTTATAAGTTAAGCCCTGACACTCACCTCGCAGATAACTTAATCTCCCTAGCTGTCCATTGGTACACCCTGTAGCGTCCCCCACCTGTAGCCTTACCCGTCATTACATCTCTTGCATCCTCGCATCACTTCACACTCTTTAGACGCATGTTACGTTTGTCCTGTTGAATCTACATACGCAGTTCCAGGTCTCCGTTCAGCCGGCGACGAGGTTGAGCAGCCCGACTTCTCAGCCATCTCCCCCTCGATCTCGAGGTTGAGTACTGAGCACTCTTGAGCTTATTTTGATTCTCCGTGGCTCTCATGAATTTTCTCCGGTTGTAAGAGGCCGCGGAAGTTGGCAAAGGCTCGGCGACACCGGCTGCGCTCGCAAACGCCAGGGCCCACAATGCAACAACGAAAAGGCGCGAGAGGTCCACATACGAACAGTCAGGAGGGAGCTAAGGAATGGTTTGTATACAGATTTAAGCCAGAGACATGGGATGAGGAGAAGGATTGCGGGGACCTCGGTGACGCTTGTCACTTGCAGCTGACCAAATCGGGTCAACGTCGTCCCATCCCGCAAGACGTGACACTTACGAGTCATTCCCGATGTTCAAGCTTCACTTCTTCTTGCCACCCGAGCCACAAGTGCACGAGGAGCCGCAGCTGCAGGTCGAGCCGCAGGTGCACGAGGTGTTCTTGCGCGGACATCAGCGCCTCCATCCCTTAGAAACGACGAGAGCAAGGCTGGGACGAACGGAGCAAGGCATTTCAGTGGCTCAGTAGGTTTTGATGAACGGAGGCGGCTGATGTTGAGGACGAGGAGAGTGAAGGAGAGGAAGGAGAGCCGAATCCAGGCTCCCGCTCTCTAAGAGAACAGCCGAGCCGAGGCATGTGACAGCAATTTACGTCACGCCACAACTACTACTGCGAACTGATGGACCCTACCTCATCACATGTTCGCGACGGAAACGCCGCGCAAAGCGCGTGGCGCCGGTCCGCCACCGCGGCGACATCTCCCTTGTTGCAATCCGTCGCCGTCGCGGCTCTAGACACAACACTGGTGTCACGATAAATTGTATAGTCTGAAAGTCGTCGGCGGGTTCCATACGCTTGTTTGGGCCGCTGCGCTCCGCCATCAGGCTTCGGCGCTTTTAAAGGGCACCGCCAACGATGCCGCCAGGTTTGTCACGTTCAACAGGCGGTTTAGGGATTTGCCTGAAGCGCTTTCGTAACGTGCTTGACCGGCGATACACCCACCCACACCATGTGCTTAGAGACGGCGGCGACAAGGTCCCACAAAGTCACAGCAGAACAAATTGTATCTACAACTTCCAACTACACGAGGATTAGTTAGGGAGAAGAAGCGCCGTACTGGAGCTCGATCGGGTAGGTGTTCGACTCGGTCGAGATGAGCGTCGAGTTGTACTGGGTCTGCGGCACCTCGCTTGCGAAGAACGACGCCGAGTCCCCCGAGAGGAGGTGGTTCGATGAGTCCTGTACGAGAACGACGTCTTAGGTATCAATCTCCTCGACTGTGAAGTGGCGAGTGGGCTTACGACTCCGAATGTCGACGCCTTGAGGCCGGACGCGCAGGTGAGGAACCCGATCGAGGAGATCTGGCAGTTCCCGTTTCCAGTCGACATGGTGAAAGTAGATGCGCTCTCATAGTGAATCGTGTAGGCTTTTTGAGGTCTCTGGATTCAGCGGGGCCCGTGGAAGAGAGGAAAGTGGCGCACCACCGCAAGAGCCGCCCGCTCCGACCCATTTGCCATTGTCGACAAGGCAGCTGTCTTGCCCTCCGTTCGAGATGACTGAATGCAACATCAGTTATCAATGCAAGAGAGTGCTGCTTGGAGGGCTCACCATTCCAGAACACGGTGCCCGAAGGAGGCGTGCCGCTGGTCGGCGCGGCGGCCGCGAAGGCGCTGAGGGCAACGAGGAAGAGTGCGGCGAGCATTTTAACGCGAGGGAACGGGTGACACAAAGGCTGGTGGGTGTTAAGAAGAGAGAGATGGATGGATCCAGCGAATGGCATGGAGCTTTGCCAACGTCATTGACCGAAGTCGGATGGAAGACTTGCTGCTCGAGGACGGCTAGCTTCCGAAGGCGCTGCGCCACCCAGTTTAGCGAATGGGTTGCATGGGGTAAATCGTGGTTAGATTTACTTCACATCACGTCTGCCTCCAAAGTGAGCGCTCACCTCGAGTGCGCTATGCATGAGGGCGGAGGGCCGGGGAGGAAGGTGGCGTTACGCTTCGCAACTTGCACAACCAGTGGTCGCCAGGGACTACCACTACACGTGTGTATACGCCTTTTACTAATATGCATGCTCCCACTTACTACCCCTTGAATGGTCCGAAGGTTCAGCTGGGCCACAGCGATGGCCACATCGCGGAGGCAAGCTTCCGAGTGGGTGCCGAGATTCCTTCTGAACCCAACTCGAGTCACCCAGGCTTCTCACGTGGTTGTGTGAACTCTGTAATCTTGGGCAAAACTCTGGGAATTACTCCGGGGTAGCCGTTCCGGTCCATGGGGGAAGGACGACGTCCCGACGGTGCACGGAGGATCAACGTTCGGTGCTGCCACCGTGCCGTACAGAAGGAAGAAGAGGGATCGGGTCAGAGCACGTGCTATCCACATCACAAGTGAATACTCTGGGGCCGACATACTCCCCAGAGACGGTCGTCAAGTTTGAGACACTCTTTCAGCAGGGAAACTTCACAGAACCGCCGAAAGCTACCCAGCTCTGAGCATTCTGTATGCAGCCTATATTACTGTAAGTTCGTCTTCCCTTCACTTTGACAATATCAGAGCGTCGCGTGACTGGTCCGCGGACTTCGGTGGCGAGAGAGATGCTCGCTTCGAGCGTCAGCGTGGTGGGTGAGGAGGATACCTGCAGGGAGTCTCTCCGTGCATTTTGATGGCTTGATTTTCAACACTCTGTTGACAAGAACATCCGGAGCCCGCTTGATCTGGTGGCACAGGCCCCGTTGCCCATCAATTTTGCATCGCTCTCTAGAATCTACATCCCAAGCTCGAGGAAAAGAATCTACGACGAGGGTCCGTACTTGAGCTGAATCGTCTGTGCGCCCGACTTGCTCGAGACATCGACCTGGGTCTGGCCCGAGGGGACGGATGGGGCAAAGAAGTTGGCCGAGCCCGCGAGGACAAGGTTGTTGGACGAGTTCTGAGTGCAGAATAGAAGTAAGCGGTCATTCCTCGCTTGGGAGCCGAAGCACGAACAACAGAGAATGTCGTGGCGGCGAGGCCTGACGCGCACGAGAAGGTGCCGGTCGAGGAGACGTTGCAGGGGCCCTTGGATGTAGTCATCGTGAAAGTGGTAGCTGTGACCGACTTGATGGCGTAACCGGCGCAGGTGCCGCTGCCGATCCACTTTCCTGTTGAAATTAGGCAGCTGTGGGCGCTTCCTCCCGCGATGACTGAGACCAATTGGCTCAGTATTGGGTATAAAAGAAAAACCCTTATGTAATATAAAACTGCTGACCATTGATAAAGACGGTCCCGCTGGGTGTGCCACTAGCAGCAGTGTTAGTGGGCGACGCTGTGGTCGCGGTGGCGGTGGCGGTGGCAGTCCCTCCCGACTTGGGGAGGTACTTGATGCCCGTGCTGGTTTCAGTGAAATCAGTAGGATATTCAACATGATTCAAGCTTGAAGGGGCTTACGAAGGGCAGGTGCTCTTGGACCCAACCGGATCGGCGGGCGTGAACGAACCCGACTCGATCGTGCCCTGGGAGGTGTAGCCCCACCAAACCTCGTCGAGGCTCCCGGATGCACAGTTCCAGACGCTTTGAAAGCAACGAGTTAGTAACGGAGACGAATTAATGGAAGAAGAGAGCCGGGCTCACGCATCATGACCGAACCTCGCGTTCGCCACGGCCTGGAGCTGCGCGAGTGTGTAGGTCGTGGAGGTGGAGGGGACGATTCCGGCCGCCGAGAGCCAGTCGTAGGTGGGCAGACTCTTGAAGAGCGATACCACCCTCTGGAAGTACTCCACGACTTCCTCCTGCGGCACGTAGGAAGACCCGTAGCACGAGGGGTCCAGAGTGGAGATGCAAGTTCCGTCTAAGTAGGCGCGGGTCAGCAGGATGCTTCAGTTCCAGTGAAGGGATTCAAAGCACGCTTGGACCACTCGTGTGACCAGAACGACTCGTCGTTGCCCTGGTAATCCGGCCAGTATGTCCTGCGGGTTGGCAGCGGACCGTCAGCGTGCCGGCGACGCCGATTTCCGCGACACCGCTTACCTCATGTAGTCAAGCGTAGCCTGCCCACCTCCATTCTGAAGGATTGCTGAAATGTTCGTGTAAGCCCGGTTGGGGTCGCACGACGCATCATATGTTCCATCGCAGCTGCGCCGAGAGAGGGTCGGTGAGCATGGCACCCTCACTTCTGCGACGGTACTGAAGCTCACTGGTCGGGCCTGATAATTTGTGAAGCAGAATCGTCAGCAAAGTTTCGCTAATCCCTGCTTGAAGTGGTGACACACCAGAGCCCCTGGATAATATGAGGGTCGTCAGCGGGAGAGCAATCTCGTTCAACAGGTGTGAAGCTCACATGCACCGTCCAGGAGTTGCTCTGCAGTTATGATGACTTGATTAGTGGAATAAAAAGAGGGTTGCAGGAATGGCACGCACGGGCCCGGTGGAGGGGTTCCTGTGGATCGCAAGTGAAGTCGTCAGCAGACGGACATGCCCGTCTTTCATTATGACACTCACGCATCCCAGAATTGAGTCTGAAGAAGCGCTCTTAAGAAGTCGGAAAGTCAGGGGCGATTCGCCAACGCAGGCAGGGAGTAGGTACTGACCCTCCAGGCGTGTTGGTGCAGCAGGAGTTTGCACCGGACGGCGAGGATCCTCCAGAGCAGCTGGCAGGTGAGGTGGCCGGGCAACTGGCATCGCGGCGGTCCAGCGACGTCCCGCCGAGCGAGACGGTGCGGCGAGCGAGTGCCGGTGCGGCGACGAGCGCGATGAGGACGGCCTGGGCGAGCATCGGTTGTGAAGAGCTCGGCAAAGTGGAGCAGAGCGAGGAAGAGATCAATCCCGACCAGCTTTATCCTGCCCGGGTGGGGCCGTCCGTTCGAACGTGGGGTCGAACGTCTCCGCGCGGTGCGACAGTCTCGAGCTCGATTGCCGGCCGGTGCGGCGACGCTAGCGTACTTTCCAGCTTGGCGGCGTGGAGAACCAGAGCCCTTTCGATCGTCTGGTGAATGTACCGCGAGGTCACTACACGTGTATCGTACGCAAATCACCCAGGCGGCCTATCGCAACGCCTGCGCCCCCCATGTTCCGTCGACCCGCCCGTGTTACCCGTGAGCTGGCAGCCGAGCTGGAAACTGTGATGGTGATATACGTATCCAATTCAGCTGCATGCACGCTCAATCATATTAGTGGCCAGCAGACGAAGGTCGCGCCGGTCAAATCCAAACTCGGACGAGCCCGGGCGAGTCGCACCTTCCTATGCACGCAAGCCACAGGAGCTCACACAGATAACCATTATTCCAGAAAATAGCTTCTCAGAAAGTTTTAGGCGTCGTACACGATAGTGAGGGACTGGGGGAAGGGGAACAGGCCCGCTGTTCCCGAGACGTCAGCGGCCAGAATGCAAAGGAGGGAGGAGGAGCGACTAACATTGAGCAGTCACGTAGACTGGAGCAGGGGTTCCGGCAAGGTCCACGTCGAAGCGGTTGAGGAGACCAGGGGAGTCGGCGGCGCGCCTGACGTTCTTCAGCTTGAAGATTTCGCGGACCATCGCCACCATCGAGACGTTCACGAGCTTGGCTCCGAGACCTGCAACCAGGCCAGAATCGAGGGTCAACACCAGAGGTACAGCCAAGCAGATATCGGGAGAACGCACAGCTATGCATGCCACTGCCAAAGACGCGGTAGAGAGACCGGTCGCGAGTCACGTCGACCTTGTCGGGGTTGATGAACACGGTGGGGTCCTACAGTCAAGAGTTAGATCAAAAGCAACCAATCAAGCGAAAATACGTACCCTGCCGGCAGACCAGGTAGAGGCGAAGATCATGTCGCCCTTTTTGAACGCCACCTCCTTGTCGCCGTCAGGGAACGAGCCATCGACGTTCGCGATGCGTGGGATTCCAGGAGCCTGAGCAGTCACAATGCTCAGCCAATAATAGACAGAGAGTTTGTTCTTACGAGCACGCACCTGAGGGTCGAGCCTCATCACCTCGAGGATGTAGGCCTGGATGCGACGCTAGCATCAGCCTCGCAGTCCGACAGTGCAGACAAGGGCGAAAACGCACCCAGATCAGGTCGTCACTCTCAGAGGAAGGGCTGCTTGCGAGCGCAACCAATGCGCTGTAGTGCTCCTTGTGCTGAGGGTCGAGGTAGAAGTTCACGACGAGCGCCGCCACCTGCCCCTGGTTGCTGACCGAGGCCGTCATGGTGCTCACTATGAAGTGATGCGACTCAGCAACACTCTGATGCGATCCGAATGAAAAAGGGACGGACACGCCGAAGCACTGAGCTGGTCTCGAGGCCTCTCCGACTTGAGCAGGCGCTCGTAGAACTGGTGGGCGTCTTCGCCCAGGACGACTGCGTTCGCATTGATGCCAACGAGCTTGTCCTGGATTTCTCGCGCGAAGTGGTCGATCACGGCCTGATCAGATGAACTCAGTCAAGGCGCACAGGGAAGGATGTGCAGCTCTTACCGGAACGCCTGCGCCCTGGGCCAGCCGCGAGCTGACGATTCCGAGGAGGAGCTTCGCCTGCGACAGGGCTCCGTCGCGAAGCTCAAAGCCAGGCTGTGGGTCAAAGTTCATGAAGACCTGCGAGGGTGAGGCGGTCAGTAGTGCGCGCTATGGAGAACCGAGCGCTCAGCTGGGTGCTCACAAAGATGAAGAAGGCCTGGGGATGTGATCAGAGTAAGTATGAGAGCGTCCGAAACCAGGCCCAGAGGTCG
>ERZ1463038.662-NODE-662-length-12292-cov-12.020266_pt1 | contig 12292 bp, 8 predicted proteins | sample MGYA00564479_ERZ1463038 | MGnify/ENA primary metagenome ERZ1463038 (study PRJEB39244, sample SAMEA3635134) | Helicobacter pylori | study: EMG produced TPA metagenomics assembly of PRJEB11511 data set (Assembly of a 5300-year-old Helicobacter pylori...
CCCGCCGACCGGGCGGGTCGCCGCCACAACACGAGGTGCTCACGCCGTCCCCGCCGTACCCACAGACGCTTCCCTCGGCCGCACGAGCACCAGTCACGAGCACGAGCACGTACCGGCTGCCGTCGGCATTCCCAGCCGCCTCTTGCAGTGGCTCGTCTGGGCGCACTCGGTCGCCCCTCCGAGTCGCAGCAAGCGACCGATCCTCGTTCAACCCCCCGTCGCCCGTGCGCGCGCGTGCATCGCTCGACTCGCAGATGTCGGCCTACAGCTCGCCCGCAGCGTCTATCTTCGCCCAGTCAACCTCGCCTGCCGCGTCGGCGTACTCGGACGAGTCGCTCTCGGACGAGTCCAGCTCGGCCCCACCTACACCGCCACCCGTTTTTCATCTCCCCATCCGCGCACCAGGCTTTGCGTTGTCGCTCGCCTGCACACCAGCCAGCTCGCACTTGGACCTCGACCTCCCGCCGCGAAAGCACGACCGCGCCGACGAAGACGACGACGCCGAGATCAGCAGGCTGCACCACCTTGCGTTCGAGCAGCTCCGTCGGGAAACAGACCGCGACGGGGAGGGATTCGTCGAGCGGCTTCGTCGCTGGGAAGACTCGAGGCGCCGAGCGACGTTCGACCGCATCGGGCCCGGACTCGGGATCGTCGTCGACCAGGACCACGGGAGTGGGAGCGGGAGCGCAGGCCGGCCCTCGTCGCCCGTGAGCTCGCACGGCGACGACCTCGGCGACGACGAGGATGATGACGAGCTCGAGGTCACGCTCTCGCAGCCGCCAGAAAGGGCCAGCGCGAGCCGCCCCACGAGACCGCCGCCCGAGTTTGAGCTCGCGGACCTCGTCACTCGCCTGTCCGCTGAGGGGCTCGACGACTTCTCCGCCGTGCGGGAGTACCAGAGCCGGTGCAGCTAGGCTCGCCTTGCGCTGTTGTCCGCGTGCGTTGTCGCTCCCTTCGCATATCCACATCCCCTACGTCATGACTGTTTGTTTTTGCCGCCTACATCGTACACCATCCTACCTCCATCAGCCCTCATATCTATCGCATAACGCCCCTTCGCCTTTTTCTTTGCAAATACTTCGTTGTACCTTTCGTCTGGCGAAGAGCGCCGGGAGAGCTCCGCTGAGCGTCTTCCGCCGCTGGTGGATGTACGCTGACTCTGAGCGCCAAGCTGCTGATCTTTTACGCGCCCGTCTGTCTACAGCCTGATCAGAAATGCGAGTCCTAGGCCTGAACTCGAAACGGTAAGGCAAGTGGATTTGCTCCAGCGAGACCGAGCATGCGCGAAACATCTCGGTCGCGCTCGCACGTCCCAGAGGGTTCTGGAACGACTTCGCTCTGGCTTCTTAAGCTCGCGTTGCGGCTTTCTCTCCTCCCCATCACAACACCCACACCATGTCGGACCTACCCTTCACAGACGCAGCCACAAGGGCACTGCAAGCCTCGATCGCGCTCGCCAAGGACAACAGCAACTCGGTCGTCTCCCCACTTCACCTCGCGTCGGCGCTCCTCAACCCGGCCGTCGCGGATGGGCCTCCGGGCACGACGCAGACCCAGAACCAGGGCCAAGCGACGCTCCTGCACTCAATCCTCAACAAGGCTGGCGGCGACCCGACCGTCGTGCAGCGCAACCTCGCCAAGCTCATCGTGCGCCTTCCGGCGCAAGACCCCGCACCGGACGACGTTGGCCTCTCCCCGGCGCTGTCCAAGATCCTCCAGCAGTCCAAGCGGCTCATGAGCGAGAAGAACGACTCGTTCATCGCCGTCGACCACCTCGTGAGTAGGACCCCAGCTCAGTTGCTCCGGCTGATCGCTCACCGGCTCGGTTGCAGATCATCGCCTTGACCCAGGACCCTGCCATCGCTGGAGTGCTCAAGGAAGCCGGCACGTCCGCGGACAGCGTCAAACGTGCGGCCGAGATGCTGCGCGGAGGGAAGAACGTCAACTCGCGCGGCGCAGAGGAGGGCTTCGAGGCGCTGAGCAAGGTAGGCTTACGGGTGGACACTGCGAGGACGTGGCGCTGACGTTACTTCTTTTCTTCTAGTATGCTCGCGACCTTACCGCCGAAGCCGAGTCCGGAAAACTGGATCCCGTCATTGGTCGCGACTCCGAGATCCGCCGCTGCATCCGCATCCTCTCGCGCAGGAGCAAGGTGAGCACGTCTGATACTCACGAAGGTATTTTTGCTGATGTTTAGCGAGCCAGAACAACCCGGTCCTGATTGGAGAGCCCGGAGTCGGCAAGACCGCCGTCGCGGAGGGATTGGCACTCCGCATGGTCGCCCGCGACGTCCCCACGAACCTGTTCGGCCGCCTCTACGCTCTCGACGTCGGAGCTCTCCACGCCGGTGCCAGTTACAAGGGCCAGTTCGAGGAGCGCGTCAAGGCCGTCCTCGACGAGTGCGAGAAGTCGGACGGCGGCATCATCCTCTTCATCGACGAGATCCACACCATCATGGCCGGTGCGCTCACCTTTCAGTGCTCTACGGGGTTCCTTTATTGACTCGATGACCTCGCAGGCAACGGAGGCTCGGGAGTCGACGCCGCGAACCTGCTCAAGCCAGCACTCGCTCGCGGGAAGCTGCGCTGCCTCGGCGCCACAACCCTCGCCGAGTACCGCAAGCACATCGAGAAGGACGCCGCATTCGAGCGACGTTTCCAGCAGGTCCTCGTAAATGAGCCCAGCGTGCCCGAAACCATCTCCATTCTCCGAGGTTCGTCGCGCGGACCTCCTTCTTCGAGCACGTGGCTGACCTACTTGCTATTAACAGGAATCAAGGACAAGTACGAGGTCCACCACGGAGTCCAGATCCTCGACTCGGCACTCGTCGCCGCCGCGACCCTCGCGCACCGGTACCTCACCAGCCGCAAGCTCCCCGACGCGGCGATCGACCTCGTCGACGAGGCTGCTGCCGCCGTGCGTGTCACTCGCGACTCGCAGCCGGAGGAGGTCGATCGACTCGAGCGCGCCAAGCTCCAGCTTGAGGTGAGCATCTTTGTGCAGCCGCGCGAGACTTTTCCTGACCCCCCCTGACATCTACAGATTGAGCTCGAAGCGCTCAAGACGGAACTCTCGCGCAACAAGAAGGACGAGGTCGCCAAGGGCAAGATCGCCGACGTCCAGCTCGCCATCTCCAAGTTGGACGAGGAGCTCGCACCGATCAAGGCCCGCTACGAAGCCGAGAAGGCAAAGTCTGGTGCGCTGCTGCGGTGTTCGCCTGGTGTGTGACCCAGGACTGACTTCAGTCGTCTTGCAGAGGAGCTCCAGGACATTCGCAAGAAGATCGACTCGCTCAAGGCCAAGGCGGACGAGGCCGAGCGCCGCTACGACCTGGGTGCGTGCTCTTGCCTTGCGCCGTTATTGGATCGTGACTGACTTCTCTCGTATTCAGCCACCGCTGCCGACCTCCGCCACTACGCGCTTCCGGACCTCCAGGCTCGCCTCGAGACGCTCGAGCAGGCCAAGCGCTCCGAGGAGGCAACACTTGCCGCCGCCGGAGGTGAGACGCTCAGCGGCGACACGGTCACCCAGGAAGCGATCCAGGTTATCGTCAGCAACTGGTCCGGCATCCCGATCCAGAGCCTCAAGACGTCGGAACGCCAGAAGCTGCTTCGCATGGAGAAGATCCTCACCAAGAGCGTGCGTTGCTCTCTCCGGCCCTGTTCGCACAGCCACTGACCCCGAGCAAATCAGGTCGTCGGCCAGCCCGAAGCAGTCAAGGCCGTCGCAGATGCGATCCGCCTCTCGCGCAGTGGTCTCGGGAACCAGGACCGCCCGATCGCGTCGTTCCTCTTCGTCGGCCCCAGTGGAACCGGCAAGACGCTTCTCACCAAGACGCTCGCCGAGTTCATGTTCTCGTCGCCGGATGCGATGATCCGCATCGACGGGTCCGAGTACTCGGAGAAGCACGCCATCTCGCGCCTCATCGGCTCCCCGCCCGGATACATCGGTTCAGAGGTAAGACAGTAAGAAATAGATTGAAACGAAATGTGCTAATCGCCTGCTTTTCCAGGAGGGCGGCCAGCTCACGGAGTACGTCCGTCGCAAGCCATACTGCGTTGTCCTCATCGACGAGTCAGTCTGTTCTCCCATGCTTGCTCGCCAACGGCTGCTGACTTGCCCGCGCTCACCAGGCTCGAGAAGGCCTCGCGAGAGTTCCACCAGCTCTTCCTCCAGGTCCTCGACGACGGCCGCTTGACCGACTCCCAAGGTCGTGTGGTCAACTTCCGCAACACGATCATTGTGATGGTGAGTTGCTTCTTCCCCACTTTTTCGAACCTGAGCTCACCCATTGTCGGTGCAGACGTCCAACCTCGGCTCCGCCTTCCTCAACGATCTTCCGGACGACACCTCCCACATCCCTCCCGCCACCCAGGAGCTCGTTCACGGTGCCATTCGCGCGCACCTTCCGCCAGAGTGTGAGTTGCTCGCAACTTGATGCGCTGCACTGGCAATTACTGACCTCGCGTTATTCCAGTCATCAACAGGATCGATAGCATCATCATCTGTGCGCTTTCTTGCTCACTTCTGTTGCCTACTTCCGCTGACAGGTCTTTCCGCAGACAACAAGCTCAGCCGCAAGGACGTTCGGTCAATCGTCGACATTCGCATCTCCGAAGTTCAGAAGCGCTTGCGTGCGAACGGCAAGGACATCACCATCAATGTCTCGCCCGAGGCGCTCGACTACCTCGCCGCGGTCGGCTACCACCCGTCGTACGGAGCGCGCCCGCTGGCTCGCGCGATCCAGACGGAGCTCCTCAACCCGCTCAGCCGCTACATCCTCGATGACTCGGTCAGGGACGGCGAGACAGCCATCAGTAAGCTTCTTTTGCATCTGAGCTCAAAGCAAAATTCTCACTACCTCGCTTCTTCAGTCACGCTCGACGCGAAGGCCAACCGCCTCGTCGTGATCCCGAATCACGAGGCCGCGCCGGGCATGGACGTCGACAGCGACGACGACGGGTATGACGACATCGAGGTGGAAGAGATGGACTAGGGGTCTGTCAAGCCTGCGTCGCCCGAAACGTCGGTGGAGGCACCCACAATGGACAAGAAGCGACGTCAGTCCGGGAAAGACGGGTCAAGGAAGCGCAAGAAGCGCTAGTTGTGAGGTATACCTGGGGAGTTTCGAATTCAGTTGCATTTTGTAAAGCCGTTCCTTTCGCCGTCATGCATTAAGCACCACGATGCGGCGCGCATGCGATCCGTCGACACGCCGCTCGCGACTCGTCGCACTTGCCAGCCCGTTCCGCCACAACGAAGGATCCCCTCGCCGTCGTCTGTCTCCCAAATCTACCGACACTTTAAGTCTACGTTGCTCGTCCGCAGGAATGTCCCCCGACGCGTACGTCCGATATGGCTGGCCGGACTTTTGGTGCTTGGTGTGCAGGTGTCCGAAGTTCGAACCGTGGTAGACCTTGTTGCCTTGTAACACTGCGTGTAGTTTCATGTGTTCGGATAGGCACCGTCTGCGAATGTCTCGTGGAGGCACTTGACGTCCGCCAGACTTTGATTATATGCGCGACGCCTGCCAGTAGCGATGGGCTCCCGATTCGCGAGCCACCCTTGAATGCGGTGAATTATAATATGAGCCTTTTAATACTTGTATCATAGCCACGTACAGATCAAGCCCGGATGAAGTCACAGAGTGCGCTGACTCGCCCGCGGACCGCAGGCTCACCTCGAGCTCACAAGCTCGGCACCCAAGTAGAACCGGTTCTGTTTCGTGCTTCTTTCTCATTTCCAAAGACTCTCCACAGCTTCGATCTGTTATTTTTGATGCGAGCAATGGCGCTTCCCGCTTGCGAGGAGCTTCAAAGCTAGGCTAGGAGGCGGCGGGCGGAACGGAAGAGACGAGCCCCGGACGTCGGGAGTGCGCAGGAGCAGGTGGGTGTGGATCGCTTTCGCCGGCAAGATTCAGTCTGAGAACTGATGTGGTGCAAAGCAAACCTGTGCGCGTCGACTTTCTGCCAGGTGCCCAGGAGCAGGTGCACAAGCTGCGGCGCGCTCGCCAGCACCTGTTTCCTCCCACGCGCCGACGCAAGGCTCACCGACGAACCAATTCCAGAACACGCCCTCCAAGTCACTCTTCAATCCTTCGGGAACTTCTTCTCCTTCTCCAGACGTCGACGAGCTCGAACCTGAGCTCGACTCGCCCACCGACCGCGTGGAGCGCGGGTGGCCAGACTACGATGAGAATGGCAACCCGATGCCGCAATTCAACTCCGTCTGTCCCGGAGTGCGCTGGATCACCGTCCAAGAGCCGCGGGGAGGTGGAACGTTGCCGCCACGGCAACTAGAGATCTGCGTCGCGTTCTCTACGTCCGCCTACCAGTACGTGCTCCTCAAAAAGGAGGGGAGGGTGACAGAAGTGAGGCTTCGGGACTTCTTGAGCCTGCCCTACGTCAGTGGTTGTTGCTGGGACCAGCATCACAAGTGCTGACTTGCGGCACCTACAGCAAGTCTATTTGACCTCACCGGGGCTGCCTGTTGGACCAAACTACATTTGCGTACGCGAGCGATCACTTCTGAAACGCGCACTTCGCTCACTCGAGCGATGCAGCTCGACATCAAGTACGAAGACTCCGTCACATCCCAGCTCGTAGCCGCAGGATGTATCCGTCTGTAAGCTTGATTGGGTGCGAGAACGTTCACTGGATTCTCGCTAAGCGTTATGCTTATAAAGTACTGAATTGGCTGCCGAGTTTGGCTACGAAAAGGAGGTTCATGCCATCGCAGAGCTCCTCATCCCGATGAAGGAGGTCATGAAGACGTGCGCCCAGGTTGAATGTGACGCAAGCGAGCACGAGCTTCCCACCGATGGAAAACGATTCAGAGCGTGCAGTGGTTGCGGCTTGCAGGTATACTGCTCGACGGAAGTGCGCCCTTCCCGCTTTCTCCGCTTCGACTTCGCTCGTGCACCGGGAGCTGACCCCCCGTGTTTCCTACAGTGCCAACGCAAATATTGGAAGGAGCACAAGAGAGAGTGCAAGCTCATGAAGGCGCGCAACTTTGCCGACCTGGAAGACTTCCGGAGCCAGGACAACAGGCGCTGGGCCGAGGGGCAGGGGTTCAACGTCACCGTCATCAAGGGAGGTGGTTACTCATACAGCACCAACGGCGCCTGAAATGGTGAAGACTTTTGCGTCTCCAACTACTCAATAAAAATCGTCCCGACGCCGTGCGCCGAGTCCACTCGCCGCTGGAAGCCTCTACGTCACCGCAAGCTCAAGGTCTTGAGGTAGCATTTGGGCTCCGGACTCTTTCGGTCTCTTCACTGAAATTTTCGTATTCGTAGTCGAACCAGAGGTCACTCCGCTCGTACCGACAGTCACAGGTCCCGGTCAGCTTGGCTCACCGCACTTTCACTCCCATTCCCGACGTCAAAGGGCTTCCCACCCCGCAGCGAGTAGCGTTTGGTGACTATAAGTTGAATTTTCTCTTCACCAGGCTATTTGGTGGCGCAATACAGTCCCGCGGGATGTCGAGCGCCGCCGAGTCTCCGCGTCGCTCGCCGCGGAGCGGTGCTAACTCTCTTCCCTCGCACAGCCGGCTGGGCTCGGCTTCCCTCACGTTCTAGTCGGGAGATGGTAAGCCTTCGGTTCACCTCGGTCGAACTAGTGACTCGGTCGCAGCTGGTGGCGCGCCAGGTCGCACTCGCGCGCGCGAGCGTCGAGACACTGCGCGAGGACGGGCAGTCGACCGCCTTGGTCGCCGCGCGCTCGTACGAACTTCTTGAAGGAAGCTGAAATCACCACCGCCAGAAGCTCCTCGACGTCCGTCGATTGGACAATTCATTGGGGCCGCGCGGAAGACGGGCGCCGCGTCAAGAAGAGCTTGGAGCTTCGCGTCCTGCGCCGGGTCGCTTCGGCATCTCACGAGCATCTCGAGGTCCCATATAAAGACCGAACGCTGAATCTTTCCTCTCTTCTCCTCACTGCCTCAGTTCCACCCCCACAGCCAGCCTCCCCCGCACACGACCCGCACCGTTCGCGCCAAAAAATGACGACTCCGCACCCCAAGGAAGCAGAGGCCGGGCACCGCAACCTCGGTTCGTCCACGTTAAACAGTGTTCGGCGTCGCACAGGCAGCTGATTCGTCCGGTTAGACGATGACCACCAGGGCTCGTACAGGTCGCAGAACTACGACCCGCTGTGGACGAATGAGATGCCCTTCATGCCGGTTTTCCACAGGCGGCGTGCCGACCCGGGACCGCTTGGCTTCATGGCCCTCGGTACGGGATTGTGGTCTATTTCGATCGTAGCGCTGGGAACGGACGACCTTACTTCCCTCACGGCGTCCACCGCCATCACGCTCTTCTGTACGCTCCTTCGCACGATGCTCATTCGGTGATTCGACGTGGTCTGACTTTCTAGCTTCGAAGACTGTGCCATCTCGTTCTTGGTAGCCGGATGCTTCGAGTTCCCGACAGGTAAGCCATCAATTGAATCAGCAGTCCGTCTCATGCTCACCGTGCTGCGTCGCGCGTTCAGGAAACTCCTTCGGCGCCGCTCTCTTCCTGTCCCTCTCCGGTCTGTTCGCCTCCACCGGCTGTACGTTGCTACTGCTTTCGTTACTCAAATCTCGAGGTCAGACGGGTAGCTTATCCGTCACGTCTTTCACAGACACGCTCTCACCGTGGTCCGAGATCTCGACCTCCTACACCAACGCGGCCGAGTTCCCGCACGCCGTCGGCATGAACTTCTTCGGATGGTTCATCGTCCTGTGAGTTTGAACAATTGGGGATTTTTTGAAGCCTGCCTTCTGAGTGCCAGCGTTCCCTCAGCGTCCTCTTCACGATTGCCGCCCACAGGTCGTCGGGCGGGCTCCTCTGCTGCCTGTGCTTCGTCGACCTCTTCCTCCTCATGCTTTCCATCTACTACTACGTGGGAACTACCAACACTGGCGTGTAAGCTTGTTTTCCCACCTGGGCGGACACGATGGACACGAAATTATTTGCTGACTTACGTTTCTTCTCTGTAGCCTTCGCGCTGCTGGAGCGTTCGGAATCATCGCGGCCTTTGTGGCCTGGTACGCGGCGCTCGGAAGTCTTCTCAACGAGCACACCTCATCCTTCCGCCTCCCGGTCCTGCTCGACCTCACCCGGAAGCCTGCGGCGTCCACCCAGTAAACCAGTACCTACCACTCGCTCTACGACCACCACTCCCTCATTTCAACTTCCCTACCCCGACTAATGTGAGACGAACTCTGGCGGAACGACGAGAGGGCCGGAGGAGCAGCGGCAATCTGGGGCAGCGCCCAATAACCTCTTTATGACTTCAATGAAACTTAATAGCTCCATAACCGCTCTGAGAACCTCTGGGATCGGCGCGGATAGCCGGGGACGCAGGCGGTTCGCGTGAGGGCATCGACGACAATGGGCAGCGCCTAAGCTTCCCTACGGCTTCCAGCTTCAATGCTGTGAAGCTCAACATTGAATCTTCCTTTGCTTTGTGAACCTGGATCTGCGTGAGAAACATGGGCGGTGCTTGGAGCTACTTCCTCGAGCGTGGGAGGAGGATGCTCTAAGTGCGGGCGGTTGGGGACGCGGGCGCGTCGCAACGCGTACCTTGCACACTTTGCCTTTGTTTGTCGCGCATCGTCGGACTTCAGGAAGTGAGTGTTCCTGTTACTCGGGGAGAGGAGGTTGTGGTGCTCCTCATACTCTTCGTTTCGAGATTGCCTGCGAGAAATGCGCGCACGGCCCCTCTCGGTGAAACGGGCTGTGCTGGCGTCGTGAGGGAGACGGGTGTTTCCCACCGCTTGGCTCAGCTCAGTACATCACCGCGACCGTCGTTTTTGCGTGAGCCCAACTTGGAGTTCGGTGCTGATCTCCACCGCTCCCCGCGCCGTACAGCTGCTGCCACACCCCGCGAGAGGTCGAGACGTCCGGAGTCGCCGACGCCCCTTCACCCCCGCACCCACCAGGCGCTGGATCGCCCAGGGTTCTTCCCCGTCGACACCTTCGAGCTCGATCCGCAAAGCCCTCGGCTGAGCCACCTCGCACGCCCCGGGTTCGCCACTCGCGCGCCACTCGCAGCGACCACCAGAGCCGCAGCGGCTAAACGGGCACGCACACGCCGCCTGCGCATGCTCTCGGGCAGCTCGTCGACCAGCAGCCCGCGAACAAACCGATCGTATAGAGCCACGACCACCCGCGCGGTGTGCCTTCGCCCTCAGCTCTTCAGCCTCAGCATCCCCGCGACGCGCGGGCCCCGAGCCAAGCGCTCCGCCTCGAGTGAGCCCAGCTCGCCGCTGAACGCAAAGCAAACCCGTACAAGGCCTTCCATGAGTCCCTACATCTCTCCTGTGAGCTGGGCTGCTGGATTCCGAGACGAGTTGATGGTTATTCCGGGCTCGCCGAGACGGGTCGTCGAACCCACGCTGACTGCGCGGCCCTTTCTTCTCTCGTTACCTACCGCAGACCGTGTCGGCCCCGCTGAGCCTGGCTCACCCTATTCCCGGCACCATGCCGCCCATCCTGCGCTTGCGGACGGCGAGCCTGAGCGCAGCGAGCGTCGTCGAGGACGAGTCCCGCGCCGTCGCGCCCCCTCTCGACGGCTTCGTACACACCGCCACGCCGCGCGCACTCCCGCCGTCTCCACTCCCGCTGCACCTGCACCGCGACACGACGACGAGCCCCAGTCATCCGGACCTGCTCGTGCACCCGGCGTCGCCCGCGCTGCCGTCGCCCGCGTCGTCCTTCGAAACGGCGCAGAGCTCGCCTTCGAGCGAGGTCGAGTCCCCTGGCGGGTCCGCGTCGCTGCTCGTGCTGCCAACGACGAGTCTCGCTGCGCGACGCAAGAACAAGAAGCAGCTGTCGCTCGTGGTGCCGACGTCGAGCGTGCCGCCCTCGCTCGCGTCGCCGCTCAGCCCCGCCCTTCTCCACCCCGGCGGGAGCTCGAACGCCGAGACGCGCTCGCTCCCGCCGAGTCCCGTCTCGCTCGCGGCCTACATCGGTGTCGAGGGCTCGGAGCAGGAGGACCGCACAATCGGCCGCCTCATGCTCAGGCAGCAGGCGGACGAGATGCGCGAGCAGATGAAGGGCGGCCGCAGCATGAAGCGCCGAACCTCGATCCCGCGACTGAACCTCTCCGGATCGACGCACAAGCCCGCGCCGCTGAACCTTGGCTCGACAAACGGCGGCTCGGCGGTCAGGCTCATCCGGCGCGACGCGGTTGAGAACCGCGGCTTTGGCGGCGACAGCGAGCGCGCGGACGTCATGGACGTCGACGAGGTGCCCGAGGAGTTTCCGTACGCACTCGGCCCGCGCGAGATCATCCCCGGCGTCTGGCTCGGCAGTGAGGCGAACGCGCGCGACCCGCAGGTCATTCGCGACGGCGGGTTCAAGTGGGTGCTCAACGTTGCCAAGGAGGTCGAGTGCCCCTGGGTCGGCGAGGTCATCAGCGAGGACGACGAGGACGATGAGGCGCGCAAGAGCTCGCTCGAGTCGACGCGCGAGGACCCGGCGGACGAGACCTGGACCGGTGCGCCCCCGCCCGTCGCAAAGCCGAAGCACCGCCGCACCAAGACGCAGGCTGCGATCCAACCACCGCCGGTCAAGAACCCGCGCGCGCTGTTCGTTCGACCAACAGCCTCGACGCCGAACCTCCAGTCCGTCTTCAACGCGGTCGCACCCCCACCTCTCCCACCACTTCCATCCTTCTCGCGGCCAAAGGAGCGTCGCAACAGCGAGGGCGAAGGCGACCTCTCGCCTACGACCGAGCGAAGCCTAAACTCGAGCCCGTCGCAAAAGCGCCGAAGCCCTCCGCGACTGCGCCCGGCGCCGCCGACCATAAGCACCAGCGAGACTGCGACAGTCGCCCCGGTCGCGAGCGGGTCCACGCCTCTCGTCTTCCCAGAACACCGACGATCGGGGCGACCGGCACTCGAGTACCTGTGGCTCAAGTGGGGCCACGACGAGTCGGACCTCGTCGAGGCGGGCAAGCTCCAGGCCGGGTTCGACTTTCTCGACCGCGCGCGCGCAAGCGAGGGCGGCAAGGGCAAGGTCCTCGTGCACTGCCAGTGCGGCGTCTCGAGGTCTGCCACGATCGTTATCGCGTACTGCATGCGCGAAGCCGCGAGGGCGCTCGAAGAGGGGCACGAGGCCTCGGAGCTCGCTGGCGTGACGGGCATGCACGATGCTTGTGAGTGCTTCGCAAACACAAGTTTGATCAGCTCTGACATTGTCTTGCAGACTCATTCGTCAAGGAGAAGAGTGAATGGGTTGGCCCGAATCTTTGTGAGATCGGAAGAGCGTCGTGTAGGGAAAGAGTGTCCTAGGTGTGTAGAT
>ERZ1463038.663-NODE-663-length-12271-cov-15.027750_pt1 | contig 12271 bp, 18 predicted proteins | sample MGYA00564479_ERZ1463038 | MGnify/ENA primary metagenome ERZ1463038 (study PRJEB39244, sample SAMEA3635134) | Helicobacter pylori | study: EMG produced TPA metagenomics assembly of PRJEB11511 data set (Assembly of a 5300-year-old Helicobacter pylori...
GCCGCGACGGCACAGACCATGAAGACTATCGGGGTCGGATCGCGTCAGCTCCCGACAAGTCCCCAGCTCCAGTCGTAGATCACGCACAGAGGCTTCGGAACGCTGTGTCTCGCTCGAGGAACCCGTTCGCGATCGAGCGCTCGAACGACGGGCGATGGAGGAGCGCGCAATCGTGGTTGACGTGCGCCCAGTACGCTTCAAGCAGCTTTTCCCTGAGGTCCGGGGCCGGGAGCTCGAAATGAAAGCTTGTACGGTGGTGGTCTTCCTGGAGCAGCAGCTCAACGATCGAGGGCGTCTGGTCCGCCTCGTCGGCGTTGTTGGTGTTGGGAATGTCGGTCTTGGAGAACTCGCGGATAGTTTGCGCGAGCTGGAGACCGCTGCCTCTGCCGACGTAGCGATCCTGTAAGTCGCAAGCCAGAGTTAGTGGATCCATCCCAGCCGAGCGAGCTCCGGTCCGCACCTTGTCGACCGACAGCCCCTCAAGGTCCGCCGCGAGCCGGTCTACGCAATCGCCCGCGACGCCGCTCCTCGTCGCCTCGGAGCTCATCGCAGCGGTCGATCCAGGCGTACTCTGGCTTCTCGAGCTACCCGGGTCCTCTACGCGCTCATCGTAGTCGAAGTCGGCGCTCGGCAGCTGCTCGATGTCGGCGTTGCTCGCCGCGGACAGGGCGCGCAGGAGCGCCTCCATCGCTTCGAGTCGCCGCTCGAGCGACTCGACATATCTGCGCAGACGAGACCACAAAGCGGGCGTGAGCAAGCGGGGCCTTGCGGGCGGCCGCGCGTTGGGGACGCGGCCCTCGGTCAGTCGGCACGGCGACGACGCACCCCTTCGGCGACCCTCGCTTCGTCGCCCTCTGCTCGAACGTGCAGTCGAGCTTCGCGTTCGTGCAGCGAGCACACGGTTGGTTGGGCTGGGCTAGGCAGCGGACCTTTGCTCGGCGGCAGGGCTGCGCTCCCAACCACAGGATCAGCATCCGCACCACACATGCGCCTTCAATAACACGGGGGGCCCACTCACGTTGCAGGCCTGGCAGACACGAGGCTTTGACGACTTTGACTTGCACTTGTCCCGCTGCTGCTCTCCCAAGGCGCCCGGAACGACCGAGTCAACGGAGAGATCCAGCATCGCTGGTTGAGCTCGCGAAGTGGAAGCAGCGCGGCAGAAGCAGCCGGGAGCGTTGAAAACTTGATGTCATTATGTGAATTGCGAGTCCGGACTGGGCTGGGATCGCCGCATGGCGCGGGCGGGCGGGACTGAGTCCGTGCCTGGGCTTCGGCTGAGCCGGCGCTCACGCGCACCGGTTGGCTGGGTCCTTGCACGGGGCAGTGATGAGCCGACTTATTGGTGTCACCAGTCCATCAATAAGTGGGAATACGGTAGACGCGGCGTCGGGCTTGCGCCAGCGGCTTCTCGGCGGTAGCTTCCTGGGGTGAATGAGCCAGGAACGTTGTCCAGCGGGGTTACCAAGTACTGTCCAGGAAAATGTGAGGCACTGGCTTGCGGTTTCAGCGGTCAAAAACGGCGCGCGCGTTCGAGCGGCCCGGCACCTGCAGCGCCTTTGTTCGCCCGCATGCTCTCTCCCTCCAACCACTCCCACCATACCTTGTACCTCGCTTCAGCACACATCACTACCATCCAGACATGCCCGGCACCAGCGACGTCGCCTCACCGAGCCCCAACGCCCACCTGCACGCCTTGGCGTCCTGCATCGCCCGAGGAGGTCGCAGCGAGACGAGGAGGGTGAGTTCTGGCCTCTCTCGCCTGTGAAACGCAGCGCAGGCGCCCTCGGTAAGCTGGGACGACTCGAGCACGCCATGGGCGGCGTTGGGAATGGGCAGGAGCAGCTCCTCGGTCGGCGCAGGCCGCGCGCTTGGGGCGTCGAACAGGACGCGGACAGGCTCGCCCTTGTGGCGCAAGGGTCGCTTACGGCCACTGTGGAACACGACCCCGCGCTCGTGCGGCAATCCCCATCGCCCCGGCCGTCACCACTCGACATCTGTTGGGGGAAGAGCTGGCCGATGACTGGGAGGCACTCGTAGAGTTATTTGCATGGACAAGCGAAAGCCCAAGAAGTGAGCGCACCCGACCCGGGGTGACTTAGGACGCACAAGCGGAGAGGCAAACGCAACGGACGATGACGGACGATGACGGCGTGGATGGCCATCTTGCGGTCCTCGTTGACGTGCTGTGAGCGGCGCAGAAAATCAGCACCGGTTGTCGAGAACAAGAGAGAACAAGAGTAGCGAGGACGTACCTTCAGAGGCTCGACCGGCTCATGCTTTGCCTGGGACTTGACCAGGCGACTGTTGAGTAGTCCTGTATGAACCTTCGGCAAAAATTCGTGAACTCCAAGAACCCCCGCACTCCCCTCCCGATTGTCGGTGGTTCCCATGTCAACACAGTGTCGACCGTCTCGCTATCCATGGTTATATCGTCCGGCAATACAATGAAGTACAAATTATCACTGTCTTTCATGCTGAAGTCACATATTGAGAGGTTCGCGTAGAGGGGATTCTCGCGAAGCCGCTGTAGGACTTGCAAGACCTAATTGATGTGCACGGACTCGTCTTTGGAGTAATGGACTAGACAATAATGTCCTTCTTATAGATGATGACAAAGCTGGGGTGTTGAAAAGCTTTAACGGCATGACCAGCCATTTCAATAATACATACCTGGTCCTGAGTGCTGTTTTCCACTCGTCACCTGCGGCGCTGCGGATTCTGCGGTATGCCCGGCGCAGATCAATCTTGGTGTACATGACTGCCCTTACGCGGATCTGAGAGCATCTCAGTAGAAGGTAGCAGGTAGCGATAAATCACAGACATCTCGTTTCACCTCCTGTAGTCCACGTAGACTCGAAGTTCCTTCTTTTCGTCAGGGGACTTCTTTTCCACGAAGAGCACTGGGGAGGCAGCACGTGAGCTGGAGGTGTGAATAGGTCCTTTTGACAGCATCTCTTTGATGTACTTCCGCACATACTTTGACTCGGGCTCGGCAAGGCGGTAAACACCTCCCAGTGGAAGAACAGTATCTTCCTTGAGTATGATCTCCAGATCATAGTCACGGTTCTCTGGGAGGCACTCACCTTTTGACTTTGAGATGACATCGAGAAGCTTGTGGTACCTTTAGGAAGCAATAACCTTGGCCTCGGCCACTTTGGCTGAGTTGAGATCAACTCCGTTCCTTAAGATGGCTGACCGGATGGTGGTACTGCGCCCTAGGGTTTTGACGAGTCTCATGGAGACGAGAGTCATGGTGGCGTCTGTTTTCTTCCGGGGGTGTTGCTGAGTTGTTTGTTGTACTAAAACTCTTTGGGGTCTTTTGACTGTGGTTAGCCCCAGTTGATGTTGAGGTTGTTTTTGTGAAGAAGCTTAACCAAGGATGATGGAGTTGGTGCCCTTAACGGAAGATATAAGGAAGCTTACCTCCCATGTTTCTGAGACTTTTCTCACATTGGTACCCCAAAATGGATAGCGGACGTCTAGATGTGAGCTGAAAGAACTGCGGTCGATTAGTGCAGGGAGCTCTAGAGCGTTGTCGGGGAAGGAAACATTCATGTACAGGGTTTTGGCTGTTTAAAAGTCGGGAACTGGGGGGTTTAGGAGATTGTCCATAGACCAAGACTTGTATTCGGGAGGTAGTGAGTTGAAACTTAAATCTGAGGTGCAACAGGCTAACCACCCACTACTTGTTTCCCGAAACTGACGAAGCGTGAGACACGTCATCTTCGCGGATCGTGAACCTGGTAGAGTTAGCGTGGCAAAGGGCAATATGTGCCGTAGTGGCGGCCTTCTCCTGGTCAAACTTGTTGAGGAAGTGGCTTCCTGTACACTAAATGCAAAAATTGCTGTCTGTGCGGCGCTAGCGCTCCGAGTTGGTAACCTTGCCCATGCGGTCGAGGGGAAGTTGAGGGCGCTAAGCGCCTCCAGAAGTCGAAGAACCTGTGGAGGATGATTGTTTGATAGGCAAGCTGGTCGAAGAGGAGGAGGATGCTTAGAAGGTGTGGAGCAAAGTTGTCCTGAGAGATGGAGGGGTGTGGTGCTGGGGAGATCCTACCTTAAGAGTAGCTCTTGAAAGGACTCTGTGAGCGCAAGATACTGTTCTCACGTGCGTAAGGCTTTTTGCAGTGATAAGGCTGGGATACAGGAAACATTCGCTATAGCCACAGGGATGTAGAATACTGTCATCTTGACTTCATTAGAAGTATTTGCTGTAGGTGAAGGGTACCGAATTCTGACGGCCAGCTTGTGGCATATGTTGATCCGCGCTATACTTCCATCGAGAGTTGTCGACTCAGCCCCGCCCGGCCTGCAACTGGGCGTGACGAAGACTCCTCGATATGTTTATTCCGCTCCAGCTGCTAGCTGCTTCCTTGTGTCGCCAAATTTGCTGAGGGCGGTGAAACCGCCGTACCGTTTGCGCAGGAGACTGTGAGGCAAATATCCGGAACGGCTGGCGTGACCGCGTAGGCGCTAGTAAAGATGCATCCGATGGACGAAACAACCGCAATTTGGCACAACCCAGAGTTGAACCGCTTCACCTGAAATGTTGGCAAGATGTATCGCGGCAGCTTCGAGGTGCGCGGTAACTATTTGACATGAATGATTGTGGAACCTGAGCCCTGGAGGTTCGGATTCTGAGCCCTGGAGGCTCGATACATCAATTGACTTTCTTGTGTTTGTGGTTTTCATGTATCTTGTGTAGACACTGCAGGCCGTCGACGCAGGCACGAAAAAAAAGGCAACCCTGTGGCAATGATGTGAGGCAATCAGCCTCGACAGGAGGGCAGATACGACCAGGACCCAAGTGTGCTCTCTAATGTCCAGCTCACTCTCCCCTTCGTTGAAGTCTCGCCTCTTCTCGAACGCGACCTCCTCACCGGGAACAACAACTCCTGTATGTCAAACGTGAGGGTGAGCACTTATCAACAAAGGCTCTAACAGGTGATTATCTCACCGTACTGGCCCTCTGCTTGATTATTCGCGACCGCTCTCAGTAGTATCACGGAGAGCGAGACGTCTTTTTGCCTTGACGACAGCTGGAGCTTCACGTGACCGCGCAACGTCGACTCGTGCATCGGTGGACCCGTAGAAGCGGACCGAGTGAGAGCAGGATACACAAACACAACAGGGTGCTCAATTACGGCCTGCAGCCGTGCAGAAGGATCGACGAGCTTGCCGAACATGTGAGGCAAACAAGACGCAAGGCTTATTTTCCGCGCGCAAGCAGTGCTCGCATCAAGTCACGCCTTCCTCTTCAATATCAAGCGCAGGCTGAGAAAAAATCTCTGAGGGAAGGAGCGGTAAATTGCGGCCCACGTCGAGTCACGGCTTCTCGGCGTTCTTGGTATCAGGGTTTGTGTTCAAGATGAGCTTCTATCCAGGCAAGCCCATGCATATTCAGTTTCCGACGGTCCAGCCAACCTTATCTACATGTATCTTTTCCGGCCTCGCTCCCGTGCTGCAGGCACAGGTAGCCTTGCCTTGAGAATGTGGGAGCCCCCTTGTCTGTGCATATGCGACAGCGGTAGGGGTTTCACTTCTGAGCAGCTCCATTGATGACTGTAGGCGCAACATTGGGTGAGCTGCTGCCGCTGCCCGCATTGCAGGAGGGCCAGCCCGCGGGTAATCAAGTGAGGACTACACACCTGGGGCAGACGCTGTGGCCCCAAGTTTTTTCCGGACAGAAGCAGCTTTAGTTAGAGTGGCGGGGATAGTCGTACAAAAGCGTGTTGGCAGTGCACTCAAAGCTCGTCAAGCACCGTGGGAGCGCGTCGCGAGCGAAGTTACAGGACAGTGAGGGTTCAGTGCACCTCTTAGTGACTGAGTAGGCTGTGCTCTTACTGCATGGCTTTCGTTCCAAGAGCGGTAGGCGAGGTGAACGGAAGTCCCAACGCGCTCGGGCTGTAATAAGAAAGTGACACGGAAGTGTTCGCGACGGGGACACCGCTGTGCCCATTTCAATTGCCCGTTTCAATCAATCAAAGAAAACATATGTGTGCTGTTAAAGAAAGCACAACGGGTTTAGCCACGCTAACCACTCGCTCTTCCCCTCCACAACACACCTCAAGTGGCCACCTACCCGAATATTCTCCAGCATCTGGCGCTTGCGGGCCTCGGTGTCAAAGCGAGCCTTCTAAACTTTGTGTCCCGAGCGTCCGCTTCTCGGGCTTTGTGTCACGAGCGTCAGCGCCTCGGGCAGGCGGTCCGCGCTTCGGGCTTTGTGTCCCGAGCGTCTGTGTCCCGAGCGTCAGCGCCTCGGGCGAGCGTCCGCGCCTCGGCACGATCCTGCGGTCTCCTGTCGGCCCGGAAACCATAGACCCGATCACCCAAAGAGCGTGCACCCGATGGCCGTAGACCCAGCTGCCTATGAGTTTAATTAACACCCAGATTGCTACGTTTTCCTGGGATAAAAATGTTCGTCCCTGGTTGGCCGATGACGGCACACCTTCCCACACGCTTTACGGCTCGCTTCAGCAATGCTGGGCGAGCGAACTTCTACCCCGAAAGTACCCTCGTCGCGGCCGGCTCGGGCACGGGCATTGTCTGGATTAGGAGCTTCGCGACGGGCAAGGGGCAAGGTCGTCCACCGCTTCGGAAACGACCACGAGTTATACTGGGTGCGCTCGCTCGCAATCACCTCCGACGGCCGCGCGATCGCCGCCGGCTCGGCGGGCGGTACGCTCCGTTTACTTGACCTCACGACGGGCGAGGTTCTGCAGCGATGGCAGGTCGACACGAGTGTCAACCGCCGGGCAAGCTTGTTCATTGAGGTCTCGAATGTGTGATCTAAATACGCTGGCGCAACACTCGTATTTCGCGCGGGGGCGTACTTCGTCGTCCAGGACCTGGAGCGGAACCAGCATACCGTCATTGGGTATAGTCACGACGAACCTGGAAGGTATGGGGTCAAAACATCACTCGATTAGAGTGGGATCGCGTTGTACACAGCCGATATGGATGGTAGGGCGAGGAGGTGGAACATCTAGCAAGGCTCCTAGTGCTCAGCGCAGATCAGAAACCCAGTCACCACCATTACATTCTGACCGAATGGGCCAGATACGATACATCAGAGCTCGAAAAGATGAACGTTAGAGTGCGAGAGCGGGTGCCGCTAACGCTTATCCCTACGAGCCACCGGACATAGCATGGGCAATGGCAACCGGTGAAGAGGGATACTGCCTATGACTTTTCTTCAATATTCCAGATGAAAGTTCGCTTATGTGACAAGTATTGAACTTGGAGCCACGGTGAGCTATTGCGGACTGAAGATCACTACCCTTGCTTCCAGCTAACATAAGGGGTGGAGACAGCCTAGAATCTCACCAGACTCAACGCCTCCCATCACTGATTACCAATAGACTGGAAGTATTTCGCTTGATAGCTGGACGGCAGTGGCAACCTTGGCCTCGCCACGCTGCGAAGACATGAAGCTGAAAAGGGGCTTTTTTTATTTTTTGGTGTGTGAGAACAAGGAGATTTAATCGTTGGGGGTGCCCGAGCACTACGGAGTCGCAACGAAGTCGGACGTCGGACCTGCAGATGACGCCTCTTGATTACATTTCACCAAACAAAATCAACCTAGTACATCCAACGGTGCCCACTTCCCCTCCACTCGGGTCCTTACGGCTCGTCGAAACCTCGTCCCTCCTTGCGGAGCGACTTCTCGTCGAGTCAAGCCGAGGGGGAGCCCAAGGTCAAGCTCGGCGGCTTGATCCAGCCTGAATGACGATTATACTTGAAGGACATATGTCAAGTATCACCGCTGAGTTGCTTCGCGTCGCGCGCGCGGAAGGATGGACAGGACGGGTGACCACGCGCACTAGAGGTGGAGGAAGGGAGCGAGCAACGAGACCCTCCTTCCCTCCCCTCCCCTGCCCTCCCATCTCTCGCTCCGTATCCACTCCAATCTCTATTAAGCTCCCTCATCTGCTACACAGAAGAGATCATCCCCCAATCGCGCCCGCACACTCTTCCATGCTTTCTTCCCACTCCAAGCCTCAGGGGCTCAAATTGTATTAAGCCTTGACTCATACTCCAGCTCGTAGGCGTGCCAATCGCTTCTCCGGAATCCAGCTTTTTCACTGCGAGTCGACAGGGTCGGCCTGGCAGTCTTGGCTACGCAGCACCCGTACCTAGTGCGCAGGCTGAAGCTTTGCCCTCACAGAGCAAGAAGCTGAAGCGGGGAGTGACGCTGCATCTACATTGTTTACAGTCATTTGTGCATTGACGCAGTCGGTTGCTCTCGAGGGTGTGAAGTTGAAAGAGGGGAGATGATGTAGGTTTAAGATTTGGGATTCAGATGAGCACGGCACCTAGGGCACCCTGGCGGCCGCAGCGGCGTCGAGTGTCGCCCCGTAGTAGGCGCGACGGCGCGAAGACGCGCGGGAGCAGCCAGTGCCGCGCGGTGAAGGTGCAGAAGGCGCGCAGGGCGGCTGTGCGCGTGAAGGGCATCACCTGCCACTGCGTCAGAGGTGGGACCTGGTCGCGCTCTCGAGTCACGTCTCGTTGATGCCTATCTTCCCCGCTCGTTGGTACCTAGCTTCCGCTCTCCTCCTTCCGCTCTTGTCCGCCTTTCCTTCCTTATGGCGACCTTGACACACTGTTTCACACCGTCATGAGCTCCCGCCACGCTCTCGTCGTCGGCGCGTCTGGCCTTGCTAGGTGGGGTATTGCGAACGTCTTGCTCGACCAGTACCCGCCACAGGGAGCGTTTGAGAAGGTAACCGCGCTCGTCAACCGTCTCATGACGGTGGAAGAGGCGTACTGGCCTCAGCACTCTGGTAGACCAACGCTCAACCTCGTCAGCGGTGTAGACCTGACAAAGGGCTCGGCGGACGGGTTCACCGCTCTGATCAACGAGAAGGTGTCCGACTTCAGTACAGTTACCCATGTCTTTACTTTGGCACGTACTTTTGTGGAAATGAGTGGCCCGAGTATGCTCACGACGCTCGAAACAGCATACAAGGAGGGGGGGCCGGCACATTTGGAGACACAGTGAGACTCGGCTTACTGCGCGAGGCAAAAAGGTCGTGGTCGAGGATTCCGGGCTTCTGCCCGAGCATTTGGTCTGCGACAGACACAAACCAGCAGCCGTCAGCGGTTGCAGTTGTCCATGCTGACAAAGCGGCAACTAACGAAGGTCGAGGAGGAAAAGACCAGTGATGCCAGAGAAACGAGTTCCTAGTACGGGAGGCTGTAGTATCAAAGCGTTATATCACCAACCAGAATCAGATAGCAGCAACAATTGGTGGTTCCCAAATTCCATGGATAAGCGGCACCTCCCCAGGGCTTGGCAGCTGAAAAGACTGATGTGAGCCGGTAGAGCTAGTTGAACCAAAAAGAGACCAACTCATGGAAGGATGCAAAACATGCACTGCAAGAGTGTTTCGACCCAGTTGATCTCATGCACGAGGCGTTTGAAGGGTGTGATGCCTGTCCTGCCGGCTGCTTGAAAAAGATGGCGTTACACGTCAGAAAAATGAGCCCGGCTGTCAGGTCTATGAACAGGTTCCCGGTGTTAGTGTCAATGAATGTTACAAAGGAAATATCAGAGGAGTGACAATATCCGTAGCGCCAGCCGTGCTCGGGGAAGGCGCCACTGGGATCAGTGCCAGGGGTCAGACTACAGCCTCTATGCATTTAGAAAGATAAGAGAATGGAGTACACCTACATTTAGGTGCCGTTGACAATAAGGCAGGTGCTGCATGACAGGCCCCCGTGGCAATCATGAGGCACTGCGCGACCCCGCGGGATTAATGAGGCAGGACTTCAGACGGAATCGCAAAAACCTTGATTCGAGAGCACTCCGGACACGAACGCGCTTCCAACAATGACGAAGCGGAAGTCGTTGGCGCTGGCAGCGAGGATGGCACCAGCAGAGGCGACGACAAAGCCGCCGATGATCATCACGCAACGACCGTAGTTGAGCATGGACCGTGAGTGACCCTCGGAAAGAATCTGAAATGACCACGTACATTTCAGCGGCGTGCGATACAGGCGCGCCAGGCGCCGCATAAATAAGCGAGAAGGCCGTCGGAAGCTATGGAGGCGCCACCTCAGCACGTGAACCACTGGCTAAATGGGGCCAGTAAGCATACCCAGACTCCCCTTGCTCCAGCTTTGGGCAAAGCGGTTGGTGTTGCGTAAAAGAACGCGGACTGGATCGTGATCTGCAAACAAATGGCGATGTGCATCCCGCCAACGACGTCACATCAGACGACGGCGACGCACCCAGTAGCCACAGAAAGTACAACAGCAGGCTGCGAAAACGACCACTGTGAACTTAGATTGTGAACAGCTGCCGTGGTGGCGGCAAGATCACTTCTTCTGCGTGAGCCAGTTGTGAAAGCGGACGACCACTCCGGTGCTCTCTTCGCTGTCACAGCCGTGCGGGACATCTGTGACAGCAGCGGCACAAGCGTTCATAAGTTTAAAAGACTGGCTCAACAACTTGAGAGTCACAGTAATTGCCAACAGGGAAAGGGCGAAACATGACCTGGAGAATGGTCAGCACAGAGTACAGAGTATCGTTTCCCAACCCCACCCCAACCCCACGAGCGTGGGACATTCTCCATTCTCTCGGAGAGTACGCTCCTCATCAACATGAGCCTGACACCGGTTTCTACCGGCCGCAACCTGTTCTACATGTGGTCGCCGCATGTGTGATTTGATTGGCTACCGGAGGCGGAAAGCGCCGTCCCTATCGTCTTGCCCCGCCATATCCGTCCACCCTATCCTATCGGCCGGAGCTCGTCGGCAGTACACGTTCTGCCTAGTGCATTGCAAATACGACTGCAAAGATTGCGATGCGGAAACCGTCAGTCCTATCCGCGTCGGCGGCAATGCCCCTGATGGTTCGCATTGCGGAGCGCCCAGGCAGTGCGGAAAGTACCGTTCCTACCTCCTCCCCTTCTCATAGTGCACCTTCAGTCCTCAACGTCCGACTGATCTTCTCTTCTTCAAAGCCACCATCCAATTTTGACTTCAACTTGCCTTCAAGACCCACGCGGCCTCCCCCCATCATGAAAGTTGCTGTCGAGGTGGATGACGTCGCTCGTGGCGTCGTGAATGCCCTCCAGGCGCGGGCTACAGTGCGAGGGCGGCAGATGGACGACGAGGGGGCTCAAATTATCTGAGACGGTGGTGCTGCATATCTAAACTCCATCTATACTGCCAAGTCATCTGCACAGCTCACCTCCGTGCTTGAGTTGATCCTTGCGCTGCTGTCGCTTGCAGCCGAACCCTAAGAGCCTACCTTCGAATCGACCTCCTTGCAACCCTTTTCAGGCTTTTCTGAGCAGCGGACCCCACCTGCACTCGACGCGCCCCTCGCACCTTCCTCTCGGACTATTCAGCATTGCAATCGTAGATTCTTGCGCACGCCTCGCCTCTCGGATGCTGCTTCTTGACCTGGGGGATCCGTGTTACCATCTCCAAGGACGTATCAAGTGCTGTGGGCCGAGCGCTAGGTCAGGTGCATCCGATGGAGCGGCTCGGGCGATGGCGTCGGGAGCCGCTATTGTGGCTGCTTTGACGCCGAATGTACGGCGGACGGCATTGCCGCGTCGGAGCGTGACGGACGAAGATCGATCAGAGGCACTATCAAGGATCCTCCTGAGGTATCAGTCTGGTACCGCCTTGGCGAACTCATAATGCTTTGCTGACATCGCTGCGTACTTTCGCAAACAGCGAGGAGGTCACAGCGGGACAGGGATGCGGTAGCAGTCAGTTGTGCAGTGGGTTATCTCTCTGAGAATGATTGCCGGGATAAAATATGTGCCGGGATATTAAACCCAGCGAGGGCTTTGATTGGGGAGCCTGGATTGTCCTCCCGGCGGGCCAGCGCTCCGCGCTGACGTCGAGGGTCGAGATCGGCAGACTGTCCCCAGCCTCCTTCAACACGAGTAGCGCGTGTTGTGCCTCCGCACACCATAAGACTCGTCAATCTTACTGGTTGTCGGGCACTTACCGATAAACCGATAAGCCCCAAAGCTACCGGGAGCAGTAAAGCTCTTCTCGCATGTACCGAACATACAGGGGAATGCTCGATCATCGCTGTGCGTATTTGCGCTCGTTCAGCAAGCCCGTTGACAACAAGCATACATACCAGCCAAGCAGTGCGCGTAGTTTGGTTTGATGGAACGCGAACCACCGCACTAAGATTCAGCGCCTCTCTCCAGATTACGCACGTACTGTTTCTACGAAGGACTCCGGCTTCGCGTGCTTTGCGTAATCCGAAGCTGCGGACCAGCCGGCTGGGCTGGCAGCA